>Ga0181372_1000001_pt1 | contig 319623 bp, 441 predicted proteins | sample LowvirmetaG_5_FD_130161 | JGI IMG/M metagenome (GOLD analysis project Ga0181372, IMG submission 130161) | Marine viral communities from the Subarctic Pacific Ocean - Lowphox_08 viral metaG | ecosystem: Environmental > Aquatic > Marine > Oceanic | place: Subarctic Pacific Ocean | collected...
TGGCAGAACGATCAGTAATTGAAGGGTTTGGACCCGGTGTCAAAAAATGGGCATCGGAAGAAACCGCTAGCGAAATCGCTAAAACTTTAAGCGATATGTACGACTTGTCAAAAAGTCAACAAAAAGAACTAGCAAAAGTTGCTGCCAAAGCCAGTAAAGGATTTGACACCAGTGCATTAAAAGATTTAGAAGATGCCCTTGGCGATGTTGAAGATGCAATCGAAGATAAAACAGAAGCAGTGCGCGAATCAACTAGCACTCAAAAGAAAGCATCTTTATCTACCAAACTGTTCAGTAGCATGATAACCAAGGCAGGATCAGCCGTTGGACTTGCTTTTGGTAATGTCACTGCCGCAATGTTCAACCAAGCAAACATCGTTGCAGATTTAAACAGAAACGGAATACAATTGTCCGGTGGTTTCGGACAACTGCAAAATGGGCTAACTGTGTTTGGGGCATCAGCCGCAGAAGCAAATTTGTCTTTTAGTGAACTGGCAAACCTTACCAAGGAATACGGTGCAACATTAAACAAGTTTGGAATACGTGCGTTTGCTGAAACTTCCAACCGTGTAACACGAGATTTAGAAAAGCTAGGCATATCATCGGCTGAAAGTTCGGAGTTAGTTGCTGAGTATCTAAAAGCCAGACGCTTTATGACGTATCAGGAAACACTAACACAGCAACAACAAACTGCCGCCGCTACCAATTTTATCAAACAAATTGACGAATACAGCATGGCTTTCGGTGAAGCAAGAACTGAACTTGCTAAAAGTGTATCTGAATCATTGCAACAAACAGACGTTGCGGCATTTTTAGCAGGACAAGAACAGTCAGTAGTAAGTGTGTTTGAAAACATGGCAGCCAAATTAGGCGGAACACAATTTGCAGATCTAAGAAACGCAATCACTGAAGCCGCTGTAAATCCATATACTCAGCAAACCGAACTGTTTGATGCACTTCGCCGAGGTGGTGCAAGTGATGCAATGAACGCACTAATTGATTTATCCGAAGCCGCTAAATCTGGTAATCAGGCGTTATCCGATATAAAGTTCGAAGAATTTATGGAATCTCTCGAAGGTGCTAATGTCGAAATGTCGCAACGCATCGGGGTCGAAGGCCAGGCATTAAGACAGTTTGTTAATTTAGCAAAACGCCGAGCAGACTTAATGGAAAATCAAAACGATTTCGAGCGTAGCAGTGCCGCCAGAGTAACTGCAATGCAAAATTCATTTCGTAATATAAGTTTGTTTTTCGAACGTGCCGCTGCCAGTGTTTTTGGAGACCCGGCAGTAATTGAAGCCATGGACCAAGCGTTAACAGAACTTTCTGATTTATTTAACGAAGCCGCACCAGCACTGTCGACAACAATGGCAAACTTAATAAGGGGCATTGTACCTTTTGTTGCTAAGTTACAACCTTTGCTTGAAAAAGCAGTTGACAAGTTAAACGAGTGGACAAAGGATCTTGAAAAATTTACAGAAAGTGGTAGCTTAACTGAAATATGGGACAAGCTTGACTTCTCGGCAATTGTTCCTTCAATCGGCGGTGCAATAGCACTTGCTATAGGCGCTACTGCCGCCGGTGCAATTATAGGCGGCGCCATAGCAAGCGGAGTAGCAGGATTACTATCAAGAGTAGCATTTGGTAAAACAGGCGGTGGCGGTTTATTTGGTAATATGTTCAAAGGCATCGGTAAAGGTGTCGGCGGTGCATTAACTGCATTGGCAACTGGATTAACTGCTTTTGGTAAAGCAGGACCAGCTGTGCTAAAAGGTGCAGTTATATTAGCCGCAGTAATCCCGATTATTGGCGCAGGTATAGCAGGCGCAACTTGGATTATGGGCAAAGCATTACCGACATTTGCCGAAGGGCTCAAAGGCTTCGAAGATCTTAACGGAGATAATTTAGCAAAAGTTGGTGCAGGAGTAATGAAGCTTGGTGCAGGCTTAGCCGCAATGGCGGCAGCTAAATTAGGAGATTTGTTTGGGTCAATAGGCGAATCAATTTTTGCATTCTTTGGCGGTGAAAAAGACGGACCTATCGAATTGCTCACAATGTTTGCAAACATAGCCGATCAGGTCGGACCTGGTATTAGCAAACTAGGCGATTCGTTGCAAAAATTTGTACCTTCGTTAAAACAATTGTTAGACACTGCCGCAGATGCAAAAGATATCGATCTTACTAACTTTATGAGTACACTGGACGGTTTATTGACTTCTGGTGTAGGTAATATAACACTGGATGTACCAACTGTTATTGCAGATTCTCGTGTAATAGACACTACTCAGTTAGAATCAAAAATCGACAATGCGCTAGGTGTACTTTCAACTGATCACGATTTTGAAGTTGTAACTCGTGTAGATTCAAAATCATCGCCTGCTGAACACAAAAGAATGCTAGAGAATCAAATACGTTCGATGTATCAGGAATTAGAATCAGCAGAGAAAGCAAAAGCATCCTCAGAAGATCTTTCAGAAATACGCGACAGAATCAATCACTTTAACGACATGTTGTCCGGCGTTTCGCAGATTAACGGTATTACACTGGATGGTGAAAGAATATCTAGAGAAATGGCACTAGTTGGCGATTCAGTAAAATCGGTTGTTAATGCAGACACTGGTGGTATGCAACGTTCAGTGAATGCAATGAAGAATGCATCGCAAGGAATGGTATCTGCATTGAGTCCAGAGGATATAGCCAAGTTAGAAAGTAAACGAGCAGCATTAGTTCGATTTATTGATAAGGCCGAAGATGCAGGCCGTGGTAACCAAGGCAGTATGCGAATGGTAAAAGCAAGACTCGATGCCATTAATCAAATACTTAACCAACAGAACCAAGACAGTACGCCAGCGGATTTTAACGGCGTCCTTGCAAACTCGGGTATTAGTGAGTTACCAGGTGCAATCGATAAAGAAACAAATTCACTCGAAGCGGCAATATCTCGATATCTTGCAGAGTTTTCGAGACTTGAGAATATTAAACCAATAAGCAATTCGGCTAGAGTTGAATATTCTCCGCTAATGGCATCGGAATCGAATCCAACTGTATCGCCACTGAAACCTCAGTATCAACAAGTTGACTTCACTAAACCTCCTGCACAAATTGCAAGTCCAGAAAACAACGAAACAGTTCAAGAAGTTGCAGAGCAAAGTACACAGAATCCTGAGATAAGCAACACAAATGTCGCCCAGCGAGCACCGGAGGGCGAAACCGAGATAAATACACTAATAAAAGAACAGAACAAGATATTATCCGGCTTAACAATTGCCATGGAAACAAATAATAAAAGATTGAAATCACTTGTTCGACTTGGAGAAGAAAGAAACAGTTAATTGCTGTTTGCTCCGAGTATGAATACAAAAAAAGGAAAAGCATAGACCATGTCATGGAAAAAGTATTTCAAGCCTGTAAATTCGGTACTTCCGTCGAATACAATTTCGAGTAACGATTCCTATGCAACCGTTAACAAGTACAATAACTGGTTGCCAGAAATTTACGAAGGCCCAACTGACAGATTACAGCGTTACCAGATTTACGAAACAATGGATCTTGATCATGAAGTACACCATGCATTAGATACTATCGCAGATTTTTCAACAGAAAAAGATGCACAGTCTAAAAAGCCTTTTGTAATTGATTATCACGAAGAACCAAGTCCGAAAGAAATTGAAATCATTTCTCGTGTGCTTAAACAGTGGTGCATACTTAACGAGTTCGACAAACGTTTATGGAAAATGTTTAGATCGACCCTGATGTATGGCGACCAATTTTTTATTCGTGACCCAGAAACATACAAGTTGTTCTGGTGCGACCCGAACAAAGTAACCAAGGTTGTTGTTAACGAAAGCGAAGGCAAGAAAATTGAGTCTTACTTTATAAAAGATCTTGACTTAAACATCGGTGAAATGATTGCTACTACTCAAGGTCAGGGACACAATGGTGCCTACGGTGGAGCAGACAGTATTATGTTTTCTGCACCACTTAACGGTGCTGTAGGTTACGGCACCCAAACAACAAACTCGGCGATTTCAGATGGTAAATTTGGCGAAGCAGGCGAAGTGCCAGTAAATGCAAACCATGTTGTTCATATGTCACTGTGCGACGGTATGACAGGTGAATGGCCATTTGGTACTTCTGTACTTGAGTATGTTTACAAAGTATACAAGCAAAAAGAATTATTAGAAGATTCGATACTGATTTATCGTGTCCACAGAGCACCAGAAAGACGTGTATTCTTTATCGATGTTGGTTCAATGCCACCAAACAAAGCACAGCAGTATCTAGAGCGTGTTAAATACGAAGTTCAGCAAAAGCGTATTCCAAGCAGAGACGGTGGCGGTAACAGTGTAGTTGATTCTGCATACAACCCTATGTCATCTCTAGAAGATTACTTCTTTGCTACTACACCAGAAGGTCGCGGTTCTAAAGTTGAAACATTACCAGGTGGTGATAACTTAGGCGACATCGACGACTTACGATACTTTAACAACAAAGTACTCAGGGCACTTGCTGTACCAAGTTCGTACTTGCCAAGCGGTCCAGAAGATGGATCTGCAGGTTACAACGATGGTCGCGTAGGCACAGCGTTTATACAAGAGTTTAGATTTTCTAAAGTATGTGAGCGTTATCAGCAACAACTAGCTAAAACGTTTGATAAAGAGTTCAAACTTTTTCTTAAAAAGAAAGGCGTTCAAATTGACAGTTCGTTGTTCACATTAGAATTCCCAGAGCCACAATCGTTCTCAGAATACAGACAGCTTGAGTTAGACTCTGCGAAAATTAACACATTTGCATCAATGTCAGAAGTTCCGTATTTGTCAAAGCGTTTTGCACTTAAACGTTACTTAGGTCTTACAGACGAAGAAATAAACGAAAACGAAAGATTATGGCGTGAAGAAAAAGGGTTAAGCAATAACGACAGCCCAGACGCTAAGGCTGATTTAAGTTCAGCAGGAATAACATCCAGTGGCATTGACACTATGGCACCCGAAGGCGGCTTCGACGACGAGTTTGCTGACGAAGGCGACTTAGGCGATGATATCACTGATGATGATATAGACGGATTCGGAGACGAACCAGGAGATGAAGAATAATGAAAGCACGTGATTTGTTAACGGAATTTTACGATCCGTCACATGACGAAATTATGAAAGCTGATTACGATGATACAAGACGACCGCGTTTGACGTTGTCACATATACACAAAATGCGCAAGTCTAGAGATGCAGAGCGGGTAGATAAAAAAGAGTACTTAGATTTTCTACCTAGTATGTACGACCAAACGCAAGAATAAATATATTACGATCAAAAACGGCTTATTTTTACCCTGTAATAAGCCGTTTTTCTGCTCATTATATTAAATATAATTGAAATAAATTATCTAAAGGAGACTGATAGCAATGTCTACACCAAGAACAAACGATCTAGAGCAGATCCTCGAGCACTTAGTGAACGAAGATACTGATAAAGCAGAATCGTTATTGCACGAATATATCGTTGCTAAATCTCGTTCTATATATGAATCCGTTGTCAACGAAGAAGACGACGACTGCGATTCAATGGATGACGAAGTTGACAACGAAGAAGAAGTCAAAGAAGATTTCGGCGGTGACGAAAAAGAAGATTTTATAGCTGACATTGAAGCCGATAGTGGCGACATTGAAGCCGATGAAGTTAACGACGGTGAAGTCGAAGACGACTCTGAAGGCGACAGCGAAGAAGATACAGAAGACCGTATCGAAGATTTAGAAAGCCAGCTTGATGCATTGCGTGCCGAATTCGACACACTTATGGGTCAGGAAATGGAAGAACCATATCACGATGAAACTGAATTTGCAGGCGACTACTCAGACGCCGGCGAAGCAGACGACGAGATGATGGACAGCATGCACATGGAAAACATCGAAGAAGCAACTAAGATGCAAGACGAAGTTTCTGTAAGCATGGATAAAGAAGGCGAATACGCAGGTACTGGCGACAAGTCAGAAAAGGCAAAAGTGAATACTAAGAGCACTTATAGTAATGCACAAGCCAAAGGCGAATCTCGCGCAGTAGACTTTACTAAAGGTAATGGCGAAACAGGTGGTTCAGCTGAAAAGCCGAAAGACCATACTCCGTCTGACAACATGGACGAAGAGCCTAAAAATGTAAGCGGTACATATGACGAAGACGAAAGCGGGTACGTAGGTACTGGCAAGAACTCTAAACGTGGTAAAGTACAAGCACATAGCCCTTTATCTAAAAAACCGACTGAATAATTTAGGGATTTAGCAATGGCAGCAAAGCTATATGAATATATGCCTTTTGATAAAGGTCATATGAAGATAGAAGAAAGTGTTATGGACGGCAAGAAAGAATGCTTTATGAAAGGCATTTTTATCCAAGGCGATGTCCGTAACCAAAACCAGCGTGTTTACCCATTGCGTGAAATTTCTAGAGCAGTCGATTCGTTGAACCAAAAAATCAATGGTGGATATACAGTCTTAGGTGAGCTCGATCATCCTGAAGAGCTCACCATCAACTTAGATCGTGTGTCACACATCATTGAAAATATGTGGATTGATGGTTCTGACGGTTACGGAAGTCTAAAAATTATCGACACGCCACTGGGACAAATTGTTAAAACATTGCTTCAGTCGGGAGCCAAACTTGGTGTAAGTTCTCGTGGTTCTGGCAGCGTAGACGATAACGGCAGCGTAGCTGACTTTGATATTGTTACAGTAGATATCGTAGCTCAGCCAAGTGCGCCGGACGCCTACCCAAGAACCATATACGAAAGTCTTTACAACATGAAAGGCGGTGCGCAGATAATGGAAACAGCAGAATCGTCTCTTTATGACCCATCTGCGCAAACACATCTCGATAAAGAGATAATTAAGTACATAAAAGAGATGAAAATTTAGGAGACTCAAGATGGCAAATGATTTAGGAAAAATCTTGGGTGAAAACGCAAATTTATCTGAAGCGGTTCAATCACAAATCAACGAAGCCTGGAAAGAAAAGCTTGAAGAAGCACGTTCCGAACTTCGTGAAGAGTATGCTCGCAAATACGAGCATGACAAAGCTGTAATGGCAGAGTCGGTTGATAAGTTTATTACTGATAAAATTCGCGTCGAACTCGAAGAATTTGCCGAGGATAAAACCAAACTAGTACAAGAACGTGTTGCTTATCGTCGTAAGATGAAAGAGCATGCGGCTTTAGTAGATAAGTTTATCGTCGAGCAAGTTTCCAAAGAAATCAAAGAGTTCCACACAGACAAGCAGAAGATGGCTGAAAACTTCAAGAAACTTGAAAACTTCACCCTGAAACAATTGTCTGAAGAAATTCGTGAGTTCCGTTCTGATAAGCGTAAGCTAGTTGAACAGAAAGTTCGTATGGTAGCCGAAGGCAAGAAGCAACTGCAAAGTGCTAAAGAAAAGTTCATTGCAAGAGCATCGCAAATTGTTGAAGCAAATATCGACAGTACGCTGAAGAGAGAAATCTCCCAGTTTAAAGAAGATATTCAATCCGCACGAGAAAACGAATTCGGTAGACGTATCTTTGAATCTTTTGCAAGCGAGTTTTTAACTTCATACCTTAACGAAGGTTCTGAAATTAATAAACTTCAGCAAGCTATTAAAGCAAAAGAACAGGAAATTAACTCACTTAATGAAAGTGTCGCTGCCAAAGCAGAGAAAACTTCATTACTTGAATCGCAACTTAAAGTTGCTAAAGATCGAAATGTACGTTCACGTGCGCTAGGAAAGTTACTAAAACCTCTATCGCAAGAAAAACGTACTGTAATGAAAGATCTTTTAGAATCGGTTGCAACAAAAGATCTTGATACTGCTTTTGATAAGTATCTACCAGCAGTATTAAACGAATCTGTAACAGCAGGTAATAAAGAGTCAGGTAAACGTGCTTTAACTGAATCTAGAAAATCTGAGAAGACAGGTAATAGGCCTAAGCAGGCCCTCAATGAACATGCTAGCCAAGATGACAGCTATTTAGCTGACATAATCAAACTAGCAGGAATTAATAAGTAAATAGGAGATTTAAGAAATGGCTAATAAGCTTTTCGAATCAAACTGGAGCAATACTAAAGACGCTCTATTAGAAGGTCTGCAAGGTTCCCGTAAGAAGAATATGGGAGTTGTTCTAGAAAACACTCGTCAACAAATGTTGAAAGAAAGTGCAACTCAAGGTGCAACCCAAGCAGGTAACATCGCAGTATTAAACAAAGTTATGCTACCATTGATTAGACGTGTAATGCCTACGGTTATTGCAAACGAAATCATGGGTGTTCAGCCAATGACTGGTCCTGTTGGACAAATCCACACTTTACGTCTGCGTTATTCAGATACTAAAGCTGGTGTAACAGCAGGTACAGAAGCATTATCACCGTTTGAGCTTGCAAAAGCTTACGCAGGTAACGAAAATGCTTCAGATCCAGCGGCAGCACAAACAGCGGCACTTGAAGGTCGTCCTGGTAACAGAATGAGCATCCAGATCTTGAAAGAGACTGTGGAAGCGAAATCTCGTAAGTTAAGCGCTCGTTGGACTTTTGAGTCTGCACAAGACGCTAACGCAATCCACGGTATCGATATCGAAGCAGAAATCATGCAAGCACTAGCCCAAGAGATTACTGTTGAGATTGACCAAGAGATGCTTGAAAATCTACGTCAACTAGTTGGCACAGCGCCAGTAGAGTTCGACCAAGCGGCAGTTAGCGGTACAGCTACTTACGTTGGTGACGAACATGCGGCACTTGCTGTACAAATTAACCAACAAGCGAACCTTGTTGCGGCACGTACAAGACGTGGTGCGGCTAACTGGGCAGTTGTTTCGCCAACTACGCTTACAATTTTACAGTCAGCTACAACTTCAAGCTTTGCACGTACTACAGAAGGTACTTTTGAAGCGCCTACAAATACTAAATTTGTTGGTACATTGAACTCAACTATGCGCGTATATGTTGACCAGTATGCAGCCGATAACGAAGCAGTATTGCTTGGTTATAAAGGTGATACTGAAACTGATGCGGCAGCATATTACTGTCCTTACATTCCGTTAATGAGCACTGGCCCAGTAATGGATCCGGATACGTTCGAGCCGGTAGTAAGCTTTATGACTCGTTACGGGTACTTAGAACTTACTAACACTGCGAACTCTTTCGGTAACGCGGCAGATTATCTATCTAAAGTTGGTATTAACACTACTAACCTACAGTTCTTCTAAACACCAGTTTACAAGAGATAATTTTAAAAAAGCGCCCTTTGGCGCTTTTTTATTGACTTCTGTTTCGTGACGCTGTATGCTTATTGCATTGTACAAATTGAGTAGCTACCATGAAAGTAAAATATACGCATAACGGTTATTCAATTAACTTACTATCCCCTTTGCGATTATACGTAAACGGTACCTGGCTTAAAGTTAAGCCAATTTGGTATTATAAAGACACTCTAATTGTAGAGAATATCGATACACGGTTACGAGGTATAACTATAACCACAGTTGATTTATTGTGGCATTTTACTACAGCAGACGCAAAACAAATCAGAGCAGATAAAGGGAAACTATCTCTCCGTGATAAATTAAGCTTTGTTCTAAGGAGCAAAGAACTACCGTAAACAAAATGCAAGGATGCATACATGAGCAATGACTTTCACGAAAAGTTAAAAATTGGCGAAAACTTCGAAACAAATTATGTACTACCCATGCTACTTGAAATACATCCTGAGTACTGGATTGAATCCACACACGATTACAAGACAGGACACTACGCCGGACCTAGGGTGCAAACCAGCGGCAAACCACCGCTAATTCTGCCAGATTTCAAGTTATTTAATCCACGAAACAGTCATTCTGTTATGTATGAAGCAAAGTACAAAGCAAAGGCGTTTTCCATTACGGGTTTTATAGGTAAAAAGTTTGTTGCTGTAGAAGAAACTAAAGTTAAAGAGTACCAGCAAGTGGCAAGGTTGTTCAGATCCGATTTAAAGTTTGTTATAGGATGTGGTGAAACAGGAAGCATATATATTTGCGATTCTTGGATACCTCATTATTTCAACAATAAATACTACACAGGAAATGTGTGTGCATTTGAATTAAATGAAGAAAACGTAGTAGGGAAACTATGAATCAAAAATGGCGAGCAAGATACATGAATCTTGCACTCGAAGTTGCCGACTTCTCCGAAGACGATTCAACAAAAGTAGGATCGTATATTGTCAATCCTAATACAAATAGACCTGTGTCGTTTGGGTACAACGGAATGCCAAGCGGAGTTCACAACAACCCTGATCGGTACCAGCGCCCAGTTAAATATTTTTACTTTGAGCATGCAGAACGAAATGCAATATATAATGCCGATCGACAACTAGATGACATGGCAATTTTTGTTACTCACACTCCTTGCGCGGACTGTACAAGGGCTATTATACAGAACCGCATAACCTCTGTTTATGTGCTAAAAGACCACGGTTTTTATAGTATTTGGACCCAAGAACGGTACACCTTAGAGCATCGTCAAGCTATACAAAGCATGTTGTCAGAAGCCGGCATTAAAGTGTTTGAAATCACACGCGAAGGCGTCCTTGCCTAACTAAACCCCACCTGTTTCTTTTGATAAATACATAAAACAATAAGTTCAAGGTTTATGTATAATGGCAAAAGAGCACAAACAGGTTTATAGCGGATCTCGATTAATATTCGAAAACACATCGGGTGACGTAGGAAAATTCCAAGTCGATGTAAATGGTAACCTTGTTGTTACAGGTAACTTAAATATTCTCGGTGACTTAGAAAGTACCGACGTTACACAATCGACACTACAAATTGATGACAAATCGATTATACTTAACCGCGGCGAGTTAGGCCCTGGTGTAGGTGCTACTCCAGGTACAGCGCCATTGTCGGGTCTTATTGTAGATCGCGGAATGTACGAGCAAACAGGTACTAACGACAACGGCGAACCGATTTACGAATTTAGAGATTCACCGTATACGCCTGCAACTGTTTTATGGAATGAAATAATCAAGGCTTGGGATTTCAACACCGACTTGGTTACTCTTGACTTAGATGGCAATACAAACACATCAGTTGAATGGCAAGACAGATTTACATGGACTGACCCAAGACTAGTTAACATTGGCGATCCTGAAGGTGACCACAGAACTTCCGAACTTGAAACTGATCCTTTACTGAGAGGCACTGCCGCAAATGTCGGATGGGTAGCTGACATAACTAACCCAATTGAAATCAACATTGATAACCTTGAAGAATATCTAAACACTGCTCAGTCCAAAACAGATAACCATATCATGTACTGGAGATCCAACAACGGTCTGCGTTACGGTGGTTCATGGTCAACAGAAGAACTTAGAATATTTTACGACAAGTCACCAGCATTTGGCGGCGACGTTGATACAAACGGGTACGATTTTACCTACTTTGGCAATTACAAAGATACTTCGGCTACCTCTTCGCGTGCAACAAAATACAGTAATTTGTACTTAGGCGACACTGACGGACAGGATAGCGAATACGATAACACTACGTTGTGGGCACAAAACGATTTAACAATCGAATCGGAAAGTTCAATACTAGAATTGTTCGGTGGTACCGAAGTTGAAATTACTGCTCCGCTTGCTGATATCAATGCAACTACAGAGTTTGATTTAACAACTCCACTTGCAGATATCAATGCAACTACAGAGTTTGATTTAACAACTCCACTTGCAGATATTAATGCAACAACATTCGATCTTGACGGCACAACCAGTAACATCAATTCGAGTACTAGTTTCACATTGCAAACTCCACTTGCTGATATCAATGCAACTACAGAGTTTGATTTAACAACTCCACTTGCAGATATTAATGCAACAACATTTGATGCAAACGGATCGGTTGCAGATCATAACTACACTTCAAGTTTTACTGTTACGTCTCCGGATGTAAACATTAATGCAACAACTGATTATCAGTTGATAGCACCGTTAGTAGATATTAATGCAACTACAGAATTCCAACTTGACACACCGTTAGCAGATATTAATGCAACAACGTTCGACTATGACGGTTCGACTTTTTTAGTTGATGCATCATCCGAAGCACAAATTACGGCCCCGACAGTCGATGTTAATGCAACAACAACATATACGTTGGACACACCGACTGCAACTGTTAATGCAACAACATTTGATTTGAATAGTACAAATGTACTAGTTGATGCAACTACCGAGATACAGTTAACAGCACCAACGGTCGATGTTAATGCGTCGACTGTGTTTACGCTTGACACACCACTTGGTGATTTTAATGTAGCAACACTTGATATCGATGGTGCAACAAGCAACATTAATTCAACAACAAGCTTTACCGTTACATCACCGCAGGTGGACATTAATGCTGGTACTCAGTACGATTTAACAACACCTTTTGCGGATATTAACGCTACTACATTTGATGCCGACGGTTCCGTTGCAAATCACAATTATACAACAAGCTTTGATATTGTGTCACCAGCAACAACTGTTAACGCAGGAACAGAATTCCAACTTGATACTCCACTTGCAGATATTAATGCAGTCTCTTTTGATCTTGACGGCACAACCAGTAACATCAATTCGAGTACCAGTTTCACATTGCAAACTCCACTTGCTGATATCAATGCAACTACAGAGTTTGATTTAACAACTCCACTTGCTGATATCAATGCAACCACATTCGATCTTGACAGCACCAACATATTTGCCGACGCAACTACTGAGATACAGTTAACCGCACCAACAGTTGATGTTAATGCGAATACTATTTTTACTCTTAACACACCAAACGGTGATTTCACAGTAACTGATCTTGATGTAACCAGCACCAGTTACAATCATGTGACTAGTACTGCATATATAGATGCATCGACATCAATAAGACTTGACGCACCTACTGCCGATTTAAACTTTTCTCAAGTTGATCACGATGGTATTAACTTTACTAGCACTGTTTCAGGTACATTTACTGTAAACGGTACAGGTGACGTTGTACTTTCTCCAGCAGGATCGGTTACAATAAACGATTATGTGATGCCGTCTGCCGATGGAAGCGCCGGCCAGTCAATGATCACCGATGGTAACGGTAATGTAACTTTCCAGACAGCGGCAACAGAAGCGACAGCACTTGAAACAGGAAGAAATATTGCAGTATCAGGAGCAGTAACAGGCTCGGCTTTCTTTGATGGTACAACAGATATCACAATTGCTACAACTGCCACAAGCGACCCGACACTAACACTGGCAGGAGATGCAACAGGTAGTGCAACATTTACAAACTTAGGTAATGCAACACTAACTGTTACTGTGTTAGACGACTCGCACAGACACGTAGCTTCAAACATCGATAACTTTGCAGAAGAAGTCGAAGATGTAGTAGGCGGAATGGTAACTGGAAACACCGAAAACGGAATCACAGTTACTTACCAGGATGCAGACGGAACACTAGATTTTAATGTGAACGATCCGGTAATAACACTAACGGGTGATGTTTCTGGTTCAGCAACCATGACAAATTTAAGCAACACTACTATATCGGTAACCGTTGCAGATGATTCGCATAACCATGTAATTTCAAATGTTGATGGATTACAATCGGCACTGAACGCAAAAGCCGATGACAGCACAGTATTCACCGCAGGCTTACATTTATCAGGAGGCGGTAACTTAGGCGCAAACAGAACGTTTACGTTAACTCCGGCAACTAATAACTACATTGTTGATAACCAGGGTAACCAAAGAATGTACTTTGGTAACGATACAAACACTACCCAGTTTATTAATAGATTTTCATCAACTGGTACACATCAGTGGAGAAACAGTGGCAACTCAACCGTTGCTACAATCGATCACCTAGGTAATGCATCCTTTAACAATATTTCAGCTAATGGAAGCAATTTAACCAATATTAATGCCAACAACATTACATCGGGTACAGTAAACGATGCAAGACTACCGGGTACAATATCATCGAATATTACCGGTAATGCCGCAACTGCAACAAGGTTAGCAACTGCAAGGACAATCAGTTTAGGTGGCGAATTAGCGGGAAGTGCATCATTTAACGGCACATCAAACATTACTATATCGGCGTCAATTAATAACTTCACCGAAAGAACTCAAGACGTAGTAGGTGGAATGGTATCCGGTGGCGTCGAAGACGGCATTAGCGTTACGTATAATGATTCTGCAGGTGTACTAAACTTCGATATCGATAACACAGTTGTTAGAACAACAGGTAACCAGGATATAACCGGGAATAAATTCTTTCAATCAGAAATCGAAAGTCAAGGATTTAGAGCCGGACGCGAAGCAGAACAGCATGTAAATATTTGGGGCGAAGCAAGCGGAAACTTTATTCAGTCAGTTTCAAGGCCAACCAACAGCAAAGGTTTAACAATCAATGCTACTACCAACACCGGTGATGATGCAATTGTTTCTGGGACGTCTTTTATAGAGTTACAAGTGCTCGGACAAAGCGGGCTACGCATAAACAGTAATGCCGATGTTTCAATGTCAAACGACTTAGGTGTAAGCGGTGTTATCAGCGGCAACGGCAGTGGACTTACAAATCTTAATGCAAACAACATTACTACTGGTACGATATCGGATGCAAGACTGCCAAACACGATATCGTCAAGTATCACTGGAAATTCTGCAACTGCAACAAGAGTAGCGAATTCGATATCAGATGGTACATCGGTTAATGCAGTGTTTACTTCAGTCGGATCGGACGGCGCAGGTATCGAAATCGGAAGTACTGGCACCGATCAAGGATACTTGGAAATATTTACACAAGATAACGGTTCGGAGCCAATCTATGTAAGACAGTACCAGTCGGGCAGTGTTCAGCGAACAGCAACATTACTGAATGGTGTAGGGAATACTATATTCCCGAACAATGTTACGGCAGCCAGTTTCTCAGGAAACGGGTCAACACTGACTGCATTGAACGCAGGAAACATTACATCAGGTACTATAAACGATGCAAGATTACCGAACACTATATCGTCAAGTATTACCGGTAATGCCGCAACTGCATCGAACGCACAGCTTCTTGATAACATCAACAGCACACAGTTTTTACGCAGTGACCAAGACGACATACATTCATCGAACTTAACAGTCGCAGGCGAATTGCTTACATCGAGAATCAGAACTGATAACAGTACGGAAGTAGTTATCAACGTCGGTGAGTCAAACGGGTTTGCTACAGGACAAGGCGCCGAGATACTGTATGTAAATGCCGAAGGCGGCCTACAAGTTAATGCATCGCCAGACAACTGGGGATCAGGATGGGCAGGAAGAGTTACAACTAATATATCTGCTACCGGCATTACATGGAACGGCAACACTGTTTGGCATTCGGGTAACGATGGCCCTGGTTCAGGTCTAAGTGCCGACTTGTTTGACAACCTTAACAGTTCGCAGTTTTTAAGATCGGATACGTCTGATACTATGTCAGGTAATTTAACTGTTACTGGAACTGTAACAGCAGGATCGTTTAACACAAGCTCTGCACTAAAATACAAAGACAATGTTGTTGAATTTGACAATGCACTAGATAAAGTGATGCAAATAGACACTATTTATTACACACCGAAAACTGGACCAGACAAGTCGCGCAAGATTGGTGTGTCAGCCGAGTCATTAGCAAAAGTTGCACCAGAGTTTGTTAACTTTGTAAACGATGAACCGGACTCAGTAAACTACGGTCAAATGACAGCAATGTTAATACGTGCGATACAAGAACAAGAAGAAAGACGCATGGTAAATAAGATTAAGAAACTAGCACAATTTGTAATCAGCTGGTTCATAAAATAACAGGGATAGAGTATAATGCCACAAAGAATAAACGGTAGCGTTTTTTCAGATCAAGTACTAACAGGATCATTAAAACATTATGTGTTAATAGGAGCGGATTTTAGCAATAGCTTCGATGACGAGGCCCCTGTCTACGGATCGGCAGCTGAAGAAATTGCAAGAATTATAACACAGAGAGCTACTATTGCAATATTTAATCCATCGGACATTGGTGTCAGTTTTGCTTTAGAATCAAACAGAGCAAACTGGGAAGCAGATGAACTTCAGGCTGCTATCAGGGCACTAGGGACCAATGTAGGCTTCGAAGGTTTAGATTTAACAGGAATACGCATCGAAGAAGTGTCGTATCAGTTTTTAGGCAGTGATTTTGTATTTATTGTGCCTGATCCAACTATTACACACTTGATAGTAAACAATACATATTTTGTGGCAAGCCCGACTACTTTAACTTTGCCTGATTACACGGATGACATAATCGATGTTGGTTCAGTGATTCGGATATTCAAATTTGAAGATATCGAAGTAACAATTGAAGCAAAGCCCGGTCAGTCGATACGAGATTTAACAAGAGAAGTTACAGGTTCGTCGTATACATATTCTTATAATGAAGAGATCGCAATTGTTTTCGACGGTTTTAAATGGGCAGTATATCACGATGACAGAGAGACTATTGACTTGGTTATCGGACTTCAGGCTGAACTTGACTCAAAGCAGAATCTTGCAGAAAAGGGTCAGCCAAACGGATATGCTAGCTTAGACTCAGACGGACTGGTGCCAGCAAGCCAGTTACCATCGTATGTCGATGATGTTTTAGAATTTCCTGAGAAACTACTTTTCCCAAATCCAGGTGAGTCTGACAAAATTTATGTTGATTTGTCGACTCTTCGTATTTACAGATGGTCAGGGTCATCGTACATTGAATTATCAACAAGGCCTCCGGATACCGACGATGTACCAGAAGGCAGCTTCAATTTATATTTTACTGAGCAGCGAGCAAGAGACTCGATAACTAACGGAACTGGTGTTTTCTATAACAACATTTCGGGCGAAATATCAATTGGGCAACCAGTTGGCACAACAGACGATGTAACATTTAATACTGTAACAGCTGAATTTATAGGTGACATAACAGGTAATGTAACAGGTCAAGTGTCCGATATTTCAAATCACGACACAGACGACTTAACCGAAGGCACAGCTAACTTATACTTTACTGTACCTCGAGCAAGAAATGCTGTATCTGCAGGAACTGGTGTTACTTATAACTCTGGATCTGGCGTAATATCAATTGGTCAGCCAGTTGGCACAACAGACGATGTCACATTTAACATTGTAACCGCTGACTTAATCGGTGACGTAACAGGGCAAGTGTCTGATATTTCAAACCACGACACAGACGACTTAACCGAAGGCACAGCTAACTTATACTTTACTGTACCTCGAGCAAGAAATGCTGTATCTGCAGGAACAGGTGTTACCTACAACAGTTCGACTGGCGTAATATCAATTGGTCAGCCAGTTGGCACAACAGATGATGTCACGTTTAATACTGTAACAGCTGACGTAATTGGACAAGTGTCTGATATTTCAAACCACGACACAGACGACTTATCCGAAGGAACTGGTAATTTATATTTCACAACACAGCGAGCAAGAAATTCTGTATCAGCAGGAACAGGTGTTACCTACAACTCAGGCACTGGCGTAATATCAATTGGTCAGCCAGTTGGCACAACAGACGATGTCACATTTAACATTGTAACAGCTGATGTTATTGGACAAGTGTCTGATATTTCAAATCACGACACAGACGACTTAGTCGAAGGAGTTTCGAACCTTTACTTTACTGAGCAACGTGCAAGAAATTCTGTATCTGCAGGCACCGGCGTTTCGTACGATAGCTTAACCGGTGAGTTTTCAATCGGTCAGCCAGTTGGTACATCAGACGATGTCACATTTAACACTGTAACCGCTGACTTAATCGGTGACGTAACAGGACAAGTGTCTGATATTTCAAACCACGACACAGACGACTTAGCTGAAGGCACAGCCAATCTTTACTTTACTACACAAAGAGCAAGAGACTCGATAACTAACGGAACTGGTGTTACATACGACTCAGCCACAGGCACAGTTTCAATCGGTCAGCCAGTTGGTACAACAGACGATGTTACGTTCAATCAAGTAACAGCTGATGTTATTGGACAAGTGTCTGATATTTCAAATTTTAGTACAGACGACTTGGTCGAAGGCACAACCAATTTATATTACACTGATGCTCGTGTAGAAAATGCTATCCGAAACGTCGGCTTTAAAAATGTCCTAAGAGTCGACAATACGCCAATTGGCCCGAACGAATTCTCAAGCATCGACGATGCAATAGCAGAAATTGCATCTCGTGGAGATCTTGCATCGGATAACCCATATCAGATTGAACTGGGAGCCGGTGAATTCTTTAGCGACCCGTTCACAATTCCAAGGTTTGTTACAATAAAAGGTCAGGGCGACAGCACAGTATTAAAACCGAACGACCTCACACAAAACTTTATAACCATGACAGCCGACTCGTACCTTGACGACGTTACACTTGGCGGTCCGACTTCACCGAACACATTCTCGATTAATGTTGTTGACACTTTCCCTGGTGCTGCCGTAATATTTACTGTTCAGTTTACCAGTGCGTGGGGATATATTTCAATTGTAAATAATGCTACTACCCCGCTAGCAGTGGTCATGACAAACACGATTGTGTCTGGTGTTGCTGGTGCTACATTACCTGTAAAGGTTGAGAGTACTTCAACTGGGCCACTTGTAGCAATATTTAATGGTTTTGCACATTTACTAGTAAACCCTGCTATCAGTATTTCGGAATACTTTAATGTTTCTGGACCAGCCACGCAGTGTGTTTTAAACGAACTAAGAATTGAAGGCACAGTAGGCGATATTGATACTGGGTTTGTGATACAAGATGGGTCACAGGTAATATTTACAACTGTTAGCTTGGTTGACATGGACAAGTCAGTTCGTGTGCCGAATGTAGGAGCCGGCCCGTTTATTAGGACGTCTGCGTATATTTCGGATGCAAAAACATGGGATATGTTAATTGAAAATCCGTTAACCACAGGCTCAGTAACAGGCACAATTGTTAATGATCGCATCAGTATTGTCGACGGCAGCCCGTTAATAATCAGTGCGCTAAGTACAGCAGGAAACAGTGTCGGGTTCATACAAATCGGCGATGTATACCAAGGCGACGGCGAAAAACGACTAATTAACTTGTCGAAGCTAGTAAGAAGTTCAGCCGCTCTTGGTATTGTCGCTGGAGGCCAGCTTTCGGTTGGACCTGCCGCTAATCAAGTTACAATAGCCGGGGGTACCGGCTTTGTCGAAAGCGATATTGACGATTATGTGTTTGAAGTTTTCTGGGAGTCGACTACTGTAACAGTTGCTGATAACGAAGAGCTGTGGTTAGTTGTGAACCCTAACGGAACATTATCGACTCTTTCGGCACCGCCTGCAAATTTATTCAACTTTATGTTACTGGGCAGAGTTTATGCCGACGACGGCGAAATACAGTTTATTGACAACATTTCGAACCGCAGTGATCGTAACTCAAGTAAACAAGAAACATTCTTTAGAGACGCACTAGGGCCAGTGTATTCAGCAGGCAGCATAACATCGTTTGGCACAGGTGCATACAATATCAGCGTGTCACCAGGTCGATTCTACTACGGATCCAATTCGTATGCACCGACCGGCGGCGACGACATAACGTTTACACAGACGTTTAGAAACGGATCAGGCGGAACCATTGAAACTGATACAACAACAGTTCCGGTAAAATTCGACAACAACTCAGGAACATTACAAGACCCTACTACAGATTATTATGTAAAGCATGCATTGTATGTAGTCGGCGACGGAGCAGTTGAAGAGTATTATTTGGTTGTTGGTCAGGAGGAATTTTTAAATCAGTCGGTAGCAGAACAGGCCAATTTGCCTAATCCGCCAAACTACATTAAAGAAAGCTTTGCGTTAATTGCAACTATTATTGTGAAGCAAGGCGAAACTGACATAGTGTCGATTTTCGATGAGAGACCTGTAATCGGGTTTCAGTCATCGGGTATTGCTGCCGCCACTACGCACGGTAACTTGCTTGGACTAGCGGCAGACGATCACCCGCAGTATTTACGCGAAGATGGAACACGCGCATTAAGTGGAAACTTAAATCTAAACAGTAATAATATTATTAATGTCGGGACACTAAACGGTGTAACGGTAGAGTCGCATGCCATGCGTCATGTACCGAACGGTGCAGATCCGCTGCCAACCGGCGTACCATCGTCAATTGGAACTACGAATGCCGAAGGTATACAAAATGTGTTTGCTAGACAAGATCACATACATGCACACGATGACCAGCCAGGCGGAACACTGCATGCAGAGGCAACCCAAAGTACAGCTGGTTTTATGTCGGCAGCAGACAAAACATTACTTGATACTATAACAACCGATGATGTCGACGAAGGCACAGACTTATACTTCACCGAACAGCGTGCAAGAGATTCTATATCTGCAGGAACTGGTGTTACTTATGACTCAGTCACCGGCGTAATATCAATCGGACAAGCAGTTGAAACCACAAGCGATGTCACGTTTAATACTGTAACAGCTGACTTAATAGGTAATGTAACAGGGCAAGTGTCTGACATTTCAAATCAAGACACAGATGCATTAGCCGAAGGCACAAATAATCTTTACTTTACTACACAAAGAGCAAGAGATTCAGTATCAGCAGGAACAGGTGTTACTTACAACAGTTCAACCGGCGTAATATCAATTGGACAAGCAGTTGAAACCACAAGCGATGTTACATTTAATACTGTAACAGCCGACTTAACAGGTGACGTAACAGGTAATGTAACAGGGCAAGTGTCTGACATTTCAAATCAAGACACAGATGCATTAGCCGAAGGCACAGCTAACTTATACTTTACAGAGTCAAGAGCAAGGGATTCAGTATCAGCAGGAACAGGTGTTACTTACAACAGTTCAACCGGCGTAATATCAATTGGACAACCAGTTGGTACAACCGACGATGTTACATTTAACACTGTAACAGCTGACATAATCGGACAAGTGTCTGACATTTCAAATCAAGACACTGATGCATTAGCCGAAGGCACAACTAACTTATACTTTACTGTACCTCGAGCAAGAAATTCTATATCAGCAGGAACCGGAGTATCATACAGTGCATCAACTGGTGTAATATCAATTGGACAGCCAGTTGGTACGTCAGATGATGTTACATTCAATACTGTAACAGCCAATGTAACAGGTAATGTAACAGGGCAAGTGTCTGATATTTCGAACTTTACTACTTCGGATTTAGCCGAAGGCACAGATTTATACTTTACAGAGTCAAGAGCAAGAAATTCTGTATCTGCAGGAACTGGTGTCGCATACAACAGTTCAACTGGTGTAATATCAATAGGACAGCCAGTTGGTACATCAGCTGATGTTACATTTAATACTGTAACAGCTGATGTAACAGGTAATGTAACAGGTAATGTAACAGGGCAAGTTTCCGATTTATCAAACCAGACAACCGATGCATTAGCCGAAGGCACAACTAATTTTTACTATACAGCCGAACGTGCCGATGACAGACTTAGTCAGCTGTTAGCAGGTTCACCGGACATTACATTAGTTTACGACGACAACGGAAACATATTAACAATTGGAACAACAGCATCGTCGTCTAATTCTGCCGATATTATTGTAAAAAGATCTGCAGATAACGACTTCGATATCACTGCAATCAATCTTGACACAACTGATACGTCAACTCGAGCAGTTGGAAGAATAAGATGGAATGACGAATTTGCTGGACCTGAAATTGGACTAGGAGGCGGCAATGTAAACCTACAACTCGGCCAAGAGAAAATAGTACGTGTTTATAACGAAACTGGCGCAGATATTACAGAAGGTCAGGTAGTAAGAATTACCGGATCAGACGGAACTCGAATTACAGTTGACTTGCCACAAGCCACGTCAAGCTTTACATCCGACACTGTGCTTGGTGTAGCAACAGAAGATATTCTTAATTTATCTGAAGGATTTGTTACCAGTTACGGCAGAGTTAACAACGTAGATACTTCTGCCTATGCCGAAGGCGACAAATTGTACTTGTCTCAAACAACACCAGGTGGCCTAACTAATTTAGTACCACCTGCACCGAACAAGCGCATATATATTGGTGTAGTAGTTAGATCACTTCCTAACGCTGGTATTATTTTTGTGCAACCAGGCTTTAACGAAGAGCTCGGTGGACTCAGCGATGTTGAAATAACAAGTATACAAGATAATCAAACGCTAGTTTGGGACACTGACAGATTTGTAAATTCTACACCAGATGGGTTATACACTCCAGCCGCTCACGCTTCATCTCACTTGCCAAACGGAGCTGATCCGTTGTTAACTGAGAGTGCGGCAACTATAAGTGCAACTTCGGCTAATACCGAAGGTAATGCTAACTCGTTTGCACGAAGTAACCATACGCATAATGTTTCAACTGGTACTCCAGTAACACAGCGACCCGAAGATGCAAACGCCGAAGGTACTTCAGTTGACCTTGCAAGGGCAGACCACGTACACCGTATTGCTGCCGCATCAGCAGTGACTACCAGCAGTAACGCAAACACTCAGGGTACTGCTAACTCGTTTGCAAGAGCAGATCATACGCACCAATTGTCCAGTAACACGCCGACTAACGGCCAGGTGTTATCATGGGATGGGTCAAATTGGGTAGCAACTACAGTTGATACTGGACCAGCAGGCAGTTCGTTTGGTGCATCGTTTGGCGCTTTTGATTTTGAATTTACTAATAACACTGATTGGGTAGTAGCAAATGCTGCTAGCAGAATACGAGATCCAATAAATCAGTCAATAAGAACATTTGCGTTTGATGATACCACCGAAGAAGGTCTTGGTTTCTTTATCGAGATACCACCTGCGTCTGCTGAACTTGACAACATCACTTATACGCTTTGGGTTAAGCGCAGGACTGCTAGTGCAGGATCGAATGCTGTGTTTAGAGCGCACAATCGTCCTATCAACAGCAACGCACCTGTTGGCCCGTGGAACACAAACGCCAACTTCCCGACTATTACATCGTTATCAACTGTGTATCAGAAAGTTTCGTTTACTGTACCATTAAGTACCGCAGGGTATGTAGACGACACGCTACACCAAGTGGAAATAACAAGAAACTCACCGACTGGCACCGACGATGTACAAGGTGATGTTTTAATAAGTCGTGTAACAGTGAGCTTTTCGTAATGGTTAGATTTGATGTAAGCGTAAGTACTGCTCAGGCAATTGCATTTGGCGGATTTTTAACACCGCCAAATACTGATCAGTTATCGATGTGTGCATTTGTGCAAATTGATCAGAATCCGGACGGTGGCTTTGCAAGGATTTTTGGGCATGATAACGGTGCCACTGATATTGCATTTAGCTTGACTACCAGGGACTCGCTTGATAACGGTGCTAAACGAACACCTCAGTTTGTTATTACTACAGCTCAGACCGGTTTGACAGTTTTAGAAAACGCAGATATACAATTATCACCTGACACACTGTATCATATTGCAGGTGTATACGACGGCTCAGAGATGAGACTGTATCTAGATGGGGTTGAAATATTATCAACTCCGAAATCGGGCGATCTCATTGTACAAGACACATGGAACCTACTGGTTGCAAACCGACCCGACGGCGCACGTAGCTTCGAAGGTCTAATAGGCGACTGCCGTGTATATAACAGGGTATTATCAGACGATGAACTATTAGATATTAGAGAATCGTTTGGCGAAGATAATATACAGGATGGGCTATTATTCAGGGCACCGCTCGATGGTGCCGAAGGGACTACTTTAGCCGGAAACGTGTTAAACGAACTCGGCGGTGAGTTCACTACTATTACCGCCGGCGTTGGTTTCGGGAATCCTACGTACGAAGAAATGTCAATACCGCTTGATGATACTCCGGTAAGTATGAATAATGTTTTTGCATGGCACGATGCGTCAGACAGTTCGACAATGGGATTCTCAGGTACCAATACAGTAAATGTCTGGAGAAATAAATTATTCAATACAAGGACCTATGGCGATGTCGCTGGACAGCCTAGTCCGGATATCGACGACGTTGTAGTTAACGGAAGATCAACTTTAAATTTCACAGAAGCCGATCAGTTCTCAGCAAACTTTCTTGATACAACTAGCGGACTTGTTGGTAAAAAATATGCAATATTTATTGTTGAAAATAAAGCTAACACTAATAGCGATCAATGGATCTTTGGCGGCAGTAACGCATTGACTAACACTAACTTGCATATCGGATATCGTACCAGCAACCAATTTTCTTTTGCACAGTGGAATAACGATATTAATGTGACTTCCAGTGCGTATCAGGACGCAAACGTTACACGCTTGCATACAATGATTAATGGTACCAACGGAAAGACTTTGCGGTTAAACGGAACCACAGTCGGATCTAACACAAACACTCAAGATTTAACTGATTATCCTGACCCGAAGCTAACTCGCCGCGAAGCATCCGGTAATAACGGATATGCAGGCGCAATTTGCGAAATTGTTATTTTCGATCGTGTGCTACAAGACATAGAAATCGAGCAGATAGAAAAATATTTACAAATTAAATGGGGCATATAATACTATGGCAAGCGCAATACAAAAAAGCACAATGATATACAGGGAAAGTGTAAACACACCGGATTTCGATAACGACGAATGGATACTTAACCCGGATCTATCAGCAGTTACAGGTGTTCCACGAAAATACTGGAAGCTAGTCGGTGATGAAATAACGGAGATGTCAGATGCAGAAAAAGACGCAGTAGATCAACCTACCAGTAAAGAAAAAGTTAATGCTGCGATTGAATTCGGCAAAGATTTAATTTTAGAATTCGGCAGCGGAAATGTCGCCGACGGCATACCACTAGAAGTTACAAAGGCAATCACAAAAGAATTAGAGCCCATAACCATTGCATTAATGACAGGTACAGTTACCGTAGCACTTGATGAAATGCGTTCGCTTGATTCTGTTTATATCGATCGGCCCACTAAAGACTATTTTATTGCCAAGATGCAAGCGTTTATCGACGAACGTAAAGGCAATGTAAGAACAAGTGGTACTTCAACAACTTAATGCTGATCTAGTATAAGACGAAGCTTGTCCATTGCTTTTGCAGTGGTCAAGCTTTTTTTTGCGCCAAAATGCATAGGCTTAGGCCATAAGCCGAAATTGACCCATGAGTAGCCCACCGCTTCTTTATTGATTTGAGGAACAAACTCTTGTTTGACTATGCACACAAAGGTGTAATAGCGAAAACTTTTATCACGAGATTCGAAAATATCAAAAGGGTATATACGTTCTATGTCTGGCACAAATCCCATTTCTTCGTCCAGTTCTCTTAACAGTGTGTCTTTAGGAATCTCTTGTTCTTCCATCATGCCGCCCCACAGACTCCAGTGATAACCGTGAGTCTTGTAAGGAGAACGCATGTTTAGTAAAACACGATGTGTATCTTTAGCAATGATGACTGCGCCAACCGCAGTTTTATCTGTTAATTGTTGCATGAGTTAATGTAATCTGTTGGTGTGTCAGGGTCTACTAAGTTTTCAATGCGCCAAAATCCCGGGCAGTACAATCCGAAGTAGTAAAATTCCCAGGTGCCTGTAAATCTTATTAGTGAATCTTCAGCTGTGTTATATGCAATGTCACCACCTGCAGATTCAGCCGCATCAAACACAACTGACCATTCTGAGCCGTCGAACTCGATTATGTCGTGTTCAAACGGATCAAAGTTGCCCCAGTAAGGATGATCATTGGCAATAGCGGATTCTTCACCGTTCGCTAAAGGTGCAAGCACAATGTATCTGTCACCTGCAACAGGATTGCTCATTCCTGCACCTGGATAAAATGTCTGAGGGTCAATTGCACTAATAACTGTACCAACTGTAAGTGACGGTAAAGTGTCTTGGTCTATTGAAACTTTTAACACATCGGGCCGATCGGTATATTCAACTGTGCCCAGCACATCGTTGTCAAAATCCTCTAACATGTTTGTAGGCTTCAGTCTAACTCGTGTAGCTTCCGGATTGATATAACCATATTGATCTAGTAAATCTTTCCAACTTAAATTTCCTTTGTGTGCAGGATCGTCCGACAGTAACACCAGCTCGTCGATTGCATAATCAGGATCTAGCCCAATTGACGCTTTGTAATTACCCGGTGTTACAACAATTTGCGACAAGTTTTCACCTATGGCATCAAGTGGGTTTTCGATTTCGTTGCTGATGTCAGTATCAGACAGATCGTTTACTGCATTTATATTGGTTACAATTTGATGTATAAGAGACTGTCGTTTAATTTTAGCCGGCGGATTGATCCAAATACCTATCCTGAACGTAAGTGTAGCAATTTCTCTTTCGTCCTCGGACATAATCTGTCCACGGTTAGTCCAAGTAATGTCTACTAGTTCTAGCTCGAATATCGAACTCCAGTCAAAGTGATTTGAATTTTGTTGTAATTGCAATGCCGGATTAAATAACGAAAGTATTTGTTCGAGAATTTGCAATTTAGTTGAAGTGTTAGAAGTCCATACATCAAGTGTTAAGTCTACATTGTACGGCACTGGCATGTAACGAGACACGCTAAATTTATTACCGGGTTCGTCGGTGTATTGGCCATTTTCGTATTTGCGTTCAGTACCGTGTACTGTACTTTCGTGGGCAGGATTATATCTGCGTTCCGGTGCAGGTTCAACGTTTACTATTGATGCTGCCATTAATGGCACAGGATGTAACGTGTTTTGAGTTTGACCTGCTAGTATTTGCGATGCCTGCCAAGACGCTTGCCCGTAAATAACCGGTACTCTTTTCTGAGAAGTAACACCATTGGCATCAGGTCCTGTTTGAATCTTGATATCTGAGAACACGCGCATGAACTGCACCAAGTACCTTCTTATCTGCCCGTCGTAAAAAAATGTCATTATGCTACTCCGTTAGACATGTACCAAGTACCGTCGTTTCTGTAAACTCGTTTTTTTCCTTTGTTTGCATTTGTACCGCCTTTATTAGGATGAGGTTTTCCTTTCATTGCACCGCCGTCTTTTCGTTTCCATCTACCTTCGGTACCATTTACTCTTCTTTTAGCATGAGCTTCTCTTTGGGACTTTTTCATCTTTTCAATTGACTCTGGCCTGTGGAATGTGCCTGTTCTAAATCTGTCGTTACTGGTGTTATAACCCTTTTTAACTGTGTTAAACTGTTCTATAAGTTCGATTTCCCGATCTGAAATTTTGTCCGGACAGTCGGATTCGAAAAGTATTTTATGGTCCCAGTCATCGATGCCGTATTTGTTTATTGCTCTAAAAAATTTTCTACCTGATGTACGTTTAGCATCAGAGCAATGCTCGGCCCATCTACCTTCTATTGTTTTAACCGTTTGGCCAATGTACGATTTGCCCGATGTTCGGTTTGTGTGCATATATACAATTGCCATTATTTATTTCCTTGCGAGTATTTTAAATCTCGTTTTTTATTGTCTAGTTCGTTGCGTAACTGCCTGTTTTCTTTTTCTAATTCGTCAATGCGCTCGTTTAGTTGCCTTTCTTTTTCAGTACGCACTGCAACATGATTGCGTCCTTGTAAACGGTTTATTTCGTTGACCCAGTCTAGGTGTGTTCTTTGTTTCATGTGTTATTATCCCCTTGCCCAACGTTACCGATTTTTCTAGCAATAAAGCTGTCTTCTTCTTGTTGTTGTTCAACTTCTTGTTTTTTGTCTGCATCTAAATCTGTGCGAGACTCTGCAACTGAGCTGGTCGATGTTTTCTCTGGAACAGTTACCCCATCGTCGAACGAAGTTATTTGGTTATTGTTAATGTATGTATCTAGTCGTTTGTTGTACGCTGTCCATATTTTTCTGATATCGTCTTCGATGCGTTTAAATGTGTTGCCTTGTTTCTGAAACAGTCTGTCCGGACTGTAGTCAATTCTTAGAAAGTATTCACCGTCTTGCATATCCGATGGAAAAGTCTCACCGACACCACGTAACAAATTGCCATTTGGTGGCTGACCGTCACCCCCGAACCAGTAATGCAACTGTGGATAACCGTTTTCGTCAGTGACTACATACAAGTGCTGTGCATTAAAATACTTAGGATCAAAGTACACATTCTTTTCGGCTTCGTCGACTACTCCGTCTGTAATACCAAGGTACTTAACATATTTGTCAAGTGCGTTTCTTGTTTCGGGGTCACCGTGTTCTAACCAGTCTTCAATTGAATCTGGAACAATGCCTGTGCCTTGACCTTCGTTGCCAATTGACGCTTTAGTAGCTGCCGAATCGATAATATCCTGGAACTCTGGTGATGCATCTAGTTTCTTAGCACGCACTTTCCAAAAGTGAGGATACCAAGTCATGCTATGCCCTGATGCAGAATACATTGCATCTTGTACCACATAATACGAATTAACCGGAACGCCATCTAAGCTGATGTCTCGTTGTGCCGGAACTTCAAACACATCGCCTGCCATCATTTTTCGACCAAGCATGTTGATCATGTCTGTATAATGAAAATCGAATCTTAGTATTTCGCTTGATAAAAATATACCAAACTGAGAAAGATCGTAATCGGTGTCCACTGGCTGAAAGTGACCTCTCATTTCGATAACATCTTGACTGTATCGTCTGTCACGATTCTCAAGAAACAGAACATCCTGTATTTCGGTTACGTCTTCGCTGTCGCCACTACCTAAGTACTTGTGGACTAAAATTCCTGCACCGCCAGTATTAGTAATTTCGCTACTAATCTCGTCGGCGTATTTGTAATCGGTTCCTTTATTAGGATTCCATAGTGATATTCGTGGCATTCGAAACTCCTGTTTTGTGTATTTATCTGTTGACAAGCCACTACCTTGCAAGTATAGTTGTAGAAAGATTCCAAGGAAACAATATGCACGATATTAAACCAGAGCCTCGTTTGATAGAAGAAAACATAGCCGACGCAGTGTACAACTTTTTTGTGTACGGGCTAACACCGGGTTCATATACTTCGTTTATGTTAGCGTTAAATTTTGATCGTGCATTTCAGTCTGCTCACCCTTTGTTGAAATACCCGAAAGCGCACGACGAAATAAGTCCGCATGAATGCCTGTCAATGCAGTTTAACGACCTGCCAGAGTTCATGACAGGCGAGAATTCTAAAACATGGCCAGGCTACGTTCACTTAGATAGCAATGCTCGCAAACATATACAATCAATGTATAGCACCGAACGTGTCGACGAATGGCGAACATATCAGGCAATCAACAACCGCCCGAATCGCAAATCATTTGCAGTATGGATCGAACAAGCAGAAATCAAAAGGAAAGAATATGAGCAGTCAAGGTGAAGTTGCACAAGCATGGGATGCACTGGTAGCGCGTATCGAAACACTGTTACGCAATCACAAAAAACGAAATTACAAATTGTCAAAAATAACAACCGAGCAAAAGCTTATCATTTTTGTTGATCGTGAAACTCAGCAGGTACTTGCTAAACTTTCCATTGACACTCGATATAAAAAAGTTTTAGAAAAAGATGAGAAAATGGTTGACTTTTTTTCTCAAGATGCTAAAATAGAAGACATAGTTAAGCAGATAGATTGTTTTAAAACACTCGAAACTGCTTTGCTATCTTACCGTAATGCAGAGCGAGGAAATGCTGTGTACAATCGGTTAAATTAAAGAAAAATAAAATGATAAAGAAAAGTCAATTTTGTAGTTTAGGACAATACATTACACGAAATATAAGTATATAAATAGAGAATAGGCTAACACATTCTAGAACGTGAGGCCATGTTAGATTCCTAAAAATCGAAACTAAAAGTGCTACGTACACTACATCACGGAAGATGTGCCACTAAACATTTGTTTATGCTGTACAAGGAAAGTAGCACGGGAGACAAAGGGCCACAAGGCCCTTTTCTTTTGATAAATACACAAAACTATTATGGAATTGTGTATAAATGACTTATAGAGCAAACGGAGTGTTATTCGACAACTTGTTCGAAGCAGGAACGTCGGGTACTATCAACTACTCAGAAACCGGGACAAATTTCTCGAATATCTATCGAGGTCTAGAAAAGGACCAGCGCATACCTGATATCGGATATCGTAACAACGGAACTGATCTTGCCCGTTTACTTAAAGGGAATATTTCTCAATATGCAAATACCTTGGAATTAACAACTTCGAGAACCACTGCTTGGAACGGAGGCATATTTTACGATGTTGATGTTTCTTTCCCATCAACTACTGCCATTAACAACTTTTTTATATTTGGTGGACGTATTATAATGTCTGCATCAAGAACCGGTGGTTCGTCAACTGCAAAAAATGCCGAATGGACCAGCCTGTTAAACGATGCAGGGAACATTGAACTGGCACGATCAGCAACATACAAAAACACCGAAACACAAGTATCGGGCATAGGATATCTTGACCTTACAGGTTCCTACCAGTTGTTATACACCGAAACAGGATCGTCACCGTACACAACTGCGTTATACAGAATTTATGCATACATGTTAACTACAACCACTGTTCGTATACGTGTAAGATTCGACGATGGCGCATCGGGTGTAATTGACGAAAACATCGACGGCACAATCACAAGCTTTATTAACGAACGCCGCCATCCGACACAAACTGCCCCGTCGTATAGCAGAGTCGGAGGTCTATAACAGTATGTACCAGCTCGATCTAGACAAGTACAATCGTATCTTTACTTTCGGATGCAGTTATACTAACTTTGCATGGGACACATGGGCAAACCTATTAGCAAGCCAATTTCCTGACAAAGAGTTTTATAACTTTGGTAAATCTGGCGTTGGCAATTACTATATTGCTAACATGCTGATGCAAGTAGACGAACACTACAACTTTACTTCGTCGGATTTAGTATTGATATGTTGGTCATTTCCAGAAAGAGAAGACCGCATTATCGATGAGTACAAAGGAAACCGCATTGTGTGGACCAATTCCGGCAGTGTGTACTCGAGCGTTTTCTTAGATGAAAATTTTATAAACAAGTATGCTAATCCAGTGCATTACCAAATGCAGTCATTGACTGTCATGAAGTTAGTAGAAAATTTCTTCAAAAGTAAACAGCTAGATTATGCTCCGTTTATAACAAACAGCTTACATGATAAAAAACTATCACTAGATCAGCCATACGACCACCCGTACGTGCTATCAAGACATTCGTTCAAAGACATGATACATAAAGTACAAGCATATCCGAGCATGCACGAAATACTCTGGAACGATGACATCACAGTAAAAGAACGTGCAATGGCAAAACAGTACAAAGATTTTCGTGATACACACCCCTCTCCACAAGAGCATGCAGATGTATTAAAAGCAGTGTTTGATTATCAGTGGAACGAGCCAGCATTAACTGAGCGTGTACAACAATCAACTGACGCCATGAACGAAGGAATAGCCAGCGGCGATATATACACAAAAAGGTGGAGAAAAGTCACATACGAATCGATGCCCACTATCAAACGTATTATTCGTTGACTTTTCCAGAAAACCATGTATAATAGATTCAAGATAGATAAATAAAACTAAACAAAAGGACTAGTTTATGTTTAACGAACACGATAGAGATGGTCTAGTAGGACAAGAACAAGACCACGGATTTATTACCGCCCAAGAAGAACTTTGGGATTAATTTTAAAAAGATTAAAAAAACGGTTGACATTCGTATAAAGTTGTCATATAATAGCACCATAACGTTAGAGTTTAGATAAATAAAACTGTAACAAAAACTAATAACCGAAGAGAGAAATATGTTTTCAATAATAAATCAATTACCAACTACAATGCAACAGTCGATTGAATCGATTGCGGGTACTGTGCTGGCGAACGATTTTAGTCGAGAGCATAATAAGCCGTATACGGCATCCGGTTGTTTTATAAATGATGATTGGCCTAGCGTTTAACTAGAGTCAGTAGATTTACAAAACAACCGCTTATAACAAGCGGTTTTTTTATGTCTGTATAACCAGACCTTTGCGACAATACTGCAAAGTACGTTCATTAACAATTTGGAATATTACCTTAAAAATTGAAAGTGCCGAAAGCATTTGCCTAGGCACTATCAATTCTTAACTATTCGAAAGAATACTTAGGTGTGACTGTAGCTCAATTGGCAGAGCCCCTGGATGTGACCTAGGAAGACGCGGGATCGTTGCCCGTCAGTCACCCCTAAGTATTTTTACGTTCCGTTCATCTAGCGGTTTAGGATATTGCCCTTTCAAGGCAAGTACACGGGTTCGAATCCCGTACGGAACACCATTTTTCAATCGCGGGGTGGACTGGAGTTGGTTCCAGCTCAGGCTCATAACCTGAACGACGGGGGTTCGAATCCCTCCTCCGCATCCAAATTTATTGTTTTGTGATAAATACAAATAAATTATTTACAAGGCAGTACAAATGAGATTAAGCGAAATATTAACAGAAGCACCCGATCAAGGTTGGTTAACCGGCCCAGATATCGAAGTCGAAGTTATCGACTACAGTACAAGTGAAGTAAAACTTGTTTTGGGCATAGGCGAAGATGCTGACATTGTTGTTGATGCATATATTGATGTTGATGCAAGAGTCGAAGATCATAGCTTTGGATACGAATACGGATCGATATCAGGAACACATGAAGATTATTCACACGAAGGCGAAATATCTGTAAAGGACATTGATTTAGATATCGATGATCGCAGTACTACTAAAAAAGCCGCACAGCTTTTGCGTGTGCCAGGCAGACAATCGTTAAATCCTGTTGTGTTACAAAAATATTTGTATCATGCATTCAAGGGTGGCGAGAAGGCTTTTACTAGTTTTATTGAAACGTATATCGATGAAACATTAGGTGAAGATTTAATTAACAGCGAAATCGAAAGTCGCAAAGACGACTATTAACATGAACGTTAATGTAAAAAAGACTCTAACTACACTGATAACCATTCTGCCATTGTTGGCTTTGCTTGGAACAGGCGCTATGTGGGTTGATACACGTTATATGCATAAGCAAATATCCGATACAAGATATATTGATTTGCAAATAAAAATAGTTCAAGGGCACATTAGAGAGTACGAAAGATTAAAAACTTCGGATGCTCCGTTGACAATGTCAGACGAAAGCAACTACAACACCGACTTGCGACAACTTGATAATTTGCTAAGTGAACGTAACAAGTTGTTGGGTATATGAAAACATTATTAATCGCAGTATTTTTATTTTTTGCATTAACTGCTAGTGCAAACACACCACCTGTTTACCAGGAAAACGCAATCGCAAATAACGGTGTTAGTGTAATACGTCTAGTGAACACTACACCTTATGCAGTCAGTTGTTGGTTAAGAGACGAATATACATTCACTTCGTTTGTTGTGCCCGGTCAGCGTGTAAGTTTATGGTATCCAATTTACGGATACTACGAATGGTACTGCGAATAACTTCTTTAGTGGTATAGCTCAGTTGGTCAGAGCGTTCCCCTGATAAGGGAAAGGTCGCTGGTTCGATTCCAGCTATCACTACCAATTAATCATTGACATGATAAAATGCATTGTATATACTTACTGTGCAATATATCACTGTAAGTGATATAAAAAAAGAACTGCGATGTATAGAAAGCAGTTACAAGAGTAAGAAATTTCGGGATTTAGCACAGTCTGGTAGTGCGCACCGTTTGGGACGGTGAGGTCGCAGGTTCGAGCCCTGCAATCCCGACCAGTTTTGTCCCTATAGCTCAGCGTGCAGAGCGTTCGACTCATAATCGATTGGTCCCTGGTTCGAATCCAGGTGGGGGCACCATTTCAAGGAATGCACAATGTGGGAACAAGGTAGACAAGGTACCGGGTATCTTAAACGCAAGATATTTCAGTTTGCAAACGGTTGGTTTGCACTAGATTGTTATATACTTAAATACCCTGAGAAATCTTATATACCACCGCATACTGATCCGATACCGGGTCACAAGCATTTTAGATTGAACATTGTCTTAAAGAAAGCAAAAGTCGGCGGCAACGTATATTATTTTAACACCCGCTGTTATAGAAGAATTATGTTGTTTAGACCAGATTATATTGAACACGAAGTAAGCCAAGTACAACGAGGCGAAAGAATTGTGTTATCGATAGGTCTAGCAACTAAAAAAGTTTAAGGAGTGGCTGAGCATTGGCGAGCTCACTTGGTTGTAACCCAAACGCCCCTGGCTGTGTCCGTTCGACTCGGACCTGCTCCACCATATAAGCCTCCAAAGCATTAGTGGCGATGCACCGGTTTTGTAATCCGGGGAATTCAGTTCGATTCTGGATGGAGGCACCAAATACAAAGGTAAGCACATGTCACTTTATGCAATTGTATACGACGATAACGGATCTAGAAAGTTTTGCCATGCAGACGGTACTGCGTACTTTGGGCTCGATCGCGCCGAGCTAACAAAAACATGCGCCGAAATAATAAAAAAAATGAAATGGCAGCTTGACTGTTCTCCGGTAACTATCCAAGGATTTTTGTCATGTCGTGTTGAACGAACTGGCACCTTAACACCGGAGACACAAGCAAGATATAGCACGATGTTAGAAAGCATCCGTGTTGTAAAAGTTACCGAAATGTCATTTGACGATGGTGTAGAATTACCAGAGAAAACAAATGAATGATAAACTAATAAAGGCGTTGCACGAATACAAGCCAACGCAACAAGACGTTCGTGAATTTGCAAAAAGTGTTCGAGAGCAAGAAGAGCAGTATTGTAAAACGACACGAAAATTAACTCCGACACAAGCAGATCGCAATCGATACTACAACATGTAAAGGTAATGAAATGCGAAAGCAGTCAGTGCGCAATAAAAGAAAGCAGTCGATAGCATTTAAAGAATACCGACTATGGTATAAAAGTTTAGGCATCGACCTTGAAAATACTTCGCTTGTACAAGGCAGAGCGCTTACTAAAACCGAAACTGACGACGGTGAAATAATTCATCCGTTTACATACATTTACGAAAAGAATTAAAGGGGCGCGTCATGGATGCGGATGATCGTTTGCAACGATTAGAGCGGGGTTCGATTCCCCGGTGCTCCACCACATAAAGGAATGCTATGTTTTATTTTGAACTAGATATCCGATCATGTATTAACATGAGGATATCAAAATGCACAGAAAAGGTCATAGCAACAGCGGATGGGTTCGCTTACTAAAACAAGTTAGCCAATCCGATTTTGAATATCGCGAATACTGCGTAAAACGTATTCGCTACAAATCATATTATGATACAGTTTACGATGGTGTACAGTGGGATCACCCTTACCGCACCAAGCCACAACGTTCGTGGAAAACGTACCGTAAAGCACAGTTTAAGTAGTCCGGTAACTCAGAGGCAGAGTGTCGTCTTTACACGGCGAAGGTCGGGATTTCGAAATTCCCCCGGACTACCAAAGTATTTTGTAGTAACTTTGATAACTTAACTAATGGACTAGAATGAAACTAGAATTAAACAGAGTTACTTCGCATTTAAGAATCTTTATCGACGACAACAAGTCAACAGACAATAGAGATCCTTACGACACTATAATTACTGTTCAGCACATAAGTGATACAGAAGTACACTTGTCTGGACTTAAAGGTGTCATGAATAGAGAAATACTTAAAGAGATTGAACAGTTCTTTCGTGAACAAGGTGTTACCACTGTAACATTCGAAAGGCACGGAAAACAGCAATCTCGTAAAGATTAATGGAAGGTGACACGCCGAGATGGTCGGTGTCCTGGTCTTGAAAACCAGTGGAACCCTTGACGGGGTTTGGGGATCGTGCCCTCCGCCTTCCGCCATATAAAAGGTAGACAAAATGACAATGAATGCGTATTATTGTTTAAGATGCGAACATCCTAACAATTGCAAGTGCGAAGACAAATCGAAAACATTTCGGTATTCGCACAAGTTAAGAGTTCCTACATCGACCAAGAACAAAGTTAAGTTTAGAAAGTTCTTGGATGATTGTCCGATATTTGCTAATTGTGTACCAGACGAGTTACAAGAAGATTTTCGTAACTTGTTAAGAAAAGTCAAGTACACCGGCCGTGAAATAAACGGTCACAAGTGGACAAAAGTTTAATGCCCTGGTAGCTCAGTTGGATTAGAGCATGCCGCTACGAACGGTAAGGCCGCAGGTTCATGATAAATATATGCATGGACTATACAAAACATTATGACGCCCTTATCGAACGTGCAAAACAGCGTGTGTTAACATGCTATACAGAAAACCATCATGTGATACCGAAATGCTTAGGTGGCAACGATACCAAAGAAAACATCGTGATGTTACTACCGGAAGAACACTATGTAGCGCATCAGCTATTGGTAAAAATTTATCCTGGTAGTAAACAGCTTTTGTATGCGGCACTAATGATGACAGTTTCATCGGCAAGTGTTAAGCGTAAAAATAAAGCTTATAAATGGTTAAAAGAAAAATACCACTTGGTGTGCAAAGAAAGAACCGGTGTAAAAAATCCATCGTATGGTAAACCTTGGTATCACAATCCAGAAAATGGCGAATCGGGTAAATTTGAAGAAGATCAGCAACCCGTTGGATGGGTTAGAGGTCGAGTAAAGAAACCTAAAAGATATTGCATTAAATGCAACACAGAAATTAATACATCTGTTGCTAAATGGTGCAACGAATGTAGACCAAAGAAAACTAAGAGTGTAATACGATCGGCTAAACAAAAAGAAAAGTATTCTGAAGCTGATAAAATTAAAGCACTTAAAGAAAATAACGGTAATATAAGGCAGGCACTTTATAGCTTAGGTTTAAACGACAGCGGCTGGCATTATCGTAAAATGAAAGATTTATTAAGTAAGATTTGAGCGGTTGTATTCCCTCTGGCTACGAACCAGTTGAAAGGATAATTGGACACATGTAGGTTCGACTCCTACCTGCCGCGCCACTAACAATGCGTCTGTAACTCAGTTGGTAGAGTGATGGTTTGAAGTACCATTGGTCGCTGGTTCGAACCCAGCCGGGCGCACCATATTTAGGATAGACATGGATATCGAAGAGAAAACATTACTCAAGCTGTTTGAAATGAGGCACGGAGTATTAGCAAACAATTTTCACACTGATATCGAATATAACGACCCGACCATGATGGACCGTGCAGTAGGCGTAAATGTTTACAAAAACGGTGATTTTGTTTGGTCAGAGTCGGCAGTCAGTTTGTTGCTTTGGCACACTGGTAAACAATTAGGTATAAAAGAATGAAACTGAGTTATAAAGATTGCGGCGTTATCGGATTTACTTGTAGTACATTTGATTTATTGCATGCAGGTCATGTAGCAATGTTAGAAGAAGCAAAACGACAATGCGACTTCTTGATCGTAGGATTACAAAATGATCCGACTTTAGACAGACCAGTGCAAAAGAATCCTCCTGTCCAAAGCTTAGTTGAACGCCAGATACAGTTAAGCGCAGTCAAGTTTGTTGACGATCTAGTGGTCTATAACACCGAAAAGGATCTTGAAGATCTGTTGCTAACATTGCCAATTGCGGTTAGAATACTAGGTGTCGAATACGAGGACAAAGAATTCACTGGTAGAAAAATATGCCAGGACAAAGGAATCAAGTTGTTCTTTAACACACGAGATCACAGCTTTAGTAGCACCAGTTTAAGACAACGTGTAGCAGACTCGCAAAACGCAAAATAAGGTTGTAATAACACCATAAAACGTGTAATATTACAACTCAATAACAGAAACGGTGTAACGACAGCTATGCGAGTATTTACAGCAGTAATAGACGAATATATTGACGTATTTGGCGAATGCCATGCTGTTAGAAACATGGTCCCGAATCAAGAAAGCACAACTCAAGATTTAGAAACCAGCTATCGTGAAGTTGCACAGCGCATTGCTGATACCAATTCGCATCGTGAGTTGATCAGTGTTACTATTTCCGCATACCGAGATAACAGCCTGGGTTGCTTTACGTATTGGCAAGGTGCTATGAGAACATACAAAATAGAAGAATTAAAAGGTTGACAATATAAACACATTCATGTATAGTGTGTTCATATTGTAAAGTTTTAAGACACAAATAGTTCCTATGAAAATTCACTTTTAAGATAAAATACTATTCGTCTTACCGTATCAAGCGCCAGTGGCACACCAAAGTTGTATACCACCTTTAATAGCAGGTATGTAATGCCACTGGTAGCAATAAAAATTTGGAGTTGAGGTGTACCAGGATTGCATACTCCCCTGTCACGGGAAAGGTAGCGGGTTCGATCCCCGTCAACTCCGCCAGTTTTGCAAATGCTCCGAGACGGGTGTTTGAGGAAGATAGCTTAATAGGAAAAGCATCCTTAGGGACGTTATGGACGGTTCGAATCCGGTCCTTCCACATTTTTTGGAGAGTAAGCATAAGCGGTATATGCGGTCGCCTGTTAAGCGAATGACAGTCGGGTTCGAATCCCACACTCTCCGCCACATTTGGGTCGCTAGCTCAATTGGTTAGTAGCACCGGCCTTTTAAGCCGTAGGTTCCGAGTTCGAGTCTCGGGCGACCCACCACTTTTTAAGGAATGAATAATGGGCTATCGTGTACGTCTTGGTCGCTTTCCGAAAGTTGATCGTAAACGTTATATGCACCTTAAATCAGAAGCAGAAGCTTACGAATGGTTTGAACAGCACGACACAGAACATGCACATTATCGTCCACGAGAACTGCAAGAGCTTGTTGAACTTGGCAAGTATGTCGACTATAAAAAGCAAGGTCTCGATGTAGAAAAGTTTTACGAGTTCGATCTTGAGGAAAACGATTTTATTATTGTTAACCGAGAGTTTTTATTGCACATCATCGAAGAGTATCGAACAAATACAGTAGTCTGGTATACCGAACTGCTAGACGAAGTTGCAAGCGGCGACGTTGCACAAGTTAGTTTTCATCTCAAAAACAAAATAAATGAATGGGATAATAAGTATTACAGCAATTTAAAGACAGAAGAACACGACACAGGCAAGCACGAAGATGGTCGATTAACACGATCGTGGAAGTTTGAATATGCAGTGTTCAATTTACTGTTTATATTACACACATTCGACTGGGACAATGATTATTTAATCTACAGCGGATGGTAAGAACAAGGTGAGTTGGCAGAGTTGGTCTATTGCGCTTGACTGCTAATCAAGAGTCCTGTAACCGGGGCACGTGGGTTCGAATCCCACACTCACCGCCAAACACAAGGATTACAACGTGTCAAAACGAATAGTAGTAAAAGTTGGCTCTACATTGTTAGCAAACGAAGAAACACTTAGAATGCGATTTGCATTTATGTGGGGTTTGCTACGTGATATAGCCGATCTACAAAATCAAGGTTACGATGTAGTACTAATGAGTTCTGGTGCAGTTGCACTAGGTAGAGAAATACTCAAAACAGATGACAACAGTATTGCAACCAAACAAGCCGCATCGGCTTGTGGGCAACCAGTATTACTGCATGCTTACAGATCGATTGCACAAGAAATGAGCAAAGATATTGCTCAAGTGTTGGTTACCATGAGCGAAATGGAATCGCAAGATCATTTTGATGATATCAGCAACACAATTGAACGTTTGTTTGATTATCCTGTTATTCCTATTGTTAACGAAAACGATACCACAGCAACAAAAGATTTGCGCGTTGGCGACAATGACAGGCTAGCGGCAAAAGTTGCCGAAATGATTGGTGCAGAACACTTGGTTATACTTACCAGTATTGACGGTTTATACGATCGAAATCCAAGTGATCCAGACGCACAGTTTATCGATGTGCTTGATGATGTTAGTCAGTATATTGACGGCACAGAAGAAACAAACGGCCTGGGCAGCGGTGGCATGAAAACTAAATTGCAAGCCGCAAACATGGCACAGCAATGCAATTGTACCACACATATTGCCGAAGGCATCATAGATGCACCGGTGTCAAGTGTTATTAATAATACACGAGTGCATACTAAATGTTTGCCGATTGACCAGACAGCATCCAGGCAAGAACTTTGGTTAAGTAACCGATTGCGAGTAGCATGTTCGATTATTGTTCCGAAACAAGTTGCACAATCTCTTGCAGACACAAAGCAAAATATCGTGTATAATGATATTGCTTCACGCTTTGGCGCATTCAGCAGAGATGATATTTTACATGTGTTTAGCGAAGATGGTGTTGAATTAGCACGTGGGTATGCAGAATGTTCAAGTGATGATCTTGAACACTTGCAACACATGCGCAACCAGTTTGATTCAGAATACGGTGCAGACGCATTGATAATCAAACAAGACCGCATGATGCTAGTGGAGTCCAGTCAGTTAAGCTGGGACGCACCGGACATTGAAACAACACAATCTGTTTAAGGAAATAAACATGTGCGATAAAAAAATTACAATTTCGGTTTACCTTGACACAGGTGTAGTTAGAGAATACGATGTATCCAATCATGCAAGTGCTAGAGAGCACGTTGCAGAAATCGTAAAGACAGGTTACCGACATATTGACGGAGACAAATTAACACACGTACCTCCGCATAAAATTAGTAAAGTTTGTGCTCAAGGCCCGGGTATTGATACTAAATATCCAGACCGTGTAAGAGGCACGTAGATTGTACTTGTCATTTTTTATTTACTACCTTGGATTAGTAATTGCATTTGCAATACAAGTAGTTCTATTTCCAAGCAGTAGAATAACGTTTACACAAGCGTTTGTACTATTATTTAAGTCGTTTGGCTCGTGGCTAACCATCGGTTGGTTATGGACAAAACGCAAACAGTTATAGAGGTATAGCCAAGCGGTTACGGCATCGGACTTTGAATTCGACATCGCTGGTTCGAATCCAGCTACCTCTGCCACATTTAAGCTGTAATTGTTAGCCGTCCAGAGAGGATAGGGGCAGGCATCTGAACTTGTTTGATTGCGCATACACAAGAAGGAAGGATGTCGACGTTTATAAGCATTGGCCCGCTTTTAAACAACTTTACAGCTTAAACCTATTTTGAGGAAATGTTATGTTTAGTGCTTTTGGTAGACTGGTTTACAAGTGCGTAAATGCAGCAGTCGGAGTTAATCTCACAGAGCAAGACAAGAAAAACATACAAGCATTACAAAACAGAAAAGGTCCTGCAGAAGCAGTACGCGAATATTGGAAAAAAGCCGAGCAAGGCAAACAAAAAGTGCCTGGTGTTGCAAAAAATCTTAAACCGGGCGACTTGTCTAACAATCAAGATTGGATGTACATACAAGATATCGGCCAGTATATTTCTCCGCGTGGCAACGATCGCAAACACACAGTGATTGTACAAGAAGTGCGTAGGCACACTGCTGGTGTAGAAATTGCAAGGATTGAGTGTACTAACTCAATTTACAGCGAATGGATAGTAGCATGTTCAAACAGCATGTGGCATACACAAGCAAAGACAGCTCAGGACATTCATGGTAATTTTTACCACTTAGGGCAAATGTGCCAAACTAGATGTACAGTAACTTATTAAGCGGGTATGGTGGAACGGTATACACAGAGTGCTTAAAACGCTCCGACTTCGGTCATGCAGGTTCGAATCTTGCTACCCGCACCATTTTTATGCAGTATTAGCTCAGTAGGTAGAGCGTTGGTCTGCCAGTCCAAAGGTCATCGGTTCGAACCCGATATACTGCTCCAAGGATACACATGATTGCATACAACTTTAAAAAAGTAAACAACCAAGACCTTACTTATGCAATAGTAGGAAACATTGCAATCGATTTCGGGTACATAACCAGAAAAGAACGTTCTGATTTTAGGCAGTTTTTACAATCGCACAACTTTATTAAAAAAGTCGACGGATGCATAAACTTTGAAATTGTATACCCTTTTGTGTATCGCACAGTAAAAAGTAACAAAACAGACGATGCGTTAATGACGGTGCATTTATTCAAGCAAGGCGTTTACATCAACTACGATTTTGTTGAAGTTGAATTTCTTGAAGTTGAATAAATACATATATAACCATGAGGAAAAAATATGTTTTGTAAGAATTGTGCAACAGAAATAAGCGACCGAGCAAGGTCATGCCCTAAATGCGGACATCCAGTTTGCGAAGAAGGTGCCAAGTCAAAAGTTGCTTTTGTTATATTGGCGCTACTAGTAGGCGGCTTTGGCATTCACCGTATGTATATCGGTGATTGGTTGCTTGGTATTATATACCTTGTTTTTTGTTGGACATTTATTCCAGCTTTAGTTGCGTTAATAGAAGCTATAGTTATCGGATTTAGAAAAGACGATCCACGCTTCGAATATTAAATAATGCGGATGTGGTGAAATGGGAGACACGCCAGGTTTAGGCCCTGGTGCTAGAAATAGCGTGAGAGTTCGAATCTCTCCATCCGTACCATTTTATACTAGGCCCTTTTTATAATTATTGCTTGACGACCCATGAACACATTAAGATGTTCATTGTGAATCATGCAAAAGCGGTTTACTGCTTTATAAACACCGGGCCAGTTTTCTTCACTGTAATCATCGAAATATAAAACTCCTCCTTTCTTTATTTTAGGATACCATTGGTTTATATTTGATTTAGTTTGATCGTAAGTGTGTCCTGCATCGATGTAGATAAAGTCAACACTTTCGTCTTCGAACGTCATTTCTTCAACTGCAAGCGGAAGCACAGCTTTTACAAGATGCAGATTTTTTACATCTTGTAAATTTTCTCGTACAGTTTCCACGCAGTATATTTGATCCGTATCGGCATTATGTAAAAGTGAGTCTTGTTGAAAACTAGCAAGCGTTCTTGGATTACACGGATCACCGAACCAATCGTAACAGTACAGATGAACAGAATCTTTTTTATTCATGCCAAGTGCATACGCACTTCTGCCTGCAAACGTACCGAGTTCTACTATGGTGCCATTTTCGGGCACTTGCTTTGCATATTTTGCTAAGTTTACGAGTGAGCAAGTATTTCCCCAACCGCATATATTTTCATTTATGATCATAGCATTATTTATCGGGTACTACACCTCACTGTGATAAATATACGAAGCATATCGTTTAGGTCGGCAATATAGGAAAACAATGTTAACTACAATTTTGTCAACGCCAAGAACAGGCAGTTCGACTTTTAGCAACGAAGTAGGTTTAAGTTGGTTTCCTTCTTGCCATCCAAACAAGAATAACCGAGAGTATTTTAATTTTTTACATTGCGACACACCTGAACAAGTGACCGAATATTGCGATCGCTATATTGGGTTACTTGAAGAGAAAGTATTAAAAGACGACCAGGATATAGTAATCAAGATACTGATATCCCATCTAGAACATCAGCCACACATACTGGATCGTGTGTTAGCAATTAGCAGTAAAATTTATCACACTGTTCGTTACAACTACCAAGATCATTTAAAAAGTTATACATCATCAAGATTGTCTGGCGAATGGGGAGCTTCTCGCAAGCGTGAGCAGATATCGGTGTGCAACAACACAGTGTCGTTATTCCATACGCACCTTACAGCTCAACTAAAAATGCATTCGGATCTTTATCATTTGGTCGGCGGCGACCTTGTTGTACTTGAAGAAAGGACACAAAACAGATATCCGCAAGTACCAGTATTCAATAACAATATTATCTGGCCGTCATTCGATACAGAGGCACAGTTTAAAAAACGATAAATAATGGTAGTATTCCAAATCACGGTTGTGTAGTTCAGTCTGGTAGAACAGGAGACTCATATTCTCTATGTCGCAGGTTCAAATCCTGCCTCAACCACCACTTTATAATAAATACACACATGACACAAAAATTTGAAATAATAGAAAAATCTTGGTTCAAGCGCAGAACACCGCGACCAGAACCAAAAGCAGTATCAGTAGACATCCCCGATTACAAACAAGAAAAAAATCACTTCTGTAAAATGCACGTAACTTACGACGACGGGTCAACCAAGACCTTGTTGGCTCGCGTGGTACAAAATCATATCAAGAAGCATTGGATCGTTGACGGTATGGAAGTTTCTGTACTGGTAGTGTAATAAATAATACATCAGAAAAAACATCGATTGACTTTTATAACAATGTATTATACTATATACGTGTCGTTAATCAGTTAACGATAAATTAATTAATTTTTACCAAGGATCCACATATGAAATTTAAAAACATTTTGTTGGGCACAGTAATAGCACTTGGCTTTTCGTCAGTTGCTAATGCGGGCCTAATAACAACAATAGATGACTTTTCCGATGACCAAGGTCCGCTAACTGTTATGGCAGGCGGTATGGACTGGAGCTCAGTACTCGGTGACATGATTGGCGGCGAACGTGATTTAATGATCACAAACATTGTCGATGATAATAACAGAGGGACAACTATCGAAATTACAAACGATAAGTTCTTCTTTAGTGCCGGTTCGGGTGCCGAGTCAATGTTTACTATGCAATGGGACGGCATTGATAACTCAATGGACGTTAACACAACTGGGCTAGGCGGAATCAACTTTTTTGAATCTGGCAACTCGGTAGTTTCGTTTGTTACTGCAATCGTTGAGTCCGACTTAAATGCTTGGTTCGACATCACGTTTTGGTCTGGTGCTAACGGCACTGCTGAAACAGTAGAACTACCAATTCCAGGTGTTGCATTCCCAGGTCGCGATGCGTTCTTTACCACTAACGAATTTGCAAATACCGATTTTACAAATATCGGCGCAATACAAGTTCGCGGTAACATTATATCTCCTGACACTGGGTTAATGGTTCGGTCGTACGACTTGCAACTAGATTCAGTAACAGCAGTACCAGAGCCAGCAATGGCAAGTTTGCTTGGTTTAGGTCTTGCAGGAATTGCATTAGCAGGTCGCAGAAGAAAAAAACTAGTAGGATAATTATGCGTCACAGCATACAGTAAAAAACGGTCGTAAGGCCGTTTTTTTACGATATCAAAAAAGTTGTATAAATACCAGCAGTGTGTATAATTATTATTGTATAGCGCACACCAAGGGTTAAGTGAGCATGCAACAACAGTAACCCCGAAAGACCCGAAAAACCACGGAAGGTGGCTAGTAAAGCTGGTAACTGTGTGCTATAATGCGCTATACACCCTACAATATATGGAGGTTGACATGAAAGTTAAAAAAGAATTACTTAGGGTATTTCTGTTAACGTTCTGTTTGGCCCCGACTTGCACATCCTACAATGATTTTAACACTTCGCTGATCAGATCTGTTTCCACTGCGTCTAGTGAAATCGAAGACACCCAGGACCAAGAAAAAGACCGTGATTTGATTTCTGTTGCTCGCCAGGGCAAGCACAACGCAAATGATTCTGAACCGAACGACATATTAGAACACGATCCTGAGATTGCGGATGATACAGTCGAGGATGAGGATAAAGAAAACATAACACCAACCGTTGTGATACCACAAACAGGATCGGACTCAATTAATCCGGATCTTTCGGACAGCACAATTAATCCCGAAAACTTGTTTTTACCTTTCGGGGTCAATCCGCTGTTCGGTGGTGGAACTGCATTTGATTTTGATATTATTGGCACACCTGGCAACAGCAGAAGCAACCTAGGCACAAGATACCCAGTATTTAATTTTGGTAATTTCGGAATGTTACCAGGCGGGTTTTGGAATTTTAATCCCGGAACAGTTGATGTTGACCTAGACGACATGCTAGGCGATGCAGGCAATGATAACGACAACGGTAATGATAATGATAACGACAGCGGTAACGACAATGACTTTGACTTCGGCAACCCCGGTGATGATTTTGTTATCGTAATTGAACCTATAGACCCAGGTTCAATTGATGTTGGTATTGGCAATGGCAATGATGATATTGTTGACGTACCGGCACCACAAACTGCATTGCTATTATTTTTATCAATTGCTATACTACTTTACAATCGTAAATTTACACCATAATAAGGAATAATCATGGACACACAAGACATCGCTCTTATGGCCGCTTTACAAAATAAATTCAAAGCAGGACATCTAAACCCTTTTACTAAATTCGTTTTATCGGACGATAACACATATATTGTTTGCGGTGAATGCCACGGTGATCCACGATGGGCTGACGGCACTATTATTCGGACTTCAGTAGTGCTTTGTCATCACGAAGACGATGGTGTCATTGAAACCAGAAACAGTTATTACACTGTGGGCGAAGAAGTTCCGGACGACGACGAAAATAGAATTGAGCGTTTGCGTTTATTGTCAGTATTGTAATGAAAGTGATTTATCGCCAGCTTGAAAGCATATACTCCACTAAACCGGATTCGCCGTGTTCGTTTGAACTATTGCTCGATGAAGGTTCGGAGTACTACTGCCAGCTAGTGTTAGCCCAAGGCGAAGATAACGTCACTTATACATTTAAAGGTAATGTGTCAATCGACATGACTGACTCGGTTATCAGTTTAAGCATACGCTACATGTTTTTTAAACCTATTTTCGAAGCATTGCTTGCAGGCGCACTAATTATCAGATACCACGGATACCAGATTATTCCTGATCTTAAAAGCATGACCTTGTCCGATCATCGAGACCATGGCAAGGATTATATATTCAATTGCGTTAAATTCAAAGCGGTGTTTGATTTCCAACAATAGATAAATATGCTTATCAATCTGGAGATAAGCATGTCTGTTCAAGTCCCTGCTATAAAAGCAATCATAATATTGCCATCGGAGCAAAACGAAAAAACACTTTATTTATTGCTTGAAGATTTCACTTTTAACGGCATCACTGTGCCAAAGGGCTTTGTGACCGACGGTGCCACAATTCCACGCATTTTTTGGCCGATTTTGCCGCCTGTAGACAAGTATATGCCAGCGGCAATAGTACACGATTATATGCTAACACAGACAAGCAGACGCGAAGCAGACACCTTGTTTAACGACACGCTTAAACTGTTACGTATCAAGCGATATCGTCGATGGTTAATGTATGGTGCAGTAAGGATTTTCGCACACTGGAAAAAACTTGTAACAAAGGTTAAAGGTCTGTATAGTAGCAAGTAAACAACATAAAGGTTTGCTTATTATGAATTACAACAAAATCGTTTGCTTGGATTTAGAAATGACATGCTGGGACGATGGGCGTGAACCACGCACCGGCGAAATTATCGAAATAGGTCTAGCCAAGCTCGATCTTTCCACGCAAGAAATCGAAAAAACAGCTTCGTACATTGTTAAACCGGATCACGACGAAGTCAGTGAATTCTGCACACAATTAACAGGGCATACCCAAAGCTCTGTGAATCGCCAAGGCCGCCCTTTTGCCGATGTGTTAGACACTGTAGTCAAGAACTTTGGCGGCGCCAGTGTAATATACGGCTCGTGGGGCAGAGATGACTTGGTCATGCGCAAAGAATGCGAAGCAAAAGGAATCGTTTATCCTTTTAAAGAATACATCAATCTAGCAACTGTATTTAGAATGCAACAGCGTGTCAAGAACAAACGTTTCGGGCACAAACGAGCAATGCAGATTGCAGGCTTGGAGTGGGAAGGACGCCAGCATTCGGGTGTAGTAGATGCAACCAACCTAGCAAGATTAACAATGACCATGCTGTAAAGGTTGACAAAAGAAACGCATTCAGTTATAATGTAGACTACTAAAACATAAATTAACAAAGGTACAAATTATGAAATAAACTAAAAATAAAGCAACTATGCGTCTGTGGCGTTGGGGGTATGATCAGTTTAGAACTGGTTATAGAATATTCACAATTGCTTATATAAAGGCGCTTAGATGGGATATATATTTGTTTCATTATCCCGAAGGGTCGTTTATACCTAAGCATAAAGATCCTTCAAAGTACGGCAAGCATTACCGTTTTAATATAACTCTTAAACGACCTGAACAGGGCGGCGAGTTTATTTGCAACAATGTAGTGTTTAGATGGTGGAGATTTTGTTTGTTTAGAGCAGATGCAAATTACCACCGCGTAACTCGAATTGAAAAAGGTAGCCGTTGGATACTAAGCTTCGGTTTTACATTTAAGCATGACAAAAGTTCAAATCGGTAATAACAGCATGGAACTTCCGGAAGGCCCAATTGGGCTTTCCTTTTCTACCGGTCTCGATAGTACAATTTTGTTGTACTTGCTTGCACAGCAAGTAAAGTCGGATTTACATTTGTTTACTATAAGTGTTCATTCTCGAGACCTACATGCAATCAAGTATTCGGCAGATATACTCAATTGGGTAATTGCACAAACAGGTAAAACAAACATTTATCTGCATGTGACTGTAAAGCAAGATGCCGACGATGCATTAGGCAATGCAGGATTATACAAGACACCGGCTGAATATTTAGCAAGAGGCTTAATCAACTGCGTAGTAACTGGACATAACAGTTTACCGCCCGATGAAATCGATCTAGGATGGCCTGCAAAAGATTCGCACGATTACAAAATTCGAACTCCGCACGAACAGCGCGATATCGAATTTGCAACAAATTGGTTCAGTCCATTGACAAACTGCAACAAGAAACAGATTGCAGAACTTTTTTTAGAAAATGGTGCATTAGCACTTGCGAAAAAGACTAATAGCTGTTATACTTCGTATAACGAAGAGCCATGTAAGCAGTGCTTTGCTTGTAAAGAAAAATTCTGGGGCTTTGGGTTTTACTAAGATAAATAGGTAGACAAATCTCACTTGATAAGTTACAATATGCACTTATTAGATAATGAGTAAAAAAATGTCAGCACCAACAAAAGACGAAATGTTCAAGCGTTTATGCAATGCAGTCTTGTACTGGGATAAAATAGACCAGCAATTCTTTGCTGACAATCCGACATATTTTGTAACAGATATTAAAAACTTCGCTAATCAGATACGAGAGTATCAAACGGAGTACCCGGAATCACTCAACGAAGATAAATAAACATATAATGCGGGCGTAGCTCAGTTGGATTAGAGCAACGGTTGTTTAAATGTCCCCTGTGCCGACACCGGTCTTCTAAACCGGAAGCATAAAAAACGTTGGGTTGGAGCTGGGAGGTTCGACTCCTCCAGGGGATGCCATTTTTAAAATCTGTGATAAATACTTTTACTTTAATGTTAGAAGTAGAAGAATTATCATGGATTATAAGAAATTATACTATTCGATTATTGAAAAGCGACAAAGGTGTACACCTACTGGATATACTGAAAAACATCATATTGTCCCAAGGTCGTTAGGTGGTACTAATGACAAAGAAAATTTAGTTAAGTTAACTGCTAGAGAGCATTTTCTTTGTCATTACTTGCTTGCAAAAATGTATAGCAAAGAATCAGTTGAATGGTATAAAATGAATCATGCATTTTTAATGATGAAGTCATCGTCGGCAACACAACAACGGTACTTTAATTCGAAACTGTATGAAAGCTTAAAAGTGAATATGTCGTTTGTGATGTCAGAATCACAAACGGGCAACAGGAACTCTCAGTACGGAAAGCGATGGATACACTCTGTGGAGTTACAGAAATCTGTTAAAATTCCTAAGGATGATCCTTTACCTGACAACTGGAAAGAAGGCAGAAGAGTTAACTGGGATCTTGTTAAAACATGCCCACAATGCGGTACAGAGTTTTTAAAGAGTTTAAAGAAGTACTGTTCGGATGATTGCAAGGATAAGGCAACTAATCCTTTCCGTGGTAAAGAACAAGAGTTTTTAGAATTGTATGCGGAGTACCAGAGCATGAACAAAGCCTTAAAGGCAATGGGATACCCTGGTGCAATTAGTCATTATTACCGTTGGGCGAAATCGGTTATAGGTAATAACAATTCAAATGTTTGATAAATAGTTTTAACAAAGAATTCGACCGACAAACGGAATTTCGCTACCGAAAGTCAGGTGTCGAACCGCCCGGGGTAGTGCCCGGGCACTTACAATGTGGGTGCGCATCGGCGAGCAAAGCGGTCTCCAAAACCGTGGCCTTAATCGGCCTTGAGGGTTCGAATCCTTCCACCCGCGCCATTTTATGCGTCTGTAGTTCAGTTGGTAGAACGTTGTCCTTCCAAGTCAAATGTCGCAGGTTCGAATCCTGTCAGACGCTCCACTCTTTTTCCCACAAACCTCTTTACACTGCAATGTCATTCGTGTATTTTATTATTTAGAACTATAATAAATAAACATCTACAAGGATACAGTATGTCTCTAATATCATGGACTGGCAATGTGAAAGTTTCATATCCAGACAAAGACGATGAACAACAAGCATTGCTATTGATGCTGACACGAGATCACTCAACTATTGAACTCTGGTCCGGTGAAATAAAAACACAAAAAGTTGTCGGTAGTAAACCAGTTAAGAGAGTTAAAGTACGCAAGCAAATACACGGATCGAACGTGTTAATTGACATTGGTATCAAAGATTTTCATAACTATGCAACAAATGTATTCCGGCCGCATCCTTCGTCAGACACATTAATTTCAGTCAGTGCAAACGGCAAAATGAATTTCACGTTTGATCAGATAACTGAACTGAACTTGGTAATAAAAGAAGCGTACGGTGTGTACTTACAACAACTAAAGCAAGAGCAAGAAAATGATTCATAACACAAACAGGCTACTCAAAATAATCTAGCCAGTGTAGAGTAATACTCAACTGCACTGGTATTATCAGGAGTAGTTATGAAAGACAAACACCGTGCCGCTCGCAGAGCGCAACAGAAACGCATTATCAATAAAGCAAAACGCAAATATAAAGAATGGTGGTGGTTACAAGATCTTTCCAAAGAAGAGAATCATGTTGCATCGTCAAAGCTTGCAAACAATATGAAAAACTGTTCTTGTTGGATGTGTGGCAATCCACGCAAATTTAGTCAAGGACGAGCTGAGCTAACTCAACAAGAGTTACGATGCGAACGAAACTTAAGAGAAGGTTTAGATGAGTACTTCGAACAATAAAACACGCGACAACTATACACACGAATTGCTCGATCATGTTCTTTACGGAGACAAAACACTATCCGAGATTAACTATCCGAATGTGACCATGCTCGACATTTCACTGGACATAAAGCGGTGCGAAGAAAGTGTTAGTTCAATGGGCTCGACATTAAAATTCGCATCGCCAGAAAACGTATGCGAAGAATGCGAAGAAGAACACGGTAACTTGATCAGTACCGTTGAAGATGCTCATTCGGATCTCGATTGTCACTTAGACACTATTATTACAAATTACCAGGCCTTGCTAGAACGCAATCAGCATTTAGAAAACATTATACATGATTTAGTTGGCATGGCAGTCAAAGCAGTTGACGATGACGAAGTCGAACAGTTCGAAGAAAAATTAATACTTAGTAAACTAACCGGGGACAAATGAATATCGTAGTAAAAGATAGCAGTTGGTTAGAGTCCGACATTGCAACATTGTACGGCGACCACAGTGGCAATGTTGAGCAAGTTACATTTGTCGACAACATGCCTATTCCTAACTTGTTAGTTCAATTAGGTGTTTTTGCGTCAACATCAAAAGCAAGACAAGCAGGTCGCACAGGGGATATTCCTATCGGATGGTCCGAATACAAAGCAAGCAAAAAAAGGACGCTGTGGATATGGAACCCGAGATGAAAACGATACCTGCAGACGAGCCGGTGCTGGTAGACGATATTGCAGTTATGACATACAACGAATCTCGTGTTATGTCGCAGTATTGGCGTGCCGGTGAATCGTTATGGAAAGGTGTTATGCCATGTAACAGTTTCCAGCTTTTGCACGAAAACAGTATACGCCAAACAGTATTCGGGTACTTTGTTAATCAGTGTTTTCGATGCTCAGTAGATGAAATTGCAGATGACGATATCACAGTTAACAATTATTGGCTTGAAATACTACCTAAGATTTTGTGGTTATGCGAAGAATGGTTAACCAAAAAACAATTTGTTGAACCCCTTATGGCGCACTGGAATCCCCGAATACAAAAGAATGTGGTACATCCTGGAATGTCACGTGCAAGTGTGATGCATCTGTTTCCGCAAGGACTTACTGAATTCTCAGTGGTGTATTTTAATACCGGCGGTGGATACGATCGCAACACAATGAACAAGCTGAGAAAAATTACAATAGACGATTTAATCGACGATGGCTGGAACACAATGACATTTGTCGCCGACCACGAATCTCTTATTCCGCATTTTTCAAAAAATATTGAAGCAAATGCAAACTACAAAAAAGATTACCATCGTAAGATAATCGAACGGCTATCGTCAATGTCGATAGAAACAAATACTAAAGACACTATATTTACAGATCCGCTGTCAGCTTGGATTAAAAGAAACGGTAACGTACAAATTATTTTCACCGATCAAGAACCGGGTCCGTTAGCACAAGCAAGGGCATTGTTGTGTGCATTGTTAGGAAAAACGTACACAGACCATGAAGTAAAAGTATCATGCAATTAGAGCGAGCAGTAATCGAAATTGCAGGAGGTTGCAATTACACCTGCGGAATGTGTCCTCAGAGCACAGGACGTGGCAAAGACTTTACCAAAAAGATGTCGGTATCTCATTTTGCTCAACTGCTCGACGAGATTGTGGACAAGTATGGCAGCCCTCAGATTAATTTAGAAGGCTCAGGTGAGCCCACTATCAATCGAGATTTACCTTTGTATATACGAGAATGCACAAAGCGCAATCTTAAAAGTTTCATGTATACAAATGGTGCAAGGTTTAAAGGTAAACTGATGACCGATTCCATTGACGCCGGATTGTCTTTTGTTAGATTCAGTTGCATTGGCTACAATCGTGAGACTTATAAAAAATGGATGAGTCGTAACAACTTCGATTTGCTGATAAAAAATGCTATTGCTACACAGCAATACATACAGCAGACTGAATCAAACTGCACAGTGAGCAGTTATCACCTAATACTAGACAACGCTAACATCGAGTACGAGATCGAGCAGTATCGGCGTAACTTTATTGAGCAAGTCGAATCAGTTGCGTATATCTGGAAAATGCACAACTGGAGCGGAAACATACAGCCAATATATCTGAGAGATACTTCCGATCGCAGAACATGCGGACGTCCATTTGCACCCGAAATAACCATACGAGCCGGTGGCCTAGATGGTAAATACGGAGCAGTAACACCTTGTTGTCAAACTATGGGTCCACCGCACGAAGCCGAAAGCGTGCTAGGGCATACTTCTGTAAACACAATTGAAGAAATATTTACAGGAGAAAAATATGAGCAATTACGAAAAGCTCATAGACAACAAGACTTTGATAGTGTATCATATTGCAAAGATTGTGATTTCTTGTATGAAGACCCTGAGGTTCTAGTATGGAGTAACGATACTAGTGCAACAACAAATCACATGCTTGGAACAAATTTTAATTTAGAAGATTACAAATAAACGCACGGTTGTCTGAACGGTCTAGGTGCAGGATTGCAAATCCTTGTTATGCGAGTTCGAATCTCGCACCGTGCTCCAAATCCCACTAATGGTAGTTATTTCTACCCAGTCCACTAGAGCTGATTGTAATGCTAGGAGGCCTAAACAGCCGAGGCGCCCAGTTTTACTGTTTGGTGCCTTTTTTTTGACTAAATATTCACATGCGAATTGAACTGCTCGGAAATGATTATATTGACATACCCAACGATACCAGTGTAGGTGTCGGATTTAGCGGTGGTGTTGATTCTACTTTGTTATTGTACATAATGTTGCTATACTCGCCGCATACTGTATTTCCGCTTACTATAACAGTTAACAATCGTTATCATCGCCATAAGCAAGTGGCATCGGAAGTTCTTGAACTGTGCTGTAATGAAACAGGCAACCACGAAGTTATACATTCGGCAATACATTGCAACGATATTGATTTAGAAAATGGCACTAACCCTACTGCATTAAAACAAAACTGGTTTTTAAAGTCTGGCATGATCAGCACTTTGTTTCTTGGTACTAACCAGTTACCACCAGCTGGTCATATACACACTGAAGACTTTCGACACAATCACACTGACGAGTACTATCGGCGAGAACCCGGTGTGTTAAAAGCTACTAGTACCCACGGTGGTGCATTTCAGTTGCCACTCATTAATTATGACAAACGACAAATCTGCGAGCTGTACAGAAAGTTTGGTATATCAGATGAAATATACAAGCGCACATGGTCTTGCTCGACTATACTCAGTGACAAGGATTGGAATGTAAATAGACATTGTGGGAAATGCGGCCCTTGTCACGAACGTATTTTTGGGTTTGGAAAAATAGAATAGCGGCCGAAGCCGCTATTTTTATTTGATTTGAGTAGGTGGCTTAGGACCGCCAGGTCTTCCACCGCCGCCACCAGTTCCACCGTTGCCCGATGAACCCGAGTCTTTGTTTTTGATTTTGCGCCATATAAAATAGCCAAAACCGCCAACTACTACAACTAAAATTCCAATTTCTAATCCAGACATAAAGCCTCCTTGTTATATACAACTATTTATCCGGTTAATAATATGTATTGTAAACTACCATGGTTTTTCATGTAAATATAAGCAAGGAGGGAACCATGGTAAAACGAGCAAAATTACTGTTTTCGGTGCTGTTAGCTGTACTAGTTGCACTGGTTTTTACGTTTGCATTTTCTTTGTCTTTATTGCTCACCGAAACCAAGTTGATTGGCGAACTCGATATAGTCAACAAATATCAACCTGCTCGAAATAACTTTTCGCTAGAGGTAAAGATATACGATTCCGAGAAAGCACTAACACGGGCCATCAATCGGTATTTGTCACAAGATGACATGCGTTTGAGATCTGGATTCTCAGTGTGGAAATTTGACGGATCGGAATGTACTATATTTGTAACTGAGCCAATGGTAGAAAAAGACTTTGACAGTTGGGGACACGAATTGGGTCATTGCGTGTACGGCAATTGGCACCCGCAGAAAAATTGACATAAAACGCACCATGTGTTATATTACTAGTTGTTAAACGGCTAAGGGATATAGCATGTCAGAAATACTAGGTGTTCTAGGCGCAATCTGTGTTGTGCTTGCATATACACTACTTCAATTGGGTAAAACCAACCCAAGAACATACACATACAATTTAATAAACCTAGCAGGGGCCGTTCTACTTCTTTGGTCCCTGCTAATTAACTTCAACCTTGGCAGTTTCATAATCGAAATTGTATGGATTGCGATTTCGTTATACGGTTTGTATCAGACACACAAAGGTAAACATGAGAAAAAGAATACAAGTGGATTTGCAAATAGCGCAAGCAAATAACTATATAACTGTACAGGACGCGCTCACCGATCTAACACATCGACTAGACGCAAATAAAGAAAAAGAAACAGTTGACGTATGCGAAGATCTTCTGTTATACTACAAGTCACAAATAGAAAAAGGCAAATGTGCTACAACAAGTTTAACATATTCGTTAAAGCACAATGTAATTGTACGATATTTAAAGGAATAGATATTGGAAAATTTTTTAATCAACGGATTGATGTTTGTGACATTTTACGTGCTGTGGTATATAGCTAGCGTAAAAATCACAAAAGCAATACAACTTAAAACACATGGATTTTGGATAGACTAACACATGGATAAAACAGCCACTTTTACCAGGTGGCTTTGTTTTTCGGTAACCAAGGATGGTTTTAGAACAGGCAGCGGATTTACAAAAGATCCTAACCGTGCTAAAGTCTACTTGCGTAAACCGAGCGCAAAGTCTTATTCTCGCTCATTAGCAGTAGTACCAGTTAAAATTGAATGTACTATTGATCTAGAAGCATTAACATACACAAAAATTTCAGGGACCGAATATGAGTAAGAAAAAATACATTATTGCCGCTGTAACCAGTCCACAGCAAAGATTAGATCGGCATGGCAAAACCTACAGCATGCCAGACACTTACCTGGTTACTGTTTCTCCTACCCTTGCCGAAGCCAAAGACTACATCGACGAAGGCAAAGTACGCGATGCAAGTGCATTTGAATATCTTGTCATTGAAGAAAGCACTGAGCTTGCCACAAAAACACAGATACTGCGATGGTACATTTCTAAAGACAAAGAAATAACTCAGCTGGCCTGCGCACCCGACGAATATAAAAATTATAAGAGTATGATATCAATGTAAATGATAAATACTCGAAACAAATCAAGTATTGTAAAGGTGTAGTATGTTGTTATCTCAGTTATTAGTCGAAAAAGAAGTTGACTCTTCGTGGATTATCGATATTTCATATAATCGACAAAAGAAAATTGCAAGGCTAGTAACTTCATACAAAGGTAATCAAACCACGTACTACATATTAGGTATGTCGAGACGAGAGTTCGACAAGTGGCATACTGCACCTTCGCAAGGTAAATTCTTTCACAAGTTTGTCAAGGGATTTTATGACATAAAAAGAGAAGAACAATGAGTCCGAAAACTTTATGCATTATTGATAAGCTTCTCTTTATATGCTATGTATTTGTAATATTGTATTGTTTGAATCCGATTATGTTAGGGCTGTGTGCATTACTTGTACTCGGTGCAGTACTTTCAGCACTGTCTTCGCAAATTCTTACCGCGGTAGTAGTTGTGTTAATAGCATTGGCGTACCATTTTCTTATATGGATACCATTTAGAAGAATTTTTATGAGATACGAATGCATGTATTTTAATATTTTTGCTCCGCACTTGCCCGACCGTAGGATAAACAACGTCCCAGTTAAGAACGACAAACGCAAACCTATAAAGTAACCTTTCGATGAAAACCAAACGATACAAATGTATTATATGCGAATATATCTACGACGAATCAATCGGTATACCCGATGAGGGCATTCCGCCCGGCACAAGATTTGAAGATATTCCTGATGATTGGTCATGCCCGCTGTGCGGAATTGATAAAACTTACTTCGAGGAAATAACATGATCACGCTTATAGCCGCTATAGGTACCAATGGCGAAATCGGTAAAGATAACAGTTTACTTTGGGACATACCCGAAGAAATGAAAGTGTTTATCAAGCACACTAAAGGTAAAACTGTGTTAATGGGCCGCAAGACATTCGAATCAATTGGTAGTAAGCCTTTGCCAAATCGAACAAACATTGTGATTTCAAGAACTATGCCCGAAACCAACGGTGTACATGTTTATAGCAATATTGCAGATGCAATTAAAGATCACCCGGATGTAGTGGTCATGGGCGGAGAACAAATATACCGCGAGTGCTTACCGATAGCCGATCAAATGATCATATCGCATGTGTGCATGAGCTTTCCTGATGCCGATTCTCATTTTCCTGTATGTAATCAGTTGCTTGAAAAATCAGGTGAATTGTTGCACGATGGATCACCTTTTTTCTCAACGTATAAATATACGAAAGGAAAAGGAGAAAACTCATGGGATTCAGATTCAGCAGACGAAGCGAAGAAAGACTAGAAGGTGTTCACCCCGATCTAGTTGATGTTGCACATCGCGCAATCGAACTAACACCGTATGACTTTGGTATTACCCAAGGCGTAAGAACAATAGAAGAACAAAGACGTTTTGTCGAAGAAGGCAAGTCTACTACAATGAACAGCAGGCACCTGATACAAGACGACGGATACAGCCATGCAATTGATATTGCAGTATATGTAGACGGTTCGATAACGTGGGAAGTGCCTTACTACAGAAAAGTTGTACAAGCATTTTTTACTGCCGCTATTGAAAAGAATGTACAAATCAATTCGGGTGTGCTGTGGCGTACATTTGTCGACGGTCCGCACATTGAACTAAACTACAGGTACTATGAATAATATATACACCTGTAAGCTATTCGAGCCGCACGAAGCACAACGACTGTTAGACGATATTACATCGGAGTTTTACGGCAAATTTGTAAGATCAAGACTGTACGACACATCTTCAGGCAACATGCATTTTAAAGAGATTGCCGATGCCCGAAGATCGTGGGAGCAAGTGTATCATAACCATACTCGGTTTGCTTGGATAAAAGCTAGACTAAACAATCATGTAAGAACTGCGCTTGATCAGTTCGGTCTTACTATGCCTGCTATACACTATCCGCAAGGTCTTCGATTTTTAAAATACGACTCGGCAGAAACGGGCTTTCAGAATTGGCACACGGACAAGTCTAAACAATCGCGTATTCTTACTTGTGTTGTACAATTAACAGACCCTGACGAATATCAAGGTGCAAGACTCGAATTTCAATCTCCGATACTGTCGAGGCAGGTGCCAGTTCAGCAAGGCAGTTTAATTATATTTCCATCGGAGCAGATTCATCGTGTGTCTGAATGCATATCGGGAATTAGATACTCGTTGATTGTTTGGGCCGAGACAGAAGATACAGCATTACCTCCAGGGTACACAGATGACACTACTGAAAAGAACTGATTGGGAATTTCTAGCACCGCTTGCATTAAAAGAAGCAATGTCTATTATCAACAAGCACGGTGCGTTTAACGGGCAGATTGGACTTACACATCGTCCTGGAACACCCGAAGGCGATAAACTGATTGATGCAACAGGCTCGTTGTATGATTACGACTCGGGTCAGTTTGTTGCAAAGGAATCAGACTTTACTGAATTCAATAGTGCTTTTGTAGGTACTTACTTGCACGAAATTTACAGCACTATCGGAAACATCGGTCGTATGAGAATCATGATCATGGATGGCCCTACTGCATACACCATTCATCGCGATGTGACTACTCGTTACCACTTAGCTCTCAAAACCAATCCGTTTTGTTTTTTTGTGTTCCCTAACCAAAACGAACAAATACACATTCCGCAGGACAATAACATATACGAAGTTGACACACGAGAATATCACACGTTCTTGAATGGCACTAGAGCAACACGTATTCATTTAGTAATGGATAATTTGTTGTCGTATGAGTAATATTATAATCACAGGACACACTTGCGGACTAGGAAAAGAGCTTGCATGTATATACCCTGACTACACTGGGTTTTCAAGAAGCAACGGATACGACATAAACAATCATGGTATTCGAACTAAGATAGTACAGGCAAGTGCCAACGCAGACATAATTTTTAACAATGCCCACGCAGGATTTAGTCAAATTGAATTATTGTATCTTTTGTTTGATGCGTACAAACACACTAACAAAACGATAGTGAACATCTCGTCGATATCCCCGGAAACTTCAATACATCGTCCTCACAAGTATGCAGTTGAAAAGCTAGCACTTGATGCAGCCTCCAAGCAATTGGATATAAATTCAGACTGCCGCATAGTGCTAGTCAAACCAGGTTTGTTTATCAGTAACAGAAGCAAAAACATTCCCGGAACTAAAATGCCCGCCAAGTACATTGCACAAGAAATCAAAGTTGCACTGTTACAGTCTGAGTCGAACATAATTAATATACAGTGATAATGATAAATATCTCTACTAGGAGATATTAATGAATAACGAAAGACAAACAGAGAATAATGCGGAAGTTCCTGTGAGCACTGATAATCCTGACCAAGGCAAAAGGTGGCAGTTTCGTAGAACAGTCATTGTGATGTCTTTGGTGTTTTGTGCAACTATAATAACGTTCATGACATTGTACGGCGAAGATACCCGACTGAATGAAACAATTGCAATGGGCACATTTGGGTTAGCAATATCAATAATTGGGTCCGCAGTATTTGGAGCAGTATGGGATGATAAGAACTCTAATAAACAGCGCAACCGGTAATATCGGTGTTTACATTGTGGGAGCCGCCGTTATCGCTATCGGTGTTTACATATACTTGCAAGATGCGCAGATCAAGGCATTGTCTAAAAATCTTAAAACTGCAAATCAGCAAGTGGCTGTACTTGGTACACAAGTCGAACAACAAAAAGCAACAATAGGAACTATTCAAAGACAGTACAACGAAACCGTTGCTGGCACACAAAAGTTAAATTCCGAAGTTGCTCAACTACGAGAAGAACAAAATGAAATTGAAGCACAATACAATGAATATCGTGGAAGGCTCGCAAAGCTTTCTGCAAAAAAGCCTGGGCTTGTTGAGCGTCTTGCTAATAACGCTTTCAGTGACATCATGCAGTCTTTTACCGAAGCCACCGATCGAAGTGAAAACAACTCAAGTGAACAGTCCGATACTGATACAGGAAAGACCAGCCAAGCTAACTAATCCCAAGATCGAAAAAGCAATCAACATTCTGACGTTTGAGACTATATATAACGAATTTTACCGAAGTGTGTTGCTTGATCAAATTGAACATATTCTAAGACTAGAGGGTGTGTCAGTTGAACAAGCCAGCGCACGAGCGCAAGTGTTTGTTAAAGAAATGGACGCCTACGTCAAAAACAACCAAGGTGTATTTGTGTACTTTGCGTTCGAAGAAGATAACTACTTGACATTTGCACAATGGCTCGAACAGAATCTTAGCTATATCAAAGAGCAAAACGCAATTATACGCTATTACGAAACTGTCGCAAAACAGCGAAACGAACAAAACGAAAAAAACAAGGACAAAGAAAACAATGATTGAAATTTACGGAGCAACATGGTGTGGTTATTGTCGCAAAGCCAAGAGCTTGTGCGAATCTAACGAAGTTGAATTTGAATACTACGATGTCGATCAAGCAAATCATAAGCAAGAACTTTTTGATCGCATGGACGAAAAGCCCGAGACCATTCCGCAAATATTCGTAGACAACAAACTTCTACCGGGCGGGTTTACTGCACTGAAAGAACACTTAACACAAAAAGCTGCCTAAAGGCAGCTTTTTATTGACACGCGAATGATATCTGTATAATATGCAATGGCAATTATGCATAACAAAGGAAAATCGCATGTCATCGAAAGAAATTACTCCAGGTCGCATTATAAAATGGATCGTGTGGGCAATACTAGCTATTATTGCTTTTAGTGCTCTAATGGGATCGTTTTATATTAACTCAGAATACGAGCGCACAGTTGAAACACGCTTAGGCGAAATCAACGGTGATGTAACCGGTCCTGGGTTACAGTTTAAAGCACCGTTTATCGATTCTGCTCACACAGCAGACATTCGCATAGACGAAATCAACTACCCGGGCGAAGTAACTGCATCGTACGATGGTCAGACAATCAACATTGATATTACTATTAACCACCAGATACTTGAAGCGTCTGTGCAAAAGTTATATTCGGACTTTGGTTCAAACTATAACTACAGCGATCGTATCTTGCGCAAGATGGCAATTGATCGTATTAAAGGACTGATCGGTACATACAAAATTGAAGAGTTCATGCCTAATCGTGAACAGATTAGACAAGAAGCACTAACAGTTGTTAAAGCAGAAGCCAACAAGTACGGTGTTAACATACTGGACATTCAGTTATCGAACTTTGAATTTGACCCACGCTTTAAAACACGTTTACAAGAAGTTGCTGATGCAAGAGCGCGAGCGTCAAAAGAAGAACAGCGAGCACGTGAAGCCGGCTTTGCTGCCGAGAAGCGTATCGAAGTCGAACGTGGTGAAGCAGAATCTAAAAAGCTTGCTGCCGATGCAAACGCTCACAAAATTCGTGTAGAGTCGGAACAAAAAGCGGCAGCTATACAGCGCGAAGGTGAAGCACAAGCGGCATCTGAACTTGCTAAAGGTACTGCAAAAGCCGAAGCAATTAAAGCACAGCTTGAAGCACTTGAACGAGGCGGGCAGAATTTGGTTGAGTTAACCAAAGCCGAAGCAATGAAAAATTGGGACGGTGTATACAGCCCGGACACAGTTATCAGTTCAGGCGGTACAGGCCAGCCAGGTTTTATACCTTTCATGAACTACAATGAACTGTTGAAGCCAAAGAAAAACTAACACAGCCTGCAAGCGTGTAACTGAATAAAAGCCCGCCTTGTGCGGGCTTTTTATTAAAGGAATAAAATATGAATGCACTGATTGATCTCAAGAACCTGTTTGAAAAACACAATATCAAAGTAACGTACTTTGATGGATATCAACTGCTAACTAAAAAGCACGGCAAATGGGGCCTGTCACTCGGCGAGTATCGTTGCAATGGCGAGATAGTTTCTCGCAAGGAAATTAACGATTTGGTCAAGAAATGAAAAAAGAAATAATATTCGTGTCCAAGATATATTCGCAGGAATTGTATAAAAGTCCTAAAGCGCACATTGACAATAACCCACTTATCATAACCAGATTCAATCCGCGTTCTGGCAAGCGCATTGCTACTGCCACAGGCAACAATTTAAGTAAGGTAGTATCAGCAGAGCATGCAGACTATTACTACATTATAGATCTCAGCGTACACGAGCATACACAGCTTGACCCTGCAGACATAACTGCATTTGTACTAGCTAACTCGCACAAGTGCCTAAATCGAATAATCGAAGACCACAACTGGAATATCGGATACATCCTGTTTGACTTTATCATGGATGGTGTATCGGACAACCAAGATAAAAAAATTAAAAGTTTTTTTTAAAATAGGTTGACGTATTCAAAAACTAGTGTATAATGTGTAACATACTTTAGCAAAGCAGAAACATGTTTTGCAAAATAAATTAAAAAAGATGTTGACAAACACACATAACAGTGTATAATGTACAGCAACTTAGTTAGACAACTTGTTTGTTTAACAGCTCTTTAACAGAATTAGATTTATGATTTGGGCATGATAGAGTCATCGTAAGGTGGCCTAAATGGCAAAGTCCATCACTTTGTCTACTGCAATTTCGATTGCAGTCAACCCAAGAAAGCCGAGGCCTCGTAAAGACTTCATTCCGGTGGAGTTCGTGCAGGACGTTAAGGTAACGAAAAGACAAATGCTGGCCAACGGTGACCATTTGTCGAGAGACCGCAAATCTCTAGTTGCAACGCAAAACTTAACTAATGTGCAAGGTCAAAGGGTATATTGTTTGGTGTGAGTCTTAGCGGGCAAATGCTGTACAGTTGTTTAAAAGGTTGTGGTTAAACACATTCTTGAAAGACGGTCGAAAAGTAGTCTTAGCAGACGAAACGGCAGGTAGCGTAGTGCATTTGGTACCTCAAAAGGGTATCGACCATTTCTAGGGCGCACGTTACAGATGGTTATTCAAGTTAGCTCAGTTTGGTAGAGCAAATGACTCTTAATCATTCGGTCGCAGGTTCAATTCCTGTATTTGAAATCAAAAAAGCAAAGACGCCCTGGGATAGTAAGAAAGAGTAAATGGCTTAATTGTCCTAACCCGCAAGGGAATTAGGAATGTACGAAGCTCGCAAGGCAGAATACATTTTGTTGGAAGTTGCACGTTGTAGTCGAATACTTAACAGCTCGCAAGGCTGGCGGTAAACCAATAGCAGAAACGCTTACTATCAAGAACTTCGGTTCGACATGAAACGCCACATGTAAAAAGGCAGCCATGCTTGGAGACGATTGCGTGTCGAAAGACAGCAAAAGTGGATGAGAAGTAAATCCGTAGGGTCGCACCGAAGGAGTAACACTTCAAACGTCCGAGTGTATTAGCTGTAATTCTCAAGCTAATAAACCTTGCTTATATCAATACAGAATATATCGGATATAAGTAATGTACTGGGTATCATACGAAACTACCACTAATATATAGAATACATATACGTAGAAAAGTCGCTGATATCGCGAGTACCAAACAGCACCTAAAAAGGTGCTTTTTTTATGGCCGCAAAACCGGTAGACAATGATACTTCTGTGTCGTACAATTAGTTTATCAACAACAACATGTAGAGATTATTGTGGAATTTATACTTGCTTTAATTGGGCCTGCCGCAGTTGCCGTATTTGCAAAACTGTACTTCAAACAGGAAATCAGCAAACGTGAAACGCTAGCACAGATTGCAATCGGTATAGGATTCGGGTTTATGGTGTCTGTATTGATTGCAATGGGTCAGCTACATGATAACGAATATGTTACAGGCCAAGTGATCAACAAGCATCGCGACAACGACAGCTACGAAGAAAGCTACGATTGCAATTGTCGCACAGTAACATCGGGTTCCGGAGATAGCAAAACCACTTCAACGGTGTGCGACACTTGTTGGAAAACAATCTACACAGTGGACTGGTATTTAAGTTCTACAGTTGGGCGCATCGCAATCAACAGCCGTGAATCTGAAAGCCAACAAGTGTGGATTGCACCCAATCCACAAGCCTGGATCGACGCTAAAATCGGCGAAGCATGTACTACAGCTCGATCGTACCAAAACTATATTTTAGCGTCACCGGACAGTTTGTTTAATTCGTCGGAGTATGGCAATAACGAATTTGCTGTGCCAGGGTATCCGCGCATGCATTCCATATACAAAATGAAACATGCACTCACAGTAGACGGAGCAATACCTAACTCGGCTGAATGGACAGAACAAATTCGAGAACATTTAAAAATTCGCAATGCTAATAGCAGTCCAAATGTGTTGTTTGTGTTTACTAAATCAACCGACAGAACTTTTAAATATGCGCTAGAGCGTAATTGGACAGGCGGCAAAAAGAATGACTTGATTGTTGTTATCGGCACAGCCAACTATCCAAACGCAAACTGGACAGAAGTTATAACACTTGGTAAGACTTCCGGCAACGAACTAACGGCAGTAAAAATAAGAGACATAGTCGAAGATCATCATCTAGATCCACAAGTAACAGTTAAAAATGTGTTTAGCATGATTGACAAGCACTTTGATATGAAACCGATAAGCGACTTTGAATATCTCAAAGACGAACAACAAATGACATTATGGCAAGCATTAGCAGTTGTATTTGCTTCGATAATTGTTAGTATTATAGTAAGTTATATATTTTCACGCAACGCTTTAAGGAGCAAATAACATGAAACCATGGCACATCGTTTTACTGGTAATCGGGCTAATTGTAGTCGGGTTAGTAGGTTCTTTTATTAGTACATACAATTACGGAGTACGAGCAGAACAAGGCATCAAGTCCGCCTGGGAAAACAACGAAAACATTTTGGGTCAGTATTCACTCAAGGTAAAAGAAACTGCAAAAGTTTCTGACAAGTACAGTGGTGCAATTTCTCAATATGTAAGAGACACCATGACAGGTCGTTATGGCGAAAGTGGCTCGCAAGCACAAATGCAATGGATACAAGAAAACATTCCGGATTTTGATGCAAGCATGTACAAACAAATACAGCAAATTATCGAAGCCGGACGTACCAAGTTCGAAAATGCTCAAACAGAACTAGTCGATCGCAAGCGTGCTTACGAAATTGAACTGAACAGTTTGTGGAGCGGTGCAATGCTTGGGTTAGCAGGTTATCCGAAAATCAACTTAGACGATTATAAAATTATAACATCCGAGCATGCTAAAGAAACATTCGAATCCGGTGTTGACAAAGGTGTAGAATTTTAATTTAACAGTTTCAAAAAGCCCGCAGTGTGCGGGCTTTTTTGTGAGCATATACCCACGAATAAATAGTAAAATACATAATCGGAAGGGTATATGAAAGTTTTACACAAGCAAGACATTTTTGATAGTAATCCATATTTAACTGAATCGGTAGCTGACGATTTTTACAACAACACGTTTGAATACTTTGATAAAGACGGGTTTGACCTAAACCATTTTGAAGCAGGTTTATACAAGCACAACAATGTATTAGTTCAGCCTTTGCTGAATCGTAATGCAAATCACTATAAATGGTTTGAGCATAAATTTACCGGAAAAGGCATACATTTAGACCATTCTTTGCTGATGTGTCGTAGAGCTTACTCAGATACATTAGCTGAGCAAATCCGCCATAAATCGCAGGAAAATCCACTGTTAAACAAGCTTTTAATGCTACGACCAAAGTGGGGCATAGACGTAAACATTGAGTTTGTGTTTGATGACGACACCATAATCGAAGTATTTCATCACGAGTCAGATTACTTTGAGTACGAAGAATACCTCAACAATAAGCATAAACTTGAACAGTTTGTTGCGGACACAGATTTTGCAGATGCCGCCCACAATTTACTTCGAGACTCACACTTGTGGAGAAACATGTGCGGCGACGATCAGACCGACTACAAGGCTAGATACTTTGGGTTCAACCGTGCATATACTACACAAAAAGTTATTTGATAAAGCTGTTATCTGTGCTACAATAACATGTGATCAACTATTATAAGGCGCACACTATGTACCGTATCGGCTTTGCATGCAAATTTACGCATCACGACCAGAGTTTAAAAAAGAAGAAACTCGAAGAAATCGAACGTCCGTATCGTCCTCGCATAACCACAGCACGCTGGCTCGATCAGCAAGATCAGCATGTGGCTGAACAGCGACTTAAAGATTTGATTACTCACAACGTCGAAGCAACTGCGCGACTGGTTGCATGGGTCGGTCAGTACGAACGCGAGCTTCGTATGTTGCGTATTGGTAGCGACTTATTGCCCATGTACACACATCCAAAGTGGAAGAATTTCTACACCGACAACCCATCTTTTATGGCCGGCATACAAGAACAGTTTAGACGCATCGGCATTGTTGCTCGCGAAAAAGATGTGCGCCTTTCGTTTCATCCGGGTCAGTTTACTGTGCTTGCTAGCGACAGACCAGAAGTTGTTGAGAACTCAATTGAAGAATTCGAGTACCATGCAGACATGCTACGCTGGATGGGGTACGGTCGTACATTCCAAGATGCCAAGTGCAACGTACACATCAGCGGCAAGCTAGGTCCACAAGGCATTATCGATATACTGCCGCGTCTCAGCGAAGTTGCTCGCAATGTGATCACAATCGAGAATGACGAAATGTCATACGGTCTTGATGCATCGCTTGAGCTAGCTGATCATCTAGCTCTTGTCATAGATTGCCATCATCACTGGGTACGCACAGGCGAATACTTACAGCCCGACGACGAGCGTGTTAAGGCAGTTATTGCGTCATGGCGCGGCAAGCGACCGACTATGCACTATTCATTATCACGCGAGGACTTGCTGGTCGATCATTGCCGTGATACTAAACCCGACATGGATAAATTACTCGAGCAAGGTTACAAAAAACAAAAGTTGCGTGCTCACTCCGACTACATGTGGAATCGAGAATGCAACAAGTGGGCAGCCGGCTTCTTAGGTAACTTCGATATCATGGTCGAGTCCAAGGCTAAGAATTTGGCATCGTTTAAGTTGTACAACGAGATTAAATGATTACAGAAAAACACTTTTGGGTCTCCGACTTTAACCGTGCGTCGAATTATGCAAAGCAATATCCTGACATTAGCAAGATATTCGATTACCCAAGCGCAACATGGTTAACCGGTAGATCCAAATACAAAAAAATTATCGATAGATCTATTAAGCGTACTTTACGTAGAGCCGCTCCTTATTTGCCTACGTTTGTGCTTTATGCAATACCAAATAGAGATCTGGGGCATCATTCTGCAGGCGGTCTTGCATCTGACGAAGAATACTTTCAGTTTGTTAAACGTATTGCACAAGGCATCGGGAATAAAAGTCCTGTGGTGATCGTTGAACCGGATGCATTACCACATTCAACATTGCTTGACAACAAGCAACAAAAGCACAGAATTTCGCTTATTAAAAAAGCTGTAAAAATTCTAGCTAACAATTGTGATGCAATTGTTTACATTGACATTGGTCATTCCAATTGGTTATCACCATCGGATTCGTACGACTTGTTAATGCAAGCAGGAATTGCACAAGCAAGAGGATTTTCAGTTAACGTGTCCAATTATCAATCAACGCACGATTCGTTGTTGTGGGGCACCAGAATTGCAAGCGGGTTCGAAGACGAAAAATACTTTATTGTTGACACCAGCCGAAACGGACAAGGTCCGCTTGACGACTGCTGGTGCAATCCGCCAGGCAGAGGCTTAGGTGAAACACCAACGCATGAAACACCTAGTCGCTTTTGTGATGCGTACATGTGGATTAAAGTTCCGGGTGAGTCAGACGGCAAATGCAACGGTGGACCTCATGCAGGGAAATTTTGGCCTGAGCAAGCAGTTGAACTTGTGCAGAACTCTCCGTTTATTCGATAAACACAGCACTTGAATTAAAAAAGGAAGATTCGTTATGCAATGCCCTGAGTGCAATAGCAACCTAGAAGAAGATGACGAAATCGATACTTCGGTCATTGACGCTGATAGCTGCCAGATAAACTTTAAGTGTATCAACGAAGATTGTGCAAAACATTTTTGTGTTGAATTCTCTCCTATTGATATAACCGAAATTTAATCTGCTAGACTAGACAAAATATTTCTTTTGTTGTATACTGTGTACATGTTAAACGTGTAAGGCAGTAAAACATGAGCGAAACATGTAAAGTGTGTAAATTTCATCACACGCACACCACTGAGCAAATATCAGGGCATTGTACTAAATGGCAAGAGTGGAAAGAATACCACCCGTGCTCACAGTATTGGCCTCGCCCTGTTGAAGACACTGCTGAAGAAAATTTATTAGACAATCAGACTCATCGGTTTCGGTGTTAGGAGTTTATTATGTCCTTTATACAAGGTGACAACAAATATCGTCCGCGATCTAAAAAAGAGAAACTGCGCCTGCAAGAACAGCGCAAACGAGAACTGGCTGCCAAACGAGAGCGGCAACAACATTCGCAACAAGCAGGTTCAAGTTTTACACCGAACTACGATTATCCTCGGCGTAATCAGCATGTGACCATTTCAAGTCGCAGTACACAGTCGACACCTGCACCACAAGCGCAACCACAGCCAGAGTATTCCGAAGAAATGCTCGAGCGTGAGCGTTTAGCACAAGCAGAAGCCAATCGTCGCAAAAACTGTATTGCACCGGCATTCAACAAGGGTCCGTACCAGTATGTCGGTTCCGTCGAAGAGGCAAAGTTAATTGGACGCAGTTAAATCGCAAAGCTTGTATGTTAAAACTCTCAAGTGGCTAAGTAATGTTGAGCTACACGAAATTATACAGTCGGGCAAGTATTGCTCGGCTACCAAAAAGCGTGCAAGCAGTATTTTGCATGAACGAGGAGTTTATGGGTAGAGCGAAACGTGGAAAGAACATTGGGTTTGTTAAAGAAGTTGCAAAAAAGAAACCTGCGTTACAACATGTTCTTGACAACCTTGATTTGCTTTCGTTAGAAGAAATTCGAGCAAGTAAGATTCCCGGATGGACCAAACAAGTTCTTGAACAAGAAAAAGACTTGCTAGAAAAAAGAAGAGGATGCATTTCTGTAGAAGAAATTGCAAAGCGAATGAACGAATATTCGCAAAATAAAACAAAGGAATGAATTATGTCAGGATTATTTTCTGTACCTATCGACTTGCGCGTTAGCATGTCAAATATCGAAACCTTGCAAATATTAACCGACATGTACTTTAAAGGTGTGCTTGAAGGAAAAGCAACAATTGCAATCACTGCTAGTGGTGCATGTCTGTTGTTTACTGACCCTAAAGACGTCACTTATGTCGAGCTCGATAATGCTATAATTAATGAATATTGTCAGTCTGTAACTGCATTGCAACGCCAGCTATCCGCTGTAAGTTTTACATCGCAAGACCACACTCATACATTAAACGGTTATTTTCACAACGGCACCAGCATTGCAACAAACTCGATAAGCAATGCCACTATAGCACCAGGTTCTTGGTCAAACAATTCGTCGGGTACTGCTTAGGAGCATAACATGCAAGTCGGCGATACTAGGTCGTTGATTTTTGACCTTGACGGTACTTTGTGCGAAAGCACAAAATGTTTGCTCCCCGAAATGCAACACATGCTAAAGTTGTTATCTCAGGATTATGATATCTGGGTAACAACCGGAACATCGCATCAAAAGCTGTTAACGCAAATTCCAGCTGATGTATTGTCCTGTTTAACTGGTGTGTATTGCAGTTTAGGAACCGAGTACTACAACAACGGACAGCTGGTGTCAAGATTGGATGCTGAGTTTTCACAAAGTCTCCTACTTGAACTCCAAGCTGTGTTTGAAGCATGCGAGTTTGCACACAAACACGAGTGCGCAATAACGTATAGGAATGCCATGATAAACTTCTCGGTGTTAACTCCGGGTTCATCGGACACATTGAGAAAACAGTTTGCAACGTGGGACCACGAAACCAACTTTAGGAATCGTATTGTGATGCATTTAAAAAACATGTATCCGCAGTACAACTTTGCGGCAGGCGGCATGGTCAGCATTGATATTACACAGACCGGAGTTGACAAATCTGTTATTGTTGATAACGAAAAGTTAAAAACGGACGTGATATTCTTTGGTGATAAAGCCGAACCGTTGGGTAATGATTATCCGGTTGCTCAAGCAATAGTTGAGCGCAAGATAGGCAAGTACTACTGTGTTGAATCTCCTGAGCATACATTAAGTTTACTCAAAAAAATACGCGCCTAGTGCGCGTATTTTTGTTTGTGCAAAACCTAAAAGGTTTAAGCGTTTGCGTCTTCTGGAGACTCAATTGTAACAGTTGGTGCAGTAGTGTAACCTGTACCGCCTGTGTCAACAGTGATTGCAGTTACGGCACCGCCACTAACTGTAGCAGTAGCAGTTGCACCGGTTCCGTTGCCATCAATAGTAACAGTTGGTACGCCAATATAACCTTCACCAGCCACATCTACTGTGATTGCATCGACTGCGCCAGTATCAATTGTGGCTGTAGCGGTAGCAGTTACAAACGATACGTTAGCATCGTCGATTACATCGGCTTGCCCGGCTTCACTAGCCGCGTCAGCACTCCATGAATACGATGAATACTCTGTTGCAGAATCAAACACTGAAACTCGATACTGAGTAAGCTTGTAAACAGGTTGTGCAGAACCATTGAATGGTGTTGCTAGTATAAATGCTTCACCTTCTGCTAGGTCTCCCGCAGTATCTTTGTTTACTAAGAAAACATCGCCGATTGTGCCGTTAATGTTTACTTTGTATTTGCGAGTACCTGTTTGTTCAGTTATAAAGCCTTCGGCCACTGCTTCGCCAGGTAATTTTGCTGTAATTTTTAATTGTGAACCTACGCTAAGTGGATCCCCGAAAAACTTTTGCTTGATCGGTCTTCCCATTTTTATTCTCCTTAATAATGGCTAGTGGTCGCCCTTGCAGGCTTACTAGGCAAGTCTTTTGCTTGCAGAAGTATTTATCATATGTTACTATGTATACAGTATCATTTGTAGGAGTCAGTTATGGAACAGCACGAAATAATTTCTGAGATTACCAAGTCCGTTACCGAGGGCATAGAGAGACGCCGCCGCAATGCAGGTTTTTCAGGCATGCATGGCGACAACGGTGCGTCACAATCCGAACGTGAACTAAATTGCTGGCTAGACGGCATACAATTTGCAAAAACTGGTAAAACTGAAACTTACAAAGATCTGTTGCAAAAATTAGAAAACGAACGCGACCCTGATTATCAAGAGTATCAACGTCTCAAACAAAAATTTGAAAAATAGTTTGACATTTGTGCCATTCAGTCATAAGCTGAGTACATCGTTAAAAACAAGGAACAGCAATGAAGCTAAAGCATACCACTGCCGCAGTTGAAACAAACAACGTAACCGAAGGCAACACGTTCGGCATTAAAAGCTCACCAAAAACATTTGCAATATTGTCAAGCGGTTTGTACTCAGACAAGATTCTTGCAGTGGTACGTGAACTGTCATGTAATGCATACGATTCCCACACTGAACGCAACAATGCAATAGACGCCGGCAAAGCATCTAAATTTACAGCACCGCGTGACAAAAACATAGTTGTACATTTTCCAACTGCGTTTGACCCGTTTTTTAGTGTTCGTGATTTTGGCATTGGCTTAACGCCCGAAGAAGTTGAAAATGTTTACACTGTTTACTTTGAGTCAACCAAACAAGATTCAAACGATTATGTTGGCGCACTAGGGCTTGGCTCTAAGTCTCCATTTTCGTATGCAAAATCATTTAACGTGATTGCAACCAAGCACGGGCATCGTGTAATTTACACCATGTTCATAAACTCAAACGGCATTCCACAACCTGCTATTCTTGACCAAGGTCCAGTTGAAAGTTTTTACATGGACGACGAAGAAATTCCCGAAGAAGAGTTTTATGATGGTGTTGAAGTTAAAGTGCCAGCCGAAGCAAATGACGCTTATTCTTTTTGCGATGCAGCCGAAAGCATTTACCGATACTTTGCGCAGTGTCCCGAGTTAAAAAATTACACAGGCAACACAATCAAGTATTACAAAGACAATGTTGAAGAATTTGTTAGCGGAATATACATTGCTGATCGAGGGTATAACAGAAATCAATATGCTGTTCAGGGCAATGTTGCTTATCCAATTGCACTCAAGGAAAATGACTTTAAACGTGCAGTCAAAGATATCGAAAAGTTCGATGATCAAGACCGTCCGAGCGAAACACTGTCCGAAGAGACCATCGACGAACTGTGGAATTTTTATCGTAATGTGTTTGTCAACTACATGTTTTATGTGCATTTTGAAATAGGCGAGCTTGATGTTGCCGCTAGCCGCGAAGAACTGAGCTATGATGCTAGTACCATCATGGCAATAATTGTACAAATAAAGCGAATATACGATTGCATCGAAAGCAAGTTTGACGAACACATGGAAAAGCTCGAAAGCAAATGGGACAAGGCACACGAGCTGTATCGCATTGGCAGTTATCATCACACATACGATATGTCAGCAACCGACAAGCTGTTTCGAAACACGAAGTCGTATAAACCATACATAAAAGGTAATCATATACCGCAAATACAGTTGTCAGCCAACGACAGTCATGTACAATATAATCGCGATTATGTTACATTCGAGATACCAAAAGATGCCGATTTTAACATACGTGTGTGCGGAAGGTCTTCGTTCAAGCGATTCTCGCGTGTGTGGCACAACGAAACCAACCCTATGAAGATTTCAGGGCTGGTACAAGACAATCGTGTAGAAGCAATGAGCAACTTAGTACAGATCATAGTAAATGATACTGCGCGAGGCGGTGCAACATTTGCTAAAGCGTACTTTAGTGATATATCTACAAAAAATCAGTGCGTGTTCATTGAGCCTGACAAGTTAGGCAATACTGCTGAGATATCAGCATTTGTTGACAAAATAAATGCTAAGATGGACAACCCAGGTCTTAGCATTGTGTACTTGTCCAAAGTAAAAGAAGAACACCCTGATCTTACCAAGCGCACAGTAAGACCGAAATCCAATATCGGGTACTATGAAATTGGCGATGGATTTTCTGCAGTGTATGCAATTCGTAATTCGATACCGGAGCGGTTCGAAACCGACACAATTGTATATATTCCGTTTAAGCAACAAAAGCCAACTTCGGATAACAACGACTTTTCAAATTTAAGTTCGTTAGGAGACCGCCCAGATTCGTTCGCAAACATACATCAGGTTACGCTGGCATTGCAGAAAATTGCCCATTACACAGGCGAAAAAATGCCAACTGTAGTCGGGCTCAATCAAAACATGCTTAGACAAGTCGGCGATTACGATAATTGGATACCGGCTAACGAATATATCGAACAGCAATTTCACAAGCAGTTTGGTAAGCAGTCACAGCGAGACAAGATTGTCAAGCAGTTAACTGGCAAGCTGAGAACAAACGCAATTGTCGATAATGTTGAATGGCCTTTTTGTACTGACACTACAAGAAAAATAGCCGAGCAGTTATCACAAACACCCGAGCTTGCTGAAGTTTGTGACATAATTAACTTACTAATCAGCGGCAACGTAACTACTACACATCTCGAAGACTTATACTCTATGTTTTACGAAGTCCCTGGTGTTGATTATGATGCCGAATGGTTTAATAGTAAATTTTCAATACTGTCACTGGTCGAAAATGAACGATCGTGGTGCAAAATTGATAACGAAGACGTGACCAAGGTAGTAAACTACATTAAAACATGCACACTAAACGGAGAAAGCAAATGAGCTTACCATACATAGTTCAAGATGATGGAATAACAGTCTTTGTTGACAAAAAGCCACATCATGTAAAATCAAGCAGTAAGAATTACACCAAGCTAAAACAAGCTTTAAAAAACAAAGAATGGGACAAAGTCGAAAGTCTAGTGTCGTACGGTACTGCAATCAAGACATTCTCTCAAGGCAAAATGAAACTTGATCGCGGCGTAGTCACATACAACAACAAAGAGTTGCCGACTGAGCTTGCCAAGCGCATTATCAAAATGATCGACGAAGAAATGGACCTTGAGCCTTTGATCAAGTTTATTGAGCGATTGCACATGAACCCGAGTTTTAATTCGGTTCAGCAAACATACGCTTTTCTTGAAACTAACATGCTGCCTATCACTGACGAAGGGTACATACTAGCTTACAAAGTGGTAAAATTTGCCAACCAAAACAGCGACGAGCACGGATTCAAGCGCGGTGATTTGGTAGATTGTTACACAGGAACCGTTCGCAACAACATCGGCGACGTTGTTGAAATGGATCGAAATCAAGTCGACGATGATCCTAATCGTTTGTGTTCGTTTGGTCTACATGGTGGCAGCGAAGGCTATTACAACTCGTTAAGACAAAGCCCTAACAATGTCATGTTAGTGATCAAGATCGATCCAGTCGATATGGTAGCAGTACCCAAGTATCACCACGAAAGCAAGTTCCGATGCTGTAAGTACGAAGTTATTTCGTACTTTGGTAACGATGGCGACAAAAAGCTCGAAGATGAGATTGTAGTAAACGAAAAGCAAGGTGCAAAGTCTTTTGATTCGAAAGTTGATACTCGTGCTCAAGTGCAACAAGCACTTGACATTGCAAAGGGCATGATCGACTCGTACAAACGACAGCGTCTAAGCAAGCAATCTGGTCACTGGGCATCTGTTGCAGGTCTAGTAGGATACTTGCAAGGTGCAGAACTTGGATCAGTTGACATCAACGATATTGCAAGAAAAATCACAGACGAGCTAGGCTTTATGTCAGCAGAAGTCAAAGACAACAACTTGTATATAACTCGTGCATGATCATTTGTGTTTGCAATGCAATTAACGAGCGTACAATTGCAAAATGTGTAGTGGAGCATTCGTGCTCCACTGTTCGCGACTTACAACAGCATTTAAAACTTTGCGATCAATGCTGTTTGTGCAATCCTGAGATTAAAAGGATAATAAAAGAAAATGGCACACTACATACCGTACGAAAAGGCCAAGAACTTTGCAAATCATCGATGTCACAGTGCGACCATCACAGTCACTAACTTAGACCATAGCGCAATCGACGATCACATGTCTCACAGCAACGGTGGATGGACATATAGTTGGAACAATCACAAATCAGAACTAACTGTTTTTTCAACGGACCAGGAAGCATTGACTTACGTTTCGATGCTAGCGGAATAAAAATATGAAAGTAGGAATCATAGGACACGGATATGTTGGCAAATCAATCAGTTTGCTATATTGCATACACGAACAAATCATAGTAGACGTCGATACAGCGCACACAGTTAACGACATTGACACTTGTGATGTAGTGTTTGTCTGCTTACCCACTCCCACTAAAAACAGCGTGTGCGACTATACAGTGCTTTTAAACGAGGTATCTAAGCTGGTACATCTAGATGTACCTGTTGTTATCAAGTCAACTGTTACACCTGACTTCTTTGAACATGAGTCAGTAAAGCAAATAAAGCACCTGGTGTACTATCCAGAGTTTTTGCGCGAAGCACATTACGAATACGATGCACAGAATCCAACATACATGATACTTGCAGGCAGCAAACAAGATTGTCTTGCCATGAAGCACATAATCAGCACGGCAGTTTTGCATACAGTGCCGGTGTGTTATCAAACAGAAAGTTACCGAGCCGCATCATTGGCAAAATATGCTATTAATTCGTTTCTTGCAACTAAAGTAGTGTTCATGAATGAACTAGAAAGTCTAGCAGGAGCAGATTTTGAACAAGTTGCGCACATGATGTCACTGGACTGTAGAATCGGAAACACTCACTTGGATGTGCCAGGCCCAGATGGCCAGTATGGGTTCGGTGGTTCGTGTTTTCCAAAAGACACAAAAGCGTTGACATCATACGCCGAAGAAAGTAACATAGCGTTATCAGTACTAAAACAGGCATGCGAAACAAATGACAGCTATCGGCACAAAAATCGAATTCGACCTAACCACAAAAACTGATCTCGAACGACTGCGTCGTCTCCAAGAAGATCATCGATGCACTAAATCTGACTCCGTTGAATATATGTGTCAGCAACTTGAAATTGATAATCTTGTTAAAACTTTGGATATTGATAATCGACGGTCCCGAAACTTACAGGCGTTTAATGCAGAGCTGTACAGTCACGGAGTAAGACAGTGGGCCTATCGTAAAAGCTTTATGGTTTCGATGCCAGCAGTACACAAGAAACGCGAAAAAGAATTCGGCATATATGTTCCGATGTGGGCAGTGTCTAGTCATTTCAGAATGCCATGTGCATGCGGAAACACTGACCAGCGTCAACTTGGGTGTAATATCGAATTATTTTTTCCGCCGGCACACGAAGGCAAAGTGATCGAAATCAATCATGAAAATGGCGCATACAGTGCATATCTGTTTCATGAAGCACCATTTACGCCATCGAGCAACATGAAATACTGGTTATCAAAATGATAAAACTTTACATCGACGACCTGAGACAACCGCCCGACAACACCTGGGTGGTTACTCGGTCATATCAAGAGACTGTTGACTATATCGAAACAAATGGACTGCCTGCAACAATATCGTTTGATCACGATTTAGGTCTTGAAGAATCTGGTTATGATATTGCTAAATGGATAGTGGAGCAAATGCTTGATAAAAAACTTGACTTTCCCGAAGGCTTTAGTTATCATGTACACAGTGCAAATCCAGTTGGCAAGCAAAATATCGAATGTTTGCTAGACAACTTTGCTAAATACCATACAGAAAACAAAGGAGATAGTCATGTCTAAGAAAAAGGGCGTGAAGCAACAAAACTTTGTTGCCAAGTACGCCAGACAGTTCAACAAAGCCGCAGTACACCAAGATCAAACAAAATACAACAGAAAAAGAAAGCATCGTAATCATACAGACTACGATGCTTTTTTTATGCTTGACAAATCGGTAATGTTCAGTTTATAATCGATTCTACTGTGGTTTAGAGTTCGCTTTGATAAATTAACAGTGAACAAATTGTAAGGAAGCACAATGGCAAAGAAAGGATCAATCTCGACATCTTCGGGATTAACAAGACCAGATTATAAGAATATCAATCGTGAGAAAAAAACATTCACGAATGACTTTAGACGAGCGATGTATTATGTTCACTACGAAATCGCTGTCAAGAAACTAAAAGCCGAATCAATCAAGTATGCTAAAAAGCATCACCCTGAGCTAACTGAGTTAGACTCACTTGAAAATTATTACTATAGCGTTGTCGGTAAGCCTTGCTTGATCATAAACGCAGGTGGTCATATACCAGAGCGTTGGCAAGAGTACATAGACACTGAGCTTGTCGAATTGCATAAAAAAGCAATTGAAGTAAAAGCTGCCAAAGAAAAAGAAAAGCAAGAAACGCAACCGGACAAAAAACCCGCACAGCAATACACTATACAAGATCGCCTGCGTGACCAAGCCGCAGAGGTTGCATCAATATTCGACGGATGGGTTGATGATTTCATTATAGATCCGCGCAAGTTCAAAGCAGACAACTACGATCCGTATAAAGAAATGCAATTAGCCGATCTTAAAGCACAACATGTTAGGCACATTATAAACTTTTACGACACCGACGTAAAAGAGCTTGAATTAGTGCTTAAAAGCACAGATGCCGACCTTAACGAGGCCTACGATACATATACTAAGCCTCAGGTCAAAAAACTGCTAAAATTGTACGAAAAAATTAACGATGCCGCTAATGTAATCATCGAGTCGAGCATGTCAAAACGCAAGCCTCGCAAAAAAGCAGTAAGCGCCGAGAAAAAAGTGTCCAAGTTAAAATACTTAGAGTCGTTTCCGAAACTTGCACTGGTTAGTAAAAACCCTATTGATATTGTCGGTGCAAAAGAAGTTTGGATTTATAATACCAAAACCCGCAAGATCGGAAAGTATGTTGCTTTAGATGAAGCAGGGCTCGATGTAAAAGGTACTTCGATATTAAACTTTATAGAAAAGGATAGTATCGAAAAGACACTGAGAAAGCCAGAAGTACAACTTAAAGAATTCAAGTCTGCAGGCAAAGTGGCACTTCGTAAGTTCTTGGATGGCATTAATGCAGTTGATGTTAAGCTCAAGGGCAGAATGAACGACAACATTATCATATTAAAGATACAGGCATAACATGCATTACCCAAGTGGCAATATACATTCGTGTGTCAGCGAACAGGATATAAAAAGTATATCGTGGCAACCTCACTTTTGCTTTCTGCCCAGGCGTCTTGAGAACGGTCGCCTGGCATGGCTTGAAACAGTTTATAAACGAAAGTCTAAAATGCACCTGTCTCGCTATCCCGACCATTCGCCGGGTGTGTTTCGTAGTATAGTAAAATTTAAAAAGTACGTGTTTATCGATCGGTACGAATTCATGATTGAGAAATTAAAAGGTGACGACGAACCGTTTGCGAAAGTACAACATCTTTTTAGAAAACACAGAACAGGACATTTTAGAATATGGTAGCCGGTCTCATGAATTATCTTAGACGTTATTCAAAAACATCAAGGGCAGAGTATCGTCGCACTATGCAAGCTCATGGTGCTAGCGGTACAACATCGTTTGAAATAAAAATTGATGTAATCGATGGCATCCAGTATGTTAACTGGCAGTCATGGTTTGCATGGAGACCTGTAAAAACAGTTGCGGGAGATTGGGTATGGTTAGACAAAATTTATCGCAGAAAGAATCACTTGGTGTTCAGTGAAATTGTTTCACGAAGTGCTCCTGTGAAATTTAAAACAGAACTGTGTAACTTTGTATATGCAGACCAAGAATTGGTCACCATGGACTGCATTTGTGAGCCGGACAAGACCAGACAAATACCTGTTTTGCTAGCAAGCCCTAGCATGAATCGAGTTCAAATTAAAGTAAAACCCAACCGATCCTACAGTAACATACAACTCATAGAATAACACAACTTCTCTTTTACGATAAATAAAGTAAAAGATTAAAGGAGTTGTTCGTGTCAGAACAAATAAGTTATCGCAATCGGTTAGTAAACGAACTACGTTTGTTACTGGGCGATCAAATGATCGATGTCGAACTCGATCCTGAGCATTACGATCTTGCAATTACCATGTCGCTTGATCGTATTCGACAACGCAGTGACGGTGCGCTTGAAGAAGAAGACATATTCTTAACAGTGCAACCGTCAGAACAAGAGTACACTTTACCCGAAGAAGTACAAGAAGTACGTAGACTTTATAGACGCGGCGTCGGCGCATACACATCAGGCGGTATCAACTTTGATCCTGTGGACGGTGCATTCTTCAATATTTATTTGTTGCAACCACAACGATCTGGCGGCCTTGCTAGCTGGGATTTTTATAACCAGTATCTTGAAACCACAGAACGTTTGTTTGCGTCACAATACAACTTTGTGTGGTACAACAGTACTAAAACACTAAGACTTATTAGAAAGCCAACTGCAACCGAAGATGTCATGGTTCGAGTGTGGACTCGCAAGAGCGAAGATACACTATTTGTCGATCCTTACACAGGTCCGTGGATACGTTCGTACAGTATTGCACAATGTAAAGGCATGTTAGGACAAGCACGAAGCAAGTATGCAAACGGCATACCGGGACCTCAAGGAAATGTAACACTTAACGGTGAAGCACTTATTCAGCAAGCCCAGCAAGAAATCGAACGTCTTGACATTGAGCTAGACAATATATATACCGGTGGCGATGGCTACTCATTTATTATAGGATAATGTATGAGACTGAACGACTTATTTGAAAATCAGGCACCAAAATTAACAACTGCCGATCTCGACAAGCTCGAAAAGTACCTTGATGCACTGTATGCACAAGACAACATCGACTTCGAGTTTACCAGACACTTTCTTGATCGTGTTAACGATGCTCGCAATCGCAGACAAATAACATTTAACGAACTGCTAAAAATGTTCGGTAAAGCTGAACAAAAATACGGCAAGCAAATAGCCGGACTCGGAAATCGAGCACAAGCAGTGATTACAGATGTAAATACACACATTAACAGTCCGTTTGTGTTAGAGTGGAATCCACGTAAGAAAATGTTTGATCTAATTGCAAAAACAGTAATGCGCAAGCCAAACTTTAAAACCTCTAACCAAGTGCTAAAAGTCTAATCACTAAAAAGAGAGTAAGTTGAAAAATATTGCAATAACTGGCCTTAAGGGTTCTGGCAAAGGAACCCTTGCTACCTACCTTGTTAAAACACATCGATACCAAGAATTAAGTTTTGCTTATGCACTCAAAGACACGTTGTCAGTTGTGTTTGGGTGGCCCCGTGATATGTTAGAAGGTAATACACCCGAATCAAGAAAGTTTAGAGAAACTGTCGATCCTTGGTGGAGCCGCGAACTCGGCATTGAAAATTTCACGCCGAGATTTGCAATGGAGCATGTCGGTACTGAATTATTCCGAGATCGTTTTCATCCTCGTATCTGGGCACTAACAGTAAAAAACAAAATACAATCCACTCACACTGTTATATCTGATTTAAGGTTTGTAAACGAATTTAAAACCATTAACGACAGCGTCGACTTAATAGTAAAAGTGTTGCCGAAGAAAACACCAGTGTGGTATTATATTGCCAAGCAAGCATTGCAAGGCGATGAAGATGCATATCGAGACATGCTCGAATCATTCCCGGAAGTACACAAAAGTGAATGGGAAACAACTATTATACCTGCTGATATCGAAATAAGAAACGATTCGACAATCGAACACCTTGTACATAAATTCAACACTGCCATCAATATAGACTAATAAATAACCCGCCTATAAACACCTATTTTTTATTGAATGCGATAAATATTAGCAAAGATATAATCAAATAGGAGATTAGAATGGCAACATTGACCAGTCCAGGCGTAAGCGTAAGCGTTATAGACGAGAGCGCATACGCAGGCAGCGGCGAAGGTACAGTACCTTTCATTTTAATTGCGACAGCAGAAGACAAAACGACACCTGACGGTGCAAGTGTTGCTGAAGGTACAACCGCTCAAAATGCCGGTGTGCTGTACAGAATAACCAGTCAGCGAGAGCTTATACAAACTTTCGGTGATCCAATTTTCCAAAGTGTTGGCGGCACAGTTTTAAACGGTAGTCCAATTAATGAATATGGTCTATTAGCGGCTCAGTCGTTTTTAGGCATTTCAAACAGTGCGTATGTGATGCGTGCTGATATCAACATGGGTCAACTAGAAGCATCGACACTGGTACCAACCAGTCCTGCTACAACTGGCACATATTGGATTGATACAGATGAGTCAGAGTTCGGGCTACATACATTAATACAAGATCCAGCTGACCCATCCGGTGTTATTTGGAATTCAGTTGACATTGACTATGTGTTTGTTGGTACAGCTGATAATGCAATTGGTCTAGCAGGCGACTTCGCAGTAACAATCGACGAAACATCCGGCGAAATGATTTACCAGACAAATACCGGTGGCGCTTGGACAGGACTTGAAGTTATTGATAACCCGAATAACTCAAACGAACCTGCAAAATTAATAGCAGGCGATATTTACCCTGTTAATGATGCAACTGGTAGTCCATTAGCGACTAGTGATATCGATTACGCATTCTGGATAAAAACATCTGCCAATAACGGTGGCATTGACATTTCAGTAAAATTAAAATCGTCAATACAGTTCGAAACAATAAATGCACCAGCAGTTGCATTCGACACTGATTCAACTGTAACTGAAACAGCGGCAGTTGCGAAACTTGGCGGTTCAGTTACTGACGGCGATCATTATGTACGTGTTACAGCAACTACATCATCAACTGGTACAGACGACGGATTCATGAAAGCGGAAGTGTATACTTACGGTAACTTTACATGGTCACTACTATCTGGCTTTGAGGCACAAGCCGATGCGCCAAACGGACCGATTCCAGAAAATGCTTATTGGTACAATGCTGATGTCGGTTTAGATGCAGACGGTGAGTCTACAGTAGATTTACTAATCAACAACGGCACTGGTTCGTGGGAAAACGTAAAATTACCTGGAATTGACACCGCTGAACAAAACGGTGATTCAAGTACAGTTGAGCTTTATGCACAAACACTTGATCCACTTGACGACTCAGGTGCAAATCCAGTTGCAGGTGATTTATGGCTTGATACAGCTGACATCGATAACTACCCGGCTCTTTACCGTTTAGTTGCAGGACGTTGGAATCGTGTTGATACTACGGATCAAACTACACCAAACGGCATTGTGTTTGCTGATGCTCGTCCATTTCCACGCGCTGATATTAACGGCGATGGAACAGCAGGCTCAGGTATTAACAACGGCGCTGGCACTGCACCGAATCTTGATATTGATGTACCTGATCCGGATTTATACCCTGCAGGTGTATTGCTGTGGAACACAAGATATTCAACTCTTAACGTTAAACAACGTGAATACAACCGTTTAATTTATGTCGACGGTGGACAAGAGTTCTTCGGAGATCGTTGGGTATCAGTATCAGGAACTAATGCAGACGGTTCGTTGCGTGCAGGAGCAGACGCTCAGCGTGCAGTAGTAACACAAAAGTTTGCCGAGATACTTGTATCAAATGAAGAAATTCGCTCAGATGCAATTTCGTTTAACTTGATTGCTACACCTGGTTATCCAGAAGTAATCGACGAAATGGTTACACTTAATGTAGATCGTAAAGAAACTGCATTTATTGTTGGTGACACACCGTTTGATTTACGCAACAACGGCACAGTTTTACAAAACTGGGCAACAAACGCAAATGGCGCGGCATCAAACGGACAAGACGGTCTTATTACAGCTGATCCGTACTTAGGTGTTTACTACCCATCGGGTCTTGCAACAAACACTGACGGAACAGAAGTTGTTGTACCGGCATCGCACATGGTGTTAAGAACAATGGCATTTAACGATCAGGTTGGTTACCCTTGGTTTGCGCCAGCAGGACTAAACAGAGGCCGCGTAACAAACGCAGTTTCAGTTGGTTATGTTGACGGCGAAGGCGAATATGTTCCAGTTACGTTAAACGAAGGTATTCGTGATACACTGTACCAAAACAATGTTAACCCGATTACATTTATTCCGGGCACAGGTATTGTAGTTTACGGACAGAAAACAAGAAACCCGTTTGCTAGTGCATTAGATCGTGTAAACGTTGCACGCCTAATTAACTACATACGAGATCGTTCAGACGAAATTGCTCGTCCGTACTTGTTTGAGCCAAACGACAAGCAAACTAGAGATAGTATTCTTGACTCGTTTAACAGATTCTTTGCAGAGCTTGTAACACTACGCGGTGTTCAAGACTTCTTGGTAGTTTGTGATAGTTCAAACAACACACCAGCAAGAATCGATCGTAACGAACTTTGGGTAGATATTGCTATACAGCCTACTAAAGCTGTTGAGTTTATTTACATTCCGATCCGTATACGTAACACAGGCGAAAGCTTAGCCTAATACGATAACTTAAAATTAAAAAGCAGGCGTTTGCCTGCTTTTTTTATGGCCAGAAAATCAGTCAAGATGCTTGCGGTCTCACTAAATATCTTAGTAAAAATATGCAATCATTAGCACGAAGGTTGTATATCCTGATATAAATCCCAAAGGAAGAACAGTCATTTATGACACCTGACGGTCGTAGTTAGGAGCATTCGTGCAGGCTTAAAACCGAAACCCTCGCTTCAGAGTTGTCACAAATCAGACAACATAATTCTGGCCGCAACACACTGTACCAGAATTCGGCGTCATGCTTAATAGCAGAGAACACTAACCGGGTCAATGCTGACCGCCCGGAGGGGTTGTAAAATATACTAGTGGTGTGTTTTTATTTTCTCGTTGCGACAGCGAGATTCTGAAGATAATTTCATATATAAAAGAATACAAGAAGTGTATGAGTGAGTGAGTTTACGAACGAATACACTGAATTGTTTTGGAGTCGTGTTAACGACGACAACATGCAATCACTTGCGCTTAACATAGCTCTGAGTACATCAGTTGGTATTGCTTGCGCAACACCAATGAAATTTTAGTTCACTTCGTGTTCTCTAAAGAGAAACTCAGTAATCTAAAATTCGTTTTTCTTCTTTTATTCGTGTTTTCTTCATTTTGTCTTTGCTTTTGTCAGTGTAACTAGCCGGGAAAAATTTTCGAGACAGTTTTGATAAATATATGCAAATACAAGGAATATAAATCCTAGGAGAAAAATATGGCAGATTTATCAAAATTCGGTGTTCCGCTAGATGGGCAAAAGCTTGGTATTTTGCACCCGAAGCAACAATATCGATTCCGTGTTAGATTTAACAACTTTGGTCTTAATACCCAAATGCGTGAATTAACACAAAACGTTGTAAGTGTAACTAGACCATCAGTTAGTTACGAACCAGTTGAATTGCATTCGTACAATTCGCGTGGTTATATTGCAGGCAAGCACGAATGGGAAACTGTTGAAATTACTTTGCGTGATGACATCAATAACTCAGTTATTGCTGAAGTTGGCGCTCAAGTACAAAAGCAAGTTAACCATTACGAACAAACCTCAGCAGTTGCAGGTATCAACTACAAGTTTACTTGTTTTATCGACTCGCTTGACGGTACTAACAACGAAGAGCTTGAAGCTTGGGAATTAAATGGATGTTTCTTATCTAACGTAGCATACCCAGAAGGTAACTACGAAAACTCTGAAGCAAACATTGTAACACTTACTGTTCGTTATGACGTTGCAACTAACATTGCCGGTCCTAACACTAACGGTGGCGCTACTACAGGTGATGATCCAATGATCAATCTACCTAGCTTAACTGGCGGAAGTTTGTTCGGTTAATAGATGCCTCAAGTTAAATCGGACGGAGCACAACAGAATCCTACTGGCGATCAAGCTGGTGGGTTTCTGGCTGGTACACGAGAAGTATTCGAGGGCGTAACAGGCGGCATTCGCGACACACAAGAAGAGATTAACGAAGCTCTTGGCGTAGGTAGCGGTCGTGTTGACCCTTCGAGTACACCTATACTCCGCACTAGTGATTTAGCGCGACGAACATTTGGTGTTGACAAGGATTTGTATAACAAGTCCACTCCTTTATTAGGGTTTCAATACTTTGTGCGTGTTAACTATAACGGTGCATTAAAGGAGTTCGTTGAAGCATACTTTAAAGAGCAAGGCGGTTTCGAAAGCAATAACACATTAGTTAAATCTGTTACTATGCCTTCGATTGGTGTCGAGTCTGAAATCTTTAACGAATATAACCGTAAAAGAATTAGCCAAACAAAACTAAAGTTTGATCCAATTGACATGGTGTTTCATGATGTTTCGAATGGTAACACTTTAAAACTTTGGCAGATGTACTATCAGTATTATTTTGCTGATGGTAGATACAGTACAAAAAGTCAGGCAGTCAAAGACGCACCTGTTAATCCAGTTGATTTTGAACATCGTAACTATGGTTACGATATCGGTACTGAGGCCGGTAGAGTCAACGATGTAAGATACTTGTATAAATCCATCGAGATATTTCAAGTTTCTGCAGGATCGTTTAACAAAGTTACATTGTACAATCCGCGCATAGTCGATTTTAAGCATGACACTTTAGACTATTCTAAAAACGATTTAGTTGAAGTTAGCTATACAATTGATTACGAATGGGCTGAGTACGAGTTTAAGTCTCGCAACAGTACTAATACCCCACAAGAAATAAGCGAAGAAGCCGATATTGAATCATATTTTGCAAACAGCAATGTGTTTGAATATCAGTCTTTTGATCCAGCACCAGCACCTAACGAACCGTATCCAGATGGCTTGTTAGGCGATATAGCTGAGATAGTCGACACTGTACAAACAGGAATCGAGACAGTCGAAGCCGCTAAAGGCTTTGCAAGAAACATAGCCGGCAAAGTACAAAGTGTCAGCGCACTAGGAAATCAAATTCAAAAAGAAGTACTTGGCGTTGACGAACCACCATTTCCGTTACCTAGCGTTAGAGGGTTCACGTCACGCATAGACGACATACCTACTAACTATCCAGATGTTAGAAGGGTTAGGAAAGGTGGATAATGGCAAGCAGACAAACAATTAAAAACTCCCAGCTCGGGAGATTCAGTACTCAAATACTTGAACAAAAAGGCGCAGAAAGAACTGTTCGGAATGTTAACGGTGCTCGTGCCAATGTATACTCAGGTGCAACAGGCGGCGAAACATTCTTATCACCTGACGCAATACGACTTGCTTTTACTAACACTACAGGCGGCAGCGTTAACGACGACTTGTTTAATGTAGTGTTCTGTTACTTTGAGAAAATAAGTAAGTCGAAACAAACTGCGTCAACGCTTGCGGTTATTTTAATCGATGCCGCCAAAATACAAGGCGTCTCACCTCTTAATTTAATACAAGCAGCCAATCAAGGTAAAGTTAATTTAGTAGAATCAATCTATCCTTATATAAACTTACTTCGCGGTGCAGGCGATCAACACGAAAGAGTTCGTAGCATTAACAACAATGCAAGTCCTAAAAGCAGAGGTGTTCAACCTTGAGCAATTTTCATCAGAACTATTATAAAGTAAAAAACCCGGACAAGTATTCGGGTAAAACTGCACCTTACTATAGATCGTCTTGGGAACTAGCAGTCTGCAGAATGTGCGATAATCACCCTAACATTTTAGAATGGTCTTCGGAATCTATAAAAATTCCGTATAAGCATCCGCTCAAAGGGACAATGACTGTGTATGTACCCGACTTTGTTGTGTTATTCGAAGACAAAGATGGTAATCGTAGACTTGAAGTATGGGAAATAAAACCATCATCGCAAACATTTGTAGAACAAGCCAAGAAAGAAAAGGATAAATTAGCATTAGCAGTAAATGCGGCAAAGTGGCAAGCGGCACAACAATGGTGCTCAAGGCGCGGTGCAGTATTTAAAGTAATTAATGAAGATAGTATCTTTTCAAAGAAAAGGAAATAACACATGACAAGACAGCTCGAAGAAGAACTTGGATTACCACCGTACGAAGAAGATAACACTGCCGACATCGAAGAGCACGAAGAGCAGTCTGCTACCATGTTAGAATCTTTGTCAACTGCTGAAAAGCTTGACAATGCATTGGCCGCAGTTACAGGTGTTGATAAACACGATAAAGAAATGGAAGAAATATCCGGACACGCATTATCGTCATACAAGGACTTAGTTGAACTCGGCAAGAATTCGCCACTAGGACAGTCGGGTAGAATTTACGAAGTTGCTGGACAAATGCTCAAACATGCACTTGATGCCCGCAATTCTAAAGCAGATAGAAAAATAAAACTGCTAGAACTGCAAATGAAAAAATTAAAGATTGAACAGGACAGCGGCGAAGGCGAAGGCGCACGCAAAGGCGAAGAACTTGATCGTAATGAGCTATTAAGTCTCATACGTTCGAATGCGCAGCCAAGCGAGCAGTCCGACGATAAATAGTGGTAATAAAAGAATTCCGGAGATAAAGATGCACATGGGTTTAAAAGATTATTTAAGTAGTTCGTACCCAGAGTACAAATATACTATTAAATTGGCAGTTGATGCCGTAACAGATGACATGCTTGATTGCATGGAAAACTGTTTTGCTAAGTACGACTTGAAAACAGCAAGTAAATTCCGTGAAACTCCAATACAGGAAAGTCCGTTAGATTTCCCGCAAGTGAAAAATACACCAGTGTTTATTTCCGAGATTGTATTGCAGTATCCGGCAAGTAGAGATTATCTAAATACAAAACTTGCCGACATGCTTGGTGTTTCAAAACAACGAATAGTTGTTTACAGTGAAAACGATCCGCGATTTGCCGAAACAGATTTGTACATTTCAAGAATGATAAATCATGATAACAAAGGCGAAGCTAAGTTAGGTAAAGATGATTACAAAGGCGAAGAAGCCGAAGATCCAAAAGGCACTGAAGATCAACGCCTGGATTTACTTAAAGACTTAGAAAAAGCGCGTAAAGAAAGAGAAACCAACGAAGCGCATGCTGAATCGGACAATGTTCTACCAGCTGATTACGATTCGTTTGACAAAACTAAAGAAGAAAGTTCACCGGGTTTATTCGGCAGAATGAAAGAAAAATAAAGGACTAGTTATGAGTAATGAAATAAACAGACTACGAGAACTAGCCGGTATTAAGCAAGAACCGGTGAAAAGTAAAAGTAAAAAATTAGACGAAGGCGTTATTGGCGGAATGCAAGAAGTCCGACACGTAAGCGAACGACAGGATATTGACTGGAACGATTATTTCGACAACGATCGCGAAGCCGGCCAAGAAGCAAGTTTACCGGATTACGAAGAAGAAGATCCGATGGATATCTTTACCAAAGGCGCACGAGTCGATTACGAAGACGACGAAGTCGGAGACGAACATGATTCAGTTGAAATGGTCGACCGTGCAAGATTCGACGACGAGCATTATAACGATTCACAACCTTCGACGTTAGACGATTATGAGCGCAAGTTAAGATATCGTGAGCTTACTGGCGAATCAATGAACGAAAGCCGCGAAGGCGTTTGTATGACCAAAGCAGGCCAAGGCAAATCTTGCACCACGCAAGATGTTTTAGCAGATCTTAAAAACGGTGACAGCACCGCACTGTACTTTGCCGATGAAACGCAAATACAACAGTTGATTGACAAGGGTCAAATCGACGAAGATTATTTTGCACAGTGGTTGGATGCCCAGGAAGAAATGGCGCATTTAAGACACGAAGCTAACCAAGAATTCGGCGGAATGCAAGAGTCAGATATTGATTCGTTAGCAAATGACATGGAAGAAGATGTTCTTGTTAACAAAGAAGATCGCATTGTCGACGATGCCCGAGAAATGATGAACCGTGGCATGGACCTTGATTCTGTTGTAATGGCACTTGCTGATGAATACGGCTTAGGCACTGAAGAACAGTTTGGGCTATACAATGCTGTAATGAATCCAGTTGAAGAAGCAACCGACGATGACGTAAAGCCTGACTATATTGATTTAGATAACGATGGCGACACCGAAGAGCCAATGGCACAAGCGGCTGACGACAAGCGTTATGTCCAAAAAGACAACGATGAAAAAGTCGACGAAGATTACGACAACGGTTACGACAAGCAAATTGAAGTTGATGTCGACGGTTATTTCCCTAATGGCGCGCATCACTCGGTTGCAAAAGACGCAGGGCCGAGTTCAGCCAAGCAAGGCGATAACCCGTTGCAAAAGAAAATGGATGTAACAGAAAGTAAATCTATACACAGAGACTTGGCGTCCAATTATAGGTTATTTAAAAAGTCATAATTTATGATAGATGATAAGTTAGTTAAAAAGGCCTATTCTAGGGTACATTACACTGCGGAGCAAATTGAAGAGCTTCGCAAATGCATGCACCCTGAGACTGGCCCAATGTACTTTCTTGAAAACTTTATGTATATACAGCATCCTACACAAGGTAGGATGCTTTTTCAGCCTTATGAGTTTCAGAGAGGACTAGTTGATTCTTACCATAATTATCGAAAATCAATAAACATGGTTTCGCGACAAATGGGTAAGTCAACTGTGGCAGCAGGATATCTGTTGTGGTATGCAATGTTCATATCAGATTCTACTGTTCTTGTTGCATCTAACAAACATGACGGTGCATTGGAAATTATGCAACGTATTCGATATGCATACGAAAGTATACCAGATCATATTCGTGCAGGTGTTGTTGCATACAACAAAAAATCATTAGAATTTGATAACGGCTCACGTATTATTGCACAAACTACAACAGCAAACACTGGACGTGGTTTATCATTGTCATTAATATACATGGATGAGCTCGCGTTCGTAGATCACGGCATCGCCAAAGAACTATGGACGTCACTGTCACCTACACTATCAACGGGTGGTAAATGTATTATTACAAGTACGCCTAACATTGAAGATGATCAGTTTGCCGAAATATGGTTTAATGCTAACAAGCTAACTGACGAATACGGTAACGAAACTGAAATTGGTCCTAACGGATTTAAGCCATTCTTTGCTGACTGGAAATCGCATCCAGATCGAGATGACGACTGGGCTACTGCTGAACGTAATGCTGTGGGCGATGATAAATTCAAGCGTGAGCACGAATGTCAGTTTATAGCGTTTGAAGAAACATTAATAGCATCTGCTAAACTTGCACAGCTTGAAGGTGCCACACCTAAGCGTACTGAGCATCAAGTTAGATGGTACAAAGATATTGACCCGAATTGCACTTATGTAATCGGGCTAGATCCTTCGATGGGAACCGGCGGCGACAATGCCGCAATACAAGTGTGGGAATTACCAACACTGCGACAAGTTGCAGAATGGCAACACAACAAAACCCGCATAGAAGATCAAGTGGCGTTATTAAGAGACATAGGACGTCATATACAATCTAAAGGTGACCCAGAAGTTTATTGGTCAGTGGAAAATAATACACTAGGCGAAGCCGCTTTAGTTGTAATACGTGATACAGGCGAAGACCACTTTGCAGGTTCTATGTTGCACGATCCAGATACACGTGGTGCTCGTAAACGTAAAGGGTATACAACTACCCCGCGTTCGAAACAAGAAGCATGTGCTACATTAAAACGTCTAGTTGAAAACGGTCAGTTAGACATTAATTCGAAAGCGTTAATAAGTGAACTTAAAACATTCATATATCGTGGTGGTACTTATGCTGCCAGGAATGGAACTACAGATGACTTGGTAATGGCATTGATACTTGTACTAAGAATGGCTGACTTTATTGCTAAGTGGGAAGACACTACCAGCGCGGCATTATCAAGTAACTTAGCATTCGGCGAAGATGAAGACGATGACGAATCACCAATGCCACTAGCATTTATATAAAGGATAACTAATGGTCAAGTTTGAGAGATTAGCAGAAAAGATTTTTGGTGTACTACGAAGCGCAAGCGACGAAGTGAAAATTTATACACCGGACGGTGATATCACAGTTGACCCTCAGTTAGGCACTCGGTTTTATGTACCTGAGCCAAGCATGATGGTTACTATTGATACAGACAACAACGAAATCGAGCTAAGTATAAACAAAGAAGAGTCTTTTGAAGCAACTGAAAAGATGCAACGCAGACTAAAAAACTTAGCAAACGAGTTTCTAATTAATTATACAGTTAAGAACTATGGGAAGAGTATTCAACCGCGAGACTTCTCCTATAAAGCAAAAATAAATAGGATGAGAAAAATGGCTGATCAACAAGTATCTGAATCGATGTCACGTATGTACGGTTCAAAAAAGACCAGTTACCAACAGGTCGAAAGCGTAAAGCTCTTGGTTAAACACAAAACCGCAGTAGACGAAGATGTTCGCGGTTCAAGAGCAAGAAACATCAAAGACATTTTTATTGAAATGGCTGGCGAACGTTTTAGGTTCCCGCACAAACACCTCGGTGGTGCTCGTGCTATGGCTCGTCACATGTCTTACGGTGGCGTAATGGAAGATGCTGTAGGCAACTACATTATCGAAAACACTGGCAGAATGCTAAAGCTCAAAGAGTTTGTTCAGTATGCTAAAACAAACAACTTGATCAACGAAAGCACTCAGCAAATATTAGAAACTGTTAACGAAAATCTAGCATCAATCAAGCATGATATTGCCAGACTGTCTGGTACTAACACTTATCATGTTATTGCCGAGCGTATCAAAGAAACAGAACCACTTGAACTGAGCGAAGATCAATACGGGTACACAGAAGACGATCTTAAAGATATGTTCACTGTTAAATCGTTTAGCGAAAAGTTCGAGTCTTTGTTACCAACTGTAAACAAGATGGTAGCAGAAAAAGATCATTACTTGCGTAAAGTAGAAGAAAGCTCAAGTTCTACAATTTGGGTAAATGGAAATCTTGACTTAACTGAAGAAAAGATGCTACAATTCGAATCTGAACAAGCAAGACTAGGATATCGCTTAGGCGCTATTGCTTCGCTTATTTCGGAAAACGAAACATTGTCTACATATATAAGTAAAGTATCTAAGCGCATGCAACAAGGTCAAGATATTAATGCCTTTGAACACAGCGTGATAAATAATGTACTTGAAAATCTTACTGTAAAAACAGAAGAAACTGTATCGGAAGATTTAAAAGAAAGCAAAGAATTCGAATTGTCACTGGAGAAATACACTAGAGTATAAACTGGTTGACAACCAGAATATGATTAAGTATAATACTTGAACATTAAGAGGGCTAGGCGACTAGCCCCTACACTACACATAATAGTTGGAACAGCATAACGCGACTCAGTACGGCTAACATAACAAATGGACAGCGTTTAGGATTATTAAAAGGAATTTAAAAATGACATCTAAACTTGACGAAATTCGCAAGAAACTACAAGCCGCGGATTCCCGCAAACAGCCATCAACCTCTTCAGGTGAAACCTTTCCGTTTTGGAACTTAGACAATGATACATCAGCAAAAATTCGATTCTTACCTGACGGTAACGAAGACAATACATTTTTCTGGGTAGAGAAACAAGTTATTAAACTTCGTTTCCCTGGTATCAAAGGCGACGATGAGAACAAAGAAGTAATCATCCAAGTGCCGTGTATGGAAATGTATGGCGAGTCTTGCCCTGTTTTAGCAGAAGTACGCCCATGGTGGAATGATGACTCGTTAAAATCAACTGCATCGCAGTATTGGAAAAAGCGCAGTTACATTTTTCAGGGTTTTGTGCAAGATAGCGACTTTGCAGAAAAAGATTTGCCAGAAAATCCAATTCGCAAATTTGTTATTGGTCCACAAATTTTTACACTTATTAAAAGTTCATTGCTTGACCCGGACTTAGAAGCATTGCCAACAGACTATTACAATGGTCTTGATTTTACAATCACAAAGACACAAAAAGGGCAATACGCTGATTATAGCACTTCTAAATGGGCACGCCGTGAAACAGCATTAACTGATGAGCAAATCGGTGCAGTAAAAGAGCACGGGTTAAAGAACTTAAATGACTGGTTGCCAGAGAAGCCATCGGCTGAACAACTTGGCGCTATTTACGAAATGTTCGAAGCATCTGTTAATGGTGAGTTATACGATCCAGAGCGATTTGCAAAATTTTATCGCCCTTGGGGTTTTGAGTACTCAGGCCCTACTGCATCAAGTAACTCGGCTCCTCCAAAGACTGAGTCAGAACCAAAGACTGAGTCGGCACCTGCTCCTTCAGAAAGCGCAAGCACTGAAGACGACAAGCCTCCGTTTAAACCGGATGAAGCTAAGAAAGAACAGCCAGTAACATCGGGCGGTTCTTCAAGCGCCGAAGATATTTTGGCAAAAATCCGCAACAGACGATAACACAATTAGCCCGGGTAACTCCGGGCTATTCGAATAATGGAGTATTCGTATGACTAAACATTTCGACCCTTCGAAATTTCGCAAATCCTTGACTAAATCAATTACCGGTGTACACACTGGTTTTCACGATCCTAGCACTTGGGTAAGCACAGGCAACTACTGTTTGAATTATTTACTTTCGGGTGATTTCCATACAGGCGTGCCGTTAGGCAAAGTAACAGTTTTTGCAGGTGAGTCCGGCTCTGGTAAAAGTTATATTTGTTCAGGAAACTTAGCACGTAACGCACAAGAGCAAGGTATTTTTGTTGTTCTAATCGACACTGAGAATGCACTAGACGAAACGTGGTTGCATGCAGTAGGTGTAGATACATCGGAAGATAAACTTCTTAAAATCGGTTGTTCAATGGTCGATGATGTTGCTAGAACAATATCAGAGTTCATGAAAGCGTATCGAGAAGATTATGATACTGCTAACCATGATGGTGAAGCACCAAAAGTATTGTTTATTATCGACTCGCTAGGTATGTTGTTAACACCAACTGATGTTAATCAGTTTGAAAAAGGCGACATGAAAGGCGACTTAGGTCGTAAAGCAAAATCGTTAACTGCATTAGTGCGTAACACAGTTAACTTGATTGCACCTTACGATGTTGGCTTGGTAGCAACTAACCACACTTATGCATCGCAAGATATGTTTGACCCAGATGATAAAGTATCAGGTGGTCAAGGTTTTATCTATGCATCGTCGATTGTAGTAGCAATGCGTAAAAAGAAACTCAAAGAAGATGCCGACGGTAAAAAGGTAACTGACATACGCGGTATTAAGGCGTCATGTAAAATCATGAAGTCTCGCTATTCAAAGCCTTTTGAGAAAGTAGATGTATATATTCCGTATGATAGTGGTATGGATCCGTACTCGGGCTTGTTCGAATTGTTTGAAACTGCTGGCATACTAAAGAAACAGGGCAATAGATATCGTTATGTATCGAAAGAAACAGGCGAAGAAATTGTACAGTTTCGCAAGCATATGACCAATGAGTTTTATGATCAGGTGATGGCCGAGTTCGACATTAAAGACTTAGAAGTTGAAGTCGATGATGTTGAAATTGACGAAATCGAAAATTAATATACAGTGCGCTAAATGCGCACTGCTTTCGGAGAAATAAATGACCGATGATGCTATAATTGAATTATGGGCAAGCATGAAGCCGTTTATGAACAAGAACGATGCAATAACGGCAGCAGATGAATTTGTTGCAACACTTGACGAACACGGGCTTTTAGATTTTACTGAGCATTCTGTTTTAAGTATTGAGTGCCATTTATTAAAAGATGCAATCATTTCGTACTGTGAATTTGAATTCGAAAACGAAGACGGTGACGAGTATGAGTGATATCGAAGATGTTGCACAGCGATTGTTTGATGCAATTGATTCTGCAGATATCAAAGCTGTAAGAACAATTGTCGACGACGAATTGTATCCAATGGTAATGCACGAACGAGATGCAGTCAATTGGATGGCTCAACCCGCAAATTTAACTAAGCTACACAAAGCACTTATGGAAAAGTTAGACATTCCGCAAAAGTTGCTTATGCTTAGAAATCGAATCCCTGGCACACATAGACGTTCTGTTATGTTTGTTAAGGCTATTTCAAACGCACTTAAGAGAGTGGATGAAGAATGAGTGTATGGTACCGAAAAGTTACTAGAGACCTTGGCATGTTGCCTGACTGTATCGATTTTTTTGAAGACGAATATGCAACAGCAAAGACAGAACTTACTCTGCGAGGCAAGTCTTTAGAAAAACACGGTTCTGAATTACCAGGTATAGTTGAACATCGATACGGGCAATTGCAAGAACTTGAAGCAATCTTAGAATACTTAAACATTGAGTTAAAGAAGAAAAAGACTGCAACTTTTCGAAAGTACCTGGAACACTATAACAAAGCACTCAGTTCTCGAGACGCAGACAAGTTTGCCGAAGGTGATGTTGATGTTGTTGACATGGCGCTTTTGGTAAACGAGTTTTCGTTAGTGCGTAATAAGTTTTTGGGCATACTAAAAGGCATCGATCAAAAAGGCTGGATGATAGGGCATATTACCAAACTTCGTGCTGCCGGTTTAGATGATGCAGCCATTGACTAAAGACTTCAGATAATATATAATATCTGTGTAGTTCACACAAGTACACACAGGTATTGTATGTTTGAAATTGACCAAGAGAACAAAAAGCTAAAACAGCGTTATTTAACGCTCGAGCAAAAACTGCGTGACTTCCCGAGTAGGTTCCTTACTGATATTACTGATATATTTTTCTTTGGTTACCATATGATAATAACGGATTTTTACGATGACCCTGACGCAAGTTTTCAGTTTAGTGACATTCACAACCGAGCCGAAGTAATCGACGCTTATTACATGCAGCGGGGATTAACAGTTGAACACCGACAAGAAATCAAGTATTTTGAATCTTATAAGCAATTCGATGGACCGACTGATTATGTAGCTGTGTATATACCAGCAAATCCAGGACCCGAAGCCAAAATTGTCGAAACCAGCGTTGACAGAAGAAAGCTAAGAAAAATATCTAACCATCTAAAAACGTACAAGCAAGAATACATTCAGCTTAAACATCAAGTCAACCAAGAGCAAGCTCAAATCAAACACGAGCTTGACATGCTTAAAACTTATGCGGAGATTGCAGGTCATGAATGAATCTATAGACGATCTAGACAGGCGTTTACACCAGGCAACTATTGATGCCGGAGACCAAGTGCTGTATAAAGCACACGACATGAATTTTCGTATTCACACCCGGTCAACCGGAAGTCTTCGACGTTCGCACTTGTATGTAAACAAAAATGACTCTGATGTGATTATTTTTGTAGCCAACACCGACTACAATAATTGCAATTACCGTGTTGAACTGAAGTCAACCGACCCGGCGATTACAGAACAATTACAACCTTTAGTTGAGCATGCAAACGCATTAGGTAAGCAATACAGTGACTTGCTATCGCAACACCGAATGATGGAAAAATTATCTGTCTAAAACGGTAGCAATCAAGAATAGAAGATGTTATAATGTGCAGGAAGCACAAAAAGGACTCATATGGCAAAGGAATGCATACTGGAAGTCCGTGATGAAGTAAATGTACGATTCCACGGATTAGACGTAGCAACTAGACGAAAGCTAGTTGACAAACTTAAATTTTTTATACCTCACGCAAGGCACACTCCCGCCTATAAGCTTGGCCGCTGGGACGGAACCGTATCCTTTTGTGATATTGGTGGCCGCACATATATCAATTTGATTACTGACTTAATCCCTATTATCCAGCAATCAGGATACAAAGTCACAATCGATGACAAACGTATACAGCATGAATTTGAATTTGATGATGTAGATGAAAATTCATATTCGCATGTTGTTTGGCCAGAAGGTCACCCAGCCGCAGGACAATCAATTATCTTGCGAGAACACCAAGTCGAAATGATCAATTCGTACTTAGCTAACATACAATCTATTAATGTATGTCCAACAGCCGGCGGCAAAACAATTGTGTGTGCTGTATTATCGGACAAAGTAGAAGATTACGGCAAGTCAGTTGTTATTGTACCGTCGAAAGATCTTGTAACTCAAACAGAAGAAGATTACATTAACTTTGGGCTCGATGTCGGTGTATACTTTGGTGATAGAAAAGACTTGAGCCATCAGCATACCATTTGTACTTGGCAAAGTCTAGAGTCTCTTACTAAGAAGTCTAAAGAAGGCACAGCTGATATTACTATCCAGGAGTTCCTTGAGGATGTAATTTGTGTAATGGTCGACGAAGTGCATAAATCAAAAGCAACTGTTTTAAGAAAATTATTGTCTGGACCATTTGCCCATGTTCCGTTGCGCTGGGGACTAACAGGAACACTACCGGAAGAAGATCACGAAAAAGTAGCAGTAACTTCGTGCATCGGTCCTGCGTTAGGAAAAATCAAAGCATCTGACTTACAGGAACAAGGCTATCTTGCTAACTTAGAAATTGAAATCTGGCAAATGAAAGATTTCAATGATGTGTTTGACAATTATCAAAGTGAACTTAAATGGTTAACCAGTAACCGCCATCGCATCGAATATATTTCGAGCATGGTAATAGATGCCGCCGAAGAAAACGGCAACACACTTATATTAGTCGACAGAATCGAAACAGGAAAATTGTTTAATGAGTTTATACCGGACTCTGTATTCATTGACGGATCTGTAAAGTCAACGGATCGTAAGAAAGAGTATAAAAGTATTCAAGATGTAAACGGTAAGATAATCATTGCAACTTACGGAGTTGCATCAACAGGTATCTCAATCAACCGTTTATTTAACCTGGTGCTGTTTGAGCCAGGTAAAAGTTTTATAAGAGTTATACAGTCAATTGGACGTGGCTTGCGGGTAGCCGACGACAAGGACTTTGTAAACGTTTATGATGTTTCGTCAACATGCAAGTACTCAAAGAGGCACTTAGCTAAACGTAAGAAACATTATAAAGAAGCAGAATATCCGTTTAAAATTAAGAAAATTGAATACTAAGGAAAGCATTATGCACACAGTTGAACAAGACAATAACGAAATAACAGCAATTGACTGGAATGAAATATCGGAACTCGGCTTGCTACAACGTATCAATCGAGAAATAATGCATCCGCTAGGTTTAGCATTATATCGCAATGTCGATGACGGTTCGAGCAGTGGCGCATTAATTGCAGACGACGGTGTGTGGGAATATTCACCAGAAATCACAAACAAAATATTAAGCGATGACGAAGTTGTTTTACGTGTGCAACAGTTGTTGAATCAGGAGTAGTAAATGAAAATATTAACAGTAGACAACAAGTCTTATAACCTAGATCGAATACCAGACGAAGTCGAGGATATTCGTTATTGTGTTTTCGATGCATCAGATCGTGAGCACACTGATTACTACTTTTATCCTTTGATTTTCTTAGAGTCATTTTATGCCCCGGCGATTGTTTTGAAAATCGGTGAAAATAGAATCAAGGTACCACTAGACTGGTCAGTTCTAGTATGCGACGAAGACATGACAGACACAGAAATTGTACCACTTACCAGTTTAAATGATCGTGGCTTTTTTACTGTAGCATTTAACCCGTTGAACCACATGGTCATTAAGCCCATGGAAGTCGAGATAGTCGACATATACGCGGAAGTTAAGTGGTTCTTTCCTAAGTTAAAAAATGGTGCATTGTTAGTAAGCCCACTTGAAGACGGCGAAAGTCCTAAGTGTGCAATGTTTGTTAAAGAAGCAAACAAAATTCCTGACAACCTAGAATTAGCGGAGTTGTTTGCATAATGGCACAAGGTAAAGGAAAAAAGCTCGATTTGTTTAAAGTGGTGTTGCCTAACATAGATTTGCGTAACATGGACTATTATGCATCACTTAGCGCCGAAGAAAAGAAAGAAATTGCACCGTACGTACTGATGCGATTTATGAGCAACGTAAAGCAACCTAACTTAGTTGATCATCACTTGATTATGGTTAACGAATTAGTTAATCATGAATTTTCGTCATTAAGTAAGCATCCTGAGCTACAATGGAAACTTTTGTGTTTGTGCGGTGTCGGTACAAAACAGTTTCATCCGTGGATTGCCCCTAGTAAAAAGCAAACCAAAAGCAAAGTACAGCAAGCATTACATCAGCTTAAACCGCATTACAAGCAGGATGAATTAGAATTACTTGAATCGTTAATGACAGTTGATGAGATGCGCGAAATGTTCTTGTCTGCCGGCTACGAGGATAAGGAGATAAATGAATTATGCAAAGACCGATAGTATTAGTCTCAGGCGGCTTTGATCCACTACATAGTGGACATATTGCTATGTTTAAAGAGGCTGCCGAAAAAGGCGATCTCACTGTCGCTCTTAACTCAGATGATTGGCTCGAACGCAAGAAAGGCAAATCGTTTATGTCGTTTAAAGAACGCACAGCAGTCATTCGTGAGTTAAAATGCGTACAATCTGTGATTAGGTTTGATGATTCAGACGGAACAGCAAAGCAAGCAATACTGGATACAATGGACGGATATCCACATCGCGATATCATTTTTGCAAACGGTGGTGACAGAACAGATCAGAATATTCCTGAACTCGATTTGTGTAATCAGTACGATATTGATGTAGTGTTTGGCATTGGCGGCAAAAACAAAATGCAATCGAGTTCGTCGTTGTTATCAGAATGGAATGCTAACTTTACAGAACGCAAGTGGGGCAGATTTAATTCGTTGCATAACAGCAAGAATGTAAGAGTGAAACAATTAGTGATTGAACCTTTCAAGTCAATTAGCTTACAATTTCACTATAACAGGGAAGAGCATTGGTTTATCGAAGACGGTACTGCATTAGTCGAACGAGGCTGCGAACAAATTGAATTGCACCCGGGCGATGTTATCAAGATTGACAAAATGCAATTGCATAGGGTAACCAACATATCCGTGCCAAAAAAGCCGTTAAAACTAATCGAAGTGCAAATAGGTGATATATTAGATGAGCAAGACATCGTTAGGGTCGAGGAAACGAGATCATAAATGCAAATTCTGTAAAAAAGGATTTAGTTCTGAACGAACGCTTGCAAACCACATGTGCAAAAATAAAAAACGGTTTGCAGACAAAGACACAACTCAGTCGAGACTGGGCTTCCGTGTATTTCAGCGTTTTTTCGAATTAACTACGCACAGCAAAAAGCCCAAGTCGTTTGACGACTTTATATCGAGTACATATTACATCGGGTTTATAAAGTTCGGACGACACTTGATAAGCATTGATCCGATTGATACTGAGCTGTTTGTTGACTTTGTGATAAAGAACGGAGTTAAACTAAACGACTGGGACAAGGATCATGTTTACGATGCGTTCGTTGATGACTTTGTAAAGCGTGAGCCAGTTGAAAAAGCACTCGAACGATCTGTTATTTTTATGGACAAGTGGACACAAAGCAAGCAACTTAACTTAAAGGACTTTTTTAGAGAAGTTACTACCAACGAAGCAGTGTATGTAATCAAGCTCGGAAAGATCAGTCCGTGGGTGTTATTTCTTGCAGAAAGTGCATCGGAATTACTAGGCGAATTTAATGACGAACAGTTTGGCATAATCGAAAGCAAAATCGATCCTAAGTTTTGGCAAAAGAAAATGACCAATAACAAAGATGATGTTGCGTTTGCCAAGGAAGTGCTAGGAGCATCAGGACTATGACATCACCATACAAAAAACATATCATACATGTTAATCAGCACAAAATAAGAAGTAACATCAAGAACAACGAAAAAGAACCAGTGCTAACTGTTAAGCATAAAAAGAACAACACTTATGCATTCCAGGCAATAATAAAAGATGATGCTGGCAACGAAATTGCCAGGGTGGTGTATTCACCCGATAAGCCATTGTCGTGCGGCGCCAGAGTTTGGATAGAAACTGATAATGAGCCTGAGCTTGTTTTAACTAACAACATCAATGAGCCAGAATGAAAAAGATAAATTTTGATATCGACATCGATTTTCCTAATCGAGACAAAGCATTAGAAAAGCTTGATCATGCTCGTGCGATTATTGTTCGCGACAAGAAAACAGAAAAGCACAACACTGGCGCTTACTTTCAAGCTATACCTAAAGACCCTGCTACAAACCTAGCCACAATCGACTATAAAGAGGCCGAAAACCTTGGGTATTTCAAGGTAGACTTCCTGACAGCAGGTGTTTACGACGGCGTAAGATCTAACGAGCATTTAACTGAGCTTTTAAAGCAAACTCCAAGGTGGGATCTGTTGTGCGAACGCGATTTTGTTGAGTTGTTGTTCCACATTGGCGATTATGCAAACCTACTCAAAGAATACAAACCCACCAGCGTACAACAGCTTGCAATGATACTTGCAATCATACGTCCGGGCAAAAAGCACCTACAAGGAAAGTCGTGGAAAGAAATTGAAAAAGAAGTGTGGATAAGACCAACGGACGATACTTACTTTTTCAAAAAGAGTCACTCGATATCTTATGCAGTTGCAATAACTGTACAGATGAATGCATTAGTTGAACAATTAGAAGAAATGGATTAGTCAGTTTTTCTAATTAGTTGTATCTGTCTTCTTTTGATGCGTTTGGTCAATAAGTTATTTAAACTGGTCACTGGACCAAAAAGCACTTCTGCGTCTTTCATTGCGACTGTAGTTAAGCAAAACTGAAAGCACTTTATCTTATTTCCTATAAAAATGTTTATCGGTAACTTGCGATTACTTTCGTACCACCACGTCTCGCCTAAGTCAAGCAAATGTTTTAATTCGCTGTCTGTTTTAATTTTCCCAAAGTCGTAAAATGTCATGATCTTTTCATCGTGATTCTGTATGATGCACACATGCTCTAGCTCGCGACATCTTACACAACTAATAAAAGGAAAGTTTTCTCTAAATTTATCTGTTAATTTCATATCTCTTCTTATTGATAAATACGTATAATTATATGTTTCAAAGGATCTATCAGTGGAAATTTCTACCCAACACCTATATTTATACAAAGATGTAAGACGCTTGTTGCTCAAGCGAGATAGGTTCACTAACGATGTTATGGATAACGCACCTATGAATAAACGACCGATGAAATTGCATAAAGGAGTCGATAACACTCTACACTTCAGAGTTTTCAATCCCGACCGCACACCTGCCGACGTATGTAGTACATCGGTGTATGCAAGAATAATTGATTTAGACAGTCATGAACTTTTGCTTGAGCGTAAATTGCACAATGGTACCGCCAAAGGATTTATGTCTTTGGACATTTACGAAAGCGACCTAACTGACATTCATGTTGGGTTATACAAAATTGTACTAGTCAAGTCCGACAACTTGCTTACTGGGATCGAAGGCGACTATACTAATACGCCATTCTACACAGATTATAGCAACAACATCGACATGACAGTTGAAGTAACCGACCAAGCCAACCGTTCGCCTAGGTCAAGTATTATTGTTAAGCCCGTTGAGTGGACCGAAAGCAGATACTTTAACACTGCAATAAACAGACGAGACTCACGTTTCTTTACTGAAGCTATACCAACACCTCGCGCAAGAGGCATGCTCAGTAATTTGCACTCGTTCTCAGTGTACGCCGATAACTATACTGGCAAATTAAAAGTTTTTGGCACCTTAGATCAAACACCAAACCCAGACATAGACCGCGGATGGTTTAACATTAAAGCATACGACGACGCCGACTTTATTGATTTTATTGAATACACTGGCACACGTTTCTTTTCGTTCGAAGGAAATTACATGTGGCTCAAGTTTGTGTATTTTCCGGACTCGGAAAATAATACTGGTAAAATTGAGAAATTGATTGTAAGGTCCTAACCAATGTGTTATACTTACGATAATGGATACACTAGAGAATATAATACGGGATCACCTCGGTCCCGTACAGCAGACAAGGAAAGGCTGGCTAAGCCGCAACTGCATGATGTGTCATCATCATGGAGAGTCTCCTGACAGACGAGGACGTTTCGGAATAATCTTTTCACCGGACGGCGGTGTAGCTACGAGTTGTTTTAATTGTAGTCACAAGTCAAAGTTTGTTCCAGGTGAAACCTTCAGTAAAGAGTTTTCTTTATTTCTGCAAGAAATTGGCATTCCTGCTCGCACAGTTAAGTTAATGAACTTTGACTTGTACAAGCAGTACTATGGCAAAGACGCACTTCACGAATTACAAATTGCTGAAAACATCAGCGCCAAGTGGACCCCGGCACAGTTGCCAAGCCAAGCGTTAACTATGCAGGAATGGGCAGACAACGGTTGTGCCGATCGTAATTTTTTGAATGTGGTAAAATATGCTTATGAACGCGGAATACGCAACTTTGAGCAGTTTTACTGGACCCCTCAAACAAACGGAATGTTAAACAAAAGACTGATCATTCCGTTCTATTATCGCAACACGTTAGTTGGCTTTACAGGCAGATTTGTGGGCACGCCGCCTAGCAAACAAATAACAAAGTACTACAACATATCGCCACCGGATTTTTTGTATAATCTTGATAGGCAATCGCCACACAACGATTATATAATAGTAGCCGAAGGCGTGCTTGATGCTTATGCAATACACGGTGTTTCGGCACAAGGTAACGAAATCAACGAATCGCAGATTGCATTTATACAGTCGTTAAATAAACAAGTTATAGTATTACCGGACTTTGACAAAGACGGTAGTGCATTAGTTGAAGTTGCTGCCAAGCATAACTGGGCAGTTTCGTTTCCTTTCTGGAGCAACGAAATCAAAGATGCATCAAAAGCAGTTGAAACATACGGCAGGATAGCCACTATGCTATCGGTAATTGAAGCCGCCGACTACGACACATTTTCGGCTCGAGTAAAATGGAGAATGAAACATTGAGTGAAATAAAGGACTATACTAAGGACATTGAAGATCTGTTTATTCAGTTTTTGATAACAGATCCAGAACTGTACATTAGATGTAAAGGGATTACACAGCCTCAGTATTTTAACAACGATGAAAATCAGGCAGTTGTAAGATTTCTAGACGAACACAGTAACGATCATACTACATTGCCTACTATTGCACAAATTAAAGCAGTAACAGGTAAAAAAGGTTTAGAAAAACTAGACGACATCAACGAAAGTCATTCGGATTGGTTTCTAAAAGAGTACGAAACATTTGTACGACACAAAGCAATCGAAGCAGTAATATTAAACTCGGTGGATTTAGTTAAAGACCATCGTTACGGCGAAGTTGAAAAAGCAGTTAAAGAAGCTGTACAAATCGGACTAGTCAAGAACTTGGGTACTGATTACTTTCATGATCCAGTTTCGCGTCTTGAAGCAATTAAAAACAACAGCGGCATGATCAGCACAGGCTGGCGCGATGTCGACAACAAACTTTACGGCGGACTAAACCGCGGCGAGATTTGCATTTTTGCTGGACAATCGGGCGCAGGCAAAAGTTTGTTTCTACAGAACATGGGCGTAAACTGGGCACAGCTTGGACTGAATGTTGTTTACATCACATTAGAGTTAAGTGAAAACTTGTGCGGTATGCGACTGGATGCAATGATTGCAGGTGTTGAAACACGCGGTGTTTTAAAAGATGTCGAAAACGTTGCTATGAAAGTTAAGAACTTTTATCGCAAATACAAAGGCGACTTGCGGTTAAAGCAATTACCAAACGGTTGTACAGCAAACGACATACGTGCTTATGTAAAAGAGCTAGAAGTTCAAACAGGCCGCAAAGTAGATGCAATACTTGTTGACTACTTGGACTTGATGATGCCTGTGTCTGCTCGTGTTAGTCCAAGTGATCAGTTTATCAAAGATAAGTTTGTATCGGAAGAATTGCGTAACGTTGCAGTTGAACTGAACATATTGTTAGTAACAGCTTCGCAGTTGAACAGGGGGTCATACGAAGAAGTAGAATTTGACCCGAGTCATATTGCAGGTGGTATATCCAAAGTAAATACAGCTGATAACGTAATTGGTATTTTTACTTCGCAGGCCATGCGTGAGTCCGGCCGCTATCAAATACAGTTTATGAAAACTCGTTCATCGTCTGGTGTAGGCAGCAGAGTTGACTTAGCATTTTCGCCAGTTACTTTGCGCATATACGACTTAGAAGAAGGCGAAGACGATGCAATTACATCAAGTACAAAAAATGTAATGAGTCAGCTTAGGCAGTCGAACGTGGTTAACAATCCTGCGCCCAAAAGCCCGGCTATGTCAAACAAATCAAAAGCTCCGTCGTCAGCAAGCGATAAAGGCGAAGGTGTAGGACAACGAACTACACAATTAAGAAATATGCTCAAGAACATGGAAAAATAATATGGACCAGGAATTTACAATAAACGATTACAATTTTAAGATGGTTTCCGAAGATGACTTCGGTGATTTAAAAACAGTCACCGAAGGGTTCGATGCATCCGGACAAAAGCGATTGTTCGAATGGTCTTTAACTAGACAATCGTGGTACGGCATTTATGTGGTTCGCCATAACAAAAAAATTGTTGGTCGATTTGAAATAAAAACAGTAAACGGATCAATACCCGTTTACGAAGCCGGCAATCAGGTGCTGGAATCGTTGCGCAACTTAGGGCACGGTGCCGGAATGATCACAGCAGGTACCGAGTATATCCGCGACCAACTTGGCGCAAGGCGTGTACAATGCGTAGTAGCAGTGGATAACAAATCATCAAATGCAATGATGCGCAACACCGAATACACGCTAGAAGCAACTCTAAAAAACTATTCATTGACGGTAGCACATGACCCGTGTGATGCAAATATCTATTCTATGATTTTTTGATAAATACAGGAAACAGATTGCGAGGTTGGTTTGAGTTACGATAGATCAAATAAAGAAAGCATCATGCGTGCCCTTAGTAGCTATGTTCCTGAGGAAAGCAAGGAGGATGCGTATGAAATGCGTGCGCAACATATTATTTCATCTGCTATTAATCTGCTTGAAACTTTAGAGGACGAATACTCCGATGAAGAATTCGATCAATTAAAAAAGCGTTTCATAAGCAGTATTAGGGGACAAGACCCTAAGCGATTCTCACGATCGATAATGAAAATTAAGGAATCGAAAAAATAATGGCGACATCATCAGAATTAATTAAAGGCTGGCTCCAGTATGCAAAGTCAAACGGTATTGCCGCAGGCAAGTTCGAAGGCCGCCCACCTGAAGATTCCGATCTTAAAGACTTTTTGGTATCTGCAGGCATCGACGACACTGTAGTTGATAATGTAATTGGAGATCTCGGATTACCCGAACCTGAAGCCCCACCTGCAGAACGCAAACTCAGCGACGAAGAAGTTAGATACCTAAACAAAACAAAACAAATTGTTAAGCAACTTTCGCCTGTACAAAGAAAACAACTATACAGGGAATTAAAAAGTGATTACTAATTTACTCGAATCTGCAAGACTTCAGCGTGCATATATCACAGCTGACGAAAATAAAGCATTAACAGAGTCGTTTGTTGTGTTATCGCAATTGCCCGATGAGCAATTACAGCAAGTGTTAGCCGAAGCCGATTTAACTGCTTCTGATGCGGCACGTATATTCAAAGCGGCAGTAGCGATGCGACAAGAAAAAGGTTTTGTAGCAAAGGCTAAAGATGCTTATGTTAATTCTGCTGACAAAATCAGTGGCATATCAAAGCAAGTAAAAAGAAAAATCAGCGCACTGATACAAAAATCCGAATCAACAACTGCAAAAATAGCCGAACTAATCAATCAAGGCGGTGCCAAAGCAAACGAAACTATTGATATAATCGATAGTAAAGTGGATGCGCAGGTTCTGAAAACTAGATCAGCGGCACAGCGTTTGCCAGGTTCGTATGTTCCGATATCAGCTGAGATTACCGAAATACAAAAGATAGCAAAAGGTTCGCCACAATACAGTGCTTTTGCAGTTTCTTCGCTTGCTAGTGCAGAAAACATGATGCAACGTAATGTGTCGTTGCCGTCGATTGTGCTATACTTGTCTACTGTTTCGGAAGTAATGAAAGGCAAGAAGCTGTCGGCATCTCTTGAAAAGGCACTAAGTGATATTGGCGCGACTGGCACTGCTTCTGTTAGCGAATCGGACTTTAATGAAAGTGAAGAAATCGGTCGTGTTCGAGAACTTGCCGGTCTTAGAGTAGATGAAAAGTTCGGACTAGGCAAAAAGCCCGAATTGGACTACGAAGAGCTATTGTCAACCTGGAACAAGCGTGGACGTCCAACTGACATTGACGAAATCAAACGAATATTAACAACTGCCGGATTATCCAATCGTGAAATATCTCGTGCATTTAAAAAGGCAGACGTTGACACAGGCGAAGGTTCTGATTTTAAAATTGCTAAATTGTCGGGTGCGTTAAAGAAAGCTGACTTAGCAAGCTACGTTATTGACTACTTAGAAGACATGCACCCTAAGGATATTTCGGAATCTGTTTCAGTGAACGAAGCCAAGATAAACGACAGTCAGATAAAAAAAGTGTTGTTACAAATTTCTCGTGTGTATAGTTCTTCGGATCAATCGCAATCAAAGGCTGTTAGACGTTACTTGAAAAAGTTTACAGCACAGTTTAGTAATGCAAACGATCCTGAGGACAAAGAACGCATCGCAGGCGAAGCAGTTAACTATTTGCACGACAGACAAAATTACGACGAGTACAACGATGCAGTAAATGCAGTAACCAAGTATATTCGTAATTCCGATTTAGAAAATGATGTCAAGCAGAATATACTGTCTGCTATCAGTAACAAGACAACCTATAAAGCAAGACGCACAGTAAAGCAAGAGCCTGTTAAAGCTAAACCTCGTGCAAGAGTAACACCATCAGCAGACGGCAAACCACGTGTACGCCCAGCAGTTGAATCATTAACTCTTTCAGAGTTGCAAGAATTGTTTGAAGATGCTATAGTAAGAGACATGAAATCTCGATATGGCAGAATCAAACGTGAAGCACTTAGAAGACCTACCCGCTAAAGACATACTAAAATTTATATCTGACCCATTGAGCTTTTCTTGTACTGAAAAGTTAGATGGGTCATTTATTATAATTGGTCGTGACAACAAAGGCATTTACACTCGCCGTCAAAACAAAGAAAAATATTATCAGGTAAGCGACTACGACGACAGTTTTGCAAGCAACTACCAGAAGCTTGCTCTTGCATCTGCTCTTGCACAGTCCGAGTTTGTCGAATCGTTAATTGATATTAACGAAGAAGTAGGCGCCGAAGTTCTTATCGGCATGCAGCCAAACGTGGTAGTGTATTACAATAACCACAACAAAGTGCATGTGGTATTGTTTAAGGAATTAAATCGCACCGAAAGTTCAGATGAGAAAGTTCGCGGTATCAAGTTATTGTCTACTTTCCAAAACTCGTACACAGAGTCTGTAATAAAAGAACACGATTACAACACTACGATTTCTACAATCGACAGCTTCAAGCGCACTCCGGAAATAAGAGAAACTGCTCAGCAATTCTTTTTGTCATTGCTTACCCTTAATCATACTATCGCAGGCGTTGAGCTTTCGTCAAACCAAATCATCGATTGGCCACTGAACAAACGCCACCCCGGTGATTTCAACAAACCTTGGCAAGAAGTCAAGCACGACTTTAAGAATTATCGAGAAAAGATAAGAGCCATTATTAAAAAAGAAAAAATGAAGCTGTCGGAATTTACCAAAGCTGACGATCCGTTTAGTTTGTATTCCCCGAGTGTTAACGAAGGATACGTGTTTACAAATGGCGACATTGAATTCAAGTTAGTCGATCAGCAGTGCTTTACTGCTTTTAAAAATTTCGTATGGCAATACAGAGACATGTTACGCCATGCCCGTAAACAAGCTGGCGAAATTGTTACACTTGAACAAGTACAAGATCTTCGAGATTGTTATCTTGATATTATCGATAAATACGAAGCAGAGTTGAAAGACTCAGTTGAGCTAACAAGTACTTGCGGACGCAAGTTTAGTGAATCACGCTCAAAGACAGTAAAAACACGCGACATTAGTGCGTTTGTAACTGCATTTAACGAATTATCAAGGATCGAAAATGAGATTAGACGAGATAACAGGAACGCTTGATCGTCCGTACTTTAGCACTTATTCTGCCGCTGTTCAGCATGCAAGACTGGTTGCCTCTAAAAAAGGATACGAAGTAAGCGACGACGAATGGTTTAACAGTGTAAACGCAGGACCACGTAAACCGTCAGAAGGCGAAACAGTAAGACTTGATCTCGCATTAACTAAAGACGATAAACCGGTAAATAAAATGCTTGCTATACAAGTATATAATAGAGGAACAGATACAGGTACATATGAGCTGAACTTTTATATTACCTAATTTAAAAGGATTTTAGAATGAAGATTAAGGATTTAACCGAAAGTGCTGTACGTGAGGACGACGATCCTTGTTGGGACGGTTACGAGCAGATAGGCATGAAAACCAAAGACGGTAAAGAAGTGCCAAACTGTGTACCGGAAGGCATCGAAGAATATACTATACCCGATGACGCAGTTGAAATTCACGGATCGCTTGCGGCACCGCTTGAAGAAGCCGAGTACCAAGGTCGCGAAGTAGAATTAAACAAGCCTACCCGCGGCGATGTTAAAAAATTCAAAGTGTATGTTAAAAATGACAAAGGTAACGTAGTAAAAGTTAACTTTGGATCACCTGACATGAGCATCAAGCGCGATGATCCAGAAGCTAAGAAAAGTTTTCGTGCTCGTCACAAATGCGATCAAAAGAAAGACAAAACATCTGCAGGTTACTGGTCATGTCGTTCATGGTCTAGCAATGCCGATTGGGTATAGTTGACCATTGTATCATTCTAACGTATACTAAGAGCATTATTAGTCTTAAGAGAAAACATCATGGGCGGCAATGCTTTTAGTAACGTTAAACCTATCAAGAAAGAACATATCAACGAAACAGTCGAATCTGTTGTAAGTTTGTGTCTCTTACCATCAAACTATCGAGTACTTGGATCAGCAGGCAAGAAACCATTAAGTGGTGATCTTGACATTGCAGTTGATATAACCGATGCAGACAAACAACAAGAGCTGTTCAAATTTCTCAAGACGTTGATCAACGATCATGATGTGCGCAAATTTAGTGGCAATATAAGCTTTCCGTGGACTGTGCCACAAACACGAGAAAAAGTGCAAGTAGATTTTATATTCGGTGACCCCGAATGGCTTTCTTTTTATTACCACTCGCCGTCTGCAGAAGAATCTCGCTTTAAAGGTACTCATCGCAACATTGCAATGTCAGCATTGGCATCGTTAACAGAACGCCAAGAGTTATCCACAGACGTTAACCCAGACGGCAATTGTGTTGATGCTGTGCGTTGGAAATGGTCTGCAAAAACTGGATTAAGCAAAGTTCATCGCACATACAAGAAACGATCCGACGGTAATGGCTATGTGAAAACACCAACAGAGCACACGCTGGCAGGCCCGTTTTATACACCGCTTACTATTGCTAGCATATTGCTCGACTTCAGTTTAAGTGATAAATATGTAACAAATGCGGAAAAGATAAATTGCTTCAACAGTCTTGAATCTATCTTGCAAGCTGTAAAAGATTTGTACAGTGAAGACGCACAGTTTACAGAGTCGTTGTATCAGCGTATGGCAAAATACTTGTCTGAGCACCACGACTTGAAAAAATACAATTGGGATTACCCCGACGAGATTAACCGCTATATAAAATAGTAAAGGAAACAAAATGTCATCAAACGGATTTGATAAAATTTTAAATGAATTCCAAAAGGATTGCTGGGAAGGCCTGGACCGAGTACTCGAATCCGAACGACCCGAGTGGCACAAAATAATTATTGCAGGCCAACCAGCCGAAGTAAAAGGCCGCCGCACATATCGCGGCTACTTGTATAACAACACATTCTATTACATGGACGACCAAGGTGATGTAAAACAAGTTGATGCCTCGCGCTTGGGTAAGAAACTAGAACTCAACCTTAAAAAGTTAAAACCAAAGCGCGACCTAGATGCAGTATCGAGAATGCTCTCAACTGCGGAAAGTCTAGACGAAGGGTTCATTACTAGCTTACCAACCGGTTGGGTCGACTGGAAAAAGAAACACGGTTTAACTAAAGCATTCGGCCAAAAAAAGCTGGATAAAGCAGTAGACATGTTTAAGCAACTCGCTAATCGTCCTAAGACAGTTAACCCTAAAAAACCGCTATTAATCGCCGCAGGCTTACTGGATATTGACCCACGTATACTGTCACATGAACTTGAGAGTCGTGGCATTGACCCTGATCCAGTTCGTGTCGAAGAAGGCAATGCAGAAACCAAACAGCAACGTCCAGACCGCGGAAACCCACGCAAGCTAAAAACAACAAACACCATGGGCTTGTCTCGTGCTATCGATCAGAGCAAAGACTTTAGTGTAGTCAAGTCGCATTACTTGTCTAACGGTTTGGTTGCACTAGTAAGAGACGATAACGGTGATGCATACGAAGTTACAATAAAGCCATCATACATGGGCGATTACTTTGATGCCGAACGTGGCGTAGCCGAAGATATCAACGAAGCACAATATCCTGGTGCAATTGGATATGAAGAAGTTGTAAAGTTTCATCAGCATGCTAACCCACAAGAACTTGAAGCTTTTAACAAATTAATTGATAGCGGACGCAATGACGAAGCATGGCACATGGTAAACAGTACTGTGCAATCGCAATCTGGCATCGAAGAAGAAATAAACGATAAGTATGCTACCATGAACAGCAAGCCTGACGACTATTTAGATGGAGATAAATTCGTCGGATAGGATACATTTTTTGCTAAAAGAGATAAATAAAAGTAACAGCAAACAAAAGTTTGTAAAAAGAATTTATAGGAGATTTAATTATGGTAGCTAAGGTTAATGGTAACCCAGAGCAAGGTGTATGGTTTGAACGCGATGTTTCATTTGTAGAAATCACTTCAGACGCAACCGATTTCGAAGTAGCAGATTTTGATGTTAACGGCATTGTTGATCAAGTAGTTCGTGTTATGCAAACACGTGGTACTGTGCTAGGTATCAGTCGCGAAAGCGACACTGTTCTACATTTAGTATACGGTCATGCAGGCGGCGAATTTACAGTTGCTATCCTTGACGAACTAAAAGCAGAACTTGACGCTATTGCAGATACCGGTACGTTCTCGCTAGTACTTGGTACTGGTTGGACAACATTTGGTTCAGAAACAACATCAAGCTAAACTGATTAGTTAGGCATACTAAAAACGGACTTCGGTCCGTTTTTTTATGACCGTAGTTTCAGAAATTGATAAATACACAAAACGATTATACTTAGGAGACAATCATGACTTTACGAGTACACGGCGGAATCATTTCCGACCAAACTCTAACCGGTAGCTTGCTACACTTTAAAATCACTAAAGCGGCAGGCAACTTTGGATACGTTGTAAGTGACGGATCAGTTACTATTCCGCCATCAAGCAAAGGCGGTCCTGAAGGCTCAACTGTTACTTTTTATCAGCTTATCGATGATGGCGATGCAGTACCAGAGTCAGCAGGCGAACTTGTATTAAGGGCAATTGCAGAAAAATGCACCGTTGTTCAGATCGGTTTAGTAGGAACACCAGACGTAACCGAAATACATATTGCAATCGAAAATACTGCAATTGGTTGGATTGACAACGCTAGCGAAATTGACACAGATGCAATGGCCACTGCAATTGCAGATTTAGGTTCAGTAACTGTGCCTACCACAAGCGGAACACCCGACGACAATACTGCGACACCTGTTACTGAAGCAATTGACCTTAGTGACGTTGCAGTTGAACTGGTACCTTACGTACTAGCATAATAGGAGAAATACATGAAGCGTATAAACGGTGCCGTAACCGCACAACAATCGTTGACCGGATCATTACAGTATTACACTTTGTACGCTTCGTCTCCTTTGTCAGTAAGTGACCCAAACCCAAACCCACCGGAGAATCAAGAGCTAACACGTTTGCTTAACATTCAGACAACAGGTGAAATAAAAGACCAAAGTCAAAAAAACTTCGAAATTATATTTCAGGCTATTGGCCTACGCTCAGTTCCAAGTATCATGAACGATCCTGAAGCAGTCAGTGATCTAAGTGTTGCAGGAGCGCCAACGCTGACCGGTGAAGGTTTTATTTGGAAATTTGTTACTTCCCAAGAAAAAATATTTTACGACTTTTCAAACGACAATCCAGTCGGCTTATTGATTAGCGACTTAGACGGACTTGTCATTGATAGTGGTGTTCAGCTTGTTACCACAGGCGGCAGCATTAATGTTGAGTTTACAAGCATGGATAAACTATGAATAAAAAACTAGATTTGCATTCTCAAGTTAGCGACTTAAACGATCGCGAACAGTATATTGCAGAAAGCCAAGGCATCACAAAACAAGATGCGCGAGATATTATAAAAGGTAGTTCGTTTTCCGAATATGTTACCATGGTCGAAGCCAATGCTGACCGGGGCTTTGTTGGAACCCAAACTACACAATCGGGCATGGCTCAGCCTACGTCAACGGACCAAGAAATGAACACTCCGCGAACTCCTACAACAGCAAACAAGGATACCGAAGTTGATAGCAAAGAATTAGACAATGCTATTAATGATATTTCAAGTCCGACTAAAAGAAACGAACTCGAAAGAATACGTGATAAAATGGACACTGATCCTGACAGCGCCAAGCAAGACCTTGAAGACTTTCAGCGACTCAACCCAGACTTGGCAGACGATAACAGTGTGCTAGGACAGTTCTTTGGTAACATGAAATCTGGCTTTATGCAAGGTTTTGCTAACGGCATGCGTACAGAAAGCTACGAGTTAAACCGAATACGAGAGCTAGCAGGATTAACAGAATCGGCAACCGCTGGTGCAACTGCATCGGGCAACATTGCATCGACTCCTTCGATAGTAGGAGATACTAGCGATTCGCATAAGCCGTCGGTTAAGCTACGCCGAAACAACAGACTAGAGCGCGAAGAGAAAAAGAAAGAAAAGGCCAAGCGCGATAAACAAAAGCAAAAAGATGACGATAATGAAGAATCGGAAATCAGCAGACTTATTAAACGATAAGTTTGGTTACTTAGTTAATCACGTTTTAGAATCCGTGCAACGCGACACGGTGCCATTTCTGTATGACAAAAAAGAAATTTATCTTGGTAAGCACCTTATACGCAAGGAAGACCAAGCTTATGTTATATACAACGGCAAAGAATTAGTAAACGAAGAATGTTACTTTTTGCTCGAATCGGCAATGTTAGTTTCGTTGTCGCTACAAAAGAACAACTACACCCTGTTTCAACGTGTGGTAGATCTGGACAAAAAGTTTACTAAATATTATTTCGATTGCGTACACATACACAAAGCAATAAAAGAACTAAGAAAAGGCGACGATGAAGATAACTTTCGTGCCAATGCATTAGTTGACAAATACTTTTATGCAAGAGAAAAGCGAAACTACATCAAAAAGTCGATTCGCAGTGTATGTTTAAGAAACATAAAGAAAAGATAAATACTAAAAAATTCCGAATATCAAAGGACATAATATGCTGTTGAAAGACTTCGAAAGTGCTTCAGATCGAAGATTTTCTGTAATAACACGTACATTGAAAGAGAACTTCAATGTTGCCATTCGCCAAGATACCTCATTAAAGGATCTTGATAAAATTGCTGAGTCGGTAGTGCAGAAAATTGAGAATCTTAAGCGACAAGGTAAACAAAGTGAAAAATGCCCTGAGCTGTCAAAGTATTTGTTAATGAAAGAAGCTGTACATATTCTTCAGGCAAAGCAAGAACTTAAAGAAAGTAAACAAGATGAAGTTTACGCTCAGATCATTAAATGGTTATGCGATTGCGTAGTTAAGTCGGTCACATACGGTGACGAATTTGAAGACTCTCTACGATCAGCAATGAAAGAATATAGATCAAGCCCGTATCGTTTTGACGACGAGCGTGTAATGAACGATGTATCTCGTTTGTGCCATCAGCGACTTGAAGACATGACTGCGGACGACACTGCAAGAATGCGCGTACAAGAAAGCGGGTGTGTGTTGTCAGACTTGCTGAACGGCGACGAATTAAATGATTGTCAAGTGTGGGTCATTGATAAAACAGGTAAAGATTTGGACGGCGACATTCGTTCAAAGCTACACGACTTTTATGCATCGTTAGGCATCATGCCTGGTGAAGCAGACGATTTAGATAATTGGTACGCCGACCGTCTACAATCAGATTTTAACGTAGGCTGCGATAGCGAAACTGCACCTGCACCACAAGAACAGCCAGTCATTTTACAACAAGGTAAACACGAAATGAAATTTGAAAGTAAAAGTATCACTGAAGGCTTTGTTAAGGATCTACGCAAATTGTTAGAATCCGAAGTAGAAGAAGCTGAAATTGTTATTGCAACAAAAGGCTTTAGCAAAAGCTTACAAGAAATGATCGAAAAGATCGGTCGTTTACAAAACGAAGACCTGCCGCCACTAGCAGACCAAATGCGCCAAAACTACGGCAACGCCGAAGCACATGGTTTCCACGAAAAAACTCAGCTTACATTACAAAATGTTCTTGATGCATTATACGAATCAAAAGAACAAATTGATAATGCAGTACAAGAAATGGCACGTGGCAACTTAGACTTTAACATTGACATGGACCTTGATTCAGAAAATGGCGAAGAAGTTGCAGACGTTGATGCCGATTTAGACATTGATGTCGAAGATCCAATGCCAGAAGTTGATACAGACCTCGATGCCGAATTAGGCGACATTGAAGCAGAGCTTGGCGATGTAGTTGACGATGCCGACGAAGACGAAGCACTAGGTCGTCCACGCAACGAATCGGCTAGAAAGATACTGGCATCTAAAATTGCTAAACTTGAAGAAGCACTAAAGAAAAAGAAAAAGGCATAATGAGAGCACACGAAATACTAAACGAAAACACTGCTGAACAGCTTTTAGGAACAATGAATGATATCATTGCTACTAAGTCTGCCGAAGGCGCTGAAACAGTCAGTATTCCGGAATTAGTAATGTCTCTCAGAAACATGGGCTTTAATGCAACCGAAGAAGGAATTCTTGCAATTGCACCCGATAGCCCATTTGTTTTTTCTGTTAACGGAAGTGAGTTAAGCGTAGGCGAACGTCCTGACTTGGTCGACGCCGGAGAGAACTCCGATGATCAAGTTGATCAAATGGCTTCAAGCGCGGTAGATATAGGATAAGATCATGTCAGACAGTTTTTTAACAGCAAGCGAAGCATCTAAAATCGCAAGCACTAATAAAATTGTTTTAAGAGAAATAAACTTAATACAAGAAAAGATTTTAGATGCAGTGCATAATTGTTCATCGGATGGTATCTGTTTGACAGGTAGCCTTTGCACAATTGTAGAAGGCGATACACCGATGACTTATTACGGTTCAGTATCTGGTATTACAGTAACCAATGGCGGCACAGACTACTTTCCGGTAGTTGCCACAGCATCGTTTACAGGTTCAGGTACAGGCGCAACAGCAGACTTAACTGTAAACGAAAGCGGAGCCATTACTGATGTTACTGTAACAAACGGTGGAACAGGGTATACCACAGGCGGTTCGCCAGGCGGGCAGATCGCCAGCATAACTATCACTAACCCAGGCACCAGCGGCGGCTATTTAACATCAACTACTAGTATAGTAATAACCGACCCGACTGGCACAGGCGCGACTGCAACAGCAACCGCTGAATTTGGAGATATAGTTTCGATTACCGTAGACAATCCTGGTTCGGGGTATACCGACCCAACAGTGACTATTGTAGATTCGGGCGGCGACGGATTAGGTGCAACAGCAGAAGCGGTGTTAACTACTGCTACGCCTGGAACACCAGATGCCGAAATAGTTGTCAGTCACCCCTCAGGAGTCGACTTTGAAGCTACTACACAAGTAGATACAGGCACAGGCGAAATCACCGGTGTTACTATTGTGTCAAGTGGCTCAGGATACGGACCATTACTCCCGACTATTTCGCTAGCAAACGCCGGGAATGGACAAACAGCAGAATTTGATGTTACTGTAGACGCAGGTGTGATAACCGATGTTAGCATAACTGAGTCGGGTTTTAGCTATCCTACTGATACAACTGCAACTGTTACTCCTGCCCCGACATCATCGGGCACTGGCGCAACTGTTAGTTTAACAGTAACTGAACCACCACTTGCTGGCGTTGACCCGTACAACTACTATTTGTATCTAAACGACCAGGACACTTCTTGTCCAGTTGAGAAAGATATACAGCACGTCATTTCGTACTTTCGAAAGAAAGGCTATTCAATTCAAGCAAAAATCAACCCAACAACAAATACTACAATTTTGTGGGAAATTTGCTGGTGTTAGGTTGACATTCGAAAAGCATCCTGTTATTATAGCAGGATGCTATTAAAACAACGATATACCTACACTGACTACCCGAGAGTCACAAAAAAGCAAGGACGCCACTACGATGTAGGAGGAATTCGTCCCTTACCCTCTGTAACTACTGTTTTAGATAAGACTTCTGACAAGTCGGCCATTGTTGAATGGCGAGCTCGTGTTGGCGAAAAGGAGGCCAGCAAAATTACTACCCAGTCAGCAGGCATAGGCAGCAAGCTACATTTAAACCTTGAGCATTATATACGAGACGGAAAAGAGCCAGACGGCAATTACTTTTCGCGTGTGCTGGCTAACTTGGTAATCAAGAAAGGACTAGTCAACGTAGACGAAGTTTGGGGCCTTGAAGCTCCTCTTTTCTTGACCGACTTGTATGCCGGTACAGTTGATTGCGTCGGTATACACAACGGTGTTCCTGCCATAATCGACTTCAAGAATTCACGTAAAGATAAAAAGAAAGAATGGATTGAAGATTACTTTTTACAGCTAGTAGCTTATGCTGAAGCACACAACGAAATGTTCGATACTACAATCGAAAAAGGTGTTATCATGATGGGCTGCCATTCGGGTAACTATCAAGAATTTATTATCGAAGGCGATGAGTTTCAGCATTATCGGTCACTGTGGTACGATCGTCTTTATACCTTTTATAAATCGTACGTTTTTGAATAAATACATAAAAGATTAAATCAAGGATTGATAAAGCATGGCTGACCAACAAACAATTATTTCGGCAAGGATTCAGAACAGACGAGGGTTGAGACAAAATCTTCCCCAACCGTTACTGCCTGGCGAACTTGGTCTTGCAACCGATACAGGGCAACTTTTTATTGGTGCAGACCCAACCGATCCTGCAAGTATTACATCACCGATTGTTGAAATTTATAACGATTTCATAACTGATACAATATCAAACGAAGCAATCGAAAATTCATATGTTGCAGTAGCAAATCAAATACTGGGAACTGTACCCGAATTACCTGCCACAGTCAGCGTTAACACCACTACTGGCTCAGGTGCAGAATTATCAGCAACCATCACTAATGGTGGACCAATTGACACAATCGAAGTAGTCAACGGCGGTTCCGGCTACACAGTTGGAGTATCTGCATCTATTGTCGATAGTGACACCAACAATCCCGGAAGCGGTGCAGTACTGTCAGTGACACGAACCGGAACATCTATTGCATCGATATCAATTGACGTTGCAGGATCCGGATATATTGATCCAGTGGTAGTCCTCGACGACGTTGCAGGATCCGGCGCTGAATTTAGAGCTACTGCATTGCGCGGCGAAATAACTGCAATAGTACCTGACGCAGGAGGTACTGGCTACGAAGTAGGCGACGGCATCGAAATAGGCCATCCTTACGGTACAGGATTTGAAGCCACTGTAAGCTCAGTTAATGGCTCAGGTGCCATTCAATCGGTTAACATTAACTTGCAAGGCAGAAACTATCAGCCAGTTCAATACGGGTATGTTATACGAGTTAAGTTGCAAGAGTATTCTTTTATTGGGCCAGATTCAACCCCAGAAACTGCGTTAGCGGCACCTGATATTCCTACTGACGATTTACCAGATAACAGCGCAATTATGTTTGTTCCAGAATACGAAAGAATTGATTCAGAATATGCTGAACACGAATGGGCATTTATTGCTTACCGTAAACCAGTTGGTAAAAATATACCTTCGTTATCCTTTACTTACGTTGATGATTTAAGCGTGCCGGAAGGAAGTCAAACAACCACAACGCAAAGTTTCAATGATGTTCATTTGGTTCCGTACCCGTTTGCAACTACTCCGTTTGATAACGAACCATTTTATTCGTTTACTGGTAAGACGTTAGACTTATCCATTCAGTTCCCAGGTGACGAACCTTACAATTCAGCAGATGCCGCCGCAGTAGCACAAGCAATAAACTGGGCATTTAACAACGGTGTAAGCGGATTTGAGTATATCAACGACGGTGCAGTCACTGACCAAGGAATAACTGGCGCGACCGGCCGTGGACGTGGTCTAGTAACAGTTGCCCAGAATATCGAAATCGAAACTGATCGTGGCAACAATTACAACAACGAAATTGCAACACTGGTACGAGAACTAAGGTCAACTGCAAGAATTGCTAACAACGATGAATTTAACACAGGGCTTGAGTCGCAATTTCCTAATCCTCGAATCACAGTAACTGATGATATTTTATCTCAAGTTATCATCGATACACAAGGTTCAGGATATCTGTTTCCGGTAGTTGCTGTTGAAGACTCAGTTGCCGAAACTAGAACTCCTCTAACTGATGGTCTAGGTGATCCGGTAGTTAGTCTAGCACTAAATCGTTCTATCACTGACATCACAGTTGATAATGCCGGCAACGGATACATTTTATCTGCTGAGGCCCCTTCGGTAATCATAGTAGACGAACCGCTCGGCGAACCTATAGGTGCTCCAGGCGACCAGTTTGACATTACAACTTACGATGGTGTTATCGCTGAAGTAATAGTCGAGAACGAAGGCATCGGGTTTACAGAAGCCGATTATCGTGTATACTGTGCTAACGCCGATACTAATGACCCAGTTGACTTTGACGTAATTATTACCAACGGTCGTGTGTCAGGTGTAAGAGTTAATTATGGCGGCAATGGATTTTTGTTCCCGAGAGTGTTTATATTCGATAAGCCTATATGGACACAGCCAAATGGCGCACAAGTTTTCGGGGAGCTAGCAAGCGACGAGCAAATAGTTCCTGTACTTGAAGTAAGCGGAATCGATGTCGAGCCAGGCACAACCGGATTACCGACATTGACCGGTAATGAAACTGTGTTAATCAACAACGCAGACACCGGACTAGGTTCCGTGCTAGGGTTAACAGTGACTGATGCAGTAATAGAAGCATCAGCCGGAGCAATTGACAGCAACAGCTTTACAGTTGATAATCCTGGTGAAAATTATACACTTGATTCGCGACTAGGAAAAACAATTCCGTATCAACAGAATCAATTACACGACAACACAATTGATTCCGGTACAGGCAATCCGACTAATGCTAAACCTTATGTTACAATCGATGGTGTTGAATACCCAGGATTGTCAGTAAAGTTTTCAGTAGTCGATGCGTTACTGGTTAAAGGTACAACAGGCAACGAAACGGAAGTGTCAACAATCGGCAGTAACTTTTCGCCTACTCAGACTCGTACACAAATAATTGATCCAAAAGGCGCAGCCCCTGGATTAACTGCAACTGCCGATGTTGAAGTCAGTAGTAATGAAATTTCGGATATTAATATCAGTAACAACGGCGCTGGATATTATACTGCGGAAGTGTTAATAACAGGAACAGGCACCGGCGCTACTGCTAGTCCTGTAATAAGAAATGGTGTTATATCAAGCATTGATGTAGTCGATCCTGGGCAATATTACTCGTACGAAACATTTACTATAAACTCACAAGCTGAGATTGATTACGACGATATTGAATTTAACGGAGTCGATGGAATTACCGGACCAGGCGGAAGCACAGTTATTTCACTTGAAAATCAAGGTGCAGGTTATACTCGTGCTCCGTTGGTCACGATAACTGACAACGGACCAGGCACAGGAGCCAGCGCATCTGCAGATATTACAGACGGTAATGGTAACCTGTTAGGATATGTAAGAGAAATTAACATTATAAATCCTGGCTCAGGATACAGTGACCCTGTGATAACTATCGGTACTCCTAACACTGATATTGCAGTAAATATTAATCAAGTCACCGGCGAAATTGATTCTGTAACAGTTAATAACGGTGGCGCCGGATACAATGTCAATGGAGCAGGAGATACTCGTATCGAAGCCGACCTTACACTGGACGATCCAGGCCCTGGAACAGGTGCCCAAGCCGAACTAGTGTTAACCGGAATTGTCGACAGCGTAACTGTAGATAACGGAGGTTCCGGGTATACTAATCCAACTGCAACAATTGACGATCCATCTGGTACAGGTGCAACTGTTACAGTAACCGAGTCCGGCGGTGTAATTAACTCCATTACAGTTGACACAGCCGGTTCAGGGTATACTGAGACACCTACTATTACAATTTCAGATCCAACTGGTACCGGTGCATCAGCTACTGTAATTGTCGACGGTATTGTCGAAGACGTGATAATATTAGACGGCGGCAACAATTATATCAACCCGACTGTAAATATACCCGGTTCTGCAAGTGCTACCGCAACGTTCGGAGTTATACCGTCGGGTACAGTGTTACCTGATAACTTTGTGTTGTCGTTAACTCCTAATCAGCAATTGGTAATTATAGACCGATATGCCGACTTATCGGGCTCGTATTCTGGAGGCACAGGTGCTACAATAACACCGATTGTTAACGACGGTGTTATAACAGATATTGAATTTCCTCTTGCGTCTGACTTTGGTTTAGGTTATATATCGGATCCGGATATTACAATTCAGTCTACATCGGGCATTAATGCAAGAGTAAGCGCAACCACCGACATTAACAGTCGTATTACAAGCGTACAGATTTTAAACGGCGGTGTAGGCTATCCTTCTGCAGACAGTCCTTATCAGATTGATACCGCAACTCCGAACGCACCACTGCCAGATTTATACTTGGCGTTTTCGCCACCGGACGGTTTACGTTCAACTGGTATTTGGTATGACCTTGATGAAGCAGATGTGTTCACTATACGATACAGTATCAAGAACACAACTGACTTGAGAAAAGGTGAGTTAAGTGTCGGGGCAATTAACAATGAGTTCTTGATTGAAGATAGATTTCTAGACTTAACAAACGATACTGACCCGCTCAGATTAACGTTTGTGCCAGAAATTGATTCAATAAATAACATTATCGAAATTAAATATAGTGCAAGAAACTTGCCTAGTGAAGATGTTAATCCTACTTCACTATCTACAAACACACTGAGATGGAAGAACTTCTAACACATGATACACTGGAACATGCTGTCGGCAAACGAACGAACAGATTTATGGCGCCAGGAACGTGAAAAGTTACAAACGTTAAGCAATGTTGAAAGGCTGCAAAGTCTTTCAACATTCTTTTCTCACGTACCGTACGGCAGTAGAGTAATTGATTATTACACCCCGTCAAACTGGCTCACGCCTTGGGAGATATTGCACTACGGTACATTCTGTAGAAGCACTATCAGCTTATTGATATACCATACTTTAATTATTGTTGATCCAAATATAAATATAAAACTTTGTTTAATTGACGACAAGGAAGACCTTTACTTGGTTGTAGTCGTCGATGAAACATTTGTACTAGGATATATTCCTGGTAGCATAGTTAAAGTTTCAGAAATTAAAGATTCTGTTCAAATCAAACAATCATTTCAAACTGAACAAATTAAAACATTCGCATAGTACAAGTACACAACAAGGAGAGTTATGAAATCAATTATGGTTACTAAAGGGAGTGGCCACCGCGAACCATTCGACCCAGATAAAATACACAAAGTTCTATTCTGGGCTACGGAGAATATTACAGGAGTATCCGTATCACAAATCGAAGCAAAAGCGTCCTTACAACTCCATAACGGCATTACAACCAAAGATATACACGAAATCTTGATTGCCTCTGCAACAGAATTAATTTCTGCAGACATGCCGAATTACCAATGGGTGGCAGCCAGGCTAAGACTTTTTCAATTACGAAAAGAAGCTTTAGGGCAGTTCGAGCCTATTCCCGTCTTTGATTTAGTCAAGCGCAACGTTGCGCTAGGAAAATACACAAACGAGTTACTCGATTGGTACACCGAAGATGAATGGGCAGAGATGGAAAAAATAGTCGATCACGAACGTGACTTTGACTATGCGTCTGCAGGCATGGAACAGCTAGCAAGAAAGTACTTGGTGCAAAACCGAGTTACTCGTGAAGTGTTCGAAACACCGCAGTATTTAAACATTGTTGTGTCTGCATGCTTTTTTCATCGTTACCCTCAAGAAACACGCATGCAATACATTCGCGATTTTTACAATGCGTTAAGTAACCATGTAATTTCGTTGCCAACTCCTATCATGGCAGGATTGAGAACTCCTACTAAACAGTTTTCAAGTTGTGTACTTATTGAATCTGGCGATACATTAAAGTCTATTAACGCTACATCAAATGCTATAGTCGAGTATATCAGTCGCAAAGCAGGTATCGGACTCGAAGGCGGTCATATAAGAGCAGTTGATTCTGAAATACGCGGTGGCGATGCAAGACATACTGGTGTAACTCCATTTTATCGCATGTTCCAATCAGCAGTTAAAAGCTGTTCGCAAGGTGGTGTCCGAGGTGGTGCCGCAACATTGTATGCACCTATATGGCATCTTGAGATTGAAAACATTGTTACACTGCGTAACAATGCGAGAACAGAAGAAACCGCAGTTCGGCACATGGATTACGGTATACAGTTTTGCGAATTGTTTTATGAGCGTTTGATCAACGACGAAGATATTACATTGTTCAGTCCGCATGAAGTAACAGACATGCACGAAGCGTTTTTTAGTGACCAAGAAAAATTCCGCGAGCTGTACGAAATGTACGAAAACAAACAAGGTATCATGAAAAAGACAATACCTGCAATTGAATTGTTTTCGTTATATCACACACAGCGCAAAGAGACTGGGCGCATTTATAAAATAAATGTTGACAACACCAACAAGTTCGGGTCGTTTGACGAAACAGTAGCACCAGTAAGAATGTCTAACTTGTGTACTGAAATCACGTTACCGACTAAGCCGCTTGAATACCCAGATGATCCAAACGGTGAAATTGCACTGTGTACGCTAGCAGGTATTAACTTTGGTAAAATGAAAGACACATCAGATTTCGAAAAGCCTGCAGAGTTACTTGTGCGTGCATTAAACGAATTACTTGATTATCAAGAGTACCCAATGCAAGCCGCACACAAGTCAACTATGGGTCGCAGGCCACTTGGCGTTGGTATCTCGAACTTGGCGTACTGGATTGCTAAAAACGGTTATAAGTATTCTGATGATTCTTCACTTGTACACTTAGGTGAAATGATGGAAGCATTCCAGTATTACTTAATGAAAGCCAGTGTCGAGGTTGCTAAAGAAAACGGACCTTGTCCAATGTTCAACGAAACCAAATATGCAAAAGGCATTATGCCAGTTGATGCATACAAAACAGCACTTGACGAAATACTGCCGCACAAAGAAGTCGTTGACTGGAATACCTTACGTAACGAAATTGCAGAACACGGAATGGCAAACAGTACATTGTCAGCTTTAATGCCAGTGGAGACATCAAGTCAGATAATTAATGCCACAAACGGTATTGAACCACCAAGAAGCTTTGTGTCAGTTAAAGGCTCTGCAGACGGAAGACTTAAACAGGTTGTTCCAAGTTTCCAGAGACTCAAGAACAAATATGAACTTGCATGGGATATGCCAAACACACGTGGTTATCTAAAAGTTGCCGCAGTAGCACAAAAGTATGTGGATCAGGCAATTTCAACCAACACTTGGTACAATCCGGAAAATTACGAAAACAACGAAATTCCAATGATTGAACTTATCCAAGACGACTTAATGGCTTACAAGTTCGGCTTGAAAACACTTTATTACTGCAACACTCACGATGGTGCAACAGATGATTACGACGACGGCGACGACGGATGTGCCGGCGGTGGATGTAAACTTTAAGGAGATGTATGAAGTTCCAGACTTTTAACACAACAAAAAATGACGCTACCAAAGAGCAAATGTTCTTTGGTAGCTCTGTAAACTCAGCACGATACGACAAACAGAAGTATTCGTTCTTTGAAAAGCAGATACGAAAGCAAAACAGTTTCTTTTGGACGCCAGAAGAAATTGCAATGAACCAAGACTCGGCCAACTATCATAAAGACCTTGGCGATGCTGCCAAGCACATCTTTACATCGAATTTGCAGTATCAGATATTACTTGATTCTGTACAGGGCCGAGCACCTAACATTGCTTTACTGCCTGTTGTTTCTATTCCAGAATTAGAAACGTTGGTTGAGACATGGTCGTATTTTGAAACAATTCACTCTAGATCGTATTCTCATATCATTCGTGGTATATACAATAACCCAGGCGATGTTTTTGATACTATGCTTGATATTCAGCCTATACTGGATCGTGCAAGCGCAGTAACTAAATATTACGACGACTTTATTGAGTACTCGTCTTGGTACAACTTGTTAGGCATTGGCAAACACACAGTTAACGGAAAAACTGTTGATGTTAATGAATACGAATTGCACAAAAAGTTATACTTGCTTATGTCGGCAGTTAACATACTAGAAGGCGTGCGTTTTTATGTTTCGTTTGCATGCACATGGAACTTTGCAGAGTCCATGAAGGTAATGGAAAAGTCTGCCAAGATCCTGAAGTTGATTTGCCGTGATGAGAATGTGCATTTGGCAATCACTACTTTTATCATGAAAAAGTTTGCCGACGGATCAGAAGGCACAATGCTTCGAGATATTGCGCAAGAATGTGAACCACTAGTATATCAAATGTACGACGATGCAGTACAGCAAGAAAAGCAGTGGGCGGAGTACTTGTTTAGCGAAGGCTCGGTTATTGGGTTAAATGCCCAGATTCTGGGGGAATACGTCGAGTATATTGCAAATAAACGTATGCGCACAATCGGCCTTAAAGGACCGTACGCACAATCGAGCAACCCGTTGCCTTGGACCGATTCGTGGATCGGATCTAAAGATACACAAGTTGCACCACAAGAAGAAGAAATTACCAGCTACACTGTTGGCGGTATCAACAACAATATTGATAAAAACGTTCTTTCAGGCTTCAAACTTTAAACAAACATAGTGTGCATAACATTGCACACTATTTCCAAACAAACAGGACACATAATGTTAAAACAAGAATATAAAAAAGATCAAGTAGTATGTTTTAAACTTTGCTCAGGCGAAGAAGTAATTGCAAAAGTCAAAAGCGAAGACAATGGTGTGTACACTCTTACTTCGGCTAGGACCTTAATTGCTGTGCAAAACGGTGCAGGCCTTGCACCTATTGCGACCATGGGCGATCCTGACACAGAACTAATGCTATTTCAAACATCTGTAATGTTTACGTACAGCCCGCAGAAAGATATCGAAAATAAATACATTAAAGAAGTTTCGAACATTCAAGTTGCTAATGCAGGCCAGCAAAGCAAAATTATTTCTTAAATAATAGTTGGCAGATAGGACCATAACATGTATAATAAACGCAACAGACACAATACACACACAAACAATGGAGCGAACACAATGAAAAAAACAAATCGTAGCCCTTATGAAATCCGCGCTGACCTTTTAGTTTTAGCACGAGATATTCTTACTGAGCAAGCGCACGCCAATGCTGAACGCACGGACACCGGGCAAGTACTTAACTATACTGCCCCGACTACAGCAGACATTGTTGCAGAAGCAAAAGCACTAAACCAATTTGTTTCTTTTGACGATAAAACAACAGGTTAACACCACATTAATATGTAAGGAAATATAGTGGATATCAAAAATGCAATCGATTACGAAAGCTTCAACGGATTACTTGCAATTAGCGATATCCACAATGAATATTACACTGCAAAAAAAGCCGTTGAACTAGCTTTCGAGAAAAACTTATTAATAGTATTTTTAGGCGACATGGTCGACGGTGGTGCTTGGCCAACCGAAACTGTACTGCTAGTAAAGCAGGTACTTGACGAAAAGCTTGGAATCATGATCATTGGAAATCACGATGACAAGCTTTATCGTTATGCTATCGGAAACGATGTAAAGCTAGCACAAGCTCAAATCGATACGCTAAATTCTACACCCGATCAAGCATTGTTTCTTGAAACCATGAGAGACATATACACTCACCCACTTGCAACTTTTTATGCATACGTTGACAACTATATGTTTGTACACGGTGCAGTTGATCCTTCGGTATGGGGACACCCGGACGAAGTAAACAAAAAACAGAAAGCTATGTGTTTATACGGTGAAGTAGATGGTACCAGAGACGAGACGGGCTGGCCCAAGCGAACTTATTCATGGTGCGAAAGTGTTCCTGCAGGTCATTCTGTATTTGTTGGCCACGATCGATCAGCAAAAGGAAAGCCATTAACCGAAGTCGGCGTGTATGAAAATCAACAAGGTGGCAAAACTTACTTTATGGATTGTTCGTGCGGCAAGACTCCGATTAACGGTCCAGCAGGCATAGCAACTATCACCGAAAACGATATTGTGATCGCAACTATAAAATGAAACTAGCTGTCGTTGGCTCACGGACATTTCTTAATAGAAATACGGTATTTTGCATTTTACTCGAATACCACAAGCACTACGGGGACAACTTAACCATTGTATCGGGCGGTTGTCCCCGTGGTCCCGATCGCTTTGCAGAAGAATTTGCAGAGCTATACGACATACCAACCGAAATATACCCCGCAAACTGGAACGAGCACGGCAGAGCAGCCGGGTTTATTCGCAACTCCGATATAGTCAATGCATGCGATGAAGTAATTGCATTCTGGGACCGAAAATCTAATGGAACCAAAGACACTATCAACAAAGCAAAGAAGTTAAACAAAGAAGTAATTATTGTCGACACCGACTTGACATTTACTAACAAATTAGTTAAATTGTTGCTTTAGTTAAACATCAATGCGAGAACAACATGCAAGGGTATTATCAGGACGATACTGGCTACTTGACACACAATGGCAATCACGACCAGGCGTTAGCAATTGCGCTGACAATATTAAGTGTATTAGCCGGGACGATTATTACAATGTACCTGATTGTGCATGCTAACGCAGATTCGGTTTGGGAAGGTGATAAACGATCGGTATCAATGCCCGACGGTGTAATATGGTATCTGATGCTTGTGCCATTTTCTAGTTACTACACGGTGCAAATAAGCAGAATGACATACCGCTACATATTAGGTTATGAGCATTGGATATCTCCCTACAGCATCGACCCACTTAGCTTTCAAATACATCCGGCCGCTGATTTGGTCAAGGGAATTTTTCTTTCATGTTTCGTGCTTGTCGGCGTTGCCGTAGGAACTCTTAGCATGAAGTTTCCTACTTCGTATACCGTTGGGTTAGCTACATTTTACACTACTACGACTGTGCTAATAGTATCCGTGGTACTGATACCGTCGATAATCATGACAATGCAGTACATTCGTCGTGTGCGTTTGCGCAAGCTTGAAACATACCGTCGGTTAGGCGGCGAATAAAAAAGGTGTCAACATGCCAAGAGTATTTTTAGAATTTCCAACTGATCACGCACTCGGTAAGAGGTTACGAGTAATAACTGCTATTGCTATTGCACTGCCGGTGCTTGCAATTGTGTTTACTGAGATAATGCTGTTTGTTGACCCGACTTTTCTGAACGGAGATTTCTTCGGGCACGAAGTTGACCGCCTGGGAATACTATACGGTGAATCCATATCCATCGGAGGTCTTTTTGCATCCGTTGTTGTTTTCTCAACGCTCTGTGTTATACATCTGGTGTACTACATACGCGGATATGATAAACCACAAAAGCCCGATCTAATAAAAGCAAACATAACAAGCGACGACGCCAATTACACAATGGTGACTGCAGAAAATTTTAGTGCGCTAGGATCGTACTTGCTCGCCTTATGGTTTATGTTGCTAGTGCTAACAATTGTACAGGGTGTAATATACGGGTTATGGAAATTTCATCCGTTGGCGGTTTTGTTACCTATTGTTATTGTGGCAGCAGTAACTGGTGTTAAGCATTTGCGCACTCGTGCCCGTAATCGAAAACTAAACGAACGAGAAATAATCGAAAGACTCAATGGAACACACCGAGCAAAATAAAATTCGATAATTACAAACAAAACGTCACGGAGAGACAATTGCAAAATTATCACGACTTAATGGAATACATTTTAGAGAAGGGAGTCGAACGCCCTGATCGCACCAGTGTCGGTGCATCCAAATTTGTACCAGCACAAACACTCACTTGGGACCTAGCAGAAGGATTCCCTATTATCACTACCAGGCGTGTACCATTTCGTATAGCGTTCGAGGAAACTATGTTTTTCTTGCGCGGCGAAACAGACACCACAAAGCTCGAACAAAAACGCATACACATCTGGAAAGACAACACCAGTCGCGAATTCCTGGACAGCAAGAACTTACAGCACTTGCCTGTTGGCTCACTGGGTACCGGTTACAGTCATCAGTGGAGAAACTTTGGCGGCGAAGTAGGCAAGCCCGACACAGGCGTTGATCAGATACGCGACATGATCAACGAAATGCAAACAAATCCAACCAGCAGACGCCATGTTGTTAGTGCCTGGAATCCAACTCAGTTGCCAGGCACTCCATTGCCACCTTGTCACTTGATGCACATGTACACAGTTGACCCTGTGAACAATCTGTTGCACAGTTCTTTTATCATGCGATCAAACGATGTGCCGTTTGGCCTACCGTTTAATATCATGGGCTATGCCTTTTTAAACCACGCTTTTAGTGCAATTTTAGGCCTAACTCCTGGCACGCTTACATACTTCGCACAAGATGCGCACATATACAAAAACCAGTACGAAATGGTCGAAGAACAGCTGACGCGCATACCAAAGACCTTGCCTCGTTTTAACTTTAAAAAGAAACTTGAGACGTTCGATGATTTGCTGGCTCTTGAGTTCGAAGACGTTGAGATAATAGGATATGATCCGTATCCTGATATTGCAGACAAACCAGCAATGGCGGTGTAATGACTAATACTTGCGTTATTGGAAATATTACCGAACTGACGGCAAAGTACGAATATCTATTAAGCCTAGCAGGCGTTGACGTCCTAGGAACCGATAATGCAAGTATATCATCTGGGTACTACTTACACTACCACAGCATAGCCAGCAAAAAATACGATACTGTGGTTGCAATCTATAGCGATGTGTACGCAAAATATTCTGTTTGTGATTTCGGTAAACCATTTATTGTTACGCCTACTAGCAAGTTCAATCGCGTATGCTTTTTACCCGAAAACGAAGGCCGAGGCCAAGAAAATGCTTGTAACATGTTCAGATTGTTTTTGCCACTTTACATGCTGTGTATAAGTAAAGACATAGATTTGAAAGTAATCTACAAAGACAAAATGTTTCAAGCTGATCGATTTGTAAAGGACAAGATTGCCGAGTTTGGCGAAATTGAACACATAGACACAAGAAAGACATTTTCGTTATATGGGTATCACAATACCCACAATGAATACGTAACTGATATACGCAACAAAGAAAATTTGCTTATTGTTCTAGGAGACAGCTGGGCAGTCGGTGATAATCACGACACTTCGGATTATTGGCACGTTGGGCAAATGGAACAAGGTTTCGCGTATTTAGTTGCACAAGAATTGGATGCCGACTTGGTTGCATGTGCCGCACCTGGCAACAGTAATCAACTAGCCATAATCAATTTTGCAATTTGGTACTTGCACAACAAACATTTAGTTGACCAATACCGCATTGTTAATGTATTATTTTCAACCACGTCCGCTGATCGAGACTTTGCAGTACACGGTAACTTAGGGTCGTGGTCCGAACAACGCGAATCTTGTACGTTCGTGATTGAGCAAACAACAGAGAAACTGTTGACTGAATCGAAACAGGCAATTGATACATTTGTCAGCTTTTGTAAATGGCTAAACATGCCGTTTAAATTTGTACTCAATCATGGAACCTCGGTGCATCATTACTTGCGAGACCGCTACTCGGATTTTTTAATAGGGCCGAAAACCGAAGGAAAGTACACATATAGCCAGTTATTTAAAAGAACTGATTTAGTTGCTTCGTGCGGTCACCCAAGCGATAAAGGTAATCAGTTCTTAGCGAATGAAATTTGCAGGGAATTAAAAAGGAATTAACAATGCATACACTTTACGATATACATTCGTTTTGTAGTCACGCAAAAGCGGAAAATCTCGATAGACTAATAACATTTTTATTAATGCATTTCGAAAAAGAAGTCGAACAACAAAAAACATATAACGAGATTTCCAGCGAAAATGTTCAGTCAGATTACACCTTGCCAGACATAGTTAGTACATTAGATGTCCTGATACAAAATCTTAATTATTTAAAACACAATACCGAAGAGCTCGATACCAGGACTATCAGTGTAGACTCAATGGAACACCGTATATCCAATATTGAAAACGATATGCAGTCGTTAATGTCAAGAGTTATCGAGATCGAAAAAAAGCTCTCTAGCAACAAATAATGATAAATAGTTATGTGTTCGTGTTAGGAGAACACATTACAATTTATTTTAACCTGTAAGGAAACGGAAAATATGTCATTTCAAAAGACAAAAGTTGACGCCGCTCTCGGCGCAAAAGTTCAAGCCCACTTAGAATCAATCGGTTTACACACCCCAACAACAGACTTATTAAATGCAGATGCGTCAAGTAAAATTGGCAAAATCGAAGATCATTTAATTGAAGTTTGGAAAACGTTAGGTATGGATTTAACAGACGACTCGTTAGTTGAAACACCAAAGCGTATTGCAAAAATGATGGTGCTAGAAAACTACTGGGGCTTACTACCAGAGAACTTCCCGAAGTGTACTACAATCACTAACAAAATGAAGTTTGACGAAATGGTACTAGAACGTAACATTTCGGTTATGTCCAACTGTGAACATCACGGTGTAGTAATTGACGGTGTTGCTCATGTAGCATATATCCCAGGCGAAAAAGTACTAGGACTTTCTAAACTTAATCGCGTAGTAGAATACTTTGCTAAACGTCCGCAAGTACAAGAAAGACTAACTGCACAAATTTATCATGCACTCAGCTTTATACTGGGCACTGACAATGTTGCGGTAGTAATTGATGCAGAGCATTATTGCGTTAAGTCACGTGGCGTTGAAGATACTAACTCACACACGTTTACTTCATACCTGGGCGGCGCATTCAAGCACGATCCTGCAACACGCTCTGAATATATGTCGCTTGTAAGATCTTGTTAATTGCTTAAACGCACTATACATTTTACACAGCAAGACATGCCACCAAAATTTAGGATCCGCAAAAACAGTTTGTGGGTCCTGGACCCCGGCATCAATCGTTGGTGCTTGATTTCAAGATCTTTGTTGTACCGACTTGCTGTCCATAGACGAGCTCAGGCACGCCAAGAAATATACCAAACAAACACTATCAGAGTCTTTCGTAAGTATTGATCTACTGAAGTAGATACTGTATAATGCTATAAAAGCAACAGTTGCGGTAGTAAAATTCATGAAAAAGTATATATTCATAACACATGTTGAGATGGTTGAAGTTGCCACTGAGGAATTCAGGCCTGAATATTACTGTAATTATTATCGTAGGGTTGATGATTTACTGCAAGAGTTCATGGTTGCTCAGCTAGCCGATGATGAACCGTCCAAAGAATGCACAGAGTTATCCCGTATAGTTAACCAGCTTAGTTTAGTATCCCGGTTTAATCCTCACAAAAATTACAGAATGAGTGTTGTTGTGTTCGATGACGACGATGACACTGACAAAGAAATAACAGCTTTAATGGACGAACAGCACGCGCCTACTATAAAAATGATTAGGAAGTCCGGTGACACACACAAAATCTAACGTTGCATGTTTGAACAGCAATATATTACTGTTCAACAGCTTTCACATTAACTTTTGGTATTCGTTAAATCGTAACCATATCGAATTTAATTATTACATTGGGTACAATGCCAAGTATCAGGGTGTGCTCGAAGAAGCAATCGCTAGTGTGATAGATCACACTAGCGTATCAACCAGACGGTCAAATTCATACATATACATAGATGTCACTTACACATATAAAAATGCACTTGAACTTGATGCGGCATTAAAAGAGCTAGCTTCATACATAGGACTAAGTTTAGCATGACACAAAAAGACAAACAGCAAGACAAAAAGAAATCAAACAAGTTGCCTCCGGATAATCCTTCTTGGAGTTGGTCAGCACGACTGGCACAGCAAACCGGCCCCAACTAACACATATCACAATAATATAAGGAAATATTATGTACTTTTCAACAAAAACATTTGGACCTATTTCAACTGGACATAGACAATGGCGAGCCGCAGAACTTAGAGACAGCAGTCGTTGCGCTTGGGCTCACGGTTACGGTCGACACGTTGAGCTCACATTTGGTGCTAGTGAACTAGACGACCGCGGCTGGGTAGTCGACTTTGGCGGACTGCGCTTTGTAAAGAAATTCTTAGAAGACAACTGGGATCACCGTTTGTTATTGAGTTCTGAAGATCCGTTACTTGACGAGTTTTTAGCATTACAAGACAAAGGCGGTGTTAATGTTAACGTAATGGACGCATCAAAAGGATGGGGTCCTGGTATTGAGCAGTCGTGCAAGTTTGTTTATGACAATATTAATCCTATTGTACAAGGACAAACAAACCAACGTTGCTGGATATCAAAAGTACAAATTTGGGAACACGAAAACAACAGCGCAATCTATGAGCCAACAAGATTATGATTGGCTCATACAAATTAACTAATTCGTCCACTGGACAGTTAGCTACACTGTCTGAAGTCGGTAAAGAAAAATACCTGATTATTCAATTGCAGTGTCCTACTAGATCCATATCGCAAAATCGCATAAATGAAGTTGTTGTTGCTTTACGGAACATAAATGCTCACCTAGGCGATCGTGTGCTGATAGTAGGACACGATGTTGATGTATATCAGCTTACCGGCGAACAAGCTACTCTTCTTAGACTCGAAGGCGTAATCTGACACTGATGTTTTTTAATAAATACTAGTATGATTTCATACTTAGCATTAATAACATCAATTACGATTGCGGCAGTAGCGGCATGGTTTTCTATAGCTGGTCTTGTAACTATATTTTCTGCTTCGACATTAGCAATTGCTATCATGGCAGGTGTTCTCGAAGTTGGTAAATTGGTTACTGCAAGCTGGCTATACCGTAACTGGAAAGAAACCGGCGTACTGTTAAAATCATATCTGACTCTTGCTGTAATAATTCTTATGTTTATTACTAGCATGGGAATATTTGGCTACCTATCAAAAGCTCACCTTGATCAGACTGCACCTGTACAAAACAACTCAGCACAAGTTGAAAGGATAGATAACCGAATTGCAAGAGAACAGAATAGAATAGACAGTTCAGAGCGTGTGCTTACGCAACTTGATTCTGCACTCGACACGCTTATCGATTACGATAAGATTAACGGACCGGAAGGCATGATTGCTGTAAGACAACAGCAAGAGCCACAACGCCAGAATTTAAACAGCACTATCGACAGCGCACAACAAGTTATTGCTGATCTCGAAGACGAAAAGTTCGAACTAACTAGTCAGATCAGGGCAATTGAACTTGAAGTAGGTCCAGTAAAATATATTGCTGAGCTTATATACGACGATGCCGAATCGAATTTAGATGAAGCAGTACGATTAGTAATAATCATTATTGTATTTGTGTTCGATCCGCTAGCAGTACTGTTATTAATAGCCGCAAACCAATCGTTGGTCAGGGCAAGTGCATCGACTACGCCACAACCTGTTAAAGAAAAACAGCCAAAGTCACAGCCTGTTAAAGAAACCGAAAAAGAAAAGCCAGTCAAACGACGAGTGCCAAGAACTCAAGCCAAAAAAACCGAAAATGGGTTTGAGGCCAAAAAAACAACATCTGAAAGGGCTACTCAAGTAAATAGTAACAATAACAGATTGTCTTAACATCAAGGGGATACTTTTGAATAAAGCCGAAGTAGTTTGCTCATTCTGTGGCAAGAACGGACGACAAGTAAAAAAACTAGTTGCCGCGCCACCGGATGTAAACGAACACCATGCACATATTTGCGATAATTGTATAGATATGTGCAAAGACATTATTACCAAACCGGTTTTAAAAGATGTCGATCAGCTTACACCTGCAATCATACACGAAAAACTTGACCAGTATGTTATTGGACAGGAAGAAACCAAAATCACAATAAGTGTTGCAGTATACAATCACGTAAAGCGTGTAAATAACATATCAAAGGCCAAGTATGAAAAATCGAATATACTCATGATTGGTCCTACTGGCACAGGCAAAACGCTTATTGCTAAAACCGTTGCTGAAGCAGTTGGTGTACCATATGCAATTGTCGATGCAACTTCATTGACTGAGTCTGGCTATTCGGGCGATGACGTCGAATCGATTATATATTCATTGTGCGAAAACGCAGAGTGGGATATAGAAAAAGCACAACGCGGTATTGTGTTTGTTGATGAAATTGACAAGATTGCAAAATCGTCGGATAACTCTACTAGTTCAGTAAGAGATGTGTCAGGCGCAGGCGTACAGCAAGCATTACTGAAACTTGCCGAAGGCAAGATTATTACCATTGAGCAACCTCAAACGCATAATCGCATCATGTTTGATACTTCTCACATTTTGTTTATTGCTAGCGGTGCGTTCGTTGGTCTCGACGATGTAATAAACGAAAGATTAAAAACGCCCAGGATTGGGTTTAGCACACACGATGATCAACCGTCGGTAGTAAACATTAACGAAATTGAACCGGACGATTTAGAAAAGTACGGAATGATTCCTGAGTTCATTGGTCGATTCCCGGTTGTTACTGTGCTTGAAAACTTAGACGAAGATTTGCTTTATAGAATTTTAGTCGAGCCTGAGAATTCAATTTCTTCACAGTATCAAAGTATTTTTGATTTAGAAGGTGTTGAGTTAAGCTTTGATGATAAATACTTTAGGACATTAGCTAACAGCGGGTTCCAAAAGAAAACTGGTGCTAGAGGACTTAGATCAGTTATCGAACGCGACTTACAAACAGTGCAATACGATTTGCCCGACTTAGCTAAAAAACATGGTGTAAAGAAAATCAATGTTGATGCCCAGGGCGTCATACACTATGATAAAAAACGTACAAGAGCTAAGAAATCAGTCAATGAGAAATAACAACAACAGATTCCCGGTAAGTGTATCGGGAGTTTCGGTCGAAATTACAGATGACAATTTTAATCGTGCTATGCGCCAGTTCACCCGAAAGGCACAAGAAGCAGGAATTGTAAAAAGTTGTAAAGACCGTATGCATTACGAAAAGCCTTCGTCTGTCAAACAACGAAAACGAAAGGCAGCTCGTAAACGTTGGCTCAAAAAACAAAGTAAAATGGAGCCAACAAAAAGATAGCGATTGCGGATGGTCCGGATCGCTTTTTAAAATAAAACTTGCTTAAAAGGAGTTTACAATGAAGCAACGTAGAATCAATGCAGATAGTGTTAATAGTTTTCTATTAGGGTTCGAGAACATGTTCGAAGATGTGTTTAACAAAGGATACCCAGCAAACAACTATCCACCTCACAACATTTACAAATTGTCCAAGGATGATCCGTATTCCGATATGGTAATCGAGATTGCACTTGCAGGCATGCGTAAAGAAGATATATCAATTACACTCACTGACCACGATACACTCAAAGTAGAATACGATAAAGAAGACACACCACACACTGACTTCAGCTTTATCCATAAGGGTATTGCAAATCGTAAATTTACACTCGAGTGGCGTGTTAACAAAGACCTTGAAGTCGAAGAAGCGGAGTTCCGCGACGGCATTCTCAAGATCAAGATTGCAAACCACGCAGGTCAAAACAAGCACACACAAAAAATTAACATAAAGTAGTTGACTCATCTCTAGTTGTACTTTAGTATAAAAACAGTCGAAATATACTGAGGTATAAGATTATGTCGTCAAGTGTAATAACTAAACCAAAGGTCGAAGTGCAAGCTGTTAAAGCAATGCCCTGGACTGTAACTTTTCACAATGACGACCGTACTACATTTGATTGTGTAGTAGAAATCTTAGTATCAATAATTGGCAAGTCTTATAACGAGGCTTGCCAATTAACACTTCGTATACATAATGACGGTGCCGCAGTAGTTGCACGCGAAACACAAGAAATTGCCGAAACATTTAAAACCGAAGCAATCTCTTACGCTCGCCAACATGGATATCCGTTAAAAATTACAATAGAACGCGATGACTAAAAAAGATAAATATTTTTATGAAACTCAGGGATGTTTCGGACAAAGAGCTAATCTTTGAATCCGACAAAGACTTTAAACAGGTTTCACTACCTGTTAAATCAGACGCACTAGATCCAGTATTATCTAAGGCTAATGTAGACTATCATTACCGAACCTTGCACAGAGGTTACATAGATAAAGCAAACGATGGATCGGACGATGCGTTTATTATCGGCGGCGCCGAACTGCATAATCTTTATTTCGAGCAATTAACTACTCCGCATACTAAGAAGCCAAAAGACCGAATTCAGTTTTTAATTGAAGATCGCTTTGGCAGCTATTCCGATTTCCAGCTACTGTTCAAAGACCAAGCATCGTCTATACAAGGTTCAGGTTGGTGTTATCTTAGTAAATCGGGCGAAATAAAAACAATAAAAAATCACGCACCGAAAAATGATGTGTGCCTTATCATAGACATGTGGGAACATGCCTATTATTTGGACTACGGTCCGGATAAAAAGAAGTACATTGACAACTCTTGGAAGATTGTAAACTGGGACATTGTCAATGGTAGACTATCGTAATCACACAACGCTAAAGTAACTACACAACACACAATGCGTAATATAAATGTTCTGATAAATTATGGAGAATATTATGAGAACAAAACGTCATTGGGAAGAATGTAAACTGTTACCATCGTATTATGCCGCTCAAAGAGTTGCATTGCACCTTAAAGAACTTGCAAAAGGCAAAGGGTATGATCCGAAGGGTATAAAGGTACTGACAAAGGAAGATGCTCACAAGCGTGGCAGAATTTCTGACTCAGAAGTGTTATGGGACGAAGGCCCAGTTGGCTGGCCTCGTGAATTAGACTTTGTTGAATACCCTGGTGTTTGGCTCGAGTCGCACGCAACTAATTCAGTATCGTTTTATGATATTGCACAACAAGGACTTAAAGGAATTGAACATGAAAGTAACTAATATAAAAAACATAGGAAGTCCATATCATGTGCTAGACAACGATGGTAATCAGACTAATGTTATAGTAGTTGATCGTCGAGAACTTTTAGATGAACTTGAGTTACCAGAGTTTAACATGCACGAACAGACGTACGGTGAATACCTTGACACTTGCCGCATACGAATCCGCGGCAATGACTTTAAATATAGCGAAATACTGTGGTACAAAACCACTGAGGAAGATTATGACCTACACGATGTATTCGCTCTCTGTCTTTATTACAATTATAACTATGTAATTGTCGATTTAGAGTTGACAGAAGAAGCATAAACATTTATAATGCATGCTTGTTAAGATTGAGAGGTCACAAGCATGCAACCTGTTTACCAGGTGTTAGAACTATTAGCTAACACAACCAAGCGCAATGAAAAAATTGCAATCGTTGAGCAAAACAAAGACAACGAACTATTAAAGCAAACATTCAAACATGCTTTAGATCCTTTCCACGTATACGGTATACGTGCAATCCCATCATATATTCACAACGCTTCGTGTTCGGTTACACTACAAGAGTTTATCGACTATTTGCCCAACTTCATGGAACGCAAGATTACAGGTCATGCCGCCTTGGACAAACTAGCAGATTTGCTGTGTAACATGTCGGTTGACGATGCAGGTGTTGCAGAACGCATTATCAAGAAAGATTTACGTTGTGGTGTACAAGGCTCAACTGTAAACAAAGTCTGGAAAGACCATATCTTTAGTTATCCGTGCTTGCTTGGCAAATCGTTTGACCCGGACACCATCGACAAGCACATAAAATGGCCTGCTATCGCACAGCTCAAACTGGATGGACTACGTGTAAATGCCTTTGTTGATTCCGAAACAATGCAAGTGTCTTTGTTTACACGAGCTGGCAAACCTATTGATATCCACCACCGACTAGACGCAGACTTGTGTCACTTGCACATAAACGATGACAAAACTACGCCAATGATGTACGATGGCGAATTATTGGTTGTTGATAACAACGGTAATGTATTGCCTCGCAAAGCAGGTAACGGTATACTAAACAAAGCAATTCGCGGAACTATATCGTTTGAAGAAGCGTGTCGAGTGCGTATCCAAGTATGGGATAGAGTGCCCGAGGTAGAATTTTATCGCAAGAAAAGCGACCTCGAATACAAAGATCGATTCAGTAAACTTGTTGATGCAGTTACACGAGCAACAGGCACACAAGACAGCACCATGAACGCACTTGCTAACGGTCCGTGCAAATACAAGCTGGTTGATTACCGATACGTAGATAACCTTGATCAGGCAAATGAATATTATCATGAAGCATTAGCCAACGGCGAAGAAGGCATCATGCTCAAGAATATTGCACACTTGTGGCAAGACAAACGCAGTAACGACCTAATCAAGTTCAAGTGCGAAAAACTGTGCGAACTACGGGTAGTTGCTTGGCTCGAAGGCACCGGCAAATACACAGGCTACTTAGGCAAACTATCGTGCGTGTCCGAAGACGGTGAGCTCGAAGTAAATGTCGGGTCCGGATTTTCAGATCATTTTCGACAAACAGTCAAGCCCGAGGACATTGTCGGCAAGATTGTTACTGTTAAGTTTAACGAAGTCATCGACTCCGAAGACAAGCCGGGCAAGTACAGTTTGTTTTTAGGACGTTATATTGAAACACGCGAAGACAAAGACGTTGCTGACGATCTAGCAACTGTACAAGCGACCAAAACGGTGAAATAATGAGTAAAGTTTACAAGATAATGCTTGAGGGTAAATTCTGGACGTTAAAGGACACTGTCGTTCCTACATGGACTGACACTGGTGACTTTTTTACTGCAAATCAAATTGACCGGTTGTTAACGCGATTCAAGTATCAGCGAAAGCTTTGGCCCACAGGCGCCAAAATAATTTCGTACACTATTTCAGATGAAACTGAAACCGACTTGGCACAAGAGATTTTTGACCAACTCGATAAAGAAATAACATTCGAAAGTCTTCAAGGGAGTGCATACTAATGGGCTGTTTTAATATGTCATGCGCAATCACTAACATGCCAATCATGCACGGTGATGAAATTGTTGTTGCACTTGCCGGTGACGGCAGTCAACTGAATGTAACTGTACTGCCATTGTTTTTTGAAGCAGAGTACAACGATTACGGTACTTTCGAAAACCCATCCGAGGACACATTGTCATATCGGTGGTTTCGGAACTTTGTTAAAGGCAACGGATCGGTGGAATCTTTACAAGAAGTGGTCAGAGACGGTATCGAACGCGAACTAGAGAACATTACTTATCCATCAAGTTACAATGTGTCGGGTACTCGAGTAATTTTTGTTTTAAAGACTGTGTGGGAAAATATAATTAGATATCAAGCCGACAGGTGCGAAGGCTCGTTCTATTATCATAATCCGAAATATGCCAGAAAGACTGATGCACGACAGGAAATCGCAGACGCCCTGCACCGCAAGATAGAATTAGAGAATATGCAAAGTCGTGCAAAAGACGATATGTCAGCAGAGGATCAAGCGAAGCTGATAAGATTAATGGCAGAAAGTATCAGTGTACAGCTAGATTCGAGCATCAGCGGAAACATAGTTGACCACATACACGAGTATTGTAAAAAGTACAAAATCGATTGCGATGATTTTATTGCACCGTACAGTGAAATTATTGAACAATCGAACCAGGTGTCAGTGTTTGCAAATGCAACAAATTCAAACTTGAATTCTCGGTATGCCGGACAAGACTCAAACGATGAGTATTATGATGTTTTAATTGGCGAAATGCAAAAGCGAATGATGGCAGTGAGATGCCGATGGGACGATCTCGAAGAATAAAATATAAAGGGTCGCCTAGTACTTTTTGATAAATAATACAAACGAGTAAAAGGAATTACGAATGTCGGACATTAGAAAATGGATGCAGATTTTATCCGAAGACAGTATCGAACAAGGTTCCGCGGTCAAGTTGTCCGATGACTATGGCGGCGGAATTGGAACATTTGAACGACTGTCTGAAGATAATCCTGATATCGCAGTTATAAACGTTAAAGGTACTGCACAAGAGATACCTTTAACTTCTCTACAAAAGGTTCTTGATCAAGATCACGAATACGGTGAAGACCCTTGTTATAATATAACCCCTGATCTTTTTGAGCCAGGCGCTAGTGTTCGTGTTAAAAACCTTTACGGTGGTGGTACTGGCGATGGCTACGGTGTGTTTGTTGCTTATTCAACAGACGGTCAAACAGCAATTGTTAATGTTGACAGCGAAGAAAGATCAATACCAGTTGATTTAGTGTATCCTGCAGACGAACAATGTGCAAAAGATAATTTTGCATCTGTTGGTAGCGATGGATCACAGTCACCTTTCACATCAGCTGGAGATAACGTACAAGATAAAGGAATATCAAAAATGAGCGACATGGAACGCTGGATGGATGCAGTATCGAATCCTAAGCAAGCCCCAGTTCAAGAAACTGAGTGCAACGATTGCGATTGCGGAGATTACGAGTGTACTACTTGTTTTCCGTTGTCCGAAGATGAATTAAGTTACGAAAGTATGTGTTCTGAAGAACCTGCCGCTGAAGAAGAAGATCTAGTTGAACTAGACATTGACAACAGCGAACATTACCCAGAAGACGATCTTGAAGACGAACCGGAACCACGTGTTGGCGATGACGAAGCAGTTGATATCGATTTAGGCGATGCAATGCCGTATGATAACACATTCGATGAACCGGACGCAGGTGTAGAATTAGGTGCATCAGAAGACGTTTCGGATTTACTTAGCAAGATCGATTATGTGCAAAACATGGGCATGTCAATGACTGATAGACATTACGATGTCGACCAGTTAATGAAAATGAAGCCGGACGCTATTAAACGTATCTATGCTAAGGTAATTGGCGAAGCAATGGGCGAAAGCATCGAAGCAGATTTATTTGCAGAAGATCTTGGAAACAGCAGTGACGACGGTTCGGACAGCTTATTAGTTGGCGACCCCGACGAAGGCAGAACATACACTTTAGTTGAGCCAGGTGACACTGTAATGTTTAAAGGGCATCAACTGGTTTATCAAGGCTTTTATCCTAAAGATGAAAACTATGCAGTTGTTGAGCTTAAAGGTCAACGAAAAATAGTTCCGATTGTGGACTTTACCAAGCATGCGGTACCAGGTGAAATGGTTGAAACTGCATCAGGGTCAGTCAGTGTCGGTCCAGGTCTTGGTAAAATTCAAGATCGAGCAGGCGTATACGAAGCAAGCTCAATTGACCCTGCTGAACTTAAATCGCTAGAAAGAATGGATGTCGAATCAGCTAAAGCAAAAGCCGCTGAAATGATACAAGGTTCTAAAACTTCCGATAAGCGTAAAGCACAGTTAGTACATAACGTGAGCAAATCGCGCAATGTTGTACAAGTATTACAGTTGATGTATAACTTGATGCTGTCGGGCGATGGCTTATCTACTGTAGGCTCTAAATGGCAGAAGAAGTACAACGAAGCGGTACAACCGCACCGCGGGAACGATACCGAAATATTCCGTGAGTTCAACGACGATGGCGAACTAGATCGTATGCGCCAGCTTGCTGGACTACGCGACGACGGCATTAACTCTGGTGCGCTTACACGCGATGACTTTAAAGATATGTTCTGGGATTACTGGGATAAGTCTAGCCCATCGTCACAGCATCAGTATCTAACAGCAGTGTTAGGCGATGACACTAATATCGAAGACTTTAGTGATGCGGCAGTTGAAGTGCTTGATCACATATTGAATGCTCAAGATCCAGCAGTTGTAGACAAGCAATTGCACATGCTACGTAGAATTGGAATGCCATTAATGTCAGTTTGTCCTGACACCGGCGAGTTTTATCCTGCATAACATGCAATAACAAAAAAAGGCGCATTTGCGCCTTTTTTATTGACTTTATTTTAGGACTCGTGTATACTAGCTAGGTAATACAAGGAGTATCGTATGCAAGTATCTAAACATGCTGAAAAAAGAATACGTAAACGCTTAGGGATACCACGTAAAGCAATTGCAAAGTTTATCGATGAAGCCGAAACACGCGGCACACCTTTAAACCAATTCAAGGGCAGAGTAAAGAAATTTTACGATGCAATATCAATTAGACACAGTGCCGGAAACAAAACATTTAGTTATCGTGACTATCTGTTTATTATGCAAGACGATATATTAATCACTGTGTACGAAGTTCCAAAATATCTACAAGGAAAAGTATGACAACACAACGAGAAAATTTCTTGTCTCGTTTAGCAATGCTAGACACAGAGACCACAGGCAAAGACTACAAGACTTGCGAAGTTATCGAAATGGGCTTAGCCTATAAAGAAAACGGCAAGTGGGTCGAAGCATCTAAACTGTACAAGCCTGACGAACCTATCAAGCCAGAATGCTCCGCAGTAACAAACATCACAAATCGCATGGTTGAAGACAGCCCTAGCTTTTTCGAAGAAGTTACAGCTTGGGACACTATTGTAAAAGAAGCAGTACAAAACATTCCGGTTATTGGTGTTGCCCACAATTCGTTTTATGACCAAAAAGTACTAGAACGATATGGCTTTACTATGGGTCAGTGGCTATGCACACTCAAAATTGCCAAAAAACTATATGCAGACGATGACACTGTTACTGCCGCTAACTTACCTTACTTGAGATACTACTTTGACGTTGAGCTCGACGAAGGATTGTCCAATCACCGCGCTGGCACAGACTGTGTTATTACAGCACTTGTACTTGAACGCATGCTTGACGATATGGAAAGTAAAGGTATTATCGACCCTGAACTTGATTATTACGATCAAATTCAAGATTGGCTGATGAAACCGACACTGTTAAAGAAAGTGCCTTTCGGAAAACATCGTGGATTAAGTTTCGAAGAAGTGCCAATGAGTTATTGGTCTTGGGCGTTAGACAACATGGAATCGCTTAACGAAAACAGCGAACAGTACGACCCTGATTTGGCAGCAAGTGTTATTGCTGCCGTTGAAAAGACAATGGGTTAGTCGAACATTTCTTTGTCGTATGGTAAACCGGCTCTGCGTTGAGTAACCTGTTTACCTCTATAGCCTGCTGATTGTCGTGTATCTTCTGCAGGCTTAGTAGTCATTGGATCTTGCGTAGGCGCATGATCATCGGTATCGTACACAAACATTTCGCCGCGCTTGTAAAAGTCACGAAATAACTTTCTGTACCTACCTTTGTTTTGGTCTGCATACTCGTTGGCTTCGGCATTGTCTGCTTCGTAGCTTTGGTAAGCTTCATTTAAAATGTCAGTAACTTTCATAATAACTCCTGTATAACGTATTTATCTTGTTGACAAGGTAACTGATGTTTGTTATACTGTGTTTCTAGTTTAGTATTGTAAACACAAAAGAGAGAGCACAATATGTCATTAGTTCCAATGGTTATCGAACAAACTTCTAAAGGTGAGCGTTCATACGACATCTTTTCTCGCTTGTTAAAAGAACGTATTATCTTTTTAACCGGCCCTGTTGAAGATCACATGGCAAATTTAATTGTCGCACAGCTTTTGTTTTTAGACAGTGAATCAAAAACAAAGCCAGTTAGCATGTACATTGACTCACCCGGTGGCGCAGTAACAGCAGGTTTGAGCATTTACAACACCATGCAAGCAATTGGTGCTCCGGTGTATACGTATGTAACCGGTCAAGCTTGTTCCATGGGCTCGTTTCTTGCACAAGCAGGTCATGCAGGCAATCGTTATGTAATGCCCGAATCTCGTACAATGATACATCGTGTTAGCTCAGGTACGCACGGTACAAAAGGTTCTGTGCATGTACAGGAACTTGAGATCGAAGATATCAAACGATCGTTCGAAGAAAGTCAGCGCATTAACCAGCGCCTAACTGAACTTTACGAAAAGCATAACAGCGCAGGCAAAAAATACGATGAGTTGTTTAGCACCATGAAGTTCGATACATTTATGTCGGCGCAAGAAGCTGTTGATTTCGGTCTTGCCGATAAAGTGTTTGAGAACGGTCAGTAACAGTGAACGTTATCGATTACGACACTGAGGCGACTTTTCGCCTCAGTGACGAGTTGAAAATGCTAGTGCAATTTGCAGAAACAAAGTACTTTAGGTTTTCGTTAGCAAACAGAACAGATGTACTTGACTACAAAGAAGAAACAGCAGAAAATATCAACAGTCAGGATTATGTTGTTAGACTTGATAAGACTTCGCACGTTGTTTTGTCAGGGCAAGTTTATTCGAAAGTGGTTGATCGTGCAATTGGTGTAATACACGGACTAACAGGAACAACAATAACACTTAACTAAGGATTTTTGATATGGACATCAAAGATAAAGCAAAAATTATATACTCTGCACCACGCGAGGACCTTGAGATATTGCTCGAGAACTATCGCGCATTGCTTCGTGTTTCCGAGACACACAATGAGCGTTTGTCGTTAATTGCATTAAAAAATGCAACCAAGCACCAACTCAAGGTGATTAAATAATGGCTTATATTCGCTCTTCCATATCATCGCCTTTGTCAGATCGACTACACCAAAACGGTCTAGGACAGCTAATAAGTGTTAATGTAGCATCCGAAACCGCCATGTATGGAAATCATCAGGGGTCACCATACGGTACTCAGATTGAATATTGTATTTCAATTCGAAATGCATCGATTTCGGATATTCATACATTTGAGGATGCTTTGCTGATTGATCATGAATTTGTTCGCATGAAACGAATCGTCGAGTCAAATCCCGAACTTAAAGAATTGTACGAAAAGTACGAGACGTTAGACGCACTTGAAGGTAACCAATAATGGCAAAATTTGCATTTGCATCTGATCTGCATCTTGAATTCATGGCCGAAGACAACGATGCTATGGACGCTTTAATACAAGCACTTGCACCGAATACAGAAAATGCCGATGCATTTGTGTTAGCTGGTGATATTATTGAAGCTCGTCTTTTAGTGCTCACTGCCGACTCATCCAAGTACAACATGACACAGAATGCACTTCGCTTGTTTGAAGCTATTGCTAACAATTATCCACAGGTGTTTTATATCATGGGCAACCATGAGCATTATCGCGGAAAACTGCAAAAGTCAAAACAGCTGATTGAACAGGCCATGTCGCATGTGCCGAACTTTCGTGTGCTTGATAATGACGTTGACCAAGTCGGTGATGTGCATGTGTTTGGTTCGACATTCTGGACAGATTGCGGTGGCCCAGCAAACGAATGGTTTGTGCAACGCGGTATGAATGATTATAGATTGATAACCACTGCAAACCCTACATATCGTAAACTACGTGCTTCTGACACAGTATTGGAACACAGTCGCAGTGTTACTATGCTGAGAGAGTTCTTGAGGCAAAAAACCGACGAAAAAGTAGCAGTTTTTACACATCATGCACCCCATATTGGCATGATAGATGCGTTTTATCGCAACCAGACAAACAACTACCTAAACTACGCTTTTTACTCTGATCAGAGCAAGCTGATCGAAGCGCACGATAATTTACGACTTTGGATATCAGGTCATACCCATTCTCGTATACGCGACAAGATAAGTAACACCGACACTGTATCGCATGCACTGGGATATTATCGTCACGAAATAAACTTGTCGGACATTAAGAATTATCAACCTGGGATAATACAAATATGACATTTGTTGAGTATTTAAAAATTACAGACGAAATGGGCGACAGTGTAGCAATGGTTGTTATAAGCTGTTCGGCATTGATAATTGGCTGCAACATGGACAGCAATACAGCGTCTGTGGTGTGGTGGTTTATCGCAATTATTTTTGGCTTTTTTGGACTCGGTAAAATACGCCTGGAGTTTCAGCGTTACAGTGAGCTATCGTATCCGGTAATTGAAATATACAACAAAATGAAAAGTGATACTGCGTCATTCACAGTCACTGATACACTGGCTGTATATCACGGCGAAAACGGTGACATTGAATATACCCGGTATATACCCGGCGGCATAGTCAATTACGACATGCAGTGCTTTACTCTTAACGAAAGGACTGTGCTAGAAAAGCCTTTCCGAGACGTACTTGTTGCCGCAAACGAAGCAACAGATAAAAAACAGATACAATGTGAAAAACGCGAAGGGTTCGCGAATATATTTGGCATAAGCAAGGATAGCAATGAAAAAAACAAATTTTGAAAATGTAGCAGAATTGAACCGTGTGTTCAACATGTCAGTAACCGAAGCCAAGGATATCAATTGGGATGTACTTGAGCATCAGTTTAATGTAATACGCGAAGAATTCGAAGAATTGCGCGACAAAGGCTTAGGCGCTAAAAACTGGAAAGAAGTCAAAGACGGCATCGGCGATATACTTGTGGTTGCATATGGCATGGCATATCGTTGTAACCTAGACGCTGATTTACTTATGGACAACATCAGTGACAGCAACTTTTCTAAGCTATGCAAAAACGCAGACGAAGTTACTGCCACAGTTAAGTATTACGATTCAATTGGTGTTGTTACACGAGTCGAAGAAACTACGCTTAACGGTGTTCGTGTCTGGGCAATCAAGAGTGCCAAAGATCAGCATTATGTCGAAGGCGGCGAAGACAAGTTTGCCAAAGATGGCAAGTTTCTCAAGTGCGTTAACTGGCATGAGCCTGACTTGAATGTCGAACTTTGATTACAAAGATTGCACGCTAACTTATTTTGTTGAGCACATATCGTACATGTTCGAAGACGAAGTATCACAAATTGTAAACCGTGCAATCAGCAAAGTTGTAACAAATTATGCAATGGCTATTACGCCAACTATTACACGATTAGAAGGTGCCACCGATCGTCGCCATGCAAACATAAAATACATAGGGTATTATTGCGTAGTGATATTTGAATCAGACGAAGACCGTGCATACTTTAAGCTGGCAGTTCCAAGCCATGTAGAGTTTCATCGCCGAATTAGCGAGGTCATGCACGAATTATGATAGTAAAGAAAGAACTACCGGACAAAATTGCACAACAGCTTAACAAAGCAGGGTTCGGGCATGTTGTAAAGTACATTAAAAAGATAGAGACAAACAACATGTCGCTAGCACAAATGCTCACAAAAAGCGAAATAGTCAAAGCAGATTTAATAAGGGAATGCGAACAGCACGAAAACGATATTCGGGATCTCGAATGTATAAAATTCACTCGCTTTAACGATGACGAGTGCTGGATATTTCAAGACGATGGCGAAGATTATCTCGAATCGTTGGTATGCCCAGTAGTTCTTTCTAAAGACAAATTGATTGATTTACTGAGCTACAGAGAACAGTTCAGAAATCAGCAACAAACACAACCCGATAATGTAAATAATGTGAATAATACTCACACAGGAGACAGAGATATATGAGCAAGGATGTACGTTTTAGTGACGAAGCAAGAAAGCAAATGCAAGAAGGTGTTAACACGCTTGCTGATGCAGTAAAAGTAACGCTTGGTCCAAAAGGCAGAAATGTCGTTATTGAACGTGGCAACAAACCGCACATTACCAAAGATGGCGTAACAGTTGCTAAATCTATTACACTCGACGACCGATTACAAAACATCGGCGCACAACTAGTTAAAGAAGTATCAGCAAAAGCAAACGAAGAAGCCGGCGATGGCACAACCACAGCTACAGTAATTGCACAAGCAATTGTAAACGAAGGCTTAAAATCTGTATCGGCAGGCATGAACCCAATGGACCTTAAACGCGGCATCGACGGTGCTGTACGTGATGCAGTCGAAGCACTCGCAGAAGCGTCAGTAGAATGCAACACCGAAGAGTCCATTCGTCAAGTCGGTACAGTGTCAGCAAACAACGACACTGACATCGGTGATCTAATTGCACAAGCAATGACCGCAGTTGGTTACGAAGGTGTTATTACAGTTGAAGAAGGCCGCGGCTTAGACAATGTGCTTGATGTAGTCGAAGGCATGCAGTTTGATCGTGGATACTTGTCGCCATATTTTGCAAGCCAAGAAAATGGTCGCGCAGACTTAGAAAAACCTGTTATCTTACTGATTAACAGTAAAGTAACAAACATTCAGACCATGATTCCGATTCTTGAAGGCATTGCAAATGCAGGCAAACCGTTGTTGTTAGTTGCCGAAGACGTTGAAGGTGAAGCACTTGCATCGTTAGCAGTTAACCACATTCGTGGCGTAGTTAAATGTGCCGCAGTGAAAGCGCCTGGCTTTGGCGCTCGCAGAATCGAGTTAATGAAAGACATTGGCGCAATCACTGGTGCTATAGTTGTTGACGAAGGCGCAGGTGTTACACTTGACGATGTCAACGACACTTTCTTTGGCACAGCAGAACGAGTGATTGTAACAAAAGATAAAACTACAATCATTGGCGGCGCAGGCGAAAAGACCGAAATTGAAGGTCGTGCCGCAAGCATTCGGGCAGAAATCGACAACACCGAATCGGATTACGAAGCAGTTAAACTTCGTGAACGACTTGCTTCGTTAAGCGGTGGCGTTGCTGTCATTCGAGTTGGTGCCGCAACCGAAGTTGAAATGAAAGAAAAGCGAGATCGTGTAGACGATGCTTTATGTGCAACACGAGCGGCAGTCGAAGAAGGCATTGTGGCAGGCGGTGGATCAGCATTGGCAACAATTTCCGATCAATTAAAGAACCGCGCAGGCTCAGGTGATTATGCAGTCGGTTACAAGATTGCACTAACTGCAATGAAAGCACCACTTCGACAAATAGTAAACAATGCAGGTGAGTCACCTGATGTTGTACTTACTAACGTAATTGAAAATGCAGGCGAAGTAAGTAACTTTGGTTACGATGCTCGCGAAGAACGCTACACCGACATGGTAAAAGCAGGCATCATTGATCCTGCTAAAGTTACACGATGCGCGGTGCAGTACGCAGGATCTGTCGGTAGCTTGATGCTAACAACCGAATGCATCATTTCAGAAATACCAGATGATTCTACTCCGAAACAAATGCCAGGCGGTATGCCACCGGGCATGATGTAAAAGGACAGGGGCGCAAGCCCCTGTAATCTTATGGACATTGATACAGTAGTACAAGCGCAACTGAACACAAAATATTGGCGTCCACGAACGTTAGAGCATGCAGTACAGTACATTTACGGTACTTACGAAATTGATGATTACCAAATTCTATTGCTCGATGGCAGTTTAAAACAAGATCTAAAAGACGATTCGCACCCGGCAACCTGGAAAGAGTTTGAAATACACAGCCGACTTGACAAAGTTGCTTATGATCTAAACCTCGACGAAAAAGGCAGATCAGTTCGGGCGTATGAAGGGATTCATCATACTGGCTTTTACACTGAACTTGAAGACGATCAGGATCATGTTTATATCGAACTTTCTGTTATCGAAGAAGCCACGCAACGAATATCATCGTCCTCGATACGTAAAGTAATAAAAAGAAACTTTAGTAAATATCGCATAACTGAAACTTCTAGTGTAATTGATCCTGAAACTAGTACTTACTTTAGTCAACTATATGCCTTTGTGAAAAATACATTGACAAGGCGTAAATTCGTTGTTAAAGTTACTAAACAAGAATTAACATATCATATGTTAATCGGAAAATTCAGGAAGATGACGTGTACGCGATAAATAAACTTAGTTGGATAGACCGACTAACTTCACAAACATATAAGAGGAATTCTTATGAATAAATCGCACGACATGGCCGTGTTAATTGGCCGCTTTCAACCGTTTCACATCGGGCATAAAGAAAACTTAAAATACACAATCGAGAATTGTACAAAAAATATTCTTGTTATTGTTGGCTCGAGTTTTCAGCCGCGCACTATTAAAAACCCATTTACATTTGAAGAACGCAAGCGCATGATCGAACAAGAAGTTCGCAGCATCGACCCTGATGTAAATTGCACTATAGTTCCGCAACGTGATTATCTTTACGAAGATACCAAATGGGTAAAAGAAGTTCAAGAGCAAATTGCCGAAAATTACAAGATATTTAACTATCTTGATTTAACTTCAAGCGACACTGCTAGAAAAAATGTGTGTATTGTCGGTCACGACAAAGATGAATCCACCTATTACTTGTCTTTGTTTCCGATGTACGATGTAGTCGATCCTGGCAAATTTGTTTGCATTGGCGATCATCAGATCAATGCAACACAAATACGCGAATTGCTGTTTGACAAAGGCATAGTGTTTGCCAAGTCAGCTGTGCCTCCAAGTACATACAGCATGATCGAAGACTTTGTAGAACAAGGTACCCATGCGCAACTGGTAAAAGAATATCAGTTTATTCAAGGTTACAAAAAGCAATGGGAACACTCACCGTATCCACCATCGTTTAACACAGTTGATGCAGTTGTAGTTCAAGGTGGTCACATACTGCTGGTCAAACGCAAGGCAGAGCCGGGCAAAGGTTTGTGGGCATTGCCGGGCGGTTTTGTTGACCCGGACGAAACGCTTGAGCAAGCAATGTTACGCGAGTTAAAAGAAGAGACTCGTATCAGTGTGCCAATGCCAATACTAAAGTCTGGGATCACATATCGTAGACAATTTGATCACCCCAAGCGCAGTTTGCGTGGACGCACATTTAGCGAAGCATTTTTACTGGAAATACCACTTGACCACAACGGACAGTTGGCCAAAGTCAAGGGCAGTGACGATGCAGAAAAAGCACAATGGATTCCAATAAACGAAGCACTTGACATGAGCGAATGCTTGTTCGAGGACCATCATTCAATCATTAGCATGTTAGTTGCAAGGGCAAAATAAATTATGTCGAAACTGTTAGCGAAGTATATAAAGAAGGATCTGAAAGAAAACTACAACGGAGACTTCGTTAAGTATGTGATGAATCTTTCTGCACAAGATTCCATTAATGACTTTCGGGATGCAGTGTATGCATGTTCTTCGTTAACAGCCAAGCATTTTAATGAAATATTTAACAATCAAAACCGATACAGAACTGACAAGAAAATAGCTGGCGTTTTATTGTGTCGCGCATTAACGCACGCGGGCATAAAACGCCATGTTGTTACTAAATTCAAGTACAAGTCAGTGCCAATTACTGCACTGTACGACAAAGACGCCGCACAGATTGTTAACAGTCCTAGTCTTTACAAATATGTTTACTTGTCTGACAATGGCTGGGGCGCTTATCGTTTGCGAGAATTTTACACAGCCAGGAGCAGCCTCGAAGTATTAGTTCCTATGCTAGATTGTGTTTCTACTTCCAGGCACGGTGGTGTTGACGTAGTGGTCAATTTAATAAAAATGAAACCGCGTATAATTGAATGTCTCAGGCGACGACACCTCGAAGAGCTCACCGACAGAAACATTTCGTATCTGTTTGCAAGTATAAACAAGCCAGCAGTTATTAAAACTGTGTTAAGCGATAACATTACACTGGATGCCGAAGCATCAAAATATGCCGGTGAAGTATTCGCAATGATGGAAATGGCCGGCGAGCACGTCAGAAAAGAAGCAGTACACATGCTTCGTTTATTAAGGTAGCATTATGTCAGCATCAAGATCTATTAAATATCAACACTTTGTAGCAACCAAGCAATTACAGGTCGCGGCAGAATGGGGCGAGAATATCGCTACTGGAAATTATTTTATTGACAACGGGGGCTGGAGAGATTACAACCCTCGCGAACAAGCCGGTATCGAATTTGAATTTGAGCACGATGCTTTAACTTTTGTAAACCGCGTAGGTGGTACATATGAAGTACGAATGTTACCCGTTGAATAAGAATTTGGCATTTGCCGAATGCAAGCCCCTGGATAGACCAGGGCATTAAACATTAAGAGGAAATCTTATGAACACTGAACTTTTTAAAAATGGCATCTTAGCGGCAATACGCGAAGAATACGGATCACTATCAGACACTGACTCATACAAATATACTCACCCTGCTCAGTTTCCGAAAGGTACTAAGAAAATGGTAAGTTATATTGAGTCACGCGGCGGAAAGTACAGCGAGACTGTTTGGGTGGGCGTTCAAGCGATTGTTGTTGATCAACTGCTTAAACCAGTTGAACGCAAGCACATTAAAAACTTGCTGGCGTTCGTGGAAGCACACTTGATGGGCAACACTGACCCGGGTCTCGAACTTGCGTTCGAAACTGTGGTAGACGAGTACAATGGTAAATTGCCAATACGTATTCGAGCTGCCAAAGAAGGGCTGGTAATACCTGTTAAGAATGTGTTAGCAGTAGTCGAAACCACAGTTGAAGACGAACGGATCTTTCCGTTAACAAGCTACGTCGAAGCATTGCTTTTGCGTGTTTGGTCACCAACTACGGTTGCCACTGAAAGTTACAAGATCAAGCAATTGATCATGGAGTACTTAAAGTTTACAGCAGACGATCCTTCTGCAGAGATTGATCTAAAACTGCATGACTTTGGTTCTCGCGGTGCGTCAAGTTCATTGACTGCCGCATTAGCTGGGTTTGGTCACTTGGTGTCATTTATGGGCAGTGACAACACTATTGCAAACTTCTTGGCTAAAATGGTTTATCAATCAGATACTGCGGTGGATGACTTTACTAACGTACCTTCTGTGTCGATTCCGGCCACTGAGCACAGCACAACAACGTCACATGGTTTAGATAACGAAATCCAGATTGTGGAACAGATGTTTGATGCTTATGCTAAGCCAGGTGCATACTTTGCAACTGTTATTGACTCGCGTGATTTTCTTAGATTTATCCGCGAAATTGCCCCTAAATTTAAGCAACGTTTGATCGATTCGGGAGCCACGTGGGTCTTTAGACCCGACTCAGGTGACGCAGTAAAAGTCCCTGTAAAAGTGGTTGAAGAACTGGACAAAGTGTTTGGTCACACAGTTAACTCAAAAGGTTACAAGGTACTAAACAATGTTCGAGTTATTCAAGGCGATGGTATTGCTCACCAAGAAGTGAAAGAAATACTTGCAACCTTGACTTCGCCTGTGTTAAAATGGTCTGCAAGCAACATAGCTTTTGGGATGGGCGGCGGCCTACTTCAAAAGAACGATCGTGATACTCAAAAGTTTGCGATGAAATGTTGCGCTATTTTAAACAACGGCACATGGATCGACGTTTACAAAAGTCCTGCAATTTATGATCCTGAAACTTGGGAAGTTGATCCTTCAAAAGCAAGTTTTAAGAAATCGAAAATGGGCAGACTCGAGTTGCTTTATAACACGCAAACACACAGTTACCAAACTGTAACTGCCGAAGACCTTGATAGTTTTGACGGTCAATTTGGTTGGGAACATGCACTCGAAACAGTTTACGAAGATGGTGAGCTTATAAGAGTCATGACACTCGACGATTTAAGGAAAAACTGTGCATTGGAAAAAGCAGTCACCAGCAGTAAGTAGCAGTAGAATAAATTTCTACTATCAGCCTAGCATGGACGAGATTGCGTCCATGCTAGCATCTTCGCCCGAATCATTTGATTTCGAGTACGTTAAACAAATTAACAGTGAACAACAATACAGGTTACTTGAACATTTTGAAACTGTGTATGATTGTTATAGTAAAGCGCGTAACAATATTGATCATCTGTTAGGAACAATTGAATTTTCAACTCGCGCAAAATGTCAATTTATAATAGGCGGCGAACGATACGAAAAGTTTAAAACTGTAACAGTAAATCGAATCTCAGATACACACGATCTGCTTAAATTGCAGTTAGACTACAGCGAATACAAAAACTCAATTGATAATATTATCAGACAAGTATTATTGTCAAACGGTCAGGGCACAAAGATACAAGCCGCTGTAAAAAAATCTTCTACAATTAAACAACTGTTTCAAGCCAACGCTGACCTTGCAATTGAAATGTTTGAAAATAGCCCGCATATGGATTATGATCCGGTGGTACTCGCAAGGAACATAAGTAAAACCGGAGTAGCATTATCTACACACAGTTACAACACGTTGTCGTCTTATATAACAATGTCTGTGCTTACAGATGACTTAGCAGTACGCACAAAAACTGCCAACTTGCACATGAGCAAGATAAAAAGGAATGCAACACAATGAACGGAAAGAACAAAACGTTTTTTAAAATGCTTAACAAAGCTTTTGCTCAAAGTCAAACAAACTTCGTCCAGTACTTTAGCACACTATCGATTACAGAACAGACACAGTTTATAAGACATTTTCCTGAGTTTTTTGCTTCAAAGGCAGTGTTTAGCTCAATGATTGAAGCTGGCATGAGTTCGACAATTATGCAAGTTGTAAATGCTAACCCGGAATTGTATGTTGGGCTGATACAGAAGCACAATCTCAAGGTTGAAATACCAACCGAGGAATCGGCAGGATGGGGAGATACTGCCAGGGTACGAATTGTTTCGGATTTTCATCATGCTCATCCCGAGCTCGTAAGTTTTAAAAATGGTGCCGATGTCAAGGGTTGGTTAGAAGATGCAGGAAAGAATGCATCGTGGCCAGCACTAAAATATGTTCTCAAAGAAGTAGTACCGAATCATGCTAAGAATCCCACTACCGCTTTTGGATCTCTTGTGAGAAGATCAATAAAGCATGAGTATATTCCGGTACTTGTAGCAGATGATTTCGACTTGCTTTGCTCAGATGGCGACACATTGCTCAATGAACTGTTTGACTCCAAAAGCTTCAAAATGTGTATTGCAAACAGTCACTATCCGAATAATGATTTTATCGAGACGCTTGAGCTAAACTGTACAATGTCAGCCATGGAAAAAACGCGCACTTCAAGACACAGCAAGCGTGTAGCAAGAAATTTAAAGCGAGCAAAGTTGTTGCTCGAAATAAAAGAATTACAAAAGTAGAACTTATATTAAGGAGGTTACTATGATGTTATGCGACTGTGCCGAATGTTCCGGCAACCAAGATTCTTTCGAACCTTGTATCAACGCACAAATGGAAGCCGAAATAGAATTAAAAAAGCATGAAATGAATCAGTACAATTTTTGGATATGGTTTGCGGTAATTGTGTTTGTTATGTTTCTAGCAGGAGCAATTGCTTAATGTCAAAAACATGTGACGAATTTATGAAAGGCTACACCGACGCAGGCGCAACTAGTAAAGAAAAACTAGAGTATGCACAATGCGTTAATGAAAACGTATATATTGTTGGACAGAATAATGTGTATGACAACGAACCGTTAATGTTCGGTATTATCTTTATTGTTATACTAGTTGTTGCATTTGCACTGGGAACTTATATCAAGTACAACCGTAAAGAGGAGAAATAAAATGAATAACAAACCTCAAACAAAAAAGCAATACAGTGACCCTTTGCATCGATTTCAACTTAGCATCCGAGACCGCACTCACTTTACATCTATAATTTCTATACTCGATCGAAACTGCGGCAAAGGAATCAAGAACTGGACCATGACCAAGAAAGTGGGTAAATTTTTACGCATGGGCAAAGTGCCAGTTAATACCGAGTTATTAATATTTAATCGAGAAACCAATTGCAAAGAGCTTGAAACTTTAATCAAGCTACTATAGGTGTAACATGAAAATTGTTAATTTGCATAGGAAGCAAGCAATAGAAATTTTTACCGATATGAGGTTTGTAACATTCAAGCCACGCATCGATAAAGACACACCCGAAACTTTCAGACCGGCAGCCTTTGGATACAACTATAATGCTATGATGCAAAGTCAGCATCGATTTTCTAAGGAACTAAAACAATTCCTTAGAGAAATGAACATCAGTTATGCCTGGTCAAACAGTCCCGGAGTCGATTATTCTAGCATGATAACAGTTGTAATTGTCAACTCGTCGGACTATGCCTATATAAAATTAATGAGCGATGAGTACGAAATTACAACATCGTATATGTTACCAGTAAAAACTCCGTCGTATATGTTTATGCTATCCGACACAGACTATGAGAAATACAAAGATGAACTACCAGAAAATAAACGGTAACTTAGTCGACAACGAAATTGTTAACGAACTAGGCGGCGTAATTGTACACGGCTGTAACGCGCAAGGTGCCATGGGTAGCGGCGTAGCACTGGTTATTAAAAACAAATGGCCGGTGGTTTACACTGACTATCGTGACATGCACGAACGTTACGGGCTTGAACTAGGTGATGTGATATTTTCGCATGTGGAACAGGAATTGTTTGTAGCCAACGCAATCACACAAGAATACTACCGTGGATGTAAATGGGGTCCTGTCAAAGACGTACATGTCGACTACGAGGCAATAGGTCGTGCGTTTGCTGAAATTGCAGACTTTTTTAATGATCACCCCGAAATCGAAAAGAATCTTCACATGCCATTAATTGGCGCAGGCCTAGCAGGCGGTGATTGGGACACCATTGAGCAAATCATACTCGAAACTTTAAAAGACACCAACATACAGGTATACTTATGGATTTACAATTAGAGCAAGATATCAAGTTTTTACTTTCGTTTGTTCCGTGTGATTCACCCGACGATGTACCAGAAGGGTTAAACCCAATGTTCTACTTTACTGGTACATGCGAAGGCGACAGAGAGATAGCTAGAAAGATATCTGATATTCGTTCCCGATACAATGTCGATCAAGAATCAACTGATACTGACGAATAGCACGATAAGTAATGCAACACGGAGGATTGCATGCACCCACTTTATGACCCGTCGTCTTTATCAGACGACGAACTACAAGATAAACTTGGCAAAAGCTATCAGATGCTTAACTACCAATCTCAGTTTGGCAGACAAGGCACAATGGATAGCATACGCCAGGTGATCGATGCGCTAGAGTACGAAAAAGAAAAACGTTTTCAAGACAGACAGCGTGCCGAACAAGAACGCCAAAAGCAAAAAAATAAAGATCCTAAATCGGATACGATTGAGCTAGGCGAATGTAAAATTGAAGAATTCAAGGACGACTATTAATGAAAATTGGTAATGAAGATTTGCCAAGCTACATGAGCTTTTCATTTTCTTTCACTGGGATGAGGTTGCAAGGTGCAACATTGTGTCCGGTTGACTGGGATGTTGAAATACAGCTTATTGGTGATAACGAATCGCACAGCCCAGAACAACATACACTTGCATTTCAAAGAATGTCTTATTGGGTAGAACTTGCATTGCTTGATGTAATTGTGTTAGATCCAGAGACATACGATAGTTTGCTTGCTCGCGAAGCAGAAAATTTAACCATGTGGTTACCCGGTCCAGCTAGCGATGATACACTTGCACAAGCATTGCACTCGAAGTTACAACAAATTGCAGGCAGCGCAATCATCCTAGGCGAAATAAAAGTAAACCCGTCAGATGCCCCTACTAAATATTATTTTTCGCCAATCAAGAAAGGGTACTACACGCTTAACCAAGAAAATTCAAAAAACACAGAACTTGATGTGTATCATGAAAAGCCTTGGTACTGCCGTGGAGACAGCCTCACATACGAACTTATAGTGGATGACAACCAAACCAAGCAAAGTTACGACAACCTGCTAAAAGATTATCAAGATCCACTGGATATATTAAACGCACAGTTGTCAGAACAATTGGACGTATCGGTATCCGATGGCGAAAGCGAAGCCGAAATATATCAAGTAGGTGCTACAACAGATGGCAACAAAGAATAAAAATTCGCAACTGGTACACACTGTCGACGAAGTGTTAGGCATGCTTTTACGTAAAGGTGTCAACGGTGAAATTGTTTTAAACGACAGTGAAGAAATTGAGCATTTTCAAAAGCACAGCGAAATGCTCAATTCGCCTGTTGTACTGACCAGCGAAGACTTATCGGACAACTTTCACGAAGTTAAAACTAACCAGTGGAATATTCCAGATAAGTACCTTAATATAGACGTTGAGAATTACTTGCTCGAACGCTGTACTACACAAGTTGAAATCGATCGTGTTAACACTGAACTGGCTGAGTTTAAAAAACGAGACTTGCTAGTGGTGTTGAACTTAATGATATATCTGGTAGATCATTTTATTGAAAATGATATTGTATGGGGAGTGGGCCGAGGATCTAGTGCGGCATCATATTCCTTGTACCTGATAGGAATAAATCGTGTAAATAGCATTGAGTACGAACTCGACATTAAAGAGTTTTTTAAATAAAGGAATATAAATGGCAAATCGCAGAACTTATCGCGGAAAAATGATTGACATGGAAACATTGCAAAAACAGAACGAACGTTCTACTGCAATGGGCAACATGGGCGTTAATGCTAAGGGTGATAAACTTGGCAAAGGTGGCAAAGTAGTTGAGCCTGCTAACAGTCGCAGTCGCACACACTACAACACAAAGCGCACAACCGTAAACAATCGTGGTAGTCTGAAGTCAGAACCAACCCAAATGGATCAGGAAGTTTTTGATGAGCAAGAGGACACGAAAGCAAAAGAGACAACAAGTAAGAAGACGAGATCAAGCACACCGAAATCGACTTCTAAGAAAGTGAACGAAGTCGAACAAGACAACGGCGACATTGTAATTGAGGACACAGATGACTAAAACAGTAAATGCATTACCAGGCCGAGTTTTAGTCAGTGATATTCAGCGTGGCGAACGACAGGTAGGCAAAATTATATTGCCTAATGATAATGGTAAGTCATCTGGTATTCGAGCACGCTGGGCAGAAGTTTATGATGTTGGCGAAGGCGTAGGCGATCTTAAAAAAGGCGACTGGGTTTTGCTTGCACACGGTCGTTGGACCAGAGGTGTAAAAGTTAATCCTAACACTGACAACGAATTCACTGTGTGGCAAGCCGATTACCCGCAAGGTGTACTAGCAGTGTCAGACGAGCCAACCGAAACGTTCGCAGGAGAAAGCTTAGTACAAGTTGAAAAACTACAGAGGTAACACATGCGAGAACACAACACAGACAATGAAACCGAGGTTCGGTTCACATCCGATATAGTTGACGAATTTGAAATCGACACGCCTGTTATCCTTATCGACAATCCAGCTTTTGTCGATGAGGATGGCAACATAAAGGTTGCCGATCGTAAAGTTATTACACCAGACGGATACCTACCAGAAAGCACAGACGACGAAACACTTCGAGCTGAAGTTGCATGCATTGTAAAACACGAGATATCAAATAATATCAGCAAGAATGTTGCATACTTAATGAAATATCGTTATACTGTTAACGAAACAACAAACGAACTGAAAGTTATTATTCACGGCGTCTACTAACACACAACAAGGAAGTCTTATGAAAGATTTATGGACAGAAAAATATCGTCCTAGCACCATTGAAGGTTACGTATTTCGTGACCAAGCACAAAAAGAACAAGTACAAGAGTGGATCGACTCAGGTGCAATTCCTCATTTGTTATTTTCTGGCGTACAAGGCGCAGGCAAAACAACACTTGCTAAATTATTGCTGAACGAACTAGGCGCACACGAGTTTGATATCAAAATGATCAACGCATCGTCAAACAACGGTGTTGATTTTATTCGTGACACAGTGGAAAATTTTGCCACTGTAATGGGCTTTGGTGATTTTAAATACATTATACTGGATGAGGCCGATTACTTGTCCCCGAACGCACAAGCGGCATTGCGCGGTGTAATGGAAAAATATTCAAACTCACTGCGCTTTGTGCTTACTTGTAATTACCCTAACAAGGTGATTCCTGCTATACATTCACGTTGCCAAGGTTTCCATATACAGAATCTTGACAAAACAGAATACACAGCACGCATGGCAGAAATACTGATAACAGAAGGTGTTGAGTTTGAACTTGAAGTGCTAGACACTTATGTGAAGACAACATACCCAGACATGCGTAAATGCATCAATCTGTGTCAGCAAAATGTCAAGGCAGGACAATTACAATCGCCCAGTGTCGACGACGGTGCTAGTCAAAGCGATGCACAACTGATGATGGTTGCACTGTTTAAAGAAAAACGTTATAAAGAAGCACGCGAAGTTATCTGCAAACAAGTGGCCCCGGAAGAGTACGATGATCTATTTCGTTTTATGTATCAGAACTTGGAATTCTGGGCAGAAGGTGATGCAGACAAAGAAGACCAGTGTGTACTAATTATTCGCAATGGACTAGTAAAGAGTGTATCATGTGCTGATGCAGAGATAAACATTGCGGCAACCATGATCGAATTAGAAATGGTTGCAAACTCATAAGGAATTGAGATGCCTAAAAAGGAAAAGGACACTTTTGTAGTGCTGACGCACAGATATCAGCGTTCGAAACAGCACAAAGACAAATGGGAAGTACACGAAACTTGTGATGTTGTCGATCGTGTAAAAACAAACATGTACACCAGTGCAACGTGCATTGTTAACATCACACAAAAGAAAGTCGAAAAAAATCGGGCAGGTGGCAAAGGTGATGCCGACTACGATAACCTGATCAAGTACTTGCTTGATACTTACCCGGATCAATTTAAGCAAATTGGATTTAACGGTTAGCATGACTGAATGTACACACACAAAACATGTGCCGGGTTACTGGCAAGACAGAGCAGACCACGATCCCGAAGAATGGGAATGCGGTGGCTATGATTTAGGGCCGCATGAGTACATCGAAGGATACGACGAACAAACAGTTGTTGACATTGATACGCACAGATACAAATGCACACAATGCAACAAAGTCTTTTATTACTCGGAACGAGCTCGCCAAATGTACGAAGGCGCAGAGGAATAGCATGAGCACAATCATGGAAACACGCGAATACCAAGCTATACACAAGTTTTACGGAGCACGTATAGCACAACGATCTCAATTGCCGTTGATGAATCACATTAACGAAGGCATTGCTATACTTGAGGAATTCGGGTGCGACATGAAAACTCAGCAAGCATTTTGTTTACATCCGCTTGTTCAAAACGACGAAGACGTTGACGTATCGTGGAGCAGTGCGTATCTGCTTGCGCTTGAATACAAACAACGAGCCAACTCGTACTTGTGCAAACCTGAAACTGATCATGTTCGTACACACCAAGCCGTGTACGAACTGGTCGGGCCAATGTCGCAGGAGTGTGCATACATGTTGATTGCTGACAAACGACAGAATCAAAAAGACTTTATTGCACATCACAAAGGCACGCATGCACGCAGTGAACAACTGTTTCGATACTTTAATATGTGGCTGTCTTATTTACATATGGAGATTACAAAATGAAACGTAAAATTATTCTTAGCGATTGCGACGGCGTGCTGTTAGATTGGCGTACAGGTTTCTTGGATTGGTTACCCGATCATATCTCCGATACTTTACAAATGGACGCACTGGAGCATGAAAACTTTAACAATGCGTTTGATTACGACCAACGTCACATCGATGAACTGGCACACGAGTTCAATCGCTCCGAAGCAATCAGTAGACTTGCACCTTGGCACGATTCAGTTGAGTATGTTAAAAAGCTGGGCGAGCTTGGCTTCCGATTTCATATATGCACTGCAATGGGAACTAACGAATTGTGTCAACAGTATCGCGAATACAACCTTTATTCGCTGTACGGCGATTTGTTTGATATTGTTCAATTGATGCCAGTGGGATCCTCAAAGGCAAGCTGGTTAGATCAATATCGAGACTCTGGTTACTTTTGGTTAGAAGATCATGTAGGGCATGCACAAGATGGTGCCGCACTAGGACTTAAAAGTGTAGTGGTTACTGACTCGTCAAACTCGCAGTATACTGACATCAATTTGCCACGCACAAGCGAACAAACACCGTGGCGTGATATTTACGAAATGGTACTACAGGAGTACAGCCTGTGAGCAATAAACCGTTATGGTTGACAGCAGTAGCGTCTATAGGTCTTGTTGTAGCCTTAGTGACAATGCTCGGTAATAAAAAGAGCGCAGTCGAAAAGTACGACGATGGGTTCGAAGACAAGTGTAATAAAAAAGGTGGTATAGTGATGTACGATAATAGAGGGCCAACAAGCATACCGCATTGCATTTCGCAAAAGGTTGTTATACCGATAACAACAGAATAAAAAAGCGCCTTACGAGGCGCTTTTTTTATGACTGTCTATATTTGCAATTTGCGTTATGGTATCTAGTTATTGCAGATTGTGTGCTTTCTTTTCCGCAATGCTCGCATTTAACTTTTTTTCTCATGTGGTCAAATGATTTAGTTTTTAATGTTTCGCTGATTCGCTTTTTGACTTCGCTAGGATGTGCCTTGCCTTTGTTCCATGGTGTCTTACCTTTTAACGACTCGGATGCTTTGCGTTTAGACTCTGCCGACGCAGGAATTCCCTTGTTCCACGCAACCGTTCCTTTGGTTGGACTCACTCTGCCTTTTAGCCCCTTTGTACGCTTGTTAATCCACTCCGGTGTTTGCTTAATGTTAGATTTTAGAGTTTCGTACATTTTACTGGTTATTTTTTGATCATGCACTGTGTAAAGCAGAATTGCTGCATACTTTAGCTTACTAAGATAAGGATCCTGATCTACCATTTTTGTTAGCAAAAGGTGGCAAACAAAATGCTGGCGCGCAGAAAGAGCAACTATATTTTCGTTGTCATCGCTACCGCCCATGCACCGTGGAATAATGTGATGTTTCTCGATGTATCCGCTATGAGAGTTTACTTTTGCAGACTCGACTATAGCAAAGTACCACTTTGTATATTTGTTATTTAAGAACATAATTTATTGCCAAAAAAATAGCGTACATATAGTACGCTACCTAAGTAAATTATTTATTCATCCTCTCCGTAGACAGTTAATACTTCTGAAACTACAGGATCTCGTTCGATGTCTTTGTGTTGGAAATAAGTAGTCTTCAACACATGCGAGCCGCCGCGTGACTCTAATCTCTCGATAAAATCCTTTAGCCCGTTTGCTTCGAATCCGCGATCGTGCTGTGCCAAGTCACCTGTAACTGAACAGTATGAGCCTTCGCCCATGCGTGTTAGTAACATTTTCATTTGGTTAGGCGTAGCGTTTTGCATTTCATCAGCAACAATATATGCGTTTTTGAACGTGCGGCCTCGCATGAATGACAATGGCGCAACTTCGATGATTCTTTCTTCAAGTATTGTTTTGATTTCAGCAGGATTATAGTATTCTTCGAACACATCCATTATAGGACGAGTCCAAGGTTCCATTTTCTGGTTTAGATCACCAGGTAAAAAGCCATGCTGTTCATCAACCGACACAGCCGGACGAGTGATAACAATACGCGATATTTGATTTTCTTTTAGAAGTCTAATTGCATTCATTACTGCAAGCAACGTTTTACCAGTACCGGCAGGACCAAGTGCAAATGTAATACGTGTGCTCATGTCGCACAAGTCGGCAACATAATTTTCTTGAGCTAAGTTACGTGGTATCATTTCAACCTTTCTGAATCTGGTTTTCTGTAGTTGATTCTTGTTTGATTGATCGAAATCGATTACTTGGCTAGACTGCTTCTTTTTTCTCAATGTATTTCTCCTGTGGAATTGAGGCCAGACTTCAAGGTAGCGAAAGCTCGTCCTGAGATAAATGTCTGGAGTAAAGATGAATAGAAGTGAAATTTGATATTTGTATTTTCCATCTACATATACTTATCATCTGAAAATGATAATGGCCTTAAAAAGACATTTTTCTTAAACTTATTAAACTCGCTCATCTTATAGATAAATACATAAAATTAACGTTAGTAGGAAGGTTCATGGTTTACGGATTAGAAGACGTAAGGAATACTTTAGCAAATATTACCCAACAAGAGTACTTGATTGATATGCTGTACGAGTACGAACGCACACTTGAAGAAGTGGGCATCAAAGCATACAAGAACTGGTACGCCGGCGAATTACTTGACGGTCCTCACGTATCTAAATACTGGATGACATGCAAGTTTATGTACCCGGAAAAGCTAATGCCCGATCCGGATGGTGCATTACGACTTACCAAGATAGGTTGCGAAGTAAACTTTACAAAAGATACATTAAAAAAGCCGGTGAAGATCACATCACCACGCGATTGGCAAAACAACACAACCAAGCAGGCCAAGATACAAGAAAAGCCTGTATGGGTAGTTGAAATTGCAATGCCATTAAAATACATCACTGACAACTTTGATCAACTCAATAGTTTTCTCGATAATGATGAAGACTTGTACGACAACCAAGAAGTTGCAGACCAGTACGAAGATGACGAACCTTTGAGCGATGAAGATATTGTCGATTCGGAATTCGAAGACGGTGAGGAAGAACTATAATGAGAAACAGTCTTAAAGGTACTATTCTAGACAAGATCACAATCGACGAGTTTACACCTAAGTCGGGTGTTTCGGAAGAAGTTGCAGTTGTTGCGTTTTACGCAACAGACGATGCACCAGCACAAGATCTTAACACATATATACAGCGCGGTTATGTTGACGTTATCGATGCCGAAGTTAGTCCTAACCCTGACGAAGATGGCAACTATGTTGTTTTTGTTGAAGTGGCACGCGATGCAAACTTTCTTGATATCTTTTTGAGATTGGTCAAGGACATTGAAAACGTTGCAGGTTCATGCGACTGGAAAGTAGAACCTTTCAGTGCCGAGCAAGCATTTGATATAGACGACCCTGCATTGGTTAAGCATCTCACGCTTGGTAAAGTAACAGAAAGCATCAGGCGCTTTCTTGAAAATTCCAACATTGCTAAAATTACACTGGAGCACGATACTATTGACTTTGGCAAAGTAAAAGGTGTGCTAAAAGATTTTGGCAGAGTCGAAAGCATCATGGGCAAATACTCGCTGGCAGAATCTGTTATTGATATTGACTCAACTGAAGCTTCGGCACTTGAAAGTTTATTAGGCAGTGAGTATCAAGTTTCCAAGTACGGCTCTAATGTTTTTATTGCACATCAAACAAATGAAAATGCAGTTGTGCTAAACAATCTAATTTTTACCCACTCGTTTTAATCAAACCATAAATAAGATTGTAGCCCATTAACTGCAATCTTATTTTATGACACACTATCAGACACTTGGCGTTGACAACAACGCAACATCAAAAGAAATTAAACGTGCATACAAGAAAAAGTCGTTTGACTATCATCCTGACCGAAACAAAGATGCATCAGCACAAGCACAGTTCCAACTTATCGGCGAAGCATATTCGTGCCTGAGTGATCCTCACAAGCGCAAGCAGTACGACAACGAACTGCAAGGCAAGAACAAAAACCCGTTTGAAGATTTACAAGATTACTTTTACCAGCAAGGTCATGCAAAAAAGCCAAAGCCCGCAAATGATTTTTCGGCCACAGTAACACTGGAAGAAGCCTGTAACGGTTGCAAACGAGTTATCCCAGGATCGAAAACAGTTGTTCAGATACCTGCAGGTGTAACAGAAGGATCTCGTGTAACCACTGGCAAAACAACAATTATTATTAAAGTTGCTAAAAACAATAAATTTGTCTTGCGAAAACATGATCTTTATACAACACTGTATGTTGATGCAATACAAGCAATGGTCGGGATTGACTTATTCATTAACCATCCGGACGGTACAAAGTTAAAAACTAGGATTTCAGCAGGAACGCAGGAAGGCCAAAAGATTCGTATTGCAGGTAAAGGAATTAGTGACGCTGGAGACTTGTATATTTTTTGCCATATTGTTATTCCAGACTTGACAGAAAAAGACAAAGATAGTATTATACATTTACTCAGTAGTTCATCAGCAGAAATATAAAGGGTACATTATGTCATCACCACAAGAATTATTCCAGCGCGTATTGTCTAACAGCATGGACATTCAGCGCAAGAAAAAAGTAATTTACTTGTCACCAGAAGTTTTTACACATGCTTTGCTTAAAGAAAAAATTGTAGCAGACATGGTTGCAGAATTAGGCGGCGACCCTAAGCTTGCTAAAGAAGAGCTCGAGAAAGAAATTGAGCAACAACCGCAAGCCGGCTTCGGTGGATCAAACGGCAAGATGTCGCAAACAATCGACTCTATTATTAAAAAGCAAACACTGATGCTATCAACTGCCGAAGCGGCAGACTGTACAGAACGCGATGTATTATTTGCACTTGTACTTGACATCATTGATGCAGAGCTTGATGATAATCCAGCCAAAGACATCTTAGCAAAGCACGGTGCAGACCGTGAAGCAGTTGATAACTACAGACGCGAAAATGGCGACGAAGCCGAGTCTATACTAGACAAGTACTGCGTCAACTTAAACACAGAATCAACCATGGGCAACATTGACCCGGTAATTGGTCGTGAAAGCGAAGTTAACGACACAGTTGAAATACTTGCACGCCGCAAGAAAAACAACGTGGTGTTTGTTGGTGAACCTGGCGTAGGTAAAACTGCTATCGCCGAAGGTCTTGCACGCCAGATTGAAAAAGGCGAAGTGCCAGAAGCAATTGCTGACATGGTGGTTTACTCACTTGATGTTGGTACACTTGTTGCAGGAACCAAATTCCGCGGTGAACTTGAAGAACGCTTTAAAAAGATTCTTAAAGAAGTTGAGAGCAAAGGCAACGTTATCATGTTTATCGATGAAATGCACATGATCATGGGCGCAGGCGCTACAAGCGGTGGCACCATGGACATTAGCAACATGCTCAAGCCATCGTTAGCATCAGGCAAGATCAAGTTGGTCGGTGCTACTACAGAAGATGAGTTCACTGAACATCTTGAAAAAGATCGTGCGCTTATGCGTCGAGTTCAAAAGATTACTGTTAACGAGCCAAGTGTCGACGACACCAAGCGTATTGTTAAAGGCATCGTTAAATACTACACTGATTTCCACGGTGTTGAATATGCAGACAACGTTGTTGATGTTGCTGTCGATTTAGCAGATCGTTACATGACACAGCGATTCTTTCCAGACAAAGCAATTGACATCATTGATGCAACAGGTGCAACGGCCAAGCTCGAAGACATTGACACAGTTGATGTCAACCGTGTTATTGGTGCAGTGTCGAAGATGTCGAATATTCCAGTTGACATGATTGATGTTAAAGAAAATGACTTGGTTGCTTCATTGCCTGCTAAAATGCGTAACGAAGTGTTTGGGCAAGATCACGCAATTGAAGTACTGATCAATTCGATCATGATTGCAAAATCCGGACTGCGCGATGGCAACAAGCCAATTGGTAACTTTTTGTTTGTTGGTCCAACTGGTACTGGTAAAACTCACATTTGTAAGCGACTAGCTGACAACATGGCTTCTAAGCTGGTACGTTTTGATATGTCGGAATATCAAGAACGTCACAGTGTATCAAAACTAATCGGTGCTCCTCCAGGTTACGTTGGGCACGGTGAAGGCAAGAACGGTGACGGTCAGTTGATTTACGAAGTACTGAACAATCCTAACTGTATCTTGTTGTTAGACGAAATTGAAAAAGCGGCACCTGAAGTTACGCAGATACTTTTACAAGTAATGGACGACGGTCGATTAACTTCGTCAAGCGGTAAAACAGTTGACTTCAGTAATGTTGTGTTAGTGCTAACATCAAACTTGGGTGCTGCCGATGCAGACAAACAAGGCATTGGTTTTGGTGCAACTGACTTTGATGCAACTGCAATCGACGAAGCAGTTAAAAAGTTCTTTCCACCAGAGTTCCGCAATCGTGTTGATCATGTTGTACAATTCAACAAGCTTGAACAAGAGCAAGTTGAAACATTGGTCGATGTCGAAATGCAGAAACTGAACGCCCAGCTTGTTAAACAGGGCGTTCAAGCAACCATGTCAAACGAAGCTCGTTCATGGCTTGCTAAAGAAGGCTACCAGCCAGCACTTGGTGCTCGTCCATTAGGAAGAGTGTTCCAAGAAAATGTTAAATTGCCAATCTCTAAAGAAATACTGTTTGGTGATTTAACAGGCGGTGGACTGGTACATGTTGACTTTGATGCAGAACAAGACAACATTGTTGTTAATGTTACGCACCAAGGCACAACCATAGAGCTTGCTACTGCTGAAGTACCCGCTTAACGTAAAAGTTAAGCATCTGCTGAGAATGGTGTACCTGTAAAAAGGGTACACCATTTTTTTTGATAAATACAATAAAATTATTGTATGAGGAATATCAATGAGCGGATCACGCACGTCAGTTATCATGCTGACAAACACCAAGAAGGAGATGGAAGTAACAGGTCCTCGTATCAAAGGAGACAGTTACTTTGGCTACACCGATGGCGTACATACAATACAATTAAAGTATTTGAACTTTACAGGCGGTTTTGGACTACAAGGTACACTTGCACTTGATCCACAAGACGAAGATTGGTTCTGGATCGATTTACCGGGCATTGAAGATTTCAATGCAGTGCCGTACTTGATGTACCCGAAAGACCCACTTAGTCCTACTGGCGATGATTCAATTGAGTCAAACTTTATTGGCGACTCTGGCACCGAAGCATTTACATTTAAAGGAAACTTCACTTACCTAAGAGCAGTTGTGACACGCGAGTATATCGATCCTGCTCCAGTTCAGCCCTCGGATGGTACTTGGTACTTAGGGCAAATAGATAATGTTCTATTATGTATATAAAGGAAGGTAATGGGTGCTAAACTACCGGATGCTTGGAAACTTTTAGCTGTCACAGTATACTTGATCATATGTTTGTTTGACTTTTGGTTGATGCCAGTGTATCGGACACATCTAAACCAGCAATTCATTAACAATGCGGCTACCACTGTACAGGCAGAAAACCGGGCATACATACTTGAAGTCATTGATCGTGTAAAACTAGAAAAATGGGTTCCTGTTACTACCACTGGTATAGGAGGAGTTATATTCCACCTTTCGTTCGGTGTAATGATGACAGGGTCAGCACTGACCAGGCGCACATGGACTATATCATCGTCAGGCGGAATATCTTCGTCACCAAAAGATGATGACCAAGAAAAGATAGACAACAAGGAAAAATAATAGTATGCTTATACAAATGGACAAGGATACTATTATGGAAAAGAAAACTGTTGTTTTTTGCTTTGGTCGCATGCAGCCTGTAACACGAGGTCATGAAAAAATGGTCTCGCGTGTTCTATCTGAAGCAAAGTCTCATCAAGCCGATCATGTTGTATTTTTATCGCAAACACAAAATTTGCCTGACAACCCACTAGATTGGAACACCAAGCGAAACTTTGCAAGAGCCAGCTTTCCAGGCGTTTGTATATCCGACGACACTGCAATCAAGACTCCGTACCAAGCACTAGAAAAATTAGCAGAGCAATATGAAAATATTATCTTTGTGTGCGGCAGCGATCGTGTTAAGCAGTTTTCTTCTATGAGTGACTATGCTAAAGAGTGGGGTGTAAAGTCTTTTGTTGCAGAGTCAGCAGGCGCACGTAACAGCGATATAAACACAGTTGCAGGTGTTAGCGGATCTGTTGCCCGAGAGGCCGCAAAAAACAACGATTTTAGTACTTTTTTACAGTGCATGCCCGGTCGTATAAGTCGCAAGCAAGCAATAACAATGTTTAAAAAGTTACAGTCAGAACTAGGCATCGAAGAGAGCCCCGAAGAACTAAATAAAGAGGCAGATGATTATCGTCAAGGATCTTTGCGTGGCGAATTCATTTATTCAGGTTGGGGTTAATATGAAAATTGCAGATATTACTCGCGAGCTTTCTGCACGCGATGTTATAGAGTTTAAAGAGTTATTTAATAGTCCGATTCAATTGAGTCAGGCAAAGCAAGTGTTATCACCATTTATTGTTGACCAAGACTTGTTTTCAATTATCGACAACGAGTTAAACGTTGTCGGAGACAAAGACGGGCGTGATTTGATTGTCAGTTGGCTAAAACAAAATATGCCAGAGTTGTTCGAAGAACCTTTCGAACCAGCACCTGCTTACGAATCCCCTATTTCTTCCCACCCTGACATCACAGGTGAATAATTATGCAAAAATATGTAGTTGGGTTCTGCTTTAGTGTAGACCATACGCATGTAGCTATCATGTTAAAGAATCGTCCCGAATACCAAGCAGGACTTTACAATGGGCTTGGCGGCAAAGTTGAGCCGGGCGAAGAATCGCACAAAACAATGAGCCGTGAATTCGAAGAAGAAACCGGAGTTTATATTTGGGGTAATAACTGGAAACACGTTGGTGTAAAAACTGACGACCAAGATTATTACATCGATATATACTACGCACGCACCGACTGCGTGTACAATTGTAAAACTGTTGAGGACGAAGAAGTTGTTATTGCTAAAACAGCAGACATTGACAACTACGAATTTTTCGACGATGCTAAAGAAATAATCAAGCATCTTGATAAAGAATTTGCTTGACAAACTGTTTCCACTCTGCTAAACTACAGACCACAGGTAAAGAATACCGAACATAATCACAAGGAGTGTACATGTCTGAAGAACGAGAATACAACCGTAAGGGCTTTACGGGCGAAGATATTATTCGCATTAAACAGCTCATCAGCGAAGGCTGCCAAGTCAATCAAGAAATTGATGACCTTAAAGAAGGCCTACGCGATACAGTAAAAGCAATTGCCGAAGAAATTGATGTTAAACCTAGTCAATTGAACCGCGCGATTCGTATTGCGCATAAGCAAAATTTACACGAAGAAAGAGATGCACTCGACGAAGTCGAAGATATACTCGACGCCGCTGGCAAGAAGTAATTATTTCTGTTTACAGTTGCTAAAATGCCAGCGTTTCATCGAATTTCCTTTTCCGGTTTTCCCGCAATAAGGGCAAGTTTGTTCAACACTGGCATGCGCTGAACAGTTTGGGTTATTACTAAGTTTTGCTTTTTGTTCGTCGGATAGCGGTGTTTTCTTTACACCTCGGTTAGCATCAGCAATCTTTTTTATATGCTCGGTACTTTTTATTTTTCCTTTAAGCGATTTACTAATCTTTTGTTTATGTTCTTCGCGCATTGGTCCGTAGGAATTACCGAGCTTACCCTTACTAATATTAGCCGAATGCTCGGGTGTTTTCTTTACACCTGTCATTGAAGTGCTAATCTTTTGTTTATGTTCATTGCTAACTGAGTTACCTTTATTAGCACTACTGATCTTATGCTTTACTTCATCCGTAAGTAAACGCCCGGAAAGAGTTTTGCTAATTTTATCGCGTACCTCTTGAGAACGAGGTATACCTTTAAACAACGACGGCTTCCCGTACATAGGATTGTTTTTACCGCTGTTGGCTTGAGAAAAGTCTTCTTTTAATCTCTGATAAGTGCGACTTGATATTTTTAGGCCTTCGCGTGTATGCGACATAATCCAGATTGCATAAAGCATAGATTTGTCATTATGTATTTTATAAAGTAATCTATGTGCAATATAATGTTCGCGAGGTGTTAGTCTAACTAAGTTTTCTTTTTCGTTAGTACCACCGTGCGAAACAGGAACTATATGATGTACTTCGGAGACTTCGGTTTCTAACAACTCAGATTTTTTGCGATGCTGTATAAGTTTATTGTAAATAGAACTATAATTCATAACCTTGTTTACCTGTCTTGGTTTTATATTATTTATCGACAGGTAAATTAAAAAAGGATATTTAATGTACATTGATGCTCTACACTTAAGAAAAGAAGAAGTTGTTCGTGTAGTGGAACGTGTTAACGGTGAACGCATTGTAAAGGAATACCAACCAGATTGGCACTTTTATATCGATGATCCACGCGGAACACACAAAACCATACACGGCAAACCAGTAAAGCTTATTTCACCAAGCAACCACACTGAACGTGCAAAAATGCTCAATCAGTTTTCTGGCGCCAAGTACGAGTCAGATGTTAACATTGTTATGCGATGCCTCGAGAATGAATATCTTAATTGCAACGAACCTAACTTGCATGTTGCGTTTTTCGATATCGAGGTTGACTTCGACAAAGATAACGGTTACTCCGAACCTGCAGATGCACTGACACCGATCACTTCAATTGCTGTATATATGCAATGGCTTGATCAAATGGTGTGTTTAGCAGTACCGCCTAAAGGTTTGTCAATCGACGAAGCAACTCAGATTGCACACGAAGTTGGCGACACAATCATTTTCGAAAATGAAAAAGAATTGCTCAAAGTGTTTCTTGAACTGATCGAAGATGCCGATGTATTAAGCGGCTGGAACTCAGAAGCATACGATATACCATACACTGTGCATCGTATCATAAAACAACTTGGCAGACAAGAAATTCGCAAACTGTGCTTGTGGGATGAAAAGCCCAAGCTTAGAAAGTTTGAGCGAGGCTCAAAAGAGTTGCCAACATATGACTTGATTGGTCGCGTTCATCTCGACTACATGCAGTTATACAAAAAATACAACTACGAAGAACGTCACAGTTATGCACTGAACGCAATTGCCGAAGCCGAACTAAACGAACAAAAAGTCGATTACCCAGGCACACTGGATCAGCTTTACAACAACGACTTTAAAAAGTTTTTGCAATACAACATACAAGATACCATGCTGTTACATCGCTTAGATGTAAAGCTACAGTACATTGACTTGTGTAGCACGATTGCACATGCTAACTGTGTGTTGATGCCTACTACAATGGGCACAGTTGCAATGATTGACCAAGCGGCTATTATTGAAGCACATCAACGAGGTTTAGTTGTTCCGAACAAGGTTAGACACGACGGTGATGTTAGAGCCGCAGGTGGCTGGGTAGCAACGCCTAAAAAGGGCATGCAAAAATGGGTTGGCTCTGCCGATTTGAACTCTCTGTATCCATCTGTTATACGTGCGCTCAACATGAGTCCGGAAACAATTATCGGGCAACTTGACTTGAGCGGAACAGAAGAAGCCATTAACCAGTACGAAGCAGAAGCCAAGCGACACACATTTGCAATGTGGTGGAACGATAGATTCTGTCCACTTGAGATGGAATACTTTTTCGAAAACAATCGAGAACAAAAGTTAAGATTGCGATTCGAGAATGGCGACACTTATACTGTTACTGGCGCTGAACTGAGACAGCTTATATTCGAAGGTGGCAAACCTTGGGCAATATCTGCAAACGGTACTATTTTTAGAACTGATGCCGAAGGTGTTATTCCTGGGCTGTTAAGCCGCTGGTACTCCGAACGTAAGTTTCTAAAAAGCTTTGGTGCGGCATACAACTTGGTTAAACTTAACGAAAAGGAAAAAGGCTTTAATATTCCTAAGGAGTTGTTTACCAACGATGACATTGACGACAGTGTAGCAAAAGCCGATCCTTACTTGGCAACCGAAGCTTTACAGATCAAGGTGTTTTCGAAACTGATCGAACAAGGCGATCGTGACGAACTTGTGGCGTACATGAATCGACAAAATCTTGAAGTTGACGAAAATGGCAAAGCACATTATCGAAAACAACAAGACATTGAAGATATACTTGCGTTCTGGGACAAACGACAGTTGGTTAAAAAGATTAACTTGAACTCAGCGTATGGAGCACTATTGAACGCAGGCTCAAGATTCTTTGACCAAAGAATTGGACAATCAACTACGCTTACTGGACGTAACATCACCAAGCACATGGCGGCAAAAACAAACGAAATGCTAACAGGTGTGTATGATCATTACGGCGAATGCTGTATTTACGGTGACACTGACTCCACGTACTACAGCGCATATCCTGCACTCAAAGAAGACATTGAGTCCGGTAATCTTGAATGGAACAAAGAAACTGCAATTGAAGTGTACAACACAATTTCGGATCAAGTTAGTGATACATTCCCGGAATTCATGAAAGACACGTTTAATATCCCACTAGAACAATCTACTGGTGTTATTGTGTCGGCTCGTGAGATAGTTGCAGAATCGGCCTTATTCATTAAGAAAAAACGCTATGCGGCACTGGTTTACGACGATGAAGGTAAACGTAAAGATATCAACGGCAGCATCGGTAAAGTTAAAGCAATGGGCCTTGACTTGAGACGTTCTGATACACCGCGCTTTGTGCAAAAGTTCTTGATGGACATACTGACTGAAACTTTGCTTTACAAAGGCGAAGACCATGTAATTGGTATGATCAAAGAATTCAAAGAAGAGTTCGATGCCATGAAGCCGTGGGAAAAAGGCACGCCTAAAGCTGTAAACGGTTTAACCAAGTACAAAGACAGACGTGATGTTGCACTGGCAGCAAAAATGCAAGGACAGAAGGTGCAGTTGACTATACCAGGTCACGTAACTGCAAGCATGAACTGGAACTTGCTTAGAAAAGTAAACAATGATCATCACACCGGTCCTATTATAGATGGTCAAAAGATCATTGTTTGTAAGCTAAAAGAAACAGCTGACAATGTAATGAAGTCTGTTGCTTACCCGATCGACGAAGCGCATTTGCCGGACTGGTTCTTGGAGTTACCGTTTGACGAAGAAGCAATGCGTGAAGCTATTGTTGATCAAAAGGTAAGAAACTTGCTAGGCGTGTTACCGTGGGACTTAACCAAAGCATCAAAGCAAGCCGCACACTTTGATTCATTGTTTGGGTAACAATGAAAACACACTGCACATATACAAAACAATACAAAGGTGACCGAAAGCCAACATGCGGCTGCCGTTACTGCAAATTAATCTGGGAATATAAAGAGAGCAGGCGCAAGGTTTCACGGCACTTGCCGTCTGGTCCGATTTGTTAAAATAATGCTTGACATTCGAACACAACCTTGCTATAATACCCCTAAAATCGTAAAAGGAATTACAAATGGTTTTTAATACCCTATCAGATATAGTAAAACACACACATGCCTTAGGCTTCATTGAAGCAGTTAAAGTTAAAGGTGACGAGGAATCGGTTATAATCGAGGCCATGGAAGAAAATCGCGCAGTTGTTTTAACAGGCGTTATCAACAAGCCAATTGAGAACTTGGTTGGCACAGTTGGTTTATCGCGCATGGGCGTTCTTGCAGGTTACCTGGGCTTTGATCGATTCAATTCAAAAGATGCTACAGTAACAATTGAATCACGAGACAGAGGCGGAATCGAAACTCCTGCAGAAGTATCGTTTGATTCCGGTTCTGGTCACTCTGGACAGTATCGATTCATGGCAGCTGAAGTTGCCGAAGAACAAATACAAGTGCCGCCGTTTAAAGGTGCCGAGTGGAAAGTTACAGTTGAACCGTCGTCGCAAGGTATCACAGACTTGTCAACAATGAACAACATTCTTGGCAGTTACGAAGACTCGTTTATTGCAAAAACAAACAACGGTAACCTTGAGTTCCATATTGGTTCGGGTTCAACTGACAGATCAAAAATAACATTTGCAAAAAACATCAGTGGCACATTGACTCACGCTTGGCGCTTTCCAGTAACACACTTTTTGGCAATCATGAAGTTGCACAAAAGTTCTGAGTTTACTCGCGTAAGCTTTAGTGATCAAGGCGCACTTAAAATCGAAGTAAACTCCGGTATCGGTACTTACACTTACATCCTTCCTGCAAGAGCTAGCTAGACATCTGTCTAGCTTTACTCCAAGAGGTTTAAATGACAGAAAAATTTGATCAATTTAATTTAACTGATTCGCAAGAACCCGACTGGGCAGTACACTTGCCTGCGTTCAGTGGGTTTTACATTCACCAAATGGCCAAGCTTGACGATGACCCTGAGTACTACGGACCTAATCGTTTTAGTGGTAACTTTGATAAAGGACATCAAGGGCTTGACTTTTACAACGGCAACGGGTACTTTAACTACAAGTGGGGATTGTACTCAGCAGGGCATGCTAAACTTGATCTTGAAAAGTCCAAAGAACAAGAACGCATGGTACAAAGTCGCAAGCGTGACGGTTCGACCTTCCTACTTGGAGACTCAGGCGGATTCCAGATTGCAAAAGGCGCAGGTCACTTTAAAAACGTTGACTGGTCTGACTTTCAAGGTGCAGGCGGTGACAAGATTCGAGAAAAGGTTTTGCGTTGGCTTGAAGCAACTTCGGATTTTTCAATGACACTTGATATTCCTGCGTTTGCTGCCGAGCCACCGTTAAGCCAAAAAACAGGTCTAACATCGTTTGACGACACACTTGACTTGAGCTTGATAAACTTGTATTACTTTATACAGCACCGCACGCCTGGCGCTACCAAGTTTCTTAACGTGCTGTCCGGTACTAACTTTGACAACTCCAGCAAGTGGTACGAGTCTGTTAAAATGTTTAGTGATGCAGACGAAATTGAAAAGCTTGGCTTCAGTCGTGATCGTACACTTGAAGGTTATGCATTTGCTGGTATCAACATGAAGCACATGCCTAGCGTGTTAGCACGCATGGCAGATTTGTTACGTGATGGTCTAATCGAAGACAAAGAGTGGATTCACTTTTTGGGTATCGGGCGACTAGACTGGGCATGTTACTTGACTTCTATACAAAGACAGCTTAGACAGTACGAGCCAAAAATTACAATTAGTTTTGACTGTGCGTCAGCGTTCTTGGCAGTTGCAAAAGGACAGATTTACACGTACCCTAGTTACACATCGAAACGCTTTGGTTACAACATGAAGAAAGCAGTTGATGACCGTTTGCTTAAAGAAAGCAAACAGCAGATGCCTTTTAACGGTCCGATTGCTAGTCGCATGACACTTGGTGATATGTGCCGCCTAGGCCCAGATGAACCGAACAAGCTAGGCAAGGTTGCTAAAACAAGCTGGGACAACGGCAGCTATTTGCTAGCAATGGCCAGCAATGTTTACATTCATGTTAATGCAGTGCAAGAAGCAAATCGTTTGGCTGACATGGAATACACTAGATTTAACTTGAGTTACAAAGACTGGAGCAAGCAAAAGCGTGGTTCAGCAGTTAATCAAGTAAGTGACTTTGTGCCTGCTAACATTTTATTCTTTAACTCGTTTGTGGAAGAGTTCTTTGCCAAGGACAAGACACATGACGAAAGAATGGAAATGATCAATGCTAACCGAAACTTCCTGGACGAACTAAGCTTTGGTGGACAAAAAGGCAACGTGTTTGGAAACTTGTTTGATACTACAGAAGTTGCTAGCCCTGACAATGAAGAAGTCGATGGTCTTGCTACATACGCAGATGTTGACGATATCCCGGAGGACGACGACGAATGAGAAAATTATACTACTGCGGACTTGAACAGCTTGAAGCCCGCTACACTTTACAGTTGCAAGACTGGAACGAACGTGTGTTTGAAGCTCGCGACATTAAGTATGTTTCGGTGCTCGGTCAAAACTTAGACGACTCAAAGCAAATTGTTACTGGCAGTGTGCTTGATGCACACGGACGTACTTTTTACAGCATGACACAAATGGCCGAGCTGATACGCATGATGCAACAAGGCGATGTGACCAGCGAAGATGTGATATTTTTTGAGGATATGTATACTCCAGGAATAGAATCACTTGCATACATCATGGACCAAGTCGAAGACAAGTACAAGCCCAAAGTGTTTGTACGTTGCCTAGCGCAAACGGTTGACCCTGATGACTTTGTGTGTCGCGAAGGCATGTTTAACTGGATGCGCAAGTTTGAAGAAATGTGTGCTGAGTTTGTGTCGGGCATCATTGTTGCAAATGAAGAATTTGCCGCACACTTGCGCATTGCCGGTTTCAGCTGTCCGATTTACGTAAGTGGATTGCCGTTTGGTAAACAAGAAGTGTCTGATCGTGTTGCGCACAATACACCGCTTAACCAACGCAAAAAGCGCGTGGTGTTTGCGGCACGCTGGGATGATGAAAAACAGCCGCACTTTTACATGGACCTAATTGAAAAGTACAATGCAATATACCCAGAGGTAGAATTTTGTGTTTGTACTGGCGGCCCTGAGCTAAAAGGTAATAACCTAGAAGCCATCGAGCGTGCGAAAAAGTTAGCAAAGTCCAATCATGTTAGATTTAAGATTTATCAAAATCTTAAGAAGGACGACTACTATCGCATTCTTGCAGACAGTTGCGTATTGTTTAATTGTGCATTGCAGGACTGGACATCGAATACAGTGAGCGAAGCCGATACACTTGGTGCATTGACATTGTTTCCTGCGTACAGAAGTTTTCCTGAAGTGTTTGCAAACAATCACAATCACATGTACACTCCTTGGAGTGTCGATGATGCCTACGAAAAGCTACGCGAAATGTTTAACTGTATCACCGAAGGCAACTTCGACAAATACAGCTTAGGCAAAATTAGCGATTGGCAAAACGGCACAATTGATCGCACAATTGATATCATGCTTGGTAATGGCGAACACTGGAGACGAAATAGCAACGACTACAGAAAACAGGTTGCCAAGCCTAAATTTTAAAGGAACAAAATGTCTAACACTCATGTACTAGTTACAGGCGGTGCGGGATATATAGGGCAAGCAGTTGTTGAAGAATTAGTCAACTTGGGTTTTACGGTTACAGTTGTTGACCGTAAAACCTCTCCTTATATTGCACAGCTTGAAAAAGAACGCAAGATTTTCTTTCATCAAATGGACTATGTTAATATTGCTAGTTTTGGCGAGCACCAAATGCAAAGCTATGACTACATTATTCATTTGGCTGCCAGTCACCAAGTCAGTGAAAGCATGCACATGGCATCCGACTATTACGAAAACAACATCACTAAATTTAAGATACTGATTGATCATGCTTATCAGCATAACCTAAGCGGAATTATTTTTAGTGGCAGTTCTTCTGTTTACGGAAACAATAGCAAAGTAAACACAGATGAAAGCACCTTGTTCGACCCAACCAGTCCTTACGCATCTACCAAAGCAATTGCGGAGTACATGCTCAGTGACTATCACAGGTCATATCAGTTGCCTTATGTGTCGTTGCGTTACTTTAATGCCGCTGGTGCTGACCCCGAAATGAAATACGGCTATTCACAAGGTACACCCAGCCACCTTGTGCCATGTATTGTTAGAAGCTTGCTTGATAACAAACCGTTTGTGGTGTACGGCAATGATTACCCGACGCCCGACGGCACCGCAATAAGAAGCTACACTCACGTGAAAGATATAGCAAAAGCGCATGTTTTAGCATTGCAGTATATGGAGCGCAATCTCAGTGTAGGAGATGTTTTTAATATCGGGCATCATGAAGCATACTCAGTAAAGCAAGTTGTTGAAACAGTTAAGCAGATGTACCCAGAGTTCGAGTATATCGAAACTGATAGACGACCCGGCGACTCAATTATGCAATCGGCAGACAATTCTAAATCAAGTTTGACACTTGGTTGGAAAATTGCTTATAATATAAAAGACATGTTAACTCATGAAATAAATTATCAAACTATGCAAAGGAAGCAAAATGGATAGAGATGGTCACAACGATGCAGTATACTTTGTAGGACCCGAAGTAGAACACACACTTGCATTCAGTATGAAAACGCTGTTTGTAGTTTCGTATCGCAACAAAGAGCAGGTCCTAGATTTTGCTAACGAACATCAGTGCAAGCACGTTTACTTAGGTGCTAATAAATCTTTTCAAAAGAACAAAAAGTTTGTTGAGATAGCAGAGTTTTTGTTAGACAACCGCATCAAGGTAACACTGGATTACCCGATTACTGCACATGATTGGATTCTTGAAAACTGGCCAAACACAGTGTTAAACCACAAAGACTTTATTGCTATGATCAGCGTTGAGATTCCTAAGATTGAAACGTTCTCGAAAAATGCTTGTGTTAAAATTGATGACACTGGCATGGAACAAAGCAACTCCGGTGTGTGGACGCTGCCAGTGCATGAAGTAATGGACAGCAATCGGTTTACACCATGGACCGAATACGTGAACGACCATGTAGTATGGACAGAAGAAGATAACAAAAAATTCTGGAACGACAAGCGCAACAACGATTATCGGAAGAAATAGAATGATTATTACCAGGTACAGTAAAAACATTGTAGACCATGCAATCAAAATGAGAAAATTATCTGCTAAAATACGGCAGGCTCATTGGAAAAGGCATTTTGCATACATAATGCAGCCTGTTACTGTGCCTGGTAATAACAACACATCTATGCAAAGTTATGCACTGTTTCGTACTTACTACAAGCGCAGTACTGTCTTTATAAAATACGTGTACGAAGACTCGTTCGATATAGATGTTTCGGGATCTGTATGTGTACCGTCGTTGGATTCGTTGTGCTATTTTAGCCTGTCTGACAATGGCGACAGCATCCGGAAGAGGACTGTATCGAAGGGCAAAGAAATACAGATAGTAACGAACACCGAACGTTACACGTTGCAAACCAAGGCACCGGTTATGTTTTATGAGTACGAGCCAGATGGCTATGGCGGTCGGGGTAACCGAAAGATTGATGTAGTGTACCGAAACATGTACAGCAAACTGGTAGGTACAAAGTATGCAAAAGATAAAAGCATACTTACACCCGAGGATTTCAACAAAATTTCAATTATGTATACATCCTAATGGAACTGAAATTAAAAACTAAAGCACGTAAAAAATACGAACGCGCAACACGCCTGAGTAAATGGCACAAAAAGTTTGCATGGCTGCCGGTTTGCGTGGACGAAGAACAAGGTGTTTCGTGTTACGTGTGGCTAAAGCCAGTGATGAGAAAATGCAAACTCGAGCACAGTGATGATAAGTTTGCGTACACGCCAATTTATAAAAAGTGCGAAGATTTGACACAAGCTATATTAGCCGGCGAAAATGAACAGGCTATTATATTTTTGTCTTACAATGCAAGATCAGTGTATCGTGGATTAAAAGACGAACTGAAAATCAAGGACGAAGAATGAAAAGATTTATTTATGTAAAATTTCAACAAGAAGGCATACACTGTTACCCGGCAGCGGCAACAGATCCTTCGTTAGCAACAGGCGAATGGGACGACGTATCGTTTCTGGGCAACCCACACTTTCATTACTTTCACTTCAATGTCGAAATAGAAGTGTTCGAAAATGATCGAGACATTGAGTTTATTCAGTTTTCACGTTGGCTACAGCGATTGTACAAACAGGAAACACTTGAGCTCAATTCAAAGTCGTGCGAAATGATGGCCGAGGACCTAATTGAACAGATTACTCAACGGTACCCAGGACGTGATATCACTGTAGATGTTTCCGAAGACAACATTAACGGAGCAAAGCTGAAATACACAGCGGAGTAGCAACATGTATGTAAAGGTGCAAACAAAAGAAAAAAAACTGTATGACCGCATACAAAAATGCGGCCATTGGCACAAGGTGTTTGTTTTCTGGCCTCGCGAGGTCGATTCTGCTAACGGACAAAAAGAGTTTGCATTCTTTACTACACTGTACAGAAAAGCCGAATTGCATTACAGTGCTGGTTACGAAGGCTCAAGTAGCGGAATAAGATTTCGTTTTCGGCATCGCAAACCCGACGACGGCATGATGCAAGCACTTGCCGAAGGCGACTGTATAGAGTTCGGAGACTCTGACGCCAGGAAAATGTACCTCAACTTAAAGGAAAAACTCGATGCAAACTAATAATATATCAGATCAGCAAACAACCGATCTTGTTAAAAAAATCGCAACCGATATTGAATCGAGCGGTTGGGAACCCGAAATGATAGTTGGTATTGCTCGAGGTGGTCTTGTTCCTGCTACCATGCTCAGTTATCGTTTCGAATGCGACATGCAACCGCTGGTGTGGCAAACCAGTAAAGGTTCAGCACAAGAATCCAACTTATGGTTACCCGAAGATGCTGTAGCCGGTAAGCACATTTTAATTGTAGACAATGTTGTTAGAACAGGTACTACACTGCAACAAATTATGTCCGACTGGGACTTGTCGGTTGTTAACAACATAGACTGGGGCCAAGGCGTCAAGTTTGCATGCTTGCACAGATGCGTAGATTCAGAAATAATGCCACAGTATGTCGGTGATACTATAACTAGTACACAGCAAATGATTTACCCATGGGAGAACCTAAATGGCTAAGAACAAAAAAGAACTAGTACTAACAGAAGAAGACTTAAAAGAAGTCGAAGATCCAATTAAAGCCGCCGCACTTTTATTAAAAGAGCTTCGTCGCATGAACGACAGACTTGACACAATTGATTGGAAGTCCTGGGAGATGATGAAAAAGATATCTCCGGAATCTAACAAACCGGAGTAAGTATCTATGGCCAGGCTAATAGGAAAGCCACCACCACCACAACCAAGACCATCGGCGCCTAGGCGCGGAAACCCAATGATGTCTCCAGCGGGTGTCGAGTTCGAATTTGCAATACCCGTTGCAGAAAATGCAACCATGTTTGAACTAAAAAGCGATGTTTCGCTAGCCGAGTTGAACAGCCGAATCAGCGCCGAGCTTGTTGAGAACTACCTCACAATCGAAATTGATTCACAGCAGGTGTGGCAGTTGTGCATTGATTGTTTCAAGAGCCGTATATTTGCACTTGACATTGGCGACCAGTTATTTGGATTAGATTACGATACACTCAAGATCACAATGCTTGCAGAAAACAAAGTACTGCTAAGTATGTATCTTGATCAGGATATTTTCTACAAAGGCTAACTCACAAAGGCAGAATAAATATGTACTTTAAAGTTCCAGCAGGCGAAGATGCTTGCTATCATGAGTTAAGTGGAAACTGGTTGTCTCAAGACCAAATCCGGCAGCTGGCACTAGATAAAAAAGTGCAATGCTTCATAAGCGATATGAAAATGAACATGACAGTTTCGATTGATCATGCATCGGATATGTATCGCTTGTTGAGCACTGGAGGGTGTACGTTTGGTATATCGGAAATTCCGATTTATAAAATCAAACTGCCAATCCGCGTTGACGATGTGGAAGGTAAAAGACACTATGCTTTTATTGCCGACTTGGAATTTATAGATAACAACACTATTGACACGAAGGCCTAAATAGTGTATAATGCCAGCACAAATATAAGGAAATATGATGTCAAACACGTACAGATACACAGAGCTCTTTCGCTCTTTTCAGGGCGAAGGCACGCACACAGGTAAAAACACACTGTGGCTAAGGTGGTTTCTTTGCAACTTGCAATGCAACGGCTTTGGTCAAAAAGATCCCACAGACGAATCAAGTTACACGTTGCCTTACGAAACTATAGACATCACAGACATCACTGAACTGGGACAACTTCCTGTGTTCGAATACGGCTGTGACAGTTCATATTCGTGGGCCAAGAAATACAGACACTTGGCAGCCGATCAAACTGCTGAACAAATTGCAGATCTGTTAGAACAAAACTTGCGATCGCCAACTAACCCGGAAGGTAAATTCTTGCACCCACGAAGCGGTGAAGAAACTCACATGTGCTTTACAGGCGGCGAGCCCATGATGCGACAAAGTCAGCGTGGCATCGAAGAAGTCATGCGCGAATTGCACAAGCGCAAGAACATGCCTAATTTTATCACAGTTGAAACAAATGGTACACAAAAGCTGTCGCCTGAGTTTCGTGAGTTCTTACAATGGTTTGGTAAAGACGGTGAAGTGTGCGAATGGTTCTGGAGTTTTAGTCCTAAGCTTTTTAATACGTCTGGCGAGAAAGCAAAGAAAGCAATCAAGCCAGAAGTTATTGCTGACTATCAGCAATACTCGCCCAATGGACATTTAAAGTTTGTGGTAAACGGCACGCAAGAAACGTGGGACGAACTCGAACAAGTGGTTTCGGAATTTAGAGAACATGGCATTGAATATCCTGTTTGGATCATGCCGGTTGGCGCAACAAAAGAACAGCAAGAAGAAAACACAGTCAAGGACATTGTTGCGGAAACTTTGTCAAGAGGATATAACGTAAGCGGTAGACTGCACGCTCACATGCTAGGTAACGAATTAGGAACATAGATGTATATCAAGGACATTCTAAAAGAAAACATAGACAAAGGCGAAACATCGTTTGAGTTTGCTTACGAGCCTGACTCAATCAACCGCTTTATCAAAGACATTAACACTGCCTTGCGAGATCTCGGTTACACTGACAAGTATAGACTTGAAGTAAAAGGCGGTGTTGTCACTATCAATCTGGGCAAGGAGAGCACATGAGTAAACCATTAATACCATTCAACTGGTTACCTGGGTCATGGGGACTTAAAGGCAAATCAAGAGAGCGAGCTCAAGCCGAGTATGAACTTGATGGTTTTGAACTCGCCATGACCTTGGCCGGGCTTGATTACACTGGCAAAGAACGTGAGCGCAGAGAACTTGACGTAAAACTTGCATACGACCAAATCGACGACGAAGCGTACGAATATGCTTGTGCTGATCTTATTGAAGATTCGCTAGAACGTGAACTACAGCGTTTAGAAATTGATCGCGAATACACTGTAATGACAGACACCGAGTACGAAAAAAAGCAAGCAACTATCAAGTGCGAACCGTGGGTATCTGTTATTGACCTTAATGTGCGCGATGAAACAGGAAACTTTGAGCTTGATTGGAATGACTACTTTGTACAAGAGTTAAAAGAAGTTGGATTCAAAGGCGCAAGTGATGAAGACATAGTAAATGCATGGTTCAGTCGCATTTGTCGTGACATTGCAATTTCTGAATTCGGTGGTCAAGGTGACTTTGATGAACAACTTGCGAAAGCTGACACTAAGACTAGTACAGCCGACGAAGCCGGGCGTAGGATAATAAAATAGCTGTTATCACAAATGACTCGCAAAGTGCATCACTTTGTGTTATCATACGCACTAATACACAAAACAACAATTTTTGCACCTGGCAGTAATAAGGAAGTTATGAAATTATGAAATACATACACATCGATTCAATGAACATGTTTTTTAGAAGTGTGCATACGTTAAATCCAAACGCTGGTGTTGACGTAATGGCCGGCATGGCATTGCACACTATTTTTAATTCTTTGCGAAAAGTATGGAAGCAGTTTGAAGCAGAGCATGTGGTGTTCCACACAGAAGGCCGTTCGTGGCGCAAAGACTTTTATCCCAAGTACAAGCTGAACCGCAAGGTTGCACAACTTTCCAAGACCGAAACAGAAAAAGAAAATGACGAGATTCTGTTCGAAGCGTTTAACGATTTAATCACGTTCATGCGAGAAAAAACCAACACCACTGTGTTACGGTGCCCAGTAGCAGAAGCTGACGACACAATTGCAGTGTTTATCCAGGCTCATCCAGACGACGAACACATTATCATATCGACTGACTCGGACTTTATACAGTTGCTCAAGCACGACAATGTAACCATCTACAACGGTGTTAGCGATATCATAATGACCAAAGCAGGTCTTAAAGATGCTAAAGGTCGCAACTTAGAGTTCTCAATCAAGAGCGACAGTAAACTTAAAGTTGGCAAGCCTGATCCAACGTTTGCGCCAGACGCAAACTGGTACGAGTTTGCAATGTTTTTGAAAATGATACGCGGCGACAAATCAGACAACGTGTTTTCGGCTTTTCCTGGCGCAAGACTAAAAGGTACTAAAAACAAAATTGGCATCACAGAGGCGTTTGAAGATCGAGAGACACAAGGTTTTAACTGGAATAACTTTATGCTTCAGCGTTGGGAAGACGAAGAAGAAGTAGAGCACTTGGTAAAAGACAAGTACGAAGAAAACTACAAGTTAATCGATTTAGAATCTCAGCCCGATGATATACGTTTAGCATGCGTTGAATCAATTGACGAACAACTCAAAGCAGATCGTGTTGAACAAGTAGGTATACACTTTATGCGATTTGCAGGCAGATGGGATCTTAAACGTATCTCCGACAGTGCAACTGAGTTTGCTAATATTCTTAACGCAAGTTATAAACCCAAGCAGGCGTAGCAAACCGTGCATTATGTAAACTGTGTATACTGCGAAGCATACTATTCTCAAGAAGGCAATCCCTTTGAGATTAATGATTTCGGAGAACATGTGTGCATGAGCTGTGTCGATGGCTTATTAGAAATCGAACAAACTGTTACCGACAACACAGTGTCATTTTATATAATGCATAACAGTCTTTCTGAAATGCATGAATATTTGTGCGATGAAATCGAGCACGATCTACGCAAACACAATGCAGAGTACACAAAAATTTCTCATGCAGACGACGAAACGGAATTTATACTAAGTAAAGAACAGATAATAATGCTTGAGCTTGCTGGAGCCAGCATAGACTACCTGTTTCAAATACCATAATACAAAAGGAATTAAAATGATCAGACTTAAAACACTTACAAAGTCATCATGGTTGGTTATAACAGACACTAATGAAAAAGTCGGTTTGTTATCTGAGCAACGCGATAAACTCAAGTTTATTGCCAAAGCTGCCAATGCAGAGTTTAACGACCGTGAAGATGTTTCTAATTTCTTTGCGCAGGAAGATTTATTTCAAACTGCAATTGAAGTTAAAACTGACAATGAAGAAAAGGAATACTACGTTAACGGGTATCCTGTTAAGTCAGGTTCAGCACACGAAGTAAAAGATAAGTCACTTGAAACAAGTCTTCCGATTTATGCAAAAACAGAATCAAGCGATAGTTATTATGTTGCTGGCTACTTTTGCTTGAACTTTGACGGAATTGGGTGGACACATGCATTCTGTCCACGATATAAAACATTAGACAAGTACGAGTGGAAAGGACCTTTCAAGACAGACGACGAAATGAAGGCCGAACTTCGTATACTGAAAGCTAAGTAAAATGATACAGCACAAGCGTCTTGATAATCAAGTTATGTCTGCTAAGGTTCGCGGTAAACACTCCGTTGACCTTAGCATTGCCGAAGCAGGTACACTGGTTCGAGAATATCAAAAAGTTGCTGATGAAAACAGTGTGCTTACAGAACAAGTTAAACAGCTTGAACAAGAGCTAAACGAAGCAAATGAACGCGCTCCTGCAAGCACAGACATAGTTGAGCCGGTGTCTCAGCCAGCAGTTACTGAAGTAACGGGCATATTTGACGGTGGTAAGTTTTAGGTATCCATAAAAATAGTAGTTTACGATAAATATATAAAAGTATAACTATTATAGGATTATTATGGCTAGACCAAAACCCGAGGTGTTAATCGAGTTCGTTGACCCTAAAACATACAAGGCTGAGCAAGTGCTCAAAGCCGATGCAATATATGCAGTGTTTTACCAAGGCGAACCGATTAACATTCGTACACTAAATAAGCTGGTAAGCTACCCAGGCCCAAAATACAAGAAATCAAGTTTTTCGGCGCCTGGGCACGCCATTAACCTGGCAGCAAGATTAAACGAACAATTTGGAACAACCGATTTTACTGTTAGGAGATTAATAGGCGGAGATGAGTACACAGGAGAACAAGACACGCAGTAAGGTAGTTGAATTCTTAGCAAAAGAATTTAAACTTCCAAACTCTCAAATCGAAACCAACTTCTTCAGATCCACTGATGCAATGGGACTTACTGAGCTAGGACATCGTGTTATGTCAAAAGTCTTTAGGTTCCATCAATACAAGGTCGAAGGCCAGATGCTAGCAAAACATTATCTTGGCCTTCGGTGCTTGGACTATCCTTACTACCTCACCGAACACTGGCTGATTTTATACAACAGCGAAGATACTACCCTACTCGAACTGTATGGTTCTGCAACTGAATTTTTAGAAGCATTTGCTGATGGCGCTTGACTTTGCTCTACTCTTTCGGTATAATATAGTGTATAACAAAAGTTGTAACGGAATATATTATGCCACAAGTCACCACCTGGAAACATCCTAGAAAAAAGTACTACACTGAAAACAAATATCGGTACCTTAGAAATCTCAAAAAGGATGCCTACAAAAATCTACGTAGGAAAAGACTGCCTTTATTAAAAGCAGAGTTTCAGGCTAGATATGCGATCGAGCGTCCGATTACCAGCTTTGTTCAGTACATTGTATTTCTCAAAGAAAATCTGAATCTGCTAGAAAAAATATTAGCATACGAAGACAATCGCACAGAAAAGCCTTCGCTTTGTATATTAAAAGATTTTCTATTTCAAATTAAAGGTTTATGTCTCCATACTGACAGTAAACAATCACCTGCGCATGTTTCAATTGATGGTACCGATTCGGTTTGGTCATTTAGCTTACCGTTTTTGTTTACTGCTCATTCCTATCTTACTAATCATGTAAGAGACCGCTCAGGGCTAGTATTATATCCGTATCACAGAAATTTTAAATTTTCTGATCTGCCACAGCTGATCAAAGACGACATAACCGAAGCAGAACAGCAAGTGATATTGAACAGACTATCTGACGACGGCATGCAGTATATGCCGACTACATGGAAAGTTAACAATGAACTTTTTTTAAGCTATGTTCTACTAATAATCGACCATGTGTTTGAACACAAGCCGATAACACAAGACACCATTGGCAAAGAAGTTGTGCTGTGCTTTACTGACGGCAAAGACAACCATTGCTTTGGATTCGGAGTAGTGATCGGGTTTAACAGCACTGAGGTAAGCGTATACGTTGAGGCACTGTTACTAGTGGTAACAGTGAATAAAAATGCAATTAAAAACATCCTTTAAGATACTGATAGCAACTATAATTGTTTTTGCTATTGTAACTGTTTATGCAGTATTTCAAGTTATACACATGCAACAAAACAACAGGCAGCTTCAAGAAAGGCTGGAAGCAATGATGCAGCCAATTTCTGAAGTTGAAACTTGTAATCAAGAAGAATAATTATGCCACTAGTAACAGTTTACGAACATGCTCGCTATAACGATACTTACTATACGCTTGATCAAAAAAATATGTACATTGACGATCTAAAGCACGAAGCATTAAGCAACAAGAGAAGAAAATTTGCTAATGATTGTTTACCGGCACTGCGAGAAAGAAATGACAACCGTGTTACCAGCATAGCCGATGTTGTGTACTTGCTGAACGAAAACCCCAAAAACACATTTAGGTCGTTTGCATTAAACACAAGTGATAACCGAATAATCACAGGGTGGAGACAAACTGATTTTACTCAATGGTTACAGGTATGCAACTACATACATTCAGTATCTGTTAGCAATTACGGATCTGATCATCAATGGGCGACGTTTGTGGTTCCGATTCACGACTCTGGATTCCTCGAGTATTTCTGTGGGCACCGAGTTGAGTCTCAAATAGTAGGACTACTAACCGATGTCTCAATACTGTCTCACAATTTCCTAGAACACGGCACATACTTCTTGGAAATTTGCACAGAGAACAAATTTCTTGTTGACCAAGCAGTAGAGATTGTTGCATACTTAAACACATACAGAGAAATACAAGGTCTTGAATTATGCACAGACTTTGATAACGAGGATTTAGCCGAAGCGTATGGAAAAGTCAGAATTTATTAAAAGCATTGAACAAGCCGGTGTCAAAACTGTACTAAAAGAAACTACACCCAATTGCTACCCGGGCAGACTGTATGCTAAAAACAGCATTGGCTTGGTTGGTTATTGGTCGCCTGGTACAGGATATCAAATCTTTAATGCTCCTCTCAAACGTTTCGACACCAACAAAAGAACGTTTGACAAAATCAAGATCAAGGATTTATAACCATGACTGTAACATCTAGATCGATTGGTGATATGAAGAAACGTATGCAACAGGACGCAAAAGAATCGCGCTTTGTTCAGGAGAAATTACCGGATATCAAAGCACATGATAACTTTATAGCCGAACGTGACGACATATACAATATGACACTGTCTGAGTTCCTCGAATGGTTTGACACCAATGCATTACATTTGTTTAAGTCTGCATCGTACAGCAGAATTAAAAATCACAGCTTGTATACTTTTAGAGCTTATGTTGCAGAACGAAAAGCACTAAAATTGCAACTTGCCTCCAGCAAGACCAAGGTTGCACTGGTAAGAAGAAATTCCAAGTTAAGAACAAGCTTTACTGTTATTGATGGTCCGTTAACCATGTTCAACAGTACTACGTTACTAAACAATTCATTAACTATACAACACATGCCGCATGCACTTGACAAGGATCTAAGATTCTGTGTACAGTTTAGCGGTAAGTTCACCAAAATCGCCGACGAGTTCTGCGAGGACATCAAAAGCGAAGCCGTATACAGAACATTGCAAAATGTTCGCTCGACTGCCATTTACCACAAGAAGGTAGACACCGTATTAACTTATTAATGAAAAAATTATTATTATTGGTTGACGTATTATCTACGCTTGCTATACTAAATGAGCTTTCACACTATAACTAAGTAAATAAACAAGGAGAGATGTCATGTCTCAAGATTTAACAACAGTAGGTGCGGATCGTGCGCAACGATTAATCCGTGTATGTATGAGCAAGAAACGCCCGGTCTTCCTTTGGGGTCCTCCTGGCATTGGTAAATCAGAACTAGTCGAGCAAATCGGCAAGCAAGAAAAACGTCCTGTAATTGACATGCGTATGTTATTGCTTGACCCAACTGACGTAAAAGGTATTCCGTACTACAACGTTTCGAAAAATACAATGGAATGGGCGCCTCCTGGTGAACTACCTGTTGTTACTACCGACAACGATGTTAAAACTGCAACTGAATACTTCGACAACCTAAAGTCTCGTTTCGAAGAAAACAGTTTAGACGTTGATAGCTTAACTGCTGAGCGTGCTATTTCAAATGCCGAAGAGAACTTAAAACAACTTGAAGCCGCGTTTGGCTTACAAAATGCAATTTTGTTTTTGGACGAACTGGTTGCGGCGCCACCAAGTGTACAGGCAGCGGCATATCAGCTGATCCTGAATCGTCGTGTTGGTCAGTATCAATTGCCAGAAGGCATTGACATGATTGCCGCAGGTAACCGCGAAACAGATAAAGCGGTAAGCTATAAAATGCCTACTCCGCTTGCTAACCGCTTTATTCACTTAGAGATGGAAGCAGACTTTGATTCATGGCAACGTTGGGCAATTAACAACAATGTTCACCCGGACGTTGTAGGTTACTTGTCAGACAAAAAACAAGACTTGATGTCTTTCGATCCTAAGAATGCAGGCAAGGCATTTGCTACTCCGCGTTCATGGGTGTTTGTAAGCGACTTGCTGTTTGCACAGCGCGAGTTCAACCTTGACAACACTGATTTAGGTATCTTGATTGAAGGTACAATTGGTCCAGGTACCAAGATTGAATTCATGAACCACTTGAAGTACTCTGCTCGTTTACCGCGTGTTGAAGATGTACTTGCAGGTAAGGTTAAGAAACTTGACCGCGAAGTTGCTAGCGAGATTTCAGCTCACTACGCCTTAACGGTAGCAATGTGTTATGAGTTGCAACGCCATTACAAACTTGCCGAAGACACCAGCGACGAAGAACATGATTCTAAGTCACTGCACGAAGCGGCAGATTACTACTTCGAGTTCATCATGGAGAACTTTAAGCAAGAAATGTGTGTACTTGGTGCGCAGACACTGTTACGCGAGTACGGAGTTAAGTTTAAGCCAGGTAAAATGAAGAACTTTAGCAAGTTCCACGACAAGTTTGGCGAGTACATCATCGACAACGACTAGTTGTTGTGTGAAGCTAGGTAGCGTCTTCGGGCGCTACCGTCCCACACTTTCCCCGTTATCTTTCAGTTGACCTTGTGTATCTTTTGTTGTATAATACATAAAACTTGCACTCAAGGAGTAAGACATGTCTATTAATCAAGACGCCCTAAAGAAGCTACGCAAAGCTAGAACAAAGATGTTACTGCGTTTACCGTTTTTCGGTAAGCTTGCAACACATCTTAAACTAGTTGAAGCCGATTGGATTCCCACTATTGGTACCGATTCGGTTCGCGTTTACTACAACCCAGAATTCATTAACGCACTTTCCAAAGACGAAATTGTATTTGTGCTAGCTCACAACGTTATGCACTGTGTTTACAATCATCACGGTCGACGTTCAGGTCGAGATAAAAAGACTTGGGACTCTGCGTGTGACTACGTTACAAACAACGAACTGATCGATTTGCGCGTTGGTAAAATGCCCAACTTGATCAAGGTACTGCACGACAAAAAATACACTGACATGACTGCGGAAGAAGTGTATAACGACTTAATGCAACAGCAACAACAGCAACAAGGCGATGGCAGCGGCGATGGCAGCGGCGATGGCGATGGCAGCGGTTCTGCTCCTGGATCTTTCGACGAGCACTTTGAGCCTAACAAAGGTGACAAAGACGCTAACGAACAAGGTTCAGAAGAAGAAGATGGTGCCAAGTCGGACGGTCAGGTTATTATGACTGACCCGGACTATAACGAAGCGCAAGAACAATTCAAGCAAGCTGTGTTGGCAGCGGCCAAGTCTGCAAAAGATGCAGGCGAAGTACCGGCAGGCATACGCAGAATGATCAAAGAGCTTACTAATCCTAAAATGGATTGGCGTGAGCTGTTAGCGGCACAAATCAAATCTTGTGTTCCTAGCGATTACATGTGGGAGCGAGGCAATCGTAAAACACGTTCGTTAGGCATACACATGCCTGACATGGATCGCGAGGATCGTGTCGAAGTTTGTGTTGCAATTGATACGTCGGGTTCGATTAGCGAAAAAATGTTACGTGATTTCTTAAGCGAAATTCAAGGCATCATGGAACAGTTTACCGACTTCGAAATACAAATTTGGACTTTTGACACCAAAGTGTACAATAGACAAGTGTTTGGACCTTCGAACATTGATGATCTTGTCGAGTATGATCTGCAAGGTGGTGGCGGTACTGACTTTGACGTTAACTGGACGTTCATGAAACATGAAGAGATTGAACCGAATCGATTCATTATGATGACAGATGGTTACCCATGGAATAGCTGGGGCGACGAAGACTACTGCGATACAATCTTTTTGATACACGGCAACGATTCGATCATTGCACCATTCGGAATAACTTGTTATTACGAAGAATAATGTAGAGATGGCACAGTTGCTCTAACTGTGCCATTAAGTACCGTGATAAATAATAGTATGATGTCACAGCATGCTATTACAAATATCACAGTTGGATATAAATTTTTAAACAAGAACAATAATTACAACCTAGTTGATCTTATTTTTCGAGATTGGATATACAATCATTGCTCAGCTTCAGTTGATCATAAAAGAAAAGAGATTACTTTACCCGAAGACGAGTATGTTTGGTTAATTATTGCATATCCAACTAGCACCCTGTCAAAGTATGTTTCAATTGAATTTGACAGCTTTAAGAAAGAGTTCCAGGATGGATACATTAATACTTAACAAGGACGGGTCACCACTATCTATGTTGCCGCTATCGGTTGTTAGCTGGAAAGTAGCAATTAGACTTGTCACGCTAGAAAAAGTAATTGTCTTAAAAGATCACGACGATTGGGTTGTAAGAAGCCCGCATGCGGAGTGGCCTGTTCCTTCAGTTGTATTAACAACAGAATATGTGAAATGGAGCAAGCAGGTCAAATATAATCGCAATAACGTCTTCCTAAGAGATAACTACACATGTCAATACTGCAATACTCAAATGAATAAAATCAATTTGACTATTGACCATGTGCTTCCAAGAAGCTTAGGCGGTGGTACATCATGGGAAAACGTTACAACAGCTTGCATGAAGTGTAACTCAGCTAAAGGAAACAATAAGAAAATTGTTCCTAAAGTAAAGCCACGCAAGCCTACTTACTACGAGCTTATCGCAAAGGAACAAGACAAGCTGTTAACAGTAAGAGATCTTAGTTGGTTGAATTATGTTTCATGGCCAGCCAAGAATGTTATATATAAACCACACAAAACAAAACGGAGTTTAAATGACACAAGAACAGAAAAGCGAAGCGTCAGCGCAAACTGAACAAATGCAAACTGGAATTGAATTTAGCGATTTAGTTTTAGCACGCAATATTATTCAAGTTGCTAGCCAGCGCGGGGCATTTACTGATCCTAAAGAGTTTCAGGAAATTGGCAAACTTTTCCAAAAGCTTGACACTTTTGTTAAAGCAGTTGAAGCTCAACACAACAAAGAAACGGCCAAGGAAGACGCAGAAGCTCCAGCCACCGAAGAATCGGCAGAATAAAGGAATAGTGTATGAAGAAGCATTTAGGCATTGTTAAGAATACAGGTGTAAGAATTGCAGTTGTATTCCGCGAAATGCCAGACGACCCTGAGAACTGCTTGGTTGCAGAAATTGATCGTATGCCTGATAAGTATCACGATGCAATGTACGAAATTATCAATTCGTCGGCTGCTCAGAAAGTAAACGACTTGTACACAATTTTGCACAAGCGAAACTTTCCAGACGGAAACAATGCGCTTACTGGGTTACATTCAAATAACCTTATGCGCAAAGTGCCAGTAGACGATGTTGAAATGGTTGTTCGGCCAAACACAAACATTCCGCTACGCATGATCAACGACCAGCTTCGTGAAAATGCGCCGAAGGAAGAAATTAATCCGCTACCGGAAGCTAAAGACGAAAAGCTTGATCCAAAAGATGAAGCTCGTCGGTTAATGGTAAAAGCTGAGTTGATCCAACAAGAAGCCGAAGAGCTTTTGGAACGTGCAAAAGAACTTGCGCCAACACTGTTTACCAAAGAGCGTGGACGTCCTAAAAAGACCGAAGCCGAAAAAGCAAAAGCAAAAGCCGATGAAAAAGTTAAGCGTAAAGACCGCGACGAAACAAAGAGATCTGCCACACAAGAAGCAGACCTTAATCGTCGTGTTGCTGAAAAGCTTCAACGAGATGCATCAGCTGATGTTAACAAGCCTAACGAGCTTGCATAACTGTTTAGCAACCACAAAAAAAGCGCCTTTTTTGGCGCTTTTTTTATATGTAACAAACCGAGTATATGTTAGGTCCATATTCCATGCCTTCGTCGAACCAATCGCCGTATAAAACGAAACCTGACTTTAAGTAAGCATGCTCCGATCCTTTTCTTGGTACAGTCCACACTAGGTGACACCCTTCCGCAGTAGCACACATCAGCAATTCATTTAGCAACATCTTGGCCAACCCTTGTCCACGATGGTCAGGATCAGTATATAATCCACGCGAGCGAAACTCTGTTGCACTGGTTTGGTGTCCGCTGTTAACTGCAACAATTTTGTCTTCGTGATACACTGCCCAAAAATACGGAGTGTAATTTTCGTATATGTCCATGTCGTACTCTTTAGAAAGCGTCATTGACGACATGGGCTTGATAGGCGATTGTCTACCAGGCCACAGTTTGTTTGACCATACAGGTAGTATATCTTCGAATGTTACTTGTTTTAAATGGTATCGCATATTATCATGAACCTTGTGTAGTTAGGCATTTCCAATGTTTGTGCTTCAACAATAACAGTGTTAATGCACTGAGAAATAAACTCGTCTATATTGTTAACACAGTTTATGTGTTGTTCGCATTCAAAAAAGTCATTGCTTTGTAGCACCAGACGCTTGCCTGAAGGCACATATTTGATCCAAGCTGATAAATCTGCTATGTGCTCGCAACTGGTGTTTATAACTGTATCGTGCTTGCTATAGTCATATGCGTACATGTCTTGTGTGTCTGCGTAAAACTCTTGCTTAAAATAGTGCTCTGCGTTAAACGCATTAGCAATAGAGGCACACGTACTGTCTATATCGATCGAGGTAAATTTGTTACGTTTTTCGTGGTTTTTATGCAATAGAATCGCAGATAGTAACCCGTACCAACCGCCGCATACTACCACATTGCTATTGTTTACATGCTTGTCAAACATGGTGCTTGCCCACAGCTTTGATGCAAGTTGACCCTTAGAAACAAAATCACGTATATCGACATCATCGGATATACGTGATAAGTTGTTGAGTAGGTTGGCATTAACAGTAAAGCCTGATATATAATCACCGACTTCCTGCCACGTGTTTAATTTTTGGTTCATGTTATATCTCGTTGTAAAAGAAAAGTAACGACTGACGTTCACCCGATGTAACTGGAGTAACGCGGTGCATTTCATCAAGCGTGTATATGATAACATCGCCTTTGTGTCCGCGTATGTCGCTGTCTGTGAATTTGAACTCGCCGCCTGTATACGATTCTCTTTCGGAGAGAAACAGTATAGCAGACATAACCCTACCACCGTTCTTGCTGTCGTAATGCCACACCATATCCTTACCGGGACCGTATATCAATCGCCTAGCTGAATATTTACAAGCAACATTAATTTTGAACAGCTTGCTAATAGTCGACACAATGGTATTGTTCAACTGAGCTAGCTTATCGGACGTATAGTATGTTCGTTGTTCTATATTTTTAGTGGCAGACCACGGATCATGCAAAACATGATACGCGATCTTATTTTCGGGGAACTTGGATTGACTAACAACTTCGTTGCTGAAAAGTGCATTGACCTCGGTATCGCTAAGTAGGTTACGGAGTTCAAAGTACATGCATCTATTCCTCTTGAAATTGATTAAAGTATCTGTTGTATAATGCTAAACTGCGATTGTACCTAAAGTCATCAGTGTATGTTGAATCGAACAGATCTCTTAGCCACTCGTAATTGTTGATGCAATTAAGTGCTTCGACTTGGTGCTTATTCTTCTCACCGTAAGCTTTGCCTGCTTTAGCACCTTCTGTTGCATACGTACCGAATGACTTGTGCATGCCTGTATTGCACCAAGTGTCTAAACGCTGTTCTGTTTCTTGTTGTTTGTTGTTTTCTATTACCGAGGATGCTAGCTTTGCACATTCACGAAATGCACTGCGCCACGATTCAAACGCACTGGTATTAAATCTAGACACGTTGCTAACATAATCGATTAACTTAACACCTTCGGAAACCGACGTTGTAAAATCAACTTTCCAGAACTCAGCGGCTCTTAGCATCTTGGTTGGAAACAGCTTGATGCCACCGTAGCCGTATTCGAGTCCGTTTATAGGATTAACTGATCTCCATATATGTGCAAAGCCTCGATCACTTTCGGGTGGCACAAAAGAAAAATCAAAGTCATCTTTAATTTCTGCATCAGCATCGACAATATACACCATTGAAGTATCAACTAGCTGAGATGCAAGCTTGTGTGCATTAAATATGCCATTGACTCCATTCACGCGCTTTGCATCAGGTACCTTGTCTTTTAGCTTTTCGAAGTTGCCGTCAGCAAAAGTTTCGTAATTGCTCAGGAAAACCACATCAAAGTGTGCGTCTGAGTGTTTTCCGAAATCGTGGCTTTTAAAGTTTACTTTGCCAGTGTACACTGCATCGTCGGTAAAACTGTCAATGTCTTCGGCAACTTTTTCACGATTGTACAGTCTGATATTGGTGTTGTTGTTCCAGATGTGTACATATTGTTCTTCGCCTTCTGCAGGTTCGTATTCGAACTTAAAGAAGTCAAGTCTTATGTTTGGATCAACAATTACAAAAAAGTATTTAGTAAGTGTCCGTGACAACATGTCTTTAAGCTTCTCCCTGTCAATTTTACGATCTTGCGTCTTGACAGGGAGAGTCTTAATTCTTGGAAACTGCTTGGTAAAATACTCGGTTAGGTCGTGTTTCTGTGTGAGTAAAAAAATATCGTGCATGTATTCTCTTATTTAAGTTGTATCTGACCTTGCTGGAATGTTAAGAAGTTAGTAGTCGACAATGACTCGCCGTCTTCGTTGACTTCGGTAAAAAATTCTTTACCGTCTGGTAACTTGCCTTCATTGTTAAGCACGTCGATATAAAAGCTTTTATTGAATTTATTATCTTTTTGCTTTGCAGACAATATAAACTGATATCTACCCGGCTCAGCATTTTTGTCCGAGTCAATAACAAGTCGTTTGTTGTCGATTTTTACAAACTGAGGCACGTGAGCATAACCTTCGGACGTTATGTCTTCGACATCTTCTGCTACTGCCAAGTCAATTTCGTGTGTGCCTGTATCTGCTTGAACTTCTGCAAGCTGACCACGACTCATCCACACTTCGCGATAGTGCTCGTTTTCTTGATATGCAAGTCGATTAGCATCTTCGGCATATTTGTCTTCGTCGACAATGTATACAATATCTGGTATTGCAGTTTGATACAGTTTAGCAACAACTTCACTTGCACTAAGTGAATTGTTGGCACTTAGGATATTCAAACACAGCCCTGTTACAATTGCCGCACTAGCCGAAGTAGATGTACCTGGCATAACCTTGGCGTATCCGTTAACATCAGCCGAAGTAATGTCGACACCTGGTGCAAAAATATTAACGGCAGTACCATGATTAGAAGCAACATGAGGTTTTTCGTTCCACGGATGATCAACGTCAAGCGCACGATCGTAGTAATCAACTGCACCAACTGTAACTACACGCTCAATGCCTGCTGGCGAATATAAAGATGCATCCAGGCCTTTTTGCCCTGCTGAACAAACCACAACCAAGTTGCTGTCGATCAGTTCGTTCACTTTGCGATCAATGTTTTCGTTACGCTCAACTATCCAAGGTAAGCAAACAACTTTGGTTTGATCTTTTGTGTGCATATGATCTTTTAACACAGCATCAAGGGCATCCAGAACACGTAGTTCGTCTGCGTCATTGTCATCTGTAATGATATCCACAATGCGAATGGTTGCACCAGGTGCAACACCAAGTTCTTTTGAATTGATAATTGATGCTATTTGTGTTCCATGGCCATGTACGTCTTCAAACGTACCGTCGTGACTGTACAATTTTTCAATGTGCGAGTCAGACAGCATTTCGTGGTCTGCTTTTATGCCGCTATCGATCTGGTAACAAACTGTGTTTGCTCCAGTATGTAACGGGTCATACTTGTTTCTCAGTGGCAAATTCTTTGTCACTGTTCTGTACTGGTGCCAGTTCTTGTTAACGGCTCTTGTCATAGTTTTCTCCAAACTCAGCAAAGAGAGTCTTGATCTCTTCGGTAAGCGTTAAAATTATATTACTCATTGGTGGTATGTTTACAATACGCACTAACGGTTCCCTGTATAGCTCATTGAACTTTCTGCAGGTACCTATTTCTTTGTATTTATCTGAATAGTAAGCTCTGATTGCTTCGAATCCGGTCAGCTTGTTTTGCTTTGGCAACGATTGAAACCCTGCACGCCTATACAATTCGCACTTCCACGGATAGTTGTGTTGTTGCATGTTTACTGCACGTTCAACCCATGTTTCGCGTATGTTACCGGTGCGCGACATTTCAATTTGCAAACGCAGATATTTCATGAGCAACGAGTAAGAAGCATTTGCCATGTTTCCTATGCCACCAAATTCTTGAGCGGCACGGTTATAACAAAAATGTCCAACATGCGTTGCATAAAAAACAAAGCTGTTCACTGTTTTATCGCGACAAAAGAACATTGAGTCGCCGCCAAACACTACATTCGAGCCTACCCTTTCGGCAGCATGCATGTGACATGCCAGTTGCGGACTTTGTGTTTTATACTTGAGTGCATACTCAACATGATCGTCATTACCAAAGAATCTTTCAAAATCAAGTTCGTGTACTACAGTGTTAGGATCGTACTGCATTGCATTGTCGTAGTCTTCGCGATTGTAAATCTTACCTTGATTGACCAATGCAAGAAAATGTAAATTGTGAGCAATGTTATATCGCTTGCATGTTTCGGCAACAATCTCCGAATCGATGCCGCCACTGTACATGATGTTGATTTCGCCATCGATTGCTGACAACAAACGAGCATACTCATGCGGTATAGACTCGTCGCTTACGCCAGTGTCGTTAATGATTAAACGGTTATCAGCAAGTTGTACAAATTGGTCTACGCCAAATTTTTCCATCTAAGAAAGTACCTTCACTCCGTACATATCCTCGAACGCGATTGCATCTCGTCTGGTGTTCACAATCGGTTGACCTTTGATATTTAAACTGGTATTTAATAACATTGGACAGCCTGTCTTTTCGTGCATCAGCTTTAGTGTTTCGTACAGCTCAGGATGATTATTCTGATTTACAGTTTGTACACGACTGGTGTTATCTGCATGCACAATTGCAGGAAAGTCCTGAGGATGCTTACACCGAAACGTGTATTGCATGTACGGGCTTGACTTCATGCCTTGCATGTCGAAGTATTCGTCGGCTAGCTCTTCTAATATAACAGGAGCAAACGGTCTGAACTCTTGACGTTTCTTGATTGCATTAACCCGATCTTTTATGTCGTTGCCACGTGGATCTGCAAACAACGAACGATTACCAAATGCACGTGGTCCAAATTCGGCCTTGCCAGACGCTACTCCGACGATTTTGTCTTTTTGTATTCGTTCCACGATTTCTTCTGTTGGGTACGGTCCTTGTATTTCTGTCCCACTGTATGGACCACGCCAGTTGATTCGCCGGTTATCAAGAGCGAGACAAGCCCCCAAACTATTCCCAGCGTCACCAGGATTAGGCATAATCCAAGTACTCCTGTAATAATCACTGAGCATAGAATTAGCAGTACAGTTGAGAGCAACGCCACCCATGTACACAAGATTATCCGACGGATACACTCTTTTACTATGTTGAAAAACTTCATGCAATTTCCTTTCTAATACGACTTGTGCCGAAGCTGCCAAGTCGTAGATGTCTGCACCGGGTATATAGTCTAAGCAACCGTGGTGCAAGTTTATTTTTGATTTTGCTAACTTGCGCGGGTAAAAGAAATCTTCTTCCATTTGGTCAGCATATATAGGCTTGCCATACGCGGCCATGCCCATAAGTATATATTCATCTTCGTTAGGTTTCAGCCCAACACGCTGGGTTATTGCAGTATAAAATAATCCTAGGCTGTTTGGGTACTTTTGCGAGTAGAGTTTTTTCAATCTGCCTTGATTGAATTTCCATATAGTCAAGCAATCCCATTCACCGATTGCATCAATTACAATAACGCAGGCATCGTCGTAACCTGACGTATAAGCACCAGCTGCCGCATGCGACTCGTGATGAGTAACATACGCAATCGGTACGTCTTTAAAACCAGTCATTGCACGAATGCGTTCTTCAACTGTGATACGGTCAAATGCTTTGTCCCATTGTCCACTGTACACTTGTCGTGTTCGTTTAAGAAAAGGGTTTTCGTAGTATGCAATTACTTCTGGTTGACCGTGAGCAAGTGCTTCGTCCAGTATAGCCGGGTTAAGATTTTTGTCGTTTTTAATGCGCGAATATCTTTCAGCATGCGCGCCAAACACAAACTCGTTGCCTTGCACAACCGACACAGCGGCATCGTGTGAAAATGCCGATATACCAAGAATATTAGTCATACGTGTATGGGTCTCGCTTTTTTGCTTCTTTGGCTTTCTTTTTGTAGTGCCTTTTCATTTTCCAGTTATGCAATTTTTCTTTGAACCAGTTTATCATTGTGTACCCTTACGGTTTAGTTAAATACAGTGTTATTTATATTTCACTAGGAAACTTACATGCTAAAAAAGAACCAAACCATACATCCCCCAATTGAAAAGATTGCCTTTGCTTTATCGCACGATTTTTGCGATAACGGCAATACGTTAGCAGTAAGAGCACTCGGTAAGTTCGACAACAAAGAATACTTGTTTGTGTACAAGAAACATAACGGCCAATTTGAACTTGCGGACACCTTCTCGCCGGACTGGTGGCATAACAACTGGCAATGCAGTATACGCGGAATCAACAACAGCATATATTTTGTTGCAGTTGATACAGACAACAGAACAGGTCATGTGATGTGTTATCGCAACAGCGAATTTGTCACAGTGTTCACAGTTAACGACTGCGAAAAGACGCTGGGCATGAACGACAAAGGCATCGCAGTTAATCACAACGAAACTGTAATTGCAGTTTCGAACATTGCAGTGAGCCAGCACAAAGACAAAACATTAAGGTACGATAGTAAAATTATACTGTATCGGACCGAAACCGATTGCACATCTTGTGTGACTACCGAACACAGCATTGGCAACAATCGATTGTGGAGTTTTCGCAGTTTAGCATTTGCAAACAATCATTTGATAGCAGGGTCACCTGATCTAACATTTACAGCAAATACATCGGACACCATGTCAAGAGAATATGTTGGCAACCAGTCTCGAGTCGATGTGTTTGATCTTGATGGTAATTTATTACAACAACTATCTGCTAAAGACGCATCACGTGGGAATTTCTTCGGAACCGAGATTGAAACTTCATTAGACGGCAACACGCTGATTGTTATGGCGCCTGCACAGGACGACAAAAAAGGCTGTGCATACAAGTTTGAAAACTTAGACAATCACTGGCTACAAACAGGCAAGTACTGCCCAAGAGACATTGCAGTTCACACTGATATCAAGTATTCGTTGTACGGTTGCTGTGTAAACAACAACGGCAGTAGATTTATTCTGTCTGATGGATTATACGGAGCAATATATGTGTATAATAACGACCAGATAATTCATACTCACAAAGAAATAAATAATTACAGCTGGTTCGGATTTGACATTAAAACAGACGAGCAATTTTCTCAGATTGCGGTAGTTGAAAAAGACGTTGAAAACAACCAGGAATCGCGTGGTGTACTACACCTTTATTCTCTCAACCGATAAATAGTAAAAACAAAACAAACAGGATTATTATGAATAAATCAGTAAATCCAAACGGTATTTTATTATCTTTTGTGTGGTTCTTTTGCGGACTAATTACTAGCTTTTTTGCAATCAATACGTGGGTGGTGCAGCCACACACTGTCAAAGCAAACTACATGTTAGATACAGTAGTAAAAGATGCACAACGGCTCGAAAACTACGGCGCATTAACAATGGTCTCGCAGTGTCAAGAACTTGGTTATGCATTTGTTGCATACAGCGAGAACAACGGATATTTAATTGAGTGTAACAATCAGTCGATTGCTCATTTAACCGGGGATGAGTTTGACAGCAAGCAAGGTCAGTACAAAAAGTTTGCATCCAAACTGTCGGACCGACCTTTAGTGTCAGTTGATCAAGAACAGTAGCTATTCAATTCCGTGCCATTGATCTCCGGGGTTATAGCCGGAGATCGCTATCCACTTATATCCTTCGCTTGTTAGCGAGTCTTTAGTTTCAAGCCCTCGGTAACGATTGTCAAGTATGTACCCTTCGACTTCAAGTACTAAATGCCCTTCGCCTGTTTCGGTGTAGCACACTACCAATCTCGAATTATCTAAACCTGCTTCACGGCACAAACTGCGACACATCATTGCAAAATCATCACAGTCACCTTTAAAGATCATGCCTTCGGAAAACTCTGGTGGCACTGACCATTTTTCACTTTGGCCGTATTGTTTTTTATCTGTGGTGTATCGGAAAGATTCAAACACTTTGCCGTGTATGTCCGATAACTGTTCTTTAAGATTGCTCATTGTGATACTCCTCGTCTAATCTTATATATTCTTCTTTGTCTAGCTTTTGGTAGCCCGATTCAAACAAGTGTTCTGCTAAGTCTGTAACTATACCGTCGTTGTTTTCGAACCTCACAACTGCAACATAGCGATACTTGCCTCGCTTTACACTATCTATTAAAACCACTTTGCCTTCGATAAGTTCTTTTACATGCGCAGTTGCTGATTCACCGTGCCGGCGCTCAGACTCGTACTTTGGTCGCCATGTCTCGGGTGCATCGAAGTCTCGGGTAGCACCGGTCAATCTAAATCGTGTGTTTAACGATATGCCGAAACCCAAGTCGACCAGTATGTCGAATGTGTCTGCATCAACTACTCGCTCTACTAGGCCTTGATATATCCATTCTTTGAGCATTAGCAGTCCGCAGTAAGTTGATCGTCAGGATTCTTTTTGTTATGTTCTTGTATTTCGCGTTTGAGTTCTTCGCAACCTAAAATTTCATAACGTTGCTCAGTTGGAGTAAATTGCGATGGTTTGCTGTCTATTTCGTTTTCTGAATTAGAGCATGCAGATACTAGGAGGGTAGCAAACAAAGCAAAAAGTAACTTTTTCATGGTATTCCTTTTTGCTTTATTTATGCGTATATTTTTATTTTCTAACTTTTCTTACCAAGCGTTCTACTTGGCCCCACAGTGTCGGATCAATAATGTCCTTGTCGATGTCAATGCCGTATAATGGATTTCCGCCTACGTTGATAGTGTCCGGGAATACCAAAGAGATACACTCATCTTTGAGATTGCCTTGTACCTCGATTGTACCGTGCTCTATAAGCGAAGAAAACATAGTCCACTGCTCGAATATCTGATCGCGCACATGATCTTCTTCTTCGTAGTCTTCAGCAATAAACAGCTTGAACATTTCTACTGACATGGTAATTACCTTGTATTAATTGTGTGTTGTAAAGATAGCATTGTCGTCGCGCAAAGTCAAACGGTTTTTTCTTTTAATGCTTTAACCACCATGCGTGTCTCAGGACTGGAGTAAGGCAAAGAAAAACCAATAATCTCGATTGGTCCTTCTTCGTGCTTTTTTAAATTCATAGACAATACAAAATTGTTCTCGAAATCAACACCACCGGGACTCATGGTAATCATAAAAGGCAATTGATGCATGACATACATCTTGTCGTGTACACGTTTAGTGGTTGATGTTAAGTAGTGTTTAAGTGTACTGAAGTTTAACACAAACAGCCATGCATGAAACTGTTCTGCGCTGTTGAATTCAACGGTGTCCTCTGATAGAATTAACCACGATAGTTCATCGCCAGTCATGCGGTGTACACCAAGGTTGCGCTTTTGCATACAATATTGTCTCCTTACAAATTATTCTGCAACATTAACACACCGAGATTATGAAGTCAAATTTTCCAGACCTGATTTGGTTAGATTTTTTGCCGACCTGGTCTAGAAAGCTTGCACACTTATACATGTGCATTTAACAAAACTTTTTATTGTGCGATTTTATCTTTTATGTTATAACTTACGTTGTCATGAAACAGTTAGAGGATCCCATGGAAAAAACTGTACTATATCACGAGAAGCCGAAGGGCTGGTCATATGCGTTAACACTGGCAACAGCAGTATCTTTATTAGTGTCATCGGTGTGCTTGATAACACTGATTGTATCTGGTGTACTGTTTAACGATCCTGCAAATTTTATTGTGTTTGCAACTGCTCCATTGGCACTAGTACACCTTGTTGTTAGTTCGTCTCTGTATATTAGCATCAGTAAACACAGTTCATTAGCGGCAGAAATTCTGTTCGATGCAAAGGCAATTACCAGCGGTGTTAAACTAAAATCGTACAGTTCGGTCACTGTGCTAACAGTGTCATTTGTGTTTATGTATTTTTGGTTATTGCCCTACGCATTTTATTTACTGATTAGATACAGAAAAGTATTGACTACCGCACTGGATCCTTTTTATGTTGTTGAAACGCCGGATCGTAATTTTTGCATAGCTTATGTAATGCACCGGTTATACAAAAAAGCATGGGACAAAGAAATTATCCCTGAAGACGTGCTCAACGAACATTTTGTAAACATTGGCAACATCATGTTTATTCGCGATCGTTCTTCGGCTACCTTTTTACAGTTATCGTACACTGAAGAAAAGATATTGGAGGCATTCATGATTGACGGAGAGGAGATATTCTCCGCAATGCACGATATAAGGTTAGAAATGTCGGCTGCTATTGACAGCACGCAGACCACAAAAGCAATAAAAAGATCTTTTAGATTTTGGTAAAGGACCAAGCTCATGGATGTACTAATAACAGTTCGAAATAAACTAATCGTATTCGTTGTCGCATGTGCCAACGTTTGGGTAACATTCTGCATAGGGTATATATTGTACCATGCGATATTTAAACAAAGCTTTCAACTCCCGTTTGAAAATAATTTTTTACCAACAATGGCAACTTCTGTTGCATGTGTAGTATGGGTGTTTTCTTTTAAGATTATACCCGACATTACCATTTCCGATGGGGTTGGAAAATACAAATCAATTACACAAGTTAAACACCCTGGCCGAGCACTGATTGCAATCATGCAAATGATTAGAATGCTGATTATTTTTGTGCCTGTACCAATCGCGTACCTAGCAGTTGGCATCCGAAATCGTAAGTGTTGCTGTATAATGGCAGATCTGCGTGTAAACAGATACACCATTGAACTGCGCAAGGCCAATCTCAAACACGATAACGACAACTATATTACGCAAGAAGATTTTGAGGAACACTTTGTATGCGACAACAAAGGTGCGTGCATAATAAAAAACACAGACTCTCTCACATACTTGTTATTAACATATAACAAAGAAAATATATTAAGATCATTTGGCTATTTAGAGGAACGCGATTTTAATAATATCCCTCGCTACTTATTATCAATGTTTGATGCTCCGTGTCCAGTTACAAGAAAGATACAGCACGAGACCGGGCAGGAGGATTTAACAGTTGACCAAGTTCTCAATTATGTCAAATTTATATGACCTAAAAATAAAAGGTAAAAAAGAACCAAAAAGGTCTTGACCTATTTCTATGCTCCTGTATAATTGTTGACAGTTAGGTAATGCACACATGCACAGGAGCACATATTATGTTTGTTAATATTCTTAAAGGTATACACCGCAACAACGAAGTATCAGGCGTTTTCCCAGTTATTAAGCCTTTTAACGTTACACCAACTGGCCAAGGCCAAATACAAATACGCACCAGAATTGAGCCACCGTTTACTGTTGACTCACCGCGTGTTAAGGTCGATGCCGAATCATTTTTTTACTGTGATGAGAACGGTGAGCAATTGGATGATCAGGCGTTAGCAGTTACGCCTATGCTGGCAGCTTCTCCGGTAGCAGGCACAATGGCTGAGCCAATGATCGACTACGAGACTCGTGTACTACAGAACGAGTCGGAAGAAGATGCAATCGAACGTATCCGTCATACATTTGACATGTACGAAAAGTCTGCAAAGGCAACTATCAATGGCGCTATGCGTGGCTTGATCGTGTCGGGTCCTCCGGGTATTGGTAAGTCACACGGTGTTATGGAGATGTTGCAACACCCAGAGCGTCAAACATATCAGGCCCTGGCAGGTAACTTTGGCGGCGAGCTTGATTACGAAGTTATTTCGGGTTCATCGTCAGCAATTGGTTTGTATCAGAAACTGTATCACTTTCGCAAGCCCAACTCGGTGCTAGTGTTTGATGACTGTGACGAGATCTTTGCTAACGAAGAAAGTCTTAACTTGCTCAAGGCAGCACTTGACAGTTCGGACAAGCGTACTATTTCTTGGAACAAACAATCGCGAGTGCTTGAAGAAGAAGGCATACCACGTGTGTTTGACTTTGAAGGCAGTGTTATTGTTCTTACTAACATTGACTTCGAGCGTGCTCGTAACACGTTACGCAAGCATTTAGACGCTATGATTTCACGTTGTCACTATGTGAATCTTGAGATTACTACAACACGCGACAAGCTGTTACGTGTTAAACAGATCATACGCGACGGCATGCTTACCAAGTATCGCTTTGAAGATGGCGAAGAAGAACAGATCATTCAGTACATGAATGATAACGGTGAGTATCTTAACGATATCTCGTTACGTATGGCAACCAAGATTGCCGACTTAGCTAGCAGTTTCCCACATGATTGGAGAGAGATGGCTGAGACTACATGTATGCATCGTGAAGCACGCTTTAAGCGTTTACACGAACGCCGTGAAGCTGCCAAGCAAGCAGAACTAGTAGAATAATTAACAGGGCCGCAAGGCCCTTTTAACATGCTGTTAACAAAGATAATTTTTTACTGCTTTTTAAAAAAACAGGTTGCACAAAGTTTATACGGTGCTATAATACACAGACTTAGAAAGTAACTAAGTTACACACAAAACAAGTGAACACAACACATTTTTTCACTACCTAAAAAGGAATTGACTATGTCAAATGCAAAAACTTCAAACTTAATCTTTAGTCGTCGTCTAGGCGAAAGTGCTATTGTAGGTGAAGGCGCCAATGCGGTAACAGTTACTGTCGTTGGTTTTCAAGGCAACCAGGTCAAACTAAGCTTTGCCGCTCCACGAGGCGTTGCAATTGATCGCGAAGAAATTCGCAAAAGAAAACAAGAATCGCCAATGTACTAAATTGTACGGCATCTCCAAGTTTCGAAACGCACGTATATAACGTGCGTTTTTTTTGACTTAAAATCCTTTTACTTCTGTTTCTCTTGTGTTACTATGTATGCATTGTTTATTAAGGACTATGCACATGAGCACAGAAACCACACACACAGTTCATTTCAGTGTACACGGCGATTTCATAACCGATCACTTTCGCAGTTTGGTTCGCGAAGGCAACTGGAGAAAAGCACTAGAGGACACCATGGACTCACTCATTGGCATGACCCGCGAATACGCCGAAATGATTCTAACAGGCGAAGCCAAACTCGAAGGTGTTAACACAGTTGATCTTGTTGAGGATGATATTCATTCTGATAACAACTGGGTTTCAAAACAGTACTATGTGTACACCAGTCGGTTGTTTGCATACAATAGCAAGTTGTATCTTCCTTATCGCGAAGTCGATGGCCTCGATTCCAACGATGCACAAAAAGCAATGGACTTGTTCGGTTGGTCTGCTATTCCATGGCAAGAAGATCAGCAGTTACAATTTACACAGGACAGACTCAAAACGTACATGAATGACCCGAGTGATGATATAGCAATATACAACACTGACGGATCGTGGATGCTATGCAAAGAATCAATGCCAGACTATCCTAGTTGGCTTACTCGCAAACAATTTTTCGAAATGGTACAGGCAAACACACCCGACGATATTGAAGACAGAATCGAATCGGGCTCGGATGTGTTGATTGACAGAGAGTCCCTTGTACACAAAGACACAGGCAGTAACAGCATAGTCGATACGTTTTTAGAAAACATGGAAAAGTCAGAACATGCACACAACAATATCGATTCGCTGAAACAAAAGATTAAGCAACAGGCAGACAAATTAGGAGGCTGGATAACACTGCGTGACAAGCGAGCCAAGCAGTCTTACACCATTCCTAAAAATCCATTCTTGCGCTGGTGCCTGTCAGACAATCCGATGTACAACACAATTGAATGGCCTTGCGTTTCACCGCAGGGCATGAAAATGGGCGGCGATGATCCTAATCACACTGATTGGTGGCTGTTTACTGAGTTGCCAATTGATCAAGCCGAAAATCATGATTCTCGTGCATGCAAGTTTTTCTTTCAAGAAAGGCATCGTATGCACGAGGAAATAACTGGCTCGAATATCAAGTGTCTCATTGACAGCGGTCACAAAGGATTAAGAGATGGACCGGTAGTATTCTTTAATTGTGCAAACGAGCATCCAGTTCCGCATAACAGTATCATTGTAATACCGAATGCATCTCCTGATTTTGAAATGCTAGCAAAGAAAGCGTCCGAGCAGAATTGTATAGTTATAACCGAAACAGGCGGAGCGTTATGTCACTTGGCAACAGTAGGACGCGAATTTGGTTTGCAGTTGTACCTGTTGCCTGACGCTAGACGTATACTAAAAGGCGCTGTTATTGCGTCTGTAAGCACCAGCACAATGCAACTAACTGTTAGCGATTATAGCGGCCACGAGCTAGAGATGTTGTTAAAGCGCAAAATGACAGGCATGCACTACAAATAAAACAGCATGGTATTCATACGATAAATACATATATGAATACAAAGCCATTACACCCATTGACCACTGTTAAAGATGCACTTCGTGCAATTTCGGAGAACCGAGTAGTACCTGTTTCGAAAATAGGAGAGTTTTACTATCGCCTGTCCGACGACGACATTGAACTAGGCAATTTAATCTATACTCAGTTCACACTGGATCGAGTTCCAGTGAAATCATGGAGAGTGCGTTACGCAACTTACCATACTATTCATCAGGCTATTGCTAACCCGTTGCCGCGTGGCGAACTCAGTTACTTAGCACACACTGAACTACCACAAGATCTAGACCTAATCATGACGGTTGGTCAAATCTTAAAGGGCTACTCCTAGGTCGTAATGCTTGTTTCTTTGCTGTATACTTCTTGTATATTGTTTAGAGGAATAAGCACACATGACACCACAAGAAGCATACGAAAGTATCAAACAAACCCACCGTGGCACTCACATTCGCGATTGGATTTCTAAATTCAATGTGATCAACGATGCCAGTGTCAAATTGTTATCGACACTGACATGGTCGTTCATGCTTGCATCGTTAGTTTCAACCATATTCGGCTTTAATGCGCTGATGGGTTTTTTGCAAGGCGCTTACCAGAAAGAAGTAGATCTAGGTAGTCTTATTGTTGCATTATTGTGTGCATGGTTGTGCGGCAAGTTTGACAAAGGTCTTCATGTAGTTAGAATTGATGCCAAGTTCAAGCGAGCAGTCGGCGAAGACAACATCAACAAAAAGTATCTTGAAGTTATTGATGCATTTTCCAAAGACAACACTTAATCGTTGACAATAGATGCACTTCTGTTATACTTAACACAACTAAAAGAAACAAGGCGAAAACTATGGCAAGTTACAAATCGTGCGTTGAAAACTACTGCAAATGGTGCATCTATGATCCGGTAGTCGAAGGTTCTTGGCGTAAACAAGTTACCGAATGCGGTGCTACAGACTGTCCGTTGTACGAAGTTCGACCAAAGACAATGGCCGAAATCGAAAAAAATCGGAAAACAAAAAAGTGAAATCCGATTAATATTCGACACGTCGGTAACCGTTAATTTCAGCTTCGGCATAATTCATAACTGTGCTACGATTTATGCCGAAGTGCCTAGCTATTTCTGTTGCTCCGGCACCATTTGGAAAACCAGGCGCATAGTATCTCCAGCTCTTTACATTTCTTTTCGATGAGTTCTTCGGGACTTGTTCGTTAGTGTTAGCATTATGTGCTGTCCAATTTTTAAATTTCGGGTTAGCTGATTTGCATCGAAACATTAATGTATGCTTGTTAATGTTAAACTTTTCTATCGCTTCCTGTAGTGTAAGATTTTCAGCTTCGGCGATCGTGTAAAGAAAGTTTGTACGAGAAGTAGCCTTTGGTTCTACAATTGCCGGCTTTAGTGGTTGTCCAGTATCTTTACAGACTAAAAACCAATTTTTCCACTTTTTTAATCCGCTGGCGCATCGATTATATATTGTCGTAGGATGAACACTGTATAATAAGGCGGCGGTACCCACGAGCATCTCGCCGGATGGAGTCGATATTAAATAAGTAGCCTTTTCGTATGCGGCACGATAACGAAGTTCTTTATAGATTTCTGCATCTATCTGAATTTCACTAAAATCGCGACCTGCTGTCATTGCATTCCATGCTTGTGCTAGTTTACCGTTATTCGGATTATCTATTGCGAGATAATAATGTGCTTTGTAATGATCTTCGGGTGTTAAATGTACTAAGTTGTCCTTGTTGTTGCTACCGCCCATGCATCTTGGGATAATATGATGGATTTCGTATATTTGAAATGGGTTAATTTTAGCTCGTTTAGCGTTTTCTATTAATTCTAAATATTCGGTTGACTTTTTCATGTATTTATTTATCATCAGTAGCGTAAACAAGCCGAACTATGCGGTTTAAAAAATATATAGATTTTTTTAAAATAATGGTTGACGTTGTTTCTGAAAGAATCTAATATATAGACACTGCAAAACACATAGCAGTTTCAATCACACACAGAAAAGGTATATATTATGTCACAAGCCGAAAAGAAAGATCGAGTTACTCTTATGTCACAAGCCCGTGGTATGTTCAGCAATCAATTAGGTCGCTGGGCTAAAGGTGAGTTCAAGGAAGAAAAGCGTCCTTATGGCGCATTCCGTAAACAACTGATCAGTCAGTTCAAAGAGGATTTGGAAGTATCTACCGCATCGGCAGCGACTATGTTTAACAACCTTCGTAAAGAAGCGTTAGCAAACGATCCTGATTTAGTGTTACAACGTGATCCAAAGATTGCTCGAGTCAAGTCTGATCGCAAGCCTGGACGTCCTTCGAATGCCGAAAAGCAAAAAGAAGAACAAGGTGAAGCACAGTCTGCATAATCGCAACCTGTACGATCAAAGAAAAGGCAACTTCGGTTGCCTTTTCTGTTATTTAAAATATCAAAAAACAGTTGACACAGGTGCGCTTCTTTAGTACTATTACACTACACAGACACATACACACAGGTGATTTATGTCAATTGAGACTTATGTATTTTTAGGAATTGCAATTGTTTTTTGGTTGTTCATGGCGTTGAAACATCCGTGGGCAACACTGGTTTGCGTTGGGCTAGCATTTGTTACACCTGACACCCATATCCTGAACGCATTGCTCGGATGGACTGTGTTTGCCGCACTGTTCGTAACCAGTTTCGGTAGGCATGTGTTAGGCGGTTTCATTGTTGGCTTTGTAGTAAACATGTTCATTACGCACATGAAAAAGTCATAAGTATTTTAAAGCAGAGCAAGGAATTCTCTGCTTGTCATCAAGGAAATGAACATGAAAAAACTAGTTATAGTACTTGTAACAGCATACATTGTCTTTACTACTGCAATCACATACGATACTATGTTCCGTGGTACTGCACAAGAACAGCCGCAACCAGACCCACAACCAGTTTCGATCAAGAACTCGCTTTCAACCGATAGTCCCGAGTCAGTAGGAAACGGAATTGCAATTGTTATAGTGGTATCGTCTTGGTGTGCCGTTGACCAAGACGATCCGTACATAGAAGCAATCAGTACCGAAACACTCAAGAATTTGCTTACCTTATCCGAAAAAATGAATACCGGTTCTGTTAAAGGTTTCGAAAGCAAACAAATTGCACAAAATGTTAAACAGGGTATCGCACGAATCTCAGTTGCGATTGAAGACAAGCCCGAAATCATGAACAGTGCATGCAACCAAGCAACCTTCACTGAAATCAATCGCTTTTTGTCCGAGCTGTCAAGATCAATTGCATACTTCATTTAATAGTTGCTTTTTGTGTAAAAGTATAGTAAGCTTTATGCATTGAAAAACTGGCATAAGGAGCAGCCATTGTCTTACATACACCCGCCGATGTATCAGCGTATTATATCGGCTATTAACACTGCAACAAACAGCACACAGGAACAGTTGTTAGCACTTGCAAAGCGCCACGAACGATCATCACGTGACATCACTGTGGTTACAGGGCACGCAGTTATTGTGGAATCTGGCACAGTAAATCTAGAACTAGAATACGAATACTTTGTTGACGAACGTCGGCAATTGGTTAATGTTGTGCTGGTACCATTTTAAAAAGGAAAATATATGTTTATTGTTTTACTAACTATTGTGGTTAGCTTGTGTCTGAACTATCTGCTGGTTACCGGGCACGAGCGCCTGCTAACTGAATCAATTGCTCGAGGTTCAGTATCTGCAAAACTGCTAAAAGACTCTCCGGTTATCATGACCGCATTTTCTATTCTGCTACCTGCTGTATCGGTAGTGTCAACTGTGTGCGTACTTGTATTTTTAAAATGCTGGTTACCATACGCAAGAGATCTTTCTTGCGATACAGAAAAAGATAGTTGACCTTTAGGTGCATGATGTTATACTTTTAACATGGTTTAGCGAAAGGTGGCATCATGCAAATAAAAGAATCCATCGAAGTACCAAAAAATTCAAAGCTACATAACTCGATACATCGTGGATACCGGTACGTAGACAAAGCCGACGCATGGTTTTATTCTGGCGTGACTCGCCTGAGACTGAACGCGCATGCGACCAAATGCTTTGATCATGCACACCATTTATTTCGCAAACTCATTGCCGAAAACAAGTTAGAAGACTGGGATCACTGGCGCATTGGCATAGCCGGCGGGAACTGTTCTAACGGAGATTTCTACGCAGGCAGGGTAACCTTTATTTTTACAAAACTCAACAAGGAGCAAGATAATGAGTAACAAATGGAAAGTTCTAGCCGGTGTGCTAGTTGTTTTATTATTGTCAGGCTGTGCTGACTCAGTTTCGTTTGAGCAAGCCGCAGAAATGACCGAGGTTGGTTTCTGGCATGGTTTCTGGCATGGTTTAATTTTACCAATTTCGTGGATTGCATCATTGTTTTCGGACAGTGTGGCAATATATGCAATCTATAACTCCGGTGGCTGGTATGACTTTGGATTTTTTCTAGGCATCGGTACTTTATGTGCATCAAGTTAGGACAATTATGAAATATTTACGCAGAGGCAATGACGTCGACTTTATCGAGACAACCGATTTAGCAGTAACAGATCAGTTGGCAATTGGCACTTATCAGTTGCGATTTTCGGATATGAGAGGATATTATCTTGAGATAGTTCCGAACTATCAAGTAAAGCAACGTTTGTATGGCAATGCACAAGAAATTGCCGACATGATATTCAATGGTTTTGTTACACGCAAGGCTTCGACTGGTGCATTGTTGCACGGTTACAAAGGCACTGGCAAAACAAACATTGCAAGATTGATCGCCGAAGCGGCAATTGACAATCACACACCGGTAGTGGTTATCAGTGAACAGTTCGAAGGCGCGGACTTTATGTCAGTGTTTAACAAGCTGCCTGAATGTGTAATAATTTTCGACGAGTTCGAAAAGACATACGGAAGGCATGAACAGCAAGGTCTGTTGTCTTTGTTTGACGGCATGAACAGCACCAAGTTCTTGTTCTTGCTCACAGTTAACAACTACTTTGCACTGGACGAACACTTGATAAACAGACCGGGCAGGTTACTGTATTCAATCGAAATGCACGGACTGACCAAAGAAGTAATTCAAGAATACATCGATATTAACCTGGAGCATCCGGACTTGGCAGACAGTGTGCTACGTGCATTCTCTGCATTTGGTGGTGTAACATTCGACATGGTCAAAGGTGTAGTGGACGAAGTCAATCGTACGGCACGACCGGCAACAGAATTACTCGAATATCTTAACATTGACATCACTGGCGACAAGTATGTTCAGTATACTGCAAAAATTGTTAAAGGTACAAAAGATTATCCGAACAATGTGTTGCTGGATGACAACCCACTAGGCAAAAAGCGTGTCGATATATGGTTTGAGGAAAAGACAAAAGACGGTTGTGAATATCACGAATTCACGCTGGACCTGAGCAACTTTACTGATATCAAAGGTGAGAATATTGTGTTCAACAAAGATGGATACACTGTTTCGTTTTCGCCAGTTATTAGCAAAGCATTTCACCCCGACGCAGTATAACGGAGCCACACCATGAACATCAGTAGCGAACCGACAGATTTTTATTTCTATTCGTTCACCGACCGGCGTTGTATTATTCAGCGCGAGGAGCGAGAGCAACATGCATGGAAACTTGAATACGTCGGTGACGCTGCCGATCAAGATGGACTGTACGCAAAGGTCACCGATCCTTACGAAACTACTCGTTACATTGTGACCACTGCTTTCGGCAAAGAACACGATCGCGAGAAAGTGGAAAGCCGTGAGCTGATCAGTTTGCACAGTGCAATAAGCTGGGCGAGCTTTGTGCAAAGTCAAAATTCGAAAAAGACTGTATCGGTTTGGAGAATCTGTTGACACAGATACTGTTTCTGCTACAATAGTCACAAAGCAAGGTGGTATTAATTATGTTCAAGCAACATCATTACAAAGTAATAATTGCTAGTTTAGGTATCCTGGTAGCGTTGTCGGGTTGTGGCAAGCAAGAGCAGAATGACGAAAAACAAGTTGATACGCGCCCTGTACTGACAGTGACTCATTTTGTAACACCCGAAGGACTTGAGTGCGTGTCTATTAAGCCGCGCTTTAATAGCGATCCCGAAGGCATCAGTTGCAACTGGGCCGACTGGGTTTGGCGAAGAAATAACGGAAAATTATGAAACACAAAATGTATTGCATTTTCGCAAAAGAAAGTGTAAAAAAGATGAACGGTATACGCGGTAAAATGTGTACACAGGCAGGGCATGCATACGTGCATACGCTGTTACAAGCACAGCAAGACTGGCCCGAGCATGTGCAAGCATACTTAGACAGCGGGCATGCGTACAAAATAACGCTCATTGTTGATACAGTTGCACAGTTAGAAGCATTGCAAAAGGCCTATGTCAACCAATGCGGAACAAAGCTAGTAACCGACAAAGGCTTTACTGTGTTCACTGAACCAACTACAACCTGCTTGGGCATTGGCCCAATCAGTGAAGATCTTGTTGGTGACGACTTACAAAACTTGAAAACTTTTACGTGAGGTTAACATGCAACACTCTATTATTTTCACATTTGAATTTGTAAACGAAGAGATAGAAAATAGCGATGGTGATTCGCAAGTTACAACGTTTTCATTAACTGCAAACTTCCCTAGCCCGATTAGAATCGGTGATATTTCAACTGAAATTGCAAAGTTTGCTGAGAAGTCCGAAGAAATGTTTAATGCAGTACATGATTTTTCAGCTTCGGACCCAGCACATATTGGATATACTTCGTACGAAGTTGAGCCCGACGAGTACGACACTCTGTTTCACGGCTTTGTTGCATGGTTTTATGGCTATGGTGCAGACGAAGTGCATGTTGAAAAAGGTGCGGCGGTCTGCTGAAATATTTGTTGACAGATAATACGTTTTTGTATACACTGTAAGTCAATAAACAAAAGAGAACACGATATGGATTTTATATTAGGACTGATGCTTACGCCAATCTTTGTTGGCGCATTGTTTTTATTTGCGGTTATTGCCGATCATACTGAACACGAAGGCTGGGCTTCATTTATACTGCTTTCATCATTTGCAATTCTGTACCACATATTCAAAATTGATTTGGTTACAATTGCATACGGAGCCGGTGCGTGGATTGTAGCAGGTGTAGTGTACTCATTTGTTAGATGGATGTACCAGTGCAATCGGGCAGCCGGCATGTACGAAGCCAAGTCAATAGACAAATACCGAGCACTGGAAATGACTGACATTGCCAGGAACAAAGGCACAATCACATACTGGGCATTTGCTTGGCCAATAAGCTTGGTGTCCACAGTTCTTACCGATTGCTTGTCGTGGATGGGCAAATGGTTACACTTTGCGTTTGGTAATGCATTTAGATGGGCAAGTGACAAATCACGTATGCGCATTAACGATATTGCAAACGACAGAAACGATTGAGTCCTGGGTCCAACTAGGAACGAAAGCCGCTGATCGGTTACGTTGAATTGTGCTAGACAGTTCGGAAACTTGCGGTATCTAGCAAACTTTAGGACAAAGGTAGTTCCTATCACGATGCTCTAAGCATCAGCCTTTTAAGCTGACCTATACTACCCGTCCACCCACTTTTAAAAGGTAACGAAATGATGATTATTGACGGTGCGCCAGATGACGGATCAGTTACACTGCGTTTACACGAACGCAAAGGATCAAAGTTCTTTACCAGGCATAACGGTAAGTTTCATTTTAAAATCGACGGTGTTTTCATTTCTTATCGTCGCAAGGTATACAATATATCTACTCGCTCCACAGAATGGTACAACAATTCAACAGTCGGCAGACACAAAAGCAAAACCAATATCAAGTTTTGTGATATATTTGTGTCCAACGAAGAGCTTTCATTTTATGCATTGCAAAATGTATACTTTATCGAAGGCCTCACTGTCAAGAAAGCAATACCGTACGGTGTCGATACTGCTATTAAACTCGATGTTGAAGATTTATTCTCAAATCGCCCGAGCACAATAAAAACAATCAGTGTATGGGACGGTAAAAATGCACGCGCAATCGAATTGTGCGAAAGCGGAAGATATACAACGGGCACAGTTGACACACGATAAGAGTTAGTGTATCATTGTACTATGTTTTACAAGTTTATGGCCGCTGGCGTATTAGAAAAAAGTGTATAAAGACGTAGCTGGGTGAGTTACGGTAGAAGAAAAAACTTTAACTTTATACATCTAAGGACGCCGAATTAGTTGGACTGAAACAGAATGCGGAATGCTTTGAGATACTTGCACACCACAAGTAGCCGGGCAGGAGGCAACTGTGGAATAAGACGATTGCTTGGTTCGAATCCTTCAGCGGCTGCCAAATTACGGAGAGAGCTGGCTTGTTAGATTTGCAGGTTTAGCTTGCTATGCGGAGCTACACCAAGGAAAGGCTTTTAATTTGAACATGTCGACACGCTGTTTTCCTGCAAGAGTCAGTAGTAGGCACGGAATGATTTCTAGCCGGAACTTGGTAGTGGATAGTTCGAATCTGTCCCTCTCCACCATTTTATGCGGAACGATTGCACAGCAGAAACTGAGTACTAAGTTTCATTAGCTGGTTTGGTATTTAGCATGAGTTTCTTCGAATCAGCTAGCGTGAAGAAGAAATGGTAGTTCGAATCTACCGTTCCGCGCCTTTTTAAAGGAATAACAATGCCACCGACTTACAAGCACCTTAAAGAACCTACTGTGGGGGAAGCAATGCTAGATCATAACTACTGGGAAGAATACGAAATAGAACTCGAACCTGGTACGTTGTACTATCGCATTGAATCAACTTCGCTGATACGTCCAAACGACATTGTGCGCTCTGAGTTTTCCAGCAACAAGTGGTTTGTTGTACACGAACGGTATACTGCGTGCATTGGATATTCAATTGAAGATCTTGCAATTAAGTTTAAGCAGGCACCATTCACAGAAGTGCTAAGGGAGTACTTGTAATGAGCTGGATATCAAAAATTAAACAACATCTATCCAGTTCAGAACCAAGTCAAGATCCTGCACCAATCGAATTGTTACCACACAAATATTTTTACGGTTACTATATTGACTTACACGAAAAAGAAGTTTACTCTATAAAGAGTGGAAAATTAAAAAAGCTTCAAAAGAAAACATGGAAAGGTGTTACTTCAGTTACCCTTTCGCATCAAGGTAAATCAAAAACACAAGTGATTGACAAGCTAGGAAAATTTGTCGATCGTAAACCGACTAACACAATATTGCTACATGTTAGCATGTAAGGAGTTTTACACTTTGTAAGTCTTGTGCAGTTGTGCAAGCGGATAAGCCGGATAAGCATTGTGATGGTGGAGTGCCGGCACTTTTTATTATGAAATATAAAACAGTAAACAGCGTGCAGGCACAGTTCAAGGACTTGACAGCCGATCTTGAAACTCAGCTTGTCGGTCATGCTAAAAAATGGAATAGAAAATCTGGACTATTGTCGTTCGGGCCAATGGCATACTGTCATGTTACATTTCAGAATGGCTCGCCAGCTTTTGAGATTAACTTGCTGAGTGATCAGTTTGGTGAACTCGACGAAGAGGTACAGCTTGACATTCCGTATTCGTATAAAATAAAAGCCACTTACGATCGCAAGCAGAAAGTGTTTGTGCTCAGCACAGTTGAAATCGATTATATAGCGTACTACCAAGACGAACGTTCAAGGTGCAAGTTATCGACACCCGAAACTACAACTAACCCACGTTTGATCGCTATCATTGAAAAGAAGTTCAACAACAACTTTAACTTATCAAGCGATCAAGAAAAAACTTACATGTTGTTAAATGGTCACCGGTGTCGTGGTGAACTGATGAAAGGTGTGCTTGAAGATGTGTTCGAATGTTTTCAAAAGTTTGTAGATCTTGATGCGCGTCGAGCAAAAAGAAATCGTGTGTTTGCTTGTACTTTTGGGTTCTGGATACACCCTAGCATGATCGACACTAAAAGTCAGTTCCAGATTGTAATAAGCTCGATGTTTAATGGCATGGTTTCGTTCAGCATGTTCAAGATATATCTCGGGCTGTTGATAATGTGGCTGGTATGAATATATTAATCGACTCATTGTTTACATCATCCGGCATACAAAAAGACTCGTTTGTGTCCTGTGTAGAGGACACTCGCTGTAAGGTGTTTGTGTCAAACTATGTTCGTCACCGAGGTCAATTTGATGTTAGCGTTCCGTCGACAGAACCTTTATTGGTGTATGGATCAATTCAGTTTGTCGAAGACGCCTTAAAGTACTTTACAAATGCAGTTGCATTTTATCATCCTTCTCGATTTTCTGTTTCGTATGCAATGTCAAACCTTCCAGTTGACATGTTTGTTAACAACGATGCTTATTTTTTTCCGGTCAGTGTACTGCAACAACGATATGCATTACGAAAACATAAAGGAATAAGAAACACTGCTGATCAGGACAAATATTTCATAAGGTCGGACAGCGGCAAAAAGCTGTTTGCCGGTAAATGTATTCCACACAACGAATTGCACTGCTTCGATAGAGAAGGATTGTCTCCGCATAGCATAGTGGTGTTCAACCAAGCTAAAGATATCCGCATGGAAGTACGATGCTTTATTTACGGTGACCAGGTTGTTAGTTGGTCGGTTACACATCTACACGGCAACCCAGTAACAGAATATACCGGCCCGGACAAGATTGCATTCTCTTTGGTTACGTTTGCAGAAGAAGTTGCCCAAACTGTCGATCAGCTAGGATTTCTAGACACTGTGTATGTGTGCGATGTTGCGCTTTATCGGGATATCGGAAACGGAAGAATGCACATTGGTATTATGGAATTTAATGCTGCCTCTACATCCGATTTACACAACTGCGATATAACAGCAGTGTTCACAGCAATGGTCGACTGTATCAACAAAGAAAACGGTTGCATTTGATTACAAGGTGTGTAACAATATGAGCATGAAAAAATTTAAGCCCGAAACAGTTGTTCGAAGACTTGCCAAGATTGAGCAAAACAAAGTCGACGAACAGGCAAGGTACAGTAAAGCCATGTACCAGTATGCCGCTGATATCGAAGCTGTGCAGGACAGATGTCCGCATCCGGATATCAAGTGCAATTGGAACAACACCTGGGACGGGTGGGACCAACACGACGACCTAAAAGGGCACTACGACTATATCTGTACTACATGCAAGAAACGGTTACGCAAGGATGTAGTCAAAAGCGAGCACGAAAAGTTGCGTCACAATATCAGACAAGCTTGCGGACTCGAATAACAATTTCCCTGGTAGGTTACAGGCAGTGTCTTTAAAACCCGCGCCTTGGAGTTCAACTCTCCACAGGGAAACCATTTTACAAGGAAAGTAAATGCTTAAAATATATCCTCAACTGTGGTACGTCACACGATCAACCTCCCAAGGGCAACCATCTGTACTTGCCTACATGACCCATTACGAAGACAATGCCGCATGTCGCAAAAGACAACATACAGGAAAGAGTTGGAGTGGTAACACAAACAACACAGGCACCATCTGCGATAATGAACCGACAACCGGATTTAAAATTACCGACAGTGTATCGCGCTGGAGTACACAAAACAAACTGTTTCGCGTTATGGATCCTCGTGGCTTTGAAGTTGAAATCCCGACTGGAAACCTGAATCAGTTGCTACAGTGCTCTACTGTGGTTAACGGAGAGATACAAGGCGAATGCGTGTGGGGTCGTGATGATAGCTCTCACATACTGATACCCACTGCCTCGGTGCTGTACCAAGAAGCAACCATGACCATGGAAAAGCTAAACAAAACTATCAAGATGTCGGACATTCAAGTTGGAGAGATAATCGAAGCTAGTGCGTGGGGATCAATGTCCAAAATGATCTACCTGGGCAAAGTAAAAGCTACTCACACTGGCACACTCGAAGAAAGATCTTACTCATGGCATCGTACTGGAAGCGCCAGCGATAAAATCAAAGCACAGCTCGGCGAGCATACCGATACTAAATGGTGGCTGGGGTTTGCACACGAACGTGATCTAAAGCGTCTGAGCCAAGATACAAATTATTTTAGTATCGAACAGCGTCGAACTTTAAAAGTTACCAATCGCACAGGACAAAAGCTCGATAAGGACATTGTAGAACAACTGCGCGAAAAGATTTCATATTGCGATCGTTCAGAAGCAATACGCGCATTTCACAAAGAACGCGATGCAGTGTGCCCGAATATAAGCGGACAAGTTCAAGTACAGTTAAAAGAAACAGTGTGGCAATGACACCGTACTGGAAAGGAAGAAGAATAGGCTTTTACCACGGGCTGGCATATGGTGTGGTGATAACACTGGTGCTCGGGTTCTTGTTTATTCTCTTCTGGACTGGTGCGCATCAGTATTTTTATTAAAGGATTAAAATGAATACATATTTAAAAACTCAAGCAAAACTGCTCGCAGTGCTAATGGTCAAGGAAGTTCTTGCTAAAGGCATTGTGTCAATTGAATTCTACAAAGCCGACGACACAGTTAGGCCCATGCGTGCTACACTAGATCCGAATCTTTTGCCTGCAAGCGAAAAGAAAGATGAATACGATTCTGCAATTGATCTTAACGTTGTAAAAGTTTTCGACGTTGAAGCAACAGCATGGCGTTCATTTCGCATGGACAGACTAAAGTCAATCGACGGACTTGACTACAAATTGTACTTTAACAATTTTTTCGAGTCAGCAATTTAATTGTAAAAAGCAGTTGACAAAGATACTGGCCTACCATATAATGTGGCTATATTAACAACAAGGAACACAAGATGTCATTAGTTAAATTATCACTTGCATTGTTCAACGTAGTGCCAGAAAGCACAAAACCGCCAGCAAAGTCTGCGCATGTAGACCTTGACAATGGCATAGTAATTTCAAAAGAAGCAAGATATGCTAAGGCTGATATCGTTGCGTTCCTGAAACAAAAGAAACTGTCGGGCGAAGATCTAAACAAGACATGGCACAAAACATGGGCCGAAGTCAAGTCAAGAGAAAACTCGCACGATGTTGTCCAAGCAGTCATGGGGTTCATTAACGGACTCGGTGCAAAGCTGGACAAAGAAATTCGTTTACCGAACGAAACAATCGGCATTGATGATCTAGATTTGCGATTGCAGACTGTGGTTGCAGTGCCAGTTGATGAAATCAACGACCGTGCTTTGCAAATGTTACAATCTGGCATGGCACTAAAAACACAAACAATACACGATTTGTTTGAGATATTGTCTGCTACAGGTTATCAGTTTACTGGCGACGAAGATATACGCAACAAAGAAGCCGTTGTTATACTTGCTGATACTCATGGTATCTATCCAAAAGAGCCAGTTGAGGCTCTACGCTATGCAGTATACAAAGCTACCGATTCGGCCATGCTGATCAAGAGTGCGGGTGCAGTAGAAGCAATCAAGGCGTCTTCATTTGATGCAACAGATGTATTCAAAGACGTAGGCGAGACTCGAATGTCCGAAGTGTTCAATCGCTTCAAGCCATTGTTTCTTGCATTCAAAGGCAAGTCTGCTAAGTCACGTTCGTCAGTTAACCGTATTGCAAAGCTGAGCAAAACACATCACAAGCCAATGCCTGTGAATGCCTTGCAAGAAGTTACTGCTCGTAGACTGGTGGACACTGAATTACACTGGCTGTCCAATGCAACTGTGTTTGCACTGTTCAAGGCATTGTCTGCTTGTCATACACGCATGAATGGTCGCACAGTGTTTGCATACCACATACGTAACGGTAAAGGCTGGTACAAGACAGAATCGTGCAAAGCGTCTTCGGATGACTTACAGCACAACTTTGATCTAATAGTGAATGAACTAAAAGGTCGTGTGAACACCGAAGGTAAAAAGATCTTTATACCGGAAGGTATTGAATTTGCCCTGCCTACATCCGAAAAGATGTTTGTTGGCAATATTCCAACTGGTACCAAGTTCACATCCGATGGTATTGCCGCTGGCATATATTGGAGAAACGAATGGGGTGCAACCGATCTCGATTTGTCTACTCTGGACGTCCGTGGTACAAAAACTGGCTGGAACTCTTTTTATACCAGCCAACACGGCGAAATTGCATACTCGGGTGATATAACCGATGCATACAACGGCGCAGTCGAATACATGAATATTCAGTCAGGTATAACCGAACCGGTGTTGTTGCTTAACAATGTGTACTCAGGTAACGAAGATTGCGAATACAAGGTTGTTGTGGGTCAAGGTACCGATATTACAAAATCGTACATGATGGATCCTAATAGTGTATGGGTAGAAGCAATGTCCGCATCGGTGAAACGCGAAACCATAGTCGGATTGTTTTTACCGGAGACTGGTAACCGAGCTTCGTTTGTGATGCTTAACACTGCTATCGGCAATGCGAATGCGTCTGCAGGCAATATACACTCTACTCAATTCAACCGTGCGTTGGTTGAGCAGTACAGCAATCAATTTTCGTTAAATGAATTGTTAGAATATGTAGGTTTTGAGTTGACACCATCGCAGGATGATGCTACAATAGACTTATCGTTAGACAACTTGGATCGTGATACATTTGTATCGTTATTCAGTTAATAGTTATGCGGTGAAAGCGCCGGGCTGATAAACCGGAGAAGCTGAAAGGAATAATACAAGAACAAATGCTTGTACCTTGCGCATGTCGCACACCGCAGTTGTTAGGAAGTATGCAATGACAAAGCCGTTCAAAGTAAAAGTTAAAGATCAAGACGAGTTCGAATCATGCGTGTTTGGTGCCGACGATTTACTCGAACAGTGGCCAGCACTGCTTACCGAAGGCGCAGAAGTAATACAAAGCGGAAGCATGTATTACTTGTGCGATGCGAAACAAGGTATCATATCCGACTCGGCTTTCTTTAGCAAAAACGAAATGCAATACTTAGAAAAGATTTAAAAGTTTTGGGCAAAAGTGGTTCCTATAAAAAATTATTGGAAATGAATACTACTCGCCCACCCAGTTTTGACATAGAGTGTTCCTATAAAAAATCATTCGGGCTAAAAACCCGAAACCAGCAAAATACACTCCGTCAACTATTTTTAGGCACAAGCAGTTCCTATAACATACTACGAATATATATACTGCTCGCCTACTTATTTGGGCACATAAGGTTCCTATTACAGTCTTGAAAACTACTATCATACCTTTCGCCCACCCAACTCAGAAATGCTAGCTTTCGCTAGCTTGAAACACTAAGTAAATACAAAGGTTGTCTCGCTTATATTTTTGGTTGATGTGTAACGTTATATACCAGTATCTCTGTAACGTTAATCAGTTTTGTAGCATCTGTAAAGCCGAATTAAGCTACTGTTACAAGAGGAGCTCCCAGGTAACAGATAATTGGCTTAAACCTGCGAGTTAGGATAGAATTAAGTTTCACGGCGTGCTCCCTGCCTAGACAGTCGCTTATACAGGCGTGATACTGTTATGAGACAACCTTTTTATTTTTTTGGTAATACTATACGGAGATAAAATGACCATTAAACCTTTACACGATTACGTAGTAGTCGAAGCAAAACAAAAACAAGTTTCGAAAGTTATCCATGTTGCTGGCGATAGCAAAGGTGACACAGGAACAGTTATCGCAGTTGGCCCCGGTGAGTTGTTACCATCAGGTGAACGCGGAGAGATGTCTCTTAAAGCAGGAGACGAGATTATCTTTGCAAACGATGTTATTCGTGAAGATAAACAAGACGACGGTTCTATCCAATACTGGATGAGAATTGTTAATGTTATGGGTATCCTAAGAGAATCGTAAAATGATAGAGCTCGGTAAGCTAGCGTCGGAACTTGAAGAGATTGGCGACACAATTAGAACGATGTCCAGGCAGGACATCGTTCAGTTGTCGCAAAAAGTAAAATCAATAACTGATCGTCACCAGTTCGAAAACTCTTACCGGGCCAATTCTTTGTCGCTATCATACAACCAGTATGCCGGGATTACGCCTTGCGATGATATATTCAATGCCTCCAACAGTATAATCGATATAACGCTGGAACGCACAAATCGCATTAACTGCCGGGAAGGACTAATTGTTATTGTTCGCGCACGCACGCGGCACAATATTGGCGTAATGTCGTTTACCGTTGCATTAAAGCAAACGTACAGCAAGCTTAATATCGACCAGATCTACTTTACATATGGTGGTGACAATGAATATAGCGTTACAGCACTTGGATCCTCATTTCAATTAAACCCAGACAAACATCCTGAATGGTTTCTTTCGAAAGAAAACTTGTCATACGCTATTCTGCTTGACAATAACATAATAACACATCTCCCGCGTGCCACGCTTGCACTCGGTCCTATTGTAAATTTAATTTATACAGTAGACAGAATGACGTGCCCGAAAGAACTTAACTTCCATGCGCTAAATGATTTTTACGACACAATAAAATAAAAGTCTTGCTCTGAAGCCTATCTCTTGTTATATTAACAATACACAAACAGGCACACAGAGATAGAGGTCGTTATGAAAAAGCAATATCTTTTAGCAACAGCAGTTTTAGGCACATTGGCTTTAGGCGGATGTAGCTCAGTTACAAATCCTTTAAACACTACCGATGTCGATCAAGACATCTACGATGAGTATGCTGCCGAATGTACATTCAAAGACGGCAAGACTCCTGCACCGAAATGGATATGCGGTTACAAGTTACCGGACTACCCAGTTAGCGAAGTAGGCTATTCTCATTCAGCAAGCGAAATGGAAGGACTAGCAAACGCCAAAACCAAACTGGCGGCACGCATCAGAACAGATGTTGAAAGTGTACAAGAAGTTCGTACCAAAACATATGGTCGCCAAGAGCGCAAAGAGTTCTCAGCAGTTGACAGACACTTAGTCGACGAAAAGCTTGTGAACACTCGTGTCTTACTGCGCCAAATTGATCCGACAACACAAGGTCTTTATGTTCTTGTTGTTGCAGACCAAGATGCATACGAACGTTCAATGCGCGAGTCACAGCAAAGACAAGAGCCAATTGCTAACACAGACACTTCGGTGGAGTAGTCAAAATGAAAGCATTGTTAATATTATTTTCAATTGTATTAACCGGGTGTGTTTCGACTGGTAGCGGTGATCACCGCTACTGCTCGGCTGCTGATGTTAATGACCCTTTTTGGTACACCAAGGTCAAGAACGATCATGTTGTAGCAAAATTCGGAGTCGAGTACAGCCGTGAAGCAGAACGAGATATTAACCGTGTTGCACAGCTCATGTTGGCACAACAGCTTCACAGTCGTGTAGCCAGTTCAGTTACACTGATAAACGGTACCATCGACGATGCTTCACAGCGTAGCATGGTTGCAAGCAATGTATATCTTAACTCCGCTAAGGTCGAGTGGATCAAGCAAGGCAACTGTTTGATTGCATGGTCGGGTATATCAAAGCAGGATGCCGATCTGTCGCTTGATAAAAGTTTAGCAATCAATCAGCAAGAAAGAAAAGCATGGTTGCAGGTGCATAATACATTTTCGGTGGCACTACTAGAGCGACACATCAGACAATATCCATTAGGTATATATCGCGAGGCAGCACAACAGCGAATACACGAGCTTTACAATAAGTCAAGACGAGAAGAAATAAGAGACTCTCAATTGATGCCAGGTGCTAAATTATTGTTAAACGGTTTAGGAAGTATATTTGGGTAAATCGGATTTACCCATACAGCTAAAAATCGTGCTTAGTGCTTTTGCAAGCAAGTAAAATCACTAAATACAATAAAAAACACTATGGACATAAAAGACTTTACAGCACCTTACGGACAAGAAGAATTTTTATATTTTGTTTTGTCGACACCATTTTCAGTTGAGTCGGTTGTAAACCGAGTATCTCCTAATCGCCGTGTTGATATATTTTCAAGCGAAGCTTTATCGAACTGGACAATCGCCAACTGGTACTGGGCAGTCGATGGCATAGCGGTGGCATCCGAGCATATCACTGTCACTTACGCACACAACAGAATACTTAACTCCGAGCACGAGCCAAGCGGAATATACAGCATGGCACACTTTCATAAACGCTTGCCTATCTACCAATACTATCAAGAAGTACAAAGTCTTTATCAACCATTGTAACGCACTGTAAAGCACGCTATAATGAAATAATACTAAACACTAACATCGAGCATTGTATGTCAGCACCTCTTGTAAATTTGCCCAACAGTCGCGAGGCTTATTTATTGTATCGTTTAGAAGATAATCGGTTCAAGTCAATGGTCGCCCTTATGCGCTGGGTATATCAACGTTCAAACTACAACAATTCAAACGAAGTGGTGTTCAAACGCCTGGCTGTTTGGATCAGGAACAACTGGTCGTGGGCAGTGAAAAGTTACACATTTAATGATCGACGACTAATAATTGAATTTTCAGTTACAGGTATTGTTAGTAGTGACCAATGGGGCGTAGACCTCGATACAGTAATCGGCGAAGAAAAGCAGTTGATTGAGTTTGCGAGAAGTAAAGATGTTTTTTGATTTAACTGATGTTTCCGAGAAAATCAAAGATATCGATCATGACATCATTAAGAAAATCATGCATTCGATTAACTATCACAAACCATTCCCGGATGTTGGCAGTACAATAGATCACATAGTAATAAACAAAGACCGCAATGCAGTCATAATAGTTGGCGACATATACATACGCATTGAGTTTTCTCACAGTGACGTAGTTTCACTGGAGCACAAAAATCTCTTGTTGCAATTGTACAAAGACTTTGTTGCAGTTTGTCCAAGCGTATTTCCTATTGGTCTTGCCGACAGTATGTATTGTGGATTGGTAGCAACCGACCTCATATCTGACAAAAAGTGCAGTGTCAAATTTAGAAATTTTCACGACAGTCATATCGATATGACGCAAGCCGCTTTAAACGGCGACCAGGTCGGCTTATTGAATGCAGAGCGTGCAATTGGAGCAATGTCGTTGATTGCTAAATCTTTGCCGGCAGTGTACATGCCTTATTATAACTTTTCATACAGAAAATACTTTATGCGAAGAATATTTCACGGTAGATTCGGCAAGGAAAAAAGGATAATACTGAATGTATGAGTTACCTGAATCACTGGAAGAACTTTCGGCATTTTATTTGTCAACCGGAATGACAGTGTTCGAATACATTGACTTTCATGATATCAATGAAGAAATCAAACACACCTGGATTGCGAATAGCAAAGACTGGGCAGTAGAACAAGTCACACTAAAAGTTCTGAACATCGAACATGTGCCGGTACTGGTTATTAGATTCAAAGCGCGTGCAATAATACACAACAAGGTTATTCTTGCTTCATTTCGCACAAATTGGGCAAGAGAGATCATTTTCGAAGCGTTTGGACTAACAGGCACACAAGAAGAGATAAGACAGCAAGCAATCAATCATATTCAAGGCACAGTAATATTTGAGAATTAGGTAGTATTGCAGTTTTTCTTGTGCTATAATGTTAATAATAACTTAGAATAGCGATTTTAACTAAAAAGTGGTCCTTTTAACTATGCAAAAATTCTCAGGGTTCGAACTACCGGAAACGCCACAGTAACTTACTCTATTGGAATTGCAAAACCAAGAAGGAGCAAAAGAAACTGCGCTCGGAGTTTTAGCTACACTTCGTGTACAGTCACCGTATTCGAGTACAGTTCTAAAGTTGTGTAAGTGGGCAACGATTGCATCAGATAATCTTGTACCGCATGTGTATGCATACACTGTGCATCAGCAAGGCCAACACAAACTGGTAATAAACATGTTCGGTAATATAGTAAACGTTGATATTGCAGACGACAACACCACTTTACAGCGTATTGCCAGCCAAGCAAATAACCATACTCACGATCATTTTATACTGGCCTGTTAAGGAGTAACACAATGCAAGATATATACGGAATTGTTGAGTTTCCGGTGTCGCATGAAGAATTTACAGTTGATGTACTGGGCGCTCATTTAGATGACAAGATTACTAAACTGGTACATTTTGTAGACGAACATCCGAATCTTCGCGACACTGTGGTAATGATGTACTCAGAGTGGGTAATGGATAACATCGACACAATCAAAGAATTCGGAATGCTGTCGACCGAAAACTGTATCGAGTATATCAATATCATTGTAGGAATCAGCGCAGAGTACTGCATAAAAATAAGCTGGCCTTGTGCAACAGCAACCGAGCAAAGGTTGTATGATTTAACGGTAGGCACAGACAATGGTTAAATTACCGGAATCCGAGCAAGAATTCTTGCTGTGGAAATTAGAAAAGCAGGACTACGAAGCACCTTTTTCACAGCAAGAGTTAGAATGTACATGGCAGTGGTTGATAAGAAACCACGCTCGTTTCCAGGATCGTATGCTTTACATCCTGGAAACAGATGCAGGACTCGGCTATCAGACTTATGTTTACCTGTTTGACAATACTTGCGTCTTTTATGCATGCGATGCGGCTGTGCATCACGAATACACATTTGATCACTTCGAGCAAGCGATTGGCAAAGTGATCGAATTCGAACACAGGTTGATTTGAAATGATTACAATAAACGGTATCAACATACCAGAAACTCCAGAAGAAATGCTCATGGTGCATCTCGAAACATCGGGCGAGACTGGCACCATGCTGGCAGGTTTATTTTCGATAACTTCTAGAATAAGCCGGCACGAGGAATGCGAAATAATATCCAATTGGTTGTGCGAGCAGACACTTATTGAGTTCGATTACAAGTATTCCCGCTCCAACGGGAACCTACACATGAAGCCTGTGAACAGTACCCACTGGCATATTATAAGCAAAAGACACCACGACTGGTTTTACAAACTTTCGAGTTTTGTGACTACAAAGATGACATACGAATATGTTTAAAGTTGATGCAATAAGCGAAACATACGAACTGCCGTTATCGGATCACGAATGGACTGTGTTTATGTTACAAGGCAGTGACGATATTAATTGCCTGGTAGATACAATGGACAGTGGCGCCTTAACACCACAACAGCGCGATGCTCTTATACGTCGATTTAACACATGGGTTGCTCAGAATCTGGACAAGTTCGACGTAGACTTTAGCAAATCTGACGACACGGAACTTTGTGCAGTAATGAGATGCAAGCAGGTTCCTGATTTTCGATACCATGTTTACGACGAACCATTCGACCGAAAATTGTGGGAGTTAATTGTTCAATATGCAGACAACAAGTAACACACAGAATATCGAGTTACCAGAAAGTAAGCAGGATCTATTAATGTGGGCCATGCTGTATTCTGACATAGGACGAAATTTTCAAAACTATTACTACCAGCATCACGCGCAACGAGATACCTTGCCACGAAGTGCCGCGGTGAAAGACATTACCGAATGGATTTTCAGAGTGTGTGAATTTGCACCCGAATCAGTGGTTTTAGTTTCTGATACCCGTCCGTTTGATGTTCTCAAGATTAACGGAATTACTATCTGCAGAATGATGCACGACACAAAAAAATACAGAGCAATAAAACGACTGCTCAAAAAAGCGTAGCGCCGTGAACAGTGTTGTACTAAATAACTGCATGTATGCAAAAGACCTTCCGGTAACCGAACAAGAAGTTTCAGCTTGGGCTCTCGACTATTCACCATCTTTTACGTGGAAAGATATAGATGACCACGAAGACATAGTGCTGAATACCAATCTCATCATCGACTGGATATGCAATGTTGTTACTATAAATTACCCGCATCTGATCACACTAGATTTCAGAGAACATAAAGTACCACGAATAAACATTGCAGGCGTGAGAGTAGCAGGTGGCTTAATTCCGATGATACTTGTAAAGCGACACATTGACAAACACAACGTTGATGTTCAAACTGTAGGAGAATTTAAACAAATGATAGAGCTAAAGTTTGACTAACCGATTACCAGAAACCAGAGAAGAATACACTGCATGGTCGCTTGAGTGGAACGGAAGGTTTCGCACAACATATCAGATGTATCTTACTATAAGAACAGAAATGCTAGATGTTCTCAAGCAATGGATTATGTTTACAGTAGAACAATACCCCGATTTGGTCACAGTTGAAAGGTCTAAGGCCGGAACAAACTACAAAGTATGGATAGCTGGTGTTGAGCTATTACAGTTTTCGTGCCTGCAACATGCCGATTTATTTCGTGTGTTACAGGATTCCCCGGGCGTTACGCACAAGGTAAAATCTTATGCAATACAAACCAACACTACCTTCCGATTCTAAAGAATACGCAGTGTGGATTTTAAGTGGCCGCACTGCAACCGAGTTAGTAAGCCACAATGAAGTCGACGGTTTTTGGATACTGGATAACTTTGTTTGGTTACACGAATGTAAAGTTATTTCAAACGTCACATACGAAAACAGCGATCAGTTAGGCTGGCATGTGTCTGTTTACATTGATCACGCATACGCCCAATACAGCATGTTTTCTGGCACTGTTTTCTCTCGTGCAGTTGAACTTGCCAGGCAATATTACCCCCACTTGTTTGCTTCGTAGGTTGACGTGTGGCTTCTATGTGTTATACTTTAGTATACATACACAGGGGCACACAGCATGAACCAGTTACCAAAAACAATCGAAGAAGTTACTGCATGGAAGCTCACAATTCAAGACCCAAACCAGTCTGTTGAAAAAATACTTTGCCAGGGAGTTAGCATTGATCGTATCCATTCAGTAAGATCTGCTATTATCGGTTGGGTATCATTTGTGATAAATGAATGGCCAGGACAAGTCGAATTAAAAGAAACTTCAAGTTCTTTTAAGGTTTACTGTTTCGGCGTGTTCATGGGTTACTACGAAAGCGATGACATCATTCGCATGCTGTGCAGATACAGCCATGTTAAGCTAGAGACAATATTTTAATGTTACCAACTACCCAGCATGAGTTAAGCATGTGGTGCCTGGCACCGGAATCGGATCTCGAAAACTTTGACACATGGCTTAAAACAGAAGCGCCGAAGTTTGCCGAGCATGTGCATATTGATCAAGATCCGAACCAAAACATGTTCAAATTTTATTTGTGTGGACACTTGGTCGCTAGAATTCCTGTGAACGGAATTATCAAGTTTACACTTGCTTGTGTGCATGCCGGAACAGCCGAAGATTTCACATGCGATATTTCAATTTGATAAGTACGTAGTTAATCAACTACGGAGATAAAATGCGAAACACAATTACCGAAACTGTTACACATGTACACCACTGGAACGATACTCTGTTTTCGTTCCGTACCACTCGTCGGGATTCTTTTCGATTTGAGAACGGACAGTTTGTAATGATCGGTCTTGAAATTGAAGGCAAGCCTGTGATGCGAGCATATTCTGTTGCTAGTGCAAATTGGGAACCCGAACTTGAATTCTTTTCCATTAAGGTCCCAGATGGTAAACTGACCAAGCACTTGCAAAAAATCAAAGTCGGAGACACAGTTACGCTGTCTTGTAAGCCTGCAGGAACATTAGTTGCTGGACAACTGTTACCAGGCAAAAACTTGTATTTGCTAGCAACTGGCACAGGGCTTGCACCCTTTATGAGCATAATAAAAGATCCAGACATCTACGACCGTTTTGAAAAGGTAGTGCTGGTCCATTCTGTGCGCTACTGTTCCGAACTTGCATACCAGGATGAGATACTGAATGTGTTGCCACAGAACGAATTTATTGGCGACACAGTAAAACAAAAGCTCGAATACTTTCCTATTGTTACACGCGAACCTTTTCATACACAACAGCGAATCACACGACTTTTGCAAGACGACCACTGGCATACAAAACCGTCGCAGGACCGATTTATGCTGTGCGGAAATGATGCAATGCTCAAGGACACCATGCAAATACTTGATGCACAAGGATACGAAAAGGCCACGTCACGTTCACAAGGACATTATGTTATCGAGCATGCATTTGTAGAGAAATAACATGACCGTTGCTAAATTAGAATACATTCAAACAGAACAAGAACTTACAGCTTGGTCAATTGAGCACCAAGGCCAACAGTTGCCGTACCTGATTCGTGTTGCTGAACACTACGGGTTCTGTGGTGAAATAATGTCCGAATCGATATTATGGTTCAGGTATATGTTGCGAACCTTCCCTGATCATGTTCAGCACAAAGAGCACGGAATATACATTGCTGGTGTTCATTGCAGTGCGAAAACCTAGTTTGGTCGAATGCATAGAAAAGGTTTATGCACACAATGCCGCAATTGATGGTGCGGCCGTGTTACACACTGCGCAAGACCTTACTGCGTTTACTATCACTTACTCGAGCTATGTTGTGCTCACATTCGGTGCAAATGAGTCAGTGACCGAATGGTTTTTACACACACGCCAAGCATTACCCAACTCAATCGAATATCAATTCAAAGGTGCCTGTGACCATGCTTGTTATTATGTGGCATGTGTTGCAGGCATACCAATTATAGATTTTTCAGTATTGCATAAAACAGCATCAGTGCTATAATAATGTTTTATCACAAAAGATGCAATACACATGGAATCTTACACCTTTCCTGAAACCCGCGATGAAATTCTTTTGTGGGCACTTGCTACCAGTGTCCCGGTTGATTCTACCTGGTTCGACGAACATGAACTGGCAATTGGACCACATCTAAAGCTGGCAAACGACACTTTAAAGTGGATTGACTACGTGTGCGAAACTTACCCAGACTTGATCAAGTGGCGGTGGGTCGAAGGCGACGAAGACAAAATAATACCCCGTGTTGCTGGAATACCTATAGGCAAAATAAACATCCATCGCGAACTTGGTCAAACTGTGGTAGAAACTGCTCGGTCTAACACTTGACTTCTTTTGTGCCTAGTGTATACTGATAGTATGTAGATTGCAGGAATCACAGTATGAGACTAATGATATCTTTGTGCTTGTATGTTATCACAATTGCGCTGACAGGTGCTTTTGCAATGATAGCGGCAAATGCGGCACCGAACCCAAACGCACCACTGTGGATACTAATGGTGCTGATGGCTAACGTTTTGGCTTTTTGTACACTGTTTTCGGGTGCATTAAACTACCGAATGCGCATGTACGAATTGGAAGATCGTGATGATACCATTACCAAAAACTGATCTAGAGTTCACACAGTTTGCGTTACAGTACTCGGGCAAAAGCGACACAGATTGGGCGCTAATCGAAGAATACGAATACACTGACTGTGACCAAGAATGGAAACAGATACAACAAGAACTGCATCGCTGGATAGACTGGACAGTTGCCAATCGTGCAGACCTTGTGCAATATCGTATTGCTGTAAACTCGCACCTTTGGTTGAAAACAAATAATCGTTGCATGCGTATCTGGATAGCAGACATTGCCATAGATAATCTTGTGTTTGATGAAAAGTTTTATTATCATTACAAGAACATGCCAACCAAAGCAAAATCAAAATGGGGTGCCAGGCACGATGACATTGTTGAACGTTGTCGGCGCAAAGACTAACAAGGAATCGCCATGAACAAACTGCAAAAATACTTTCCGGCTAGCAAGCAAGATTTGCTGATGTGGAAATTGACGTTGGACATATCTTATCCTGACTGTTACTACACTTTGTTAGGAGACCACTTGTCGGAACATGGCCGCGAAGCATTCCAGCAAGATTTTGTCAACTGGAACACCCATGCGCTCGAAGACGAGAAAGCTTTACAACGAACATGCATGCAGTGGATAGAACATGTGTGCCGGTATGCTCCGAGCACTTTGTCGTGGGCATACACAGACGACAAGCGATCAATTGTGATCATGGTTTGCGATGTGTGCATTGGCAGCATGGAGGACGACTGTAACGAACGTGACTTTGCTGTTCGTGAACAAGTGATTTTAACCGGAAGGCACTGCAAGGAGTTTGTATGGTAATCGAAATACCCGACCTGCCCAGTGAATGCTGTTTGCCTTGCAATGAACAAGACCGATTGGTTTGGGCCATGACACATGCTAATCGCACAGAATGTCAGCACATGTGGATCGCCAAGCACATGCCTAATTCAGACGTATTGGGCACCTGGATCTTGGTAAACGAATATCTCATGAGCTGGCTGGATCTTGTGCAAGAACAATGGCCCGGTTCTATCAAGCACGACAATTACTGGTTGTTGGTCGACGGTGTTCGCATAACATCAAGTTCGGTTGTTTCTTCGAGCTCGATAGTGCAACACATAAAACAAACAAGGGGTTAACCATGCTTCCTGACTTGCCACGCACACGTGAAGAATTCACCCAATTGGCGCTTGTGTACAACTTTGACTTTAAAGAAAACGGCTTGTACGGACACTTGTGTACACAGCTCGCAGAACACGATGAATTTCAACTCAGCATGTACATGGTAAGCTGGTTGTTGGAATCCGTAGAAAAATTCCCAGACTTGATCACATACCAAATAGTAGAAGATCGTTCATGTGGCGAAAAGCTGGTGCTGTATGCTGCCACAGTGTTTGTGTTTGTGTTGGTTGCTGACAAAGCTGAACACGCCTTGCAAGAACTGCAAGACAAACCCGATGCTGAACAAGCTCGCAACTGCATATATGCCATACAACGTCTGGATCATGTGGTTCGATCTTGTTGTCGCAAGCGTGATTAACATGAAGCTGAGTGATTGGGTACACATGCCCACAAACTCGCAAGAAGTCACACAGTTTGCGATGGCGCACAGTGGACATTACAGCTTGTGTTTGCACATTGCACAATTGGCAACTGCGGCAACACCCATACAAGATCGAAACCGGTGGACCATGTTGCGCATGATCGCGCAGGCACATCTGGCCTTGCAACAATGGCAACAGCACACACCATTGCAACAGTACGTGCAACGCACCACAACCCAAGTTGTGTTTGCAGGTGTTGTGTTATACCCAATACCACAAAGGAGAACTCGTGATGTATAACTTGCCCACAACTGATCTTGAATTCACACAGTTTGCGATGGAGCACAGTGGACACTCACAGTCGTTTTATGCGCGTGTGCTGGATCGTGCAGTGCCTGTAGACAAAATGAAAGTGCGTGCATGGGTAAAACAAACATGCCGAGACAGACCCAAACAGTGCCGAACACAGCCAGTTGTGCGTCGAGAGCGCACTTGCACTGAGTTGTACATAGCCGGCGTCCTGATCTTGACTTCCAATCACGAACGCACAGTGCAACAGTTTGCTGACTGGGAAAAGCTTGATGCATAAACCAGACCCATTGCCGCGCACACGTGAAGAATTTATGGTGTGGTACTTGCAACATCATGACTGGCACCGGCGCTCCACCATCGCAGAAGAGTCTTGGGGTACCTGGTACAAGAACGAAACAGTGTGTTACCAACTGCAATGCACACGCGAACACATCATGCACATGAGCTTTCGAGAACATGAAGCAGTCGACAGCGTGCTCACGACGGTCAACCATGCAATCAAGTCATGGCTTGCCCACACACAACAACACTTTCCTGACCTGGTTGAATCAGAACACACCGGTTGCGTTGAACACACTCGTTTCATGGGCATCACAGTGTACAGCAGTATAGTGTTATGAAGTTGCCCGACTTGCCTCACACACGTGAACAATGCACACAGTTTGCATTAACATACAGCGGCCTTGCGCTGCCTGTGTTCAACCATTTTCTTGAACAGTTTGCACATCTGCGTCACGATCCTGACTGCAATGCACGCGCAATCCGGCGTCACATAAATGTGTGGCTGATGCAGATTGAACATGAACTTCCCGACTTGTTGTACACAGACACAGACACCATAGAATCCGCTCGCTTGATACGTGTGGCCGGCGTCACTGTGTTCTCCAGTTACCGAACCTGACAGCGGTATCACGTCTTGAAGTTGCCACACACAGCACCGGAGTTCACACTGTTCGCATTAACATACAGTAACAGCAACGAACCCTGGATCAACCTGGTGTACAACCGCCCCAGATCACGCACAACCGATCGAGGCACTTATCTGGGCATTGCATTAGCATACCAATACACTGCAATCATGCCCGAACTTGTCCGCTGGCTTGAACACGTAGAACACAACTTTCCTGACTTACTGCGCACAGACAACTGCGATCTTGAACGAGCACTGTATATTGCAGTAGCAGGTGTTTGCATATACGACAGTCGTCCTTGATTGTACATAAAAGAAAACAAAAATCACTGTTACAGTACACAGTACAAATAAAAGCACAAAAGACCCATGTGTACACGTAGTAGTCGAGACACTGTACAGTGACAAAATCAGCCAAATACCATGCAATTTTAAGCCCTGTAACACACAAAACAACCACGCTCAAGCCCGCATAAACACTAGCATGCACACAGCCTAAACACACCGTGAATGTGCAAATGATAGTGAAAAACACCACATAGTAGCGAAAAGCACTATTTTTTACAACATAAATAAAAGCTTAAAACGCTTGTGTCTCTACGCGAATGATAGTAGTATAAAATGATACAGTATAACAGTAGTAGACAAGAATGAACGCCAAGAACCAAGCAAAACTTTACGCAATTTGGATAGCAGCCGCAGTAGGAGCCTGCACAGTGAGCACAGCCATTGCAGTCTTGATTTGGGTAGCAGTACGCTAGTGAACACTCAGGAACAGGATACCATGCCCGTGAAGGATTTAGAAATCACCATTGCTGTTAGCCCAGCAGACATTGACGCAATAGTCGCAATGATAAACCGTGATCGTGCGCCCTGCAATCACATTACTGCACAACAGTTCCGCAAGAACGAAAACTTGAAAACACCGTATGTTTGGCTAACAGAACTCAGCCAAGACGATCCACTGGAATTGGATATGACATTCAGTGTACGGTTGCCATGAACATGCATGACGCACATGTACAGTTAAAGCGCAGGCTAGACATCTGTTTCTACTTGTGCTTTCCACCGTACCTAGCACACTGCGTTGAACGCTGGGATTGAATATATGTATTGGCCAAATACCTATCTCAGATTCGGAATCTTGAATAGCAATCTCGGTCTAGGTCATGTGGTCAGATTCGGTACACAACTTGCGCGGGTGTGTGCCATTCTTGCGTGCCGATCTTGTGTGGCATTCTTGCGTCAAGATCCTGAATACCACAGTGGAGAACATGCACATGCGTAACACCACACTCGGAACAACTGTTTATGTTCAAGGACGTCCACATGACGTGATACATGCACGTGAAAACGATTGTAGTCAGTATGATATACACTACTTGTTAGACCATGAACATGATCGACTTTTACACGTTAACCGCACCCACAGCACCACGTTCTTGACGCAGTGCATAGACTGGCCACGCACAAACATGAGTCGTGAGCAACGTGTTCAATACATGCTGGATCCTACAGGTCATGTACATGCTCGGGATTCGCAATGTTTTCACTGTGTGTATCGTGACCAGGCACAAGTGTTCTATCTTGATCGTGCGCATCAAGTCTTGACACATTACGTACATACAGCGGCAACTGGACATATACGTGTTCAAGAATGGAGTACCGATTACACTGTGCATGATACTGCACAAACTGTGTATGATCGTGCTCGCTGGTTTGCACAAACAATACTACAACAAGACTACAACGCGCAACCTCGTAGACCTTTTCCTCTGTTTCAATAACACTACTAGTGCGGCAACCGATCGCGCGAACATGTTCGACCTGAACATGATATTCGAATACCTCAACGCGGAGATCTTCTATTCAGAATAGGAAATTTTCTATCCAGGATAGGAGATCTTCTATCCGAATACCCCTGTGGATAAAGTTATCCACACCCTGTGGAAAAGCTGTGGATATCATTGTGGATAAGCTGTGGATAACTTTATTCACACCCTGTGGATAACGGTGTGGAAAACCTGTGGATAACCTTGGGGTCAGGGCTGTGGATAAGGCTGTGGATAAGTCAAAAGTTATCCACAAGGAATTTTGATCAGGGTTCGGCCGGCTATAGCCCAGTCGCTTCCCACTTCACTGTGGTGTTGCTTTATGTGTACATAATAACACAGCTAGAGAAAAGGTCAACAGAAAAAATGCAAAAAAAAGATAAAAAAATTCTGAATTAATGGGTTGACTTCGGTAATGGGATTTCGTACTATACACACACGCACATAAACATATAAATGTGTCACCCAAAATAAATGCAAAAAAGATACACAAACAGGTAGACACAAGAATCCAAAACCGTTATTATGTACGCAACAGTTAGGAAATAGGAGAGCAACATGTCACAACAGAAACTAGAACAGTTTAAAGCAGAAGTCCGCAAGTGCCTGGACCGGGCAGGCAAGATGTACGGACTTGAAAAGCAAATGAAGAATGTCGACATCCGCTTAGACATACGTGGATATCGTGTAGCGGGCATGGCATGTAGAAAAGGATTTGTCAACTTCTCATTGCGCTTTCATCCAGACGCTATCCTAAAGCACTGGGACGAAATGGTTGACAACACCATTCCACATGAAGTTGCGCACACCGTATGCCAGATGAACCCTACACTGGGCAAGAACCACGATGCGGGTTGGAAGCGTGTGTGTCGCGCACTGGGCGGTGATGACAGTCGTACGCATACACTGGAGTTTGGTGAAAAGCCTAAGCGCACAGAGTGCTGGTACCGCACTACAACAGGTGAATTGGTTGACTTAGGTCCTATCCGTCATGCTAAGGTGCAGAAGGGTGCCAGATACAATGCGCGTGGTAAGGGCAAGATACAGGCAGATGGTTATGTTGGAAACACAAAACCGGGTGCAAGTCAACCAGAGCCGCAACTTGAACAGGCAGCAAGAACACAGGCACCCAAGCAGAAAACAGTTTCAAAGTCAACCCCGAAGACACAATCTGGTAGCAAGGCTGAACTGGCACGTGGTTACATCCAGAACTTGATTGACGCTGGACAGTCACAAGAACAGTTGTTGACAGACAAAGGCATTCATGCTAAACACCTGCATGTCGCATTAGGGTTCGGAACGCTAGGGGCAGCTCGTTCTTGCTTTGTTGCTAACACCAACAAACTTTTCAAATAAAACTCCAAAAAGTGGTAGACATCATCTACCACTTGCTCTATACTGTACACACAGTTAGGAAATAGGAGCAACACAATGTCACTAGTAAACGAGATCAAAGCTTTTTGCGTGGACAATTACGAAGCCGGTTATGACGCTTGCGTAGAGTGCTGGGACACTGCAGATTACGAAGAGTGGATACGCGATTACAAAATTACTTCAGTAGAAGGTTTTGCCAAGTCGTATCAGTTCATGATTGATCATGCAAACGATATTCGTTCCACAGCATTTTAAAATAGGTTGACTTCCTTTCTGTGTGTGCTAACATGTACACACAGTTAGGAAACAGGAGTAAACCATGCGCTACTACGTTGAAGCATACGATAAGAACGATAACCGTATATTCGGTAACCTGGACGGGCAAGGTGTGATTGTAGCACAAGACTTTCGTCGCACCAAGCACTATAAGTCGCTGAGCACGTTCAAGACGCTGGACAACCGTGTTGCATACTACAAGATAACCAGTGGTGACACCACGTTTGATGTGGTACAGAATCAAGCATAAAATTAGCAAAAAGGAGTTGACACCGGTTGGCTCCTTTGTTACTATAAACACACGTTAACACACAGGCACGCACAATGGATATGAAAAAGATTACGTTCGAGCACAACCTTAACACCGCGGGCGATGGCTTGTGGTCTGATCAGGCTCGCAAGGTTGCAACCACGTACATGGAGACAGTAGTGTACTGTCCCGAGAGCAGTTACGGTGAACTGCGAGTTTACTTTGACACTGACACGTGGAAAGTGAACAAGCATGGGCTGATTTACACTGACGAACGCTTTATTGCAGAACTCAGGCATGCGCTGACTCAGCACGGGCTGGCAGGTCACGATGCTTATTACAGTGAGCAAGGCATGCAAGGCAACGACTATGTGAGCCTGGACATCAATGCTGAGTTTGTTGCAAGCTGGCAAGCATTAGGATACGAATCTTTAAAATAATGGTAGACTTCTTATCTGTGTGTGCTATTATGTACACACAGTTAGGAAACAGGAGCAACAAAATGGCAAAGTTTACATTATCAAATCACGGGCTAATGGCCCTGGGCATCTACATCGGACACAAGGCAGCATTTCGTCGCAAAGAAATGGAATCGTTTGGTGTTGATTACGAAAAGGCACTGGAAGAGTTCCACAAGGTCGGACTGATGAAAAGTCGTAAAATGGATATGACTCAGGCACGTGCCGCATTCAAAGAGCGTATCCCATCTGGCTTGGGTTCGCAGACTCATCAGTACTGTAAACAGCTTGGTTACGAGCGCTTGTCTTATTATTAAAAAAATGCAAAAAGTGGTAGACATTGTTTGCCACTTGTTCTATAATGTACACACAGTTAGGAAATAGGAATAATATTATGTTTAACTTAAACGAAAAGCTTAACGGTGTAGTCGAAACAAAATTAATTAAACGTATCGAGCACGAACTTAAAACAACGAAAGTGAATTCGAAAATTGGCGCCGATTCGCATATTGCTACATGCATTTTAAAAGCGTTGCTAAAACTCGGTGAGGACACGCCGAAGTGGAAACGAAACGGATACGAAACACTGTATCGCGATTTACGAAAAGGCAACAGCTATATAAGCGGGCGACAGTTAAAATTCCACTCGGTAAATGGCGACACTTGCGATGAAATTGCCGAGCAAGCTAACAACGTGTTTAAGGCACTTAAAATTAACGCTAGTGCGGAAGCATCGTTTAGCGAGGGCTGGCCCGGCTTTTTTTCGATAGCAGTACACAAGCGCGATAACACTATAACATCCGAAACCGGTGCTGACATGTTAGAGCTAATCGAATAATTTATTATTTAAAAGTGGTAGACATTGTTTGCCACTTGTTCTATAATGTACACACAGTTAGGAAATAGGAGTAACACATGACAGATTTAAGTTTATTAGACAGTTCGTACACTAAGAAGAACATTGCGCGTATACAGGCAGCACTGGATACACATTCGCAACATGTTATACACGGCGACACCCATATTGCAACCTCAATTGTAAAGGGCTTGTTGGCGCACGAGGAAACAGCCCAGCCAGCCAGTAGCGGGTACATGACACTGTATCGCGAAACTCGCAAGGGCAAACAATTTGTGGGCGGACGCCAAATCAAGTTTTTTGGTTGTAGTGTACCGGGCATACCGCTAGACACCGTTGTAAGGCAGATTAACCGGTCATACGACTCGCTGGGTATTAATGCGCAAGCTCGCTTGATAGACCCGGACAGCTGGAGCATTCCTAGTATCGCAGTGACAAAAAAGGAATATTAATTGCAAAAAGTGGTAGACATTGTTTGCCACTTCTTCTATAATGTACATAACAGTTAGGAGATAGGAGAAAACAATGAAAACACTTACAATTGCAAATCAAACATTTACGCCAGCAGACATCGTGACTCGCTTTACGGCAGCTCAGGACTCACCGGAGACCATGGGTATACAGTTAGCTGGCGACATTGGCAACTTGCTACGCAATACAGTGACCACCTTTGCTCACGTAGTGCAAGCAACACCAGTCAAGCTTGCGGCCAAGAACAAGGCACGCAACATCTTGAAACTTAGCACAACCAACGTGATGCTGTCAAGTTCACATGCTACGTACCAGAACGCTGTGAAAAACTCAGCTACCAAACAAGGTTCGGACCAGCAAAAGGTTGAAGACTTCAAACCACAAGAAACATGGTTTACACGTGACGAAAAGTGTGCTGCCTTAGCAGTATCTAAAAAGAACGGGCTGCCTGTACTAGTGTACATGATATTCCCAAACCCTGTTAACACAGGCAAGCGTTATTACATAGACGCAGACACTGATCAAATTATGTCAATCGAAGACGTTACTGCGCTAATGACGCCCAGTGAAGCTAAAAAGGTGCTAGAACCAAGCACTGTACACCACAACAAAAAGCACGATATCGAACACACTGTGAGCACTCGTGCGGTGTACTTGCACAATGTAATCAAAGTGATTGCAAACAAACAAACGGTTGACAACTATTAACCCTCTCCTAACTGTGAGGTAAAAGCGTCCTACGGGACGCTTTTTTTTGAATAAAATAAACAAAAAGGTAGACACACGATCTAGCTATGCTATTATATACACACAGTTAGGAAATAGGAGTAACACATGTTTACACAAGCTTTACACCCAGATTTTATTCAAGCAATGGGTCAGTCAGGATTAGGTCTGATCGTGAGCGCACTTAGCAAGCATCCTGAAGCAGTAGCGCAAGTCAATCAACTTGCAGACGATGCAAACACAGGGTCAGTTGAATATGTCTCACTGCCTGAGTACGATTTGATTAGTACAGCATTGCAAGTCAGTTCAGCAGAAGCAGAGCACGACAACAAACCCGACTGGATGAATCTGGAAGAAAATGATTCGATCACATACTTGTGGGATCTTCCAACCGGTGAGATTGCAGGGTTTAACAGCAGAACTGATAAGTCAAGTGAAATTCGTTTGTTGTTTGAAAACAATGTAATTGTTGTACTTGATTCACATCTTAAATAAAAAGGTTGCATTCAGATCTGTGTGTGCTATTATGTACACACAGTTAGGAAATAGGAAGAAAAGATATGTACTTACCAGTAACAGTTTACAACCCATCATTCGGGAATTGCTCTAACAACGGTGTGACAGTAACACATCAAGACAAGCTTGTAGTACCTTGTCCAGACGGGCATGTCACGCAAGCGGACGTTGACGATCATGGTTACGTAGTGCTTGACATTGAGCACAAGGCACCCGGGTACACCAGTTTCAAACCACGCGGTGATAAGCGTTGGTTAATGATGGGCGGTGCGTTTGTGTACAGTTCGGACAGTCGCTTTGGTAGACACTATTCGCGACACCCGATACCAGTACATGATCGCTACGAGGGGTAGTCATGTACTCAGTCATAACCAATTTTGGAAACTTCCCAGGGTTTGGCAGCTATGATGCTGCCAGACGCTTTGCTGTAAATTTGGCACCCGGTTACATCTGGGGCATAGACCATCCGTCATACAGGAACATACCATGATACTCGAAGTCAGTCATCGCACAAGAAAGATCTTGATCAGAATCTTGATCGCAACTTTGATTTTAACAGGAATGTATTCATTTGTCAAGTGGGCGAACTATGCCGCTGAAGACTTTCGTCACGCGCACAAGCTAACAGTGGACCGCATAATCGAATGCTTCAACACAGATCACGAGATACAGTGTCGCGTTGACGCAAGCGACGGTGAAGAATACGTGCTGGACGGTTTAGTCAACCGGGGTCGTACAGTGTACAAGGAATGCTGGATCAAAGATCCGCGCACAAAAGACGCTAATCAAGAATGGTGTTACACAAATCTGCGCACCAGTTCACGTTATCGTGACGTGACACACGAACAAGCTTGGAAAAAACAAGAACAGGAATTATCAGAATAAAAAGGTTGCATTCCGATCTGTGTGTGCTATTATGTACACACAGTTAGCAAACAGGAGCAACACATGAAACTTTCAAAGCGTAATCTTAAAATTGTAGAGCAGTTACAGGAACAGATCGAGCACCATGCGCTGATCATTGCACGCATCAAAGCTGACTGTCCGTACTTGCCGGACTGGTTCAAGAAAAAGCCTGTAGCATGGTACCAGGGCGCACAAGAGGCAGCGGCAGGCACACTCAATTCAATACTGATGGAGCACGGTTGTTACCAGGGCTTTCGTACCACATACGCAAAGAACAAGCAATTCAAAGTTGAATATCGATACGATTATTACTTCTTGAGTTCAGCAAAATAATTCCAAATAAAGGTTGCCCTGGGCAACCTTTCCTCTTATAATGTACACAACAGTTAGGAACGAGGAAACGCAAAATGGTTTTAAATGGTTTTTGGTTTGACGAGAAAGTTGAGCAACTGGTACTCGACTTGCAGGCTGCGCACAAGGCAACCGCAGGTGACTTTCAAAAGGCACTCAAGCTTTTATATCCCGAACATCGTCAAATCACGTGCGAGCAAGACTTTCGTGACTTTGTAGAAGCTTACACCGACTACGTGGACAATCAGGAAGCCTTGGCCCACTACGGTAGCAACTATTAATTGAAAAAAAGGTGTTGACAACAGTTGGCACCTTTGCTATTATGTACACAACAGTTAGGCACTAGGAGAAACAAAATGGCATACGTATCACAAGAAGACAAAAAAGCATTAGCACCTGCAATCAAGGCAGTTCTCAAAAAGTACGGCATGAAGGGCACCATTGCCGTACGCCATCACTCAACGCTTGTGGTCAACATCAAGTCGGGTGACTTGGATGTAATGGGCGCTTGGAAAAAGGCAGCTCTTGAAAAGAACATTCACAAATACGACCTGTATAGCCCTGCAGACGTTGACAATCTCAATCGCTGTTTGGATGCCACTTACATAGATGTCAACACGTACTGGATAGACACAAACTACGCAGACGAACGTGTGGTTGCATTCTTGAACGAGCTCAAGTCAGCAATGGAAGGTCCGGACTTCTTTGACGAATCCGATGCAATGACTGACTATTTCCATCGCTCGCACTACATTGACATCAACATTGGGCAGTGGAATAAGCCATACGTGTGCAACAAAGAGGTTGCCAAGTTTGAGCCTGTTCAAGTTCGAGTTGCAGATCCTGTTTAAAATAATTGCACAAAAAGGTAGACTTCTTATCTGTGTGTGCTATTATGTACACACAGTTAGGAACGAGGAGCAACAAAATGGCAACACAAGCAACAATTGCACGTCACAACACAGATGGCACGTTTGACACAATCTATTTACACTTCGATGGCTACCTTGATCACACGTTTCGCATACTGCGCGAGCACTATGCAACACAAGCAAGCGTAGACGAACTGATTGAGTTGGGCGACCTCAGCGTAATTGCTGAGCATGCTGACCCAGGCCCAGGGCAAGATTATCACAGCTTTGAAACGCCTGCACAAGACGTCTGTATAGCATATCATCGCGACAGAGGCGAGTCGTATGCAAAGACCAAAGCACAGCGAGTTCCGTTGCTTACAAGCGACGACACAGCGTTTTATACATACGTGTGGAGCAACGGACAATGGTACGCTTTTGCAGGTGGCAAGCCAGTTGAAGACCAAGAGCTGGGCACAATGGCATTGGCTGACAAACTGCACCAAATTGAACACATCACTTCCTGACTGTACTGGCCCTCCGGGGCCTTTTTTAGCGGTGGTCCACGCTATTTTTTATAGATAGATTTCGGCAGGCCGTGGCCTAGTCGCGTCCCATATCCTCATGGTGTAGCTTTATGTTTCTTATAATAGCATAACGCACACACAAGTCAACCCTAAATAAAATAAAATATCTTGCAGAAAAAGGTTGCACTCTATTCTAGTCGTGCTATTATGTACACACAGTTAGGAAATAGGAGTTACACAATGTCAGTAAAACAAATTAACAATTGCGCAGACAGGCTAGAACAGATCGTGGAAGAAATGCAAGAACTGCTTGACGAAGCCGGGACTTTAATCACCGAGATTGATACGCACGGTGAACTCGCAGGGTCAGATTTGAACTTGGAATTCAAGAACTACATTCGCCCTCACTTACAGATACGCATAGGCGAGGATGGCGGTGGGTACATGTCAAATGAAAAGGGCCTTGGTGACATGGTCAATCGTGCGCGTGAAGTTGCAGATGAAATGGAACACATGCAAGATTAATTGAAAAAATAGGTTGCACTCTATTCTGTGTGTGCTATTATGTACACACAGTTAGCAAACAGGAGTTACACAATGTCACAATTATTTCAGCACAACAACATCGAACGTTCAACTTCACGCATCTGGAAAAAGCGCGAGCTCAACAAAATTGTCAAGGCATGCGCCGAAGCTGAGTACGATGTGGTTGACACAGGTACACAGATTATAGTTGGTCTCAAAGACACAGATCAAATATTTCTGAAAGCACTCAAAGGCAACGGCTCTTGGTTGGTGCGTTACGACAAGGGCTTGTTTGACGAGTCACTGGTAAATTAATTGCAAAATGGAGTTGACTGATGTCAACTCCTACTCTATACTGTACACACAGTTAGGAAATAGGAGACAGTTATGCAAGAAGTTTTAGGTTACGATGTACGCGAGTTGTTCGACCCGGTTCAGACACATGCCGCTTACCGTGTTCCCAGTGATCAGATTGATCACTTAAAGCAACACCTCAAGTCCGAGCACAATGCAACCCGCTTTCGTCGAGTTAAAACCATGATATCTGGTATCGAAATTTTGTGTTTTAAATTGAAATAAAAGGTTGCATTCTTTTCTAGTCGTGCTATTATGTACACACAGTTAGGAAATAGGAGTTACACAATGTCAAACAAAACTTTAATGCTAGGCTTGATCGGAACCACCAAAAACGGCACTACCAAGACCGAAATTCATTTTGCGCAGGACAAGCGTTTTCTTGAGTTGCATCAGGAGTCCGGGTACGTGGTAGCAAGCTTGCCAGTTGGCACAGCACGCGCATTGGCACAAGCAGACAACCGCTGGGAAGTGGCAATTGCACTGTATGATCTGCATGTTGGCACTGGCAAATTAATTGCATAAAAAGGTTGCATTCGTTTCTGTGTGTGCTATTATGTACACACAGTTAGGAAACGGAGATACAAAATGAAATTTGTTGAGATTGAATTTGAAAACGCAGGCGCAGCCACCACAGAAACTATTGTGGGTGAGCTGTTGAACAACGTTGCATACGATCACGTCACTGGTTGTGCTGGTTGCTTGATTGGTGCAACTGCTCAAGACATTAGCAAATTTACCAGCGAAGTGCAAGACATTGTTTGGAAACATAACGGTGGCATGCTTTGTGAAGTGACGGTAAAGACCGAAGCTGAAGTTGAGCATTTGCTTTAAAAAAAGGTTGCATTCAGATCTGTGTGTGCTATTATGTACACACAGTTAGCAAACGGAGAACAACATGAGACAGTCCAGTTTAGATACACAGATTCAGGACCTCAACGACCAGATCGAAGAGGCACAGGCAGCAGGGCGCCAAGGTGAAGCCGAAGAGCTTTACATGGAACTCGAAGAACTTTGTAGAGAAGAAGACCTATAAAAAGGTTGCATTCGTTTCTAGCTGTGTTAGTATAAGCACAGTTAGGAACGAAAGTGTTAACAAGTTTTTTATTTTACGAAATTAAAAAAAAGATAAAAAACTTATTGACACTACTTGTAGAGTAGGTTATAATAGCTACACACAGTTAGGGCAAAGAACAAAACTTTGCACTACACAAAAAAAATTAAAAAATTGGTAGACACACAGGTTAGAAAGTGTATAATACACACAAGTTAAACAAACTTAGTTCATAAACACACAGTCCAGGAGACACTATTATGACAAACGCAACTGTAAACGCAACAAACACAAACACAGCAACTGAAGCAACTGTAGAGCAGCCAGTATTCCGCCCAGGCACAAGCCGCGCAACTGCACTTGATATCTTTACGCAAATGCTACCACAGCGTGCTGAGTTAGGTAACACAGAGTTCCGTAAGGGTGTTATCGCTAAGATGATGGAAGAGCAGGGCATGACGCTAGCAAGTGCGGCAGCAACGTACAACATCATCAAGAAGTACGCAGTAAACAATCAGATCGTTGACGACTTTGGACGCACACCGGCAGAGCCAAAGCCAGCTAAGGCAGCAAAGAAAGCGCCTAAGCCAGAAGCTAAGCCAGAAGTAAAGACAGTGAACGTAGCACGAGCTAAAGACGGCGAAGTCGTAGCAGAAGGCGTTACAGAAGCTGAAGCGCAAGAGCTTATCGCTAAGGCAGTCAAGCAAAAGAAAGCCAAGCTAGTAATTGCTTAAACTGACAACAAGAAAGCGTCCTAAGGGGCGCTTTTTTTGTGACTTTTATTTCAAAAAGAGGTAGACTTCTTTTCTAGCTATGCTATTATGTACACACAGTTAGGAAATAGGAGTAACACAATATGTCAGTACAATTTGCAACCAAAAGACTTATCGACTCAGTTTGGACTGTAGCGTTTAAGTGGGTAGACGGTAAAGTAGAGATTGTTAGCTACGATCGCGAGAACACAGTTGGCTACCAATACGAAAAGGACTTGCCACAGTGTACGCTGATTGAACAAGACGATCGCACTGTAACAGCTATTAGGCTACGCAAGCATCGCTCATTTGACTACCAGTGGGCCGAAGACGCAGGCGAAGTGTTCGAAGTTGTCAACCCACAGCACGTTTTTAGCTACTCGGATTAATTAGCAAAAAGGAGTTGACATCAGTCAACTCCTACTCTATACTGTACACACAGTTAGAAAACGGAGTACAACATGCAACAACCAATTTTAACACCACTTACTACCAGCGCATTCATCAAGCGTGTGCGCAAGGCAGGCTTTATTGAGCGCAACGAAAACTATCCTGTGGTAGCAGAAGTGCCAGACGGATATGTGTTTGTGTGCTTCAACGACAACGACGGCACATGGTTCGTGAACAAGTTCTGGCTCAACACAAATGACTGGAACTGTCAACCGATATTCGAATGTGACACTTATTCGGGTGCGTTTGCTTACTTTCAGTTAGAGTATGTGAGACAGCTTGAGCAACGTAAAATTAAATTGTCTTTGTTTTAATTAATGGTAGACTTCTTATCTGTGTGTGCTATTATGTACACACAGTTAGGAAACGGAGATACAATATGTCACAACTAGAACAGCTACAAGATTTAATCAAGCAAGCCAAGCAACAGAACTGGCCAGGCAGTACCTTGTCATTTTCACGAGGTGTGTTCTCAAGCAACATCATGTTCGCAAGCGTAACGCTAGGCGCAACAATGGACGAGATGCCAAACCGCATTTTACAGAATGATCCGCTTCGTGTCAAGTTTTATATTGAACAGAAACTTAGCGGTGAGATCTCAGTAGAGCCGACCATGATCATTGGCAGACTCAAGCCGGAAAGTGCAATGTACGCAATGTCAAGTGAAAAGGTACGCACACGCAAGGTCACTGGCTCTGCAGAAAAAGTTGCACAGTCAATCGGTAAAATGCTTGACAAGTTGCGTGTTAGGATTGAACAGCTGGACAACGAAGATCGTTTCCTGGACGGACTAACGTATTCAATTTCAGAAAAAGTTTGCAAATAAAAGGTTGCATTCAGATCTGTGTGTGCTATTATGTACACACAGTTAGGAAATAGGAAGAAACGAAATGAACGAATTAACAATTGCAGAACTTGAAGAATTGATTGCAGATGCCAAAGCTTGTGGTGCAACAGAAGACACGCCTGTACACTTTAGCTACAACTACGGCGACCACTGGCGTACTACAGTTGCACCAAGCGCAAGCAATGCAGAGCTATTGTACGTAGAGCGCAGTGACTACCACCGCATGGACAAGTTAACCGAAGACGAAGGTGAACAAGAAAGCGATCGTCAAGTGTTTGTAATCTCATAAAAAATAAAACAAAAGGGTTGACACCAGTTAACCCTTTTCGTATAATGTACACACAGTTAGGAAATAGGAGCAACAAAATGAACAACGTAGAAATTTATGCACAAGCCATAGCAGACTCAATTGCTGGATCTTCAGCACAAGGCGTAACCAGCTGGGACGATCCTGAGTTTGGTCGAGTTGCTTGCAAAATTGTCGAGCCTGTTATTGGCAACGCAGAGGCAAGCGAAGAGTACTTCGAGTACATGGAAACAGACGCTGACAACTGGGCCAACTGGATTGCGCAGACGTTTGGTGAGGACTGGGGTCGAGTTGCACGAGTAGTAGCTGAAGAAGGATACTAGCGCACAAAAAGGAGTTGACATCAGTTGGCTCCTTTGTTATCATGTACACAGTTAGGAAACAGGAGCAACACATGCGCACAGAACAAAAGAAACGTTTAATAAAAATGATTAAGGTAGACGCAGTCTATCTTGCGGCAGCATCATTGATGTTGATTGATCACTGGATAGGCACAGCGGCAGCAATCGTGTTCACTGTTTACATTGCTGTCATATGGGCCACGCTCATGCTCAAATGGGACAGTATTGTGATTGAAATGGATCGCCAGTATCGGCACTCGGGCTCACCGCAACTGTTCGTGCTCAATTGTGCAGTTGCTGTCGTGATGTCGTGTATCATATTCTTTTCGCCCATTGATGCAGTGTGGTCAGGTGTCATATTCGGATTGTACATGATCACCTCCTTGTTGTCAGCAAAAATATATCAAGACATAATGAAAAATAATCTTTAAAAAGGTAGACTTCTTATCTGTGTGTGCTATTATGTACACAGTTAGGAAGCAAAGGAACAGCTTTTAAAACCACAAGGAGTGTGCGTACAGCACGCTCCTTTTTTATATTGTACACAACACTAAACGAGAGGTACAACACATGCGACACACACAACTAATCGCAACCGCACTCGCAACAGTTATCTTGACCGCATGTGGAGGTGGAGGTGGCTCAGAGACCACAGTAGCACAAACACAGGCAGTGGCACCACCTCCTGCACCACCAACACCACCTCCTGCACCAGTTGCAACAGACGATCGTGAAACTGTGTGGACATTTGCAGTTGGCACCGAAGTTGTAGCAACAACAATCGGCGGTGAGTATCCAGCTCGCATCGGAGACTTTTTTGTCGACGACTTTGACGGAGATGGCATCAACGACATACTGATAGGCGGCGCAACCTGGGACAACGAATCCGGTGCCGATGACTGGAGCGGACAGCCAGCACAGTACGAAGTGCTACGCGGCACAGACACAGGCTTTGAATTGGATACCCGCATGCTGTTCGGAGACTACGACGCAGAAATGATAATGCCGGTTGACTTTCTTGTACATGACTATGACGGCAATGGTACACTTGACATTGTGGTAGCAGGCACAGGACTTGACAAAGCACACGGCAGTGGTGACAAGGCCGAACTGTGGATTAACACAGGACAGCTACCACTTGTGAACCGATCTGCAGACTTGAACTTTGACGAAACACTGTTCACGCACTCGGCAACCAGAGGTGACTTTAACGGTGACTCGTTTATGGATGTATCGCTTTGGCAGTGTTGCGTAGTGCCTAACGTGTCGTTTCAGGAGTCATCAGGTGCTACCTTGATCAACAACGGCAGTGGTGAATTCGAACATGTCAAGGAATATGTACCTGCAGAGTTTGACCCAGAGTATATACGAGCACGCATGCCAGGAACAGGGTCCTGGGCAGTGATTGACTCACTTGCTATTGACTTGAACGGTTCGGGCTGCGACGACTTGATACTGGGCGCTGTAGGCACTGTACACCCATCGCAAATACTGTGGAACCATTGTGAAGGTTCGTTAAGCAAGCCTGTACTGTCAGCAGACGAGCAGTCGGAAACAACTGTTATACCAGATGACGGAGAGTGGGTACAAATACTTGGCATCATGGAGTATCCTGTTAACAACGACGAACACAAAGACCTGTTAGTAATACGTAGCACGCACGAAGGTCAAGGTACACACTTGCAACTGTTACGCAACAACGGCGACAACACGTTTACAGATGTGTCAGAGAACAGCACCATTGAGCCATACACATCTATTCCTCAAAGTCAAAACAGATTGTTCGATTTTGACAATGACGGGTACCTGGACATAGCATTCATTGACGCAGTGTATCGTGGCACACCGCAAGGCTTGGTCAAAGTTGAACTTGACATCAATGAATTTTACGGTGCAGTGTTTGCAATTGACGTAGACAACGATGGTGACACTGACCTTGTGCATCGCAACATAACAGAGTCAACATTTGGATATGTCAACCAAGAAGTGCAATACACAGTGTTAGAAAACACCACAATCTAAACACAACAATTTCGAAATAAAGGTTGCCCAGTGCAACCTTTTCTTGTATTATATACACACAGTTAGGAAATAGGAATACACAACATGACACAGTACACAACACAACAGCTAGAACTTAAAGCACACATCGAAGCAGAGAACGAAAAGTTCACAGCACGGGCAGTAGAGAGCGGGGCAACCATGATCATGACGCCTGCGGCTGATTTGGATATGTGGGCCAGCATGGGAGTGTTCAACATCGAGCAGTACACACGAAGCACGCTGGAAGGCGAAATCAGCGACATGGAGAAAGAACTGTACGGCATCAAGCTTCGCAGAGACTTGTCACAATGCACTGTGGAACAGCTACAAGCTGAGCTAGACAGCTTGCACACATACGCAAGGCGCGAACAAGAGTTTGCACAAGAGCTTGAGCGCAAGCGTAGACAGCGCACACAACAACGCAACCAAGAGTTCAAGCAACAAGGCAATGTGATGGCGCAGGCATTTGCACAAGCAAAAGTCAAATAAAGGTAGACTTCCGATCTGTGTGTGCTATACTGTACACACAGTTAGGAAATGAGGAGACGATGATGGGACAAGGCGCAGAAGACGCAGGCGGTTACGAAATAGATTACGACCCGGCTTACGAAGGGTTGTGGCATGCCGAACCACGTTGGGCAAACGAAACGCCTGTCAGTCAAATGACAACACAGCATGTCAAGAACGCACTCAGAGTGGCACGCAGGCATGCAGGCACCAGCACGTTCGAATGTGACGACGACAAGTGGGAAGACTGGGTAGAAATACTAGACCGAGAACTTGCCAGTCGCAGTCAGAAACGCAAGGCAGTAGCCGCAACAAAAGCAAAAGCTAAACAGCCTGTGCGCGGTGCAAAGCACAAGATGCAATGTCATTGCGGCAAGCACTACGAAGCACGCAAAGCTGACATCAAGCGTGGCTACGGCAGGTCTTGTTCTAAGCGATGCGCAAGCATACGCAGAGAGTTCGGTAGAGCACCTGCAAAAATAATTGAATAAAAGGTTGCATTCAGATCTTGGTGTGCTATTATATACACAGTTAGGAAACGGAGTAAACATTATGTCAAAAGAATTAGTAATCGTATACAACAGCCAATACCAAAATTATGATGTCAAAGACATCGGTGGTGTATATCCACGTCACAGTGTGTTAGCTGGGCAGCCAATGATTGTGTTTATCGATTCGTTCGAAACACTGGATGAGGCACAAGCGGCTTATCCTCAAGCAACTGTGAGCAACGACTTGTTGATGCCACAAAACACGTTTGATCACTTACCGGATGAAGCAGACTATTAAGGCAAAAAAGGTGTTGACAACAGTTGGCACCTGTCGTATAATAGCTTTAACAGTTAGGAAAAGGCGAAACACATGTTACAGTATTGCGATTACATTGCGGCGCAGGCTCAACAAGCGATCAAACAGGATCCTGAGAGCTTACTGAAAGAAACAGGCGCTGTCAAGCTTGACTTGCACCCACAAGAAGGGTACTTGCAGAGCACAACAAAGACCGTTGAAGTTACCGACAAGTATGGACAGCGATATCGTGTAACTGTAGAGGCAGTAGACGCCTAAAACGAAGTTTAGCGATCTGCCCCGGCTACACGCTAGCAACTACGCAGTCTGTACAAGAGGCAAATCCAGAATTGAACCAATACGTGGCGATTAGTACGTTGGTACTGGTCCGGTTCGATTAACGGCATTTTAAATGAAGTATAACATTATAAAGGTTGACATAACACACAAACACTGTATAATGTATGTAACACAATTTAAAGATTTATTAGTGCTGGGTACAAGTTTTCATGTTGTTCCTTTTAGTTAGCACCAATTGTTGTTAGGTCATGTACCCAGCACTAATAGATTTTAAAGAATACTACCGGCAAGTGCTCTTGCCAATTGTGTCTCCTGATAGCGAGTTGGCTATCATCCTAACTGTTAGGGGTCCTTCGGGGCCCCGCCTCCTTTTACAAATCCTCAAAAAATGGTTGCATTCTGTTCTGCTCCTGCTATACTGTACACACAGTTAGGAACAAGGAGCAACACATGCAACACACAAATCATTTCGCGCAAGACACAGACGTAACTTATTACGGTTCTGTTGTAGGCTACGACTTTTACATGACGGACGACAACATTGTGCTGATCCAGTTTGGTGAGCAAGAACAGGAGTACATGTCTATGTCACTTGAGTCGGCTCGACGCATTGAACAGCACCATTATCGTGCCGCTGTTATGTTGTGGGACTTACACCAACAAAAGGTTGCATAACGCAGCCTTTTTTCTTATAATGTACACACAGTTAGGAACAAGGAACCGCACATGAAAGACTACGTTAACCAGGCAGCACCCAAGCAAGAAAACAAGATTGTTACCATGATATTCTTTTCAATAGCCATGTTTGGCATGTTCATGTTTCTTGGTGTTGTTACTATAGCAACTGTGAGCACAGCAAGCGATAACACCGTGAACGCAGGCATTGCAGGTGCCGTGATGTTTGTGATAGGAACCATTGCAGGTTGGAACCGAAAAACATGAGTTGACAACAACGCAACAACATGTTACCATGCACACTCACAAGGAGATAAGTGCATGGACGAACTGTTAGAACACATCGGTGAGCTGAACGTAATGAAAAAGCTGACCGGTGATTACATTTTTTATTCACAGGAAGCTGAGTATTGGAAATCACAAAAGGTCGAGTCTGTCAAGGACTTTGAACACTGGCAAGCCAAGCAAGAGTACGAACGAACATATCGTGCCCTTGGCCACAGAGGTTACTTGCCAATAGATCCCGATGCATACACAGCTGAACAACTACAACAACAAACGCGAGCAATGACACAAGGATAGCACAATGGAAAACTTCAACTTCGAAGTACTCGACAGCGATCAAATTGACATCAACGGCACTGTTATCGATTTGCACACAGTCCCGCAAAACAGATTGGACACCATGCAAGCCAGGTATTCGAACAAGGCGGGCAGTGATGCCGACTGGGAAAGCGGTGGATACTATGCGGCAGCTCTTGAGGCCATTGAGCGAGTTCAAGCACATCGAGTTGAATTTCCTGAAGTGACCAAGGACCCCGAAGACTTGTTGGCCATAGCTAAATCCAAGCAGGTAGACGAGACCGTGATATGTCCGCAATGCAAAACTCCATTTGTCAAGACACAATCACAACAGACTTTTTGTTCAAACGGCCGAGGTGACAGTCAAGGCAACTGCAAGGATCGATACTGGAACCTGCACTCACCTGCACGCAAACAAAGACTTGACAACATTCACGAGAACTATGTATGAAAGACAGTACAAAAGGATTTGTGGCATTTGCCATGTTTGCATTATCGGTAACCATGTGCTTGCTCAGCTTTAACAGCATTCTTGGATTCATGTGCGGCATAGTTGCACTGGTCCTGATCGGTAACGGACGCATGCAAGACTGGGCTGACATAGGGCAGTTTATAACTCCACGTGTGTTCACTTTCATTGTGTTGCTGTCAGGTACACTGTTAGTGATCGGACAGTCACTAAATACGTAAAAATAAAACGAGTATAACACAATGATGGAAATAGAAAAACACGAAGTGATATTTTTCACTCACAACAAACGCAAGTACGCCAGGTTCCCCGATTGCGAATGGTTTCGCAAGAGCAAGAAAGGAAACTGGAAGCAATTGGACGAACACGACACTGATCTGATCGAAAATCGTTATCGCGCAGTCAAGCGTGAGATGCGCAAGAACTTTCTAAAAGAACTTGAATTCTTCTCAGGTTGGAGACCAAAAGACAAAGACAAAGATTAGGTTGACACCTGGTCAGTCAGTTGCTATTATAGTGACAGTGTTAGCGCACAGCAAGGTGTTGTTAAGTCCTCGCCTTGTACTACTTGATTGTCAAAGTCATCACCCCCAACCGATGACCCTTCATGTACAATCGCAGGCTTGCAGAAATGTAAGCCTTTTTTTTGACTTCTGTTTCTGAGCATGCTATCATATGCACAACCAACCACTTAAGGAATCAACATGAAATACTGTATCATGATTGTGCTGGCTGTGTTCAGTTTCAGCACACTAGCACAACAGGCACCCGAATGCAAGATCGATCCGGATTGGAAACAATCCAAAATACAAGAAACACTGGAGGCCTGTAAGCAATCGACCACGGCTGTAGTGCCACAAGCAGTAGCACAAGACGTGAGTGCGTATGCAGAAATTGCCAAAGGTGTAGCTGAAGCTATAGGTATTGCCGCACGCGAAGTAGGTGTAGCTGTAGACGAGTTTGTGAAAACAGACACAGGCAAGATGACCGTTGCACTTATAGTGTGGCACGTTGCAGGAGATGATATCAAAGGCATGCTGTTTGGCATTCCCGGCATCTTGTTTGCAGTGTGGTTGTGGTTTACCATTGCTGCCAGACTCAAACGAACAGGTGAGTATGTTACTGTCAAGAATCGTTGGGGTCGCGAAGTGAGCGTACACAAGCTCAAGGCAGTGGCCGACTTTGATGGACCAGATGGATTCAGCTTTCTGATACTGTCCGTGTTCTGTGGCGCCATTGTGGTAGTGTGCTTGGCAAACATATTCTAAAAACATATCACAAAAAACAAATAAAAGGTTGCATGGTGCAGCCTTTTTTCTTATACTGTACACAACAGTTAGGAAAAAGGAAAAGCAACATGTCACAAGAACTAAACCAAGTAGTAACAGAATTGAACCGTGAACGCAAGTTCGAAGGCCATGCACCTGTAGACAGTGCTAGCAGTCAAAGGTGGGTAGTACTTGACTACATCTACGATCAGCTTGCATCTGAAACACTGTACGGCACACGCACAGCACGTCAAGCACAAAAGCGCAAGCGCGAGCTTGAGTCAGCCAAGTCACAGTTGTTGGAGCAAGCATAATGCCAAAGAGCAAAAGAACAACACCGGTTACACCTTGGGACCCCAGCAAGCGTGCAACAGCTCGTGTAAAGAATCCAATCCCGGTACCAACCGACTGTCCACACTGCGAAGGCACCGACATCGAGATCTGCAAGAACTCACGTGTGTATCGCGGTCGAACATATGGTGAATGGCCTTGGGTGGTCATGTGCAATACATGTTCAGCCTACGTGGGCTTGCATCCGTTTACAGGTATTCCTCTAGGCACACTGGCCGATCGCCAGACCAGAGATGCACGCAAACGAGTCAAGCAGGAATTTATTACATGGCAAGAAACCAACTGCCTGTCGCGCAACGATGCGTACCGATTGCTGGCACAAAAGATGCGTATACCCAGCGAACAGTGTCACTTTGGCTGGTTTGATTTTGACCAATGCGATCTTGCAATGCACGCAGTACGCAAACTGGAGCAACAGAAACGTTACCGTCCAGACTCACCTTTTGCAAAATTGAGAGAATTACTCAGTTGACAACGCCAGCCATGTGCGTTATCATGTACATGAAACAATATGCAATCAAAGGAATAAAAATATGACCACAGTAGCGCAATTGATTATTGAAAAGCTAACCGCAATCGAAGATCGTCTCGCACAGATTGAACAGCGACTTGACAATCACGAAACAGCATTTTTAAACGACATTGTTGAGCCGGCCACGACTGCCACAGTTTCGGTTAAGCCCACACGCAAACGCAAAAAAGGAAACCGGCATGCCAAGCATCTTCCGCATCGCATTGCAACCAAGTTGCTGGAAGACCATGAGCTGGCCGAAAGCACTCGCAACACGTATGCCAACACACTGCGCCGCTTGCTAGAAAACACCTGGATGGTACCAACCTTGATCAAGAAGCGTAACCAAGGCGTGCCATACGAATACATTGCTCAAGACCCACAGTTCAGCGACTACAACAGCAAGCGTCTGCAAAACATGGTCAGCGTAGGATTGCGTTATGGTGTAATCGAACGTGAGTCAGATGGCAAGTACCGCGAAGGCAACATCACAGCATAATCATGCAAGCACAGGGTTGCCACCGGGTAGCCCTGTACCAACACAAGGATAACACAACATGGTAGTAGGATCAATCTGGTGGGGCATGATTGGCATTGCACTTGCACTGTACAACAGTGTCATGCTTTATCAAAACACACAAGCCTGCATCGAAAAACCTGAACGCGCACGCAGACCATTCATGATATTCATGCTAGTGATAGGTGCCATAACCGGCCCTGTGTTGCTAGTATACGTTGTGTACGGAATGTTATAACATGTGGTGGGTCACTGTACTGAACGCAGTGCTCGTGGTGTTTCACGGCACCATGCTGATACACTACGCACGCAGTATGAAACAAGACAACAACGACTGGAATTGGTTTAGCTGTAACATGTCAGCGTTCTTGTTTGTAATGCTGGGCGCAAGCGTGATTGATAATATTTTTTAAAAAGGTGTTGACAAGTGTACCCGTTCAATCTATACTGTACACAACAGTTAGGAAACGGAGCAACACATGCAAATCACAAACCAAACAGCACAACAAATTGTTAACACACTAAGCAACGCAACCAACAGCATCACAGCACCACAAATTGTACAAGCATTGCGCACAGTGAAAGGTGCTACATTTGCAACGCTAACACAAGCAAGCAAAGTAAAAACAGCGGCAGCACACCGCGCACAAAACATTTACAAAATTACTGTGCAAAACGTTACACTGTGCAACAGCGATGCCAGCTTGTATTCAAACGCAGTAGCACGTGAAACTGAACAAGCGTTCACAGCCGTGCCTAGCAACTACGACATGATTGACAACAGCTACTCAGTGTGCTCACTCAAAAGCAACCCTGCTAAACACTACCTGCGTGCTATTGTTAACCGTGCATTGCAAGTTGTTTACTATTGTGCTAACACAGACACTATTGTAAGTAAAGCACATGTTGCACAATACTTGACCAACAGCGCACGCGAGCAACTGTTAAACCCTAGCACTAGCACACACGTAGCACACGCTGATGTTACGCACACAGTAACAGCACGCACGTTTGCATTGCAAAACATATACAGCATCAACGTTAACAAGCAAACGCTTACAGCGTAGCACACACGCGCAATATGAGCACTGTATATCAGTACAGTGCTTTTTTGTATCCGCAAAATATCCAACCGCAAAAACGACCCCTCAGCATGTAGCACAGGATTTGTCAACCTTTTTTTGAGGGGGCGCCAACTGCGCGCCTGTTTTTTTATTCTCAAAATACCCTGGGGCAATTATCCTTGCAGACCCTGGGACAATCGTTCTGAAAATACCCAGGTGACATTTTCTATGCTGCCGCCACTACTGTACGGAACCTTGGCTAAATCATGAACACAAAAATTTTTGCGCACATTTTTTTATGAGCACATGACCCAGGGGCCGTATACACATGCATACGCATGTATAAGCACAGTGCTAAACTGTTTCATGATCTTGTGCGTATAATACAACTACACAGACACACCACAACACACCACACAACACGGCAAGGACGCCGGTCCCACACATGATTGACACAGTCGCTATCTTTGTGTACAGTAACAACACCATTACACCAACACGGACTGTACCATGATCACACCGTTTATCACCGTTGCCATGGCCACACACGATTCAAGTGCGCACGATCGCATACACGAAATTGCTGCCAGCTGTAACGGTATCACTGTTAGCACGGTGACCACCAACAACTGCACATACGTTGCCAAGTATTGTTATCCTAGCATGCACGATCGGGCACAGTGTTCGTTGTTGTTGCGCATGTATCGTGCTGACATAAAAGTGTTTGAACACGAACATGGTTAATGTGACTGTGAGCATTCCAGAAGTTTCTGTGACTTCGTATGGCAGTGTGTCAGACACAGCATGGAAAAGATTGTGCGCAGTGCGGGCACGAGCACGTGAATTGGGTGCCACACAAACACGCGCACCGTTTGTGGGTCGTGTTGCAACCTTGTACTTGGCATGGCCGGATGCTCACAGTGCGCAACAAGCATGCACCGTGTTGGTCATGCAGTTTGAGCAAGTGCGTTGTGATGTGAATATAAACAGTGAGTGAATTGTGTGCGTGTTTAATGCGCACAGCACACGCCGGGTGCGCTTCGGCGGCTTGCTGTCGCAAGCTGTGCCTGGACCTGAACCGCCCGACCTGACCTTGGAGGCAGCATGGAAATCATGATTGAACACACTGTGGGCAACACCTGGTGCATGCAGCCACCTGCACGCTTGACACAAATGATTGTGGAACGACCTGGCATGGATCGCGACACTGTGTTGCGAGACTATGTTACCGGGTTTGGTGCCACACACGCAGATCAACTGGCCATGATGTCGCAGTTGGCACAGGACACCGGTGCTCGAACACTGCAAGCTGTGTGCGAACCAGACGTGACCTTGACCACCACCGATCAAATAGAACAGTACTATTGTGTGAGTTTTTGTGTTGCAGTAACGTTTGAGTGGTTGCAACCGATTGAACAATTTGTTACACTAGCGCAACTGAATGGATTCACTGTTACCAATACACCTTAAGGACAGCACATGCGCAGATACAAACGACACCAAGTGAACATGGGCCTAACAGACTTGTTGGGAAATGGCACCTGGATGGTCAATGTGGTAGGTGACCCGGACTGGGTAAATCAAGCCATTGACCAAGCATGGTTTTCGATTTCTAAAACACGCGGCATTTGGCGTGTGTTTTTGCCTTACACAGAATTTTTTGACGTCATGGGAAGCACACGCGAACCAGCTGCCGTGGCCACTGAACACTACATTGCCAGTGTGCGATCTGTGCTGGCACAACTGGGCATACATTATCGTGATCAAGCCGGCTTGGGCGACATCGGTCTGTTTCGTGTAAAGTTTCAAACACGCCAGCAAGTCAACCAGTTTGTGTTGCTCATGCAAATGAACGGGTGCAAGTACATTGAAACTGCAAGGATCAAGCATGGACCACGATAAAAACTTGCTGGTTGAAATGCAAGTCGGGCAAGTGCCCGGGTACTACAAGATTGATGTTCGTATTCAGTTTCCTGCAAACAGCATGCAAGCATATCGAGGTTTGTATGCTGCCGAACCTTTTTTGAGATCATTGGTCAACGACATCAAAGAAAACTTTGCGGTCAGTCGTGTGTCATTGTCGGCCGATTCAATCTTGATCAAGTGCGAACGACAAGAACTGCGAAAAATTGAAATGTGGCTTACCTTGGCAGGTTACAATCTGGAACCATTAAAAAGGTGGAAAAATGAAAAGACGTAGGCAAACATACACAACAGCAGGCCAAGTGAACGATCGACCAAAAGATACAACAATTACGGTGGTTTACAAGCCTTACTGGCGCGAATCATCGCTTGTGATGTACAACGATGTAAACTCGCTAAAACTGTACCATGAAATAAAAGGCATGTTTAGCAAAGGGTCAGTCACGTGCAAGACCAAGCGATTGCGTCGAGTACGCATTACCGGTATTTCTGCAGATCAACATCATGAACTGGTCACCATGTTGTCATTGGCGTCAACACAAGCAATAAAATCTTGTATAAGGAATAACTAGTGTATAGAGGTACACTAGATGGACATTACTTTACCTAGCATTCCGTTGCCACGCAACAATACAGAACTGACACAGTTTGTACTTGCTGGCAACACTTTTTTTAATTTTAAAGGCACTGACAATTCGAGTTGGTATCATGCGTATTATCAGTCAACTGTTCACATTGCAGAAAATTTGTTTCTGGTCGAACGTGCCAGCTACATGCAGTATGACACAATCGAGCTGGTCATGCGTGGCACAAATGAGCACGTACTATTGAACAGATATGATCAGTCGGATCGTTTGTTGTTTCGGGTACTTGTTGAGCAAGTTATACTTACGGAGTTTAGACATGCTGTATATAACAGTTCGTAAATCAGAATACGGATTCCATTTAAGGCCTACCATGGCCAATGACATGAGTGAACAAGCAGTTGGTAAATTATCAAGCATAGCTGAACGTTGCGATTTGATGCCTGACTACACAGCTCACGGTTTTCAAATCTCAAGTTCTGTTGATCGTGCCAACCTTGAAGATTTTTGTTTACTGGCTCAGCTAGAATTAATACATGTAACCATGGAAGACTTTGATTGTGTGCATGTTTAATATTTCGATATTCAAGCACACGTATACCATAATCACTATACAGTCCGGTTCTGGCGAAAATCGAGTTGGCAGTGAAGCCGACATCATGAATCAATTAAAAGACTTTATGTACCACGAGTTTGGGTTGGTTGCAGTTAGGTCACGAGCAACTTTGTTTGTTATACCTGAGATTGGCAATAACTGTCGCAAGCTTACAGAAATGCAAACACTGTTTGCATTGCATGATAACACATATCAGTTTATACTTAATGACACACAGTTTGCACTGAGGATGTTACTACATGAAAGTTAAAATCGGTAAGTACCCTGAATACTTTAGTCCGTATCTGTTTGCAGAGAAGCTAAAATGGTTTGGTGTGCCCGAAGACAAATGTACCTGGGTCGGCGAGTGGCTATCAAACTGCGATTGGCTCACCAGCATGTTTGAATGGGTTAACGAAAAGAACAAACGACAAATAAAAGTTCACATCGACGATTACGATGTTTGGTCAATGGATCATACACTGGCGCTTGTAGTAGCACCCATGCTTAGACGTTTGCGAGATCTCAAACACGGGTCGGCTATAGTTGAAGACAGTGACGTCCCAGACGAATACGTTAACAAAGATGTTCACGAAAGATGGGAATGGGTACTCGACGAAATGATTTTTGCATTTGATCAAGTAGCCGATGAAGAGGTCGATGTACAATACAGCAATCAATCTATACGCGAGCGTGTCAACAACGGACTAAGGTTGTTTGGTACATATTACTTTGCGCTATGGGATTAACATGAAAAAACAAAAAAAGATATCTTACATACGCAAAGATGATGTAATAGAAACTGGCTCAATACACCCCGATGAAGTACAAGGTGCATTAAAAGAACTTGCTTCATGTCTTAAAGGTTTAGATATTGAGTTTATCAGTCTGTTTGGCACATTCTACATCAGCAAGCACTTGTCAGATGACGAGATACTCATGATCAATCTTACAATCGACGATGATTATAAAATTGTTGCGGAATAATCATGTTGTGCAAAATATAGACATCTTGCTCGATAAGTAATAATACAGGAGTTTGATTATGATTAAACAGATTAACAAATGGTGGATGTCGCTAGACCCTGCCGAACAGTACATGTACTGGATTATTACATTTTGCATGATGCTGATGTCAGGTGTTGGTTCTTATGTTGCAGTAGCAGGTTTTATCGTTACTAGCAGTTTTTTACCATCGATATTATTAATGATGGTAGCAGGCATAGCTTGCTTTATAACGATGTTTATGATGGTGGTGCTATTTTTAACTTGCATATGGCCTAACCATTATACTAAAACTGCTAACACAAAGAAGACAAAAAGCAATCACGCTCTTTAATTGAACTTTCAGCAAGTTCAATATATCTTTGTTTATTTTTACGAAGCCGATGTTCGAGGTGACACTTGATTGCGCACACATCGGCTATATCAACTTCTGCCCAGTGTTCTATAACTGACATTATCTTTTCCATTCGCAAACTATTGTCGTGTATGTTGTCATACGAATGATCAACAAAATCATCGAACATGTCAAACCCTAAATTTCTTAAATGCTGAACCACGCCAGGCGCAGACACAACTATCGGTACATGATATTTGTCAAAAGCTTTCCACGACTTTTCAGTTGGGAAAATGATATCCTCGTGGAACAATGATTCTGTTACAATAGAAAACATAGTTTCCTGCCATATGTGTGCTGGCAAGCTGTCAAGTTCGCTCAGTATATTGGTGCTCGGTGTATCTCCGAATGCAGTGTCTAGTTTAATCGAACGTTCGGTTTCGGGCTGGAAATGCTTAGGATTGTAGCTGTACAAAGCAGTATTGGCAATTCCAGTGTCTTCCAAAAACTCTACAATTTGTTTGCGATGCGGTTTAGGAAAGTTGTTCAGTGTTAAAAAATGACGCGATACTGTCGGTGTAAACTCAACATCGTTTACCCTTGAATTGTAGTACTCTTCTATAGTTCCGTTAAAGTAGTGCGTGTTCTTCCATTTAAACTTTTCAATTGGTGTTATCCAGTGTATGTTGTCAGTTGATACTCCGGCTATATCACAGCATTCCGATAAAAACTGAAATACCGGCAACGGATAATTACGATGCCGGGTATATCGATGCAAATCGCATGGCTCAAGCGATGAATCAAAAACTACTGGTTTGTTCTCAGCCAACAGTTTGGTAACAGGAGAATGCAACGGAGTATGGTCGCTAGTAAACAACCTTTCCACTTGCCAAGTAAATCTTAATTTAATTAAGTGCATTCTTCCAAAACTCGATTGTCATGTCTAAGCCAGTGTCTAAATCAATTAGTGGTTCCCAACCGATTGTGCTTGTTATTTTATCGTTAGTGCTGTTCAAGTAATAAATCTCGCCTGCTCTTTCTGGCTTGGTATCCCAGTTAATATCGCCCTGCCATCCCAGTTTTTTAGCACATATTTCGGCTAATTTTTCGATCGATAGTGCATTGTTGGGGCCAACACAAAAGGTCTCGTTTTTAACTGCGCTAACGTTGCTTAATATTGCAATATACGCATTTATAAGATCGCTAATGTGCAGGAAATTGCGATACGGTTTTGCATACCCAAGGTTAACAGTATCACCTTTTAACATTTGAGTAATGATCTGCTCAACAACAAAAAAGTCATTATCGGTGCGTCCGTATGTGTTTGTTTGTCTCAGTATGCAGTACGGTAAGTTGTACGCACGTGATGCGTACTCTAGATATTTTTCACAGCCTAGTTTTGCAACTGCGTATGGTGCATTAGGATGCTGTATGGTAGTTTCGTCAAACGGTGCGTGATCAAACGGTTCGTTGTTTTTAATCTTGTCCGATATTGGTTGCCAGCCGTAAGTTTCCATAGTCGACGAAAACAAAAATAATTTTAGATTAGGTGCTTCTCTGGCACTCTCAACTAGATTTACTGTACCGGTATAGTTAACGTCTGAGAACAATGCTTGTTGGTAAAAAGAATGCTCTACTTCAGTTAATGCTGCCAGGTGAATTATCACATCTGGATTAGCAGATTTCACGCACTGTCTGGTTGCATCGTGGTCTCTTAAGTCGCAATCGAATAGCACAATTTCGTGAGATGATAAACGTTGTATCAAGTGTTGTCCTATAAAGCCGGACGAGCCAGTTATTAGTATTTTCATATTATCCTTCGTATGCACATAAAAGTAAATGTGTGCGTGGTGTGTTTCCTAAATTAAATGCGCTGTGTTCTAGTCGTGTATTAGCAATGTAAAATTTGCCAACTTCGAAGTGATAAAGATTATCACCAAACACTAAAAAGCTCTTGTCGTTTGTGTTAACAGGAACATGTACCACATACATTTCGTCGTGGTGTTTGCCATATGCCTGTCCTGGCCAGCAAGTGGTTATTGCAACGTTGTAATTACCTAGAGCAACACCGTGCTTCTTTATTTGCGAGTCGACGTACATGACCATGTCGTGTAGGGTAAACCCGGCTAGTTCTGCATTGACTTGATAAAACCCGCCGTCGATTAATTTTTGTCTGGCTTCGTCGTCTTGTCGTTTGTATGTATTGTCAATTGCTTTTAACTGTGACATAAACCGATCGGGCAATTCGAACTCAGTTACTTGTTGCATTTACACCTACCAAAAACAAGCAATAGGCACCGGTGTTGGCTATACCTACATTGTTTGCAAAAACTAATTTACTTTCGTTTCCGTGACTGATTGCTTTACCGTCATGCACAATATAACAATTTCCGTCGCCGAACACTGGCATAATAATAGTGTCTTGCTCAAAGAATAAACATTGCTTTGAGCACATATAGACTAACTTGTATTCGGTACATTCGGCAATAAACGGAAATTCATGGATATCGTAAGGCTTCACTGTAAAGCGATCACTCTTTATGAGCGAGACATTTTCTTTAAACAGAGATAACCTTAACGACTCGTGTTTGTTTGCAACATTAACGATTGCGTGTATTGCCATAATGTATTACTTTCACTCCAGTAATCTCAGGATGTTTTCTCCACGGGTCAACAATTACTGATCCTGGAACTGGATCAATTACTGCGTTTAATATATCTTTATCGTCATAAGTGATTGCCGAAGAATGCGCCATTAAAAAAGTGTGCGGTAAAGTTTCATCGTATGGTTCGTTATCGCGCAGATCGTCGCAGTTGTCGTCGTCGACATAATGAACTTGTGTTCCAAGTTGCTTTACGTATTCGCCTGTTAGTATACTAATAGAGCCTGCAGAATATTCAACACCCGGCTTATACGATTTGCCTACTATAACAACAGGCAATCCGTATGATACAAGTTCTTTTGCCATGTTCTTTGCTTGCTGTTCTCGTGCAACCATGATAGCATCAAACAAGTCGTAGCCTAGATCCAGTCGGTTAGCCATTGAACGCAATGCTATATTATCGCGTGGATGACAAGCACCTCCATCGCCTAGCCCGGCTGTCATGTACTTAGGTCCGTTGATGCGGAATGTTGATTTAGCAAGTGCATCAGTTACAACATCGACATTCATGTTTCCGTTGCGTTCTGCTACATCTTGCATCATGTTAACTAATGCTAGTTTAGAACTGATCCAGGTATTATAGAATATCTTAATGGCTTCTGCTTCGTCCCATGTGCCTACTTCGATGCGCGGATCATTTTGCATGATCGGCTTATAAAAATCAATCAGCTCTTGCGCATCACCGGTCAGCGAACCGTCTTCGGTTCCGATAATAATCATTTCGGGATTGACCATGTCGTATTCAACTGTGCCCATGGCTATTAAATAAGGGTTGTAAACGAATCTAAACGAGTCGAAATGCTTTTGAAAAATGCGTCTCACTGTACCAGGCAACACGGTACTGATAAGCACCACTAGCTGATCTTTGGTGGTATACTTTGCAATTTCCGACAACACTGTATCGGCAATTGAATAGTCAAAATCTTTTGGTTCGAGATGGCAAGTAGGATCTTTACCATCATATCTTTCGTCATGCGGAGTTGGAACAGCTACAAAAATAATATCTCTATCAGTGACACATTCTTCAATGGTCATTGCTTGCAAAAAGCGAGAATTAACGATAGCAGTGTCGTATCCGATTACATTGTAGTGCTTTGACATTTGATAAGCACACGGTTCGCCTAGTTTCCCTATGCCAATAAATCCAACGTTCATTGTTTCTTCCTGTGTTGTGTTTAGCGTATTTATAGTACCGTAGCTACGATTTATTAACTGTTTGACCTATTTCTTTACGTATATATCTCAGCAGTTGAGCTCTAATTGATTTTAGATCTTGCAGATACTGTTCGTGGTCTGTTATACGCTGATAATTGTGATTTGCCGAAATTTTTAAACTGTAAGAGTATTGAGAAAAGTCTACTGTGCATAAGCGAGCAATCTCATCGGCAACTGCGTCGGCACGGTCAGCGTCCGGTAACCGATCATACGAATGATCAATAAGATAATCGTAAGTGTCAAATCCTCTATCACGCAACTTTTGCACTGAGCCCGGCTGACCCATGATTACAAATGGTACACCGTTTGCCATTGACCTAAATGTTTTTTCTGTTAGGAATAACCCTTCTGTAGACTCGTATATAGTTTCGGTTACTACGCAAAAGTCAACGTTATCGTACAAGTCCGACAAAATATCTTCGGGTGTGCGAGAATAACCTTGACCTGAAGTCCCTATGTTGTCAGCAGTATAAGGTACCAGTTTTGCAAAATCAGCAAGCATGTTGTTACAGAAATTGTTTTCCGGTTCAAAAAATTCATTATGTAAAATTTCATTCATTTCACTCACTGTGATATCTTGCATACAGTTTATAAAAGACCAATGGCATTGGTCTATTAATCCATATTCGAAAATCTTTAACATAGTATACAAACGGTGAGATTTAGTCCCACGGTTCATGCAAGCAAATTTGCGCGGCGCTAGACCAGTGTTGTGCGGAGGCAGTTTCCGTTTAAGTTGGAATAATACCTGAAGCTCAAACAAGTCGACTTCAACGATATTGTACTCGGGGAATAATTTCGATGCGTGGCCGCCCATTGCAAAAATAACATGCTCTGGCTCAAACCCAAAGTAGTCGCCGATGCTCCACCACCAGTCTTCAAGGTACCTTTTATTGCATTCGAATGTGCAATCAACAAAAAGCATTATTTCTTTTGCTTTAACTTTAGCAACAATTTCTGCGGGTATATAATCTCTGCGTTGCTTGATATCGCTACTTACCCTTAGCGGATAATAGAATAAAGAGTCAGTGGTGTAGTTGGTATAGTTGCTGTAATAGTGAATTGCAAAATACTTTGAATAGTTCTTCACAGACTTTAAAACACGCGAAAAGTCAAACGAACCGATATCTTTGTATTTGTCGTTTATGATAAAATCGATAATAGTATCACCTATTTTAAGAAATTGATCATGTGCTCTATTCGTTCTTGATAGAAATCTTTTTGCATCATGAGATTGTAATTATGCTCGGTAACCCGAGCTATTTGCTCTTGATATTTAGCAAAATCAATATCGCACAATCTTTCAATTTCGTCTACAATTGCGTGTATTCTTTCATGGTAGTCAAGACTGTCGTAGCTTTCGTTGATTAAAAAATCAAACGTTTTGTATCCTAAACTTTGCATGTACTGCAATGTGTGTTTATCGCCCAGTACAACAAACGGAACTTTATTAACAATTGCCTTCATGATCTTTTCAGTTATAAAAACTGAGCCATTGCCAGAGTTAACTAATGATTCGGTAATAACTGCAAAGTCAACATACTGATAATCGGGAGAGATAATACCATCGTTTATAGCCATCGAATCAGTTAAACTTATGTCGTCGACTTTTAGTGGTAAGCTTTGCTTGAGTTGCTTTGCTCGAGCATGGTCAATTACAAAGTTGTCCTGTTCGAGAACCTGCACGATGTGGTCGAAATCGTAATGTTCTAAGTCGTTACATTCTGCAGGAAAAGAACAATATCCTTGATCTAAAAGATTGCGTTCGTGTAGCAAATAAGTTAATGCTAATCTGTGAGGTCGCGGCCGTGCATTAAGCATGATAAACTTTTTGCGTTCTGAAAACCCAAACTGATAAGATAATTTTTCTTTTACTCCGTAAAATGCTTTTGTTTCAAACATCGGGCAATGACATATAGCAGGATGCGGACTACCGTTTAAATAACCTGCTCCTGATAAAATTCGATACATTGACGGTTCGATTCCTAGTTCGTCCATGCGCTCAATAAAACGATTTATTGCAAAGTAATCGCCCTCGAACGAAAAATCAAACAACAGTTTAATACTTCCGGATAATGCTTGATTGACAATATTGTCGTCAAAGTCAACTTGTTTGTTATTGTAAAATCCGTTGTGTGATACTAAAAAATAATCACAATTTCCTGTGTTTGCAAAGTAACCATCAACAGGCATAGCAACCTGATTAGCAAGCCGATAATCGTAAAAATACACACAGTCATAAAAAGTCCTGCCGCATTTTTTGTATGCGCTATCGTTGAATGTAATCATAAAACTCTCCCCAAATGTAATGAAAATTATGATCCCAGAACTTGTTACCGTGTAATTTTATTTGTTCAGCCGAAACACATTTCGAATTAAAGAATGTTTGCATGTTGATATTAGACACAGCATCACTAGATGTAATAATAACTGGCATAGCATTTAGTACATCGTTATCTGTGTCTGTTGATGAAACAAAACAGATTATTTTATTACCAACTGTTAAAATAAAGTTTGTATCACGTTCGGAAATTAAATTCTTTTCAATAGAAGGATATTTGTGCAACATCGAAAGTATAGTAAAAGGACTTGTCATTGATGCTTTCGTAACTATCCGAAATCGTAACTTAAGGCTCGAATAGATATAACTGTAATGATGCTCAATTAAAAAGAAAGCATTTTTATTTTTTGCAACCACTTTAAATAGTTCATGGTCAACAGTATCAAGTAACATCTCATTAGATATATCGTTTCCTAATTTGCCTGGGTATACATAAATTGCATCGAACGTTTTTTCTTGACCTGGCAAAAACTCGCTTGCTGTTTTTATAACAAGATTTTTGTTACTTGAAAATTTGTTTACATACTCTACAAAATGGTCGTTTTGTTGCACAAGCAATAATATTTTCATGCAAATTTACTCAACAGATCGACTAGTGCTTTCTTGTAATCTTTCGAGATACAGTGCTGTCGGTTATGTTGTGTTATTGCTTGCACATGCGCTTGTTTATTATCTAGATCGTTTAGTGAAAAGTTGTCTACTTGAGATACAACCGAATCGATTCGATCGGACAATCCAATTAAGCTGTCGTATTCTTCGTCAAACAATATGTCAAATGATTTATAACCTTGCTGTTTTAAAAATCCAATCAGCCCTGGGCTACCTACCATCATAAAAGGATGCATAGACAGTATTGCCTTGAATGTCTTTTCAGTTACAAACAACGAACCCGGTGTGTTAATCGATTCTGTTACAATTGAAAATGCAGTGTTATTGTACAATTCAACATCGTCGAGGTACTGGTTCTGCAGACACTCTGTTAAAGTTAAGTCTATCATTACCGGATCGCTAAATGTAATTGCATGCAATTCAGCTTTTACTTTTTCCGATGTGTTACAAGTATCTATTTCGTTTGCAACTAACTGGTCGCAATATCTATTTTTTAAATAACTTATATATCCGTCGTTGCGATTTTGCATTTTACGGAACAGCATGGTTCTGTGTACTTTTGCAGTGCCGTTATACGAAAGAAACTTTTTAGCAGGATTAACCGATACTGTTTCTCTACCTTTGATTTTGTGAGTTGCAATCATGTCGAAATAGAAAAACGGCTCAATTGTTAAATTGCTAGGACAGTTACGATGTGCAATTTCTCCGCACTCGCCAGTTATTATTAAAATTGATTTGTTATGGATACCAAGGCGGTTCAATTGGAATATTTCATTCTCAATCATGCTATATGATACTGGTTCTCTCGGATAAAATAAAACCAGCTTATACTGACCAGAAAGTATTTTATCTACTTCGCAATCAAGCAACATGTCGACTAATCTACCGGTATCAAAAATATTAATTAATTCGACAATTAATAAACCAGGTTTATCAGTTGCTTGAGTATAATTTATATCATAAAAATCAAGGTAGTAAAATACCGAATCGTTATCTCGATAAGAAACATTTTGTAAGTCATTGCTTTTGCTACGAATTAGATTCACGGTCTATTAACTCTTTGAATTCTGGAAAGATATCTGAAAAAGACTCTCTTCTTATTTGATCTAGCTCGTCTGTGTAGTTTAAAAACAGTTGCCATTTTGCAGGGTCGTGTTCTTTTGTTCGATACAGTTGTTCTATTTCGTGCTTTTGATGACTAGACATATTTTCGCATTCGTTTATTTTGTCAATCAGTTGCGACCTTATCGATAAAGGTATAACATCCGGCGACATAAAATCAGGCCACATTACAAAATTGTGAGCTATTTCAATTGAACTGTCGTACTCGTTCCAATAGTCGTGGAACTCTTTAAGATACGGAAAGTTATATACGCTGACTGTTTGCAGTATCTTTATACGCACAGTATCGGTAGCAAGACACTGATCAACTGTTTTTAAAACTTTATCCCACTTGGTTGGGTGTCTAATATAATAGTTTCGATCTTCGATATCATCGATGCTGGCACGAATTTCAACTTCCTTAAACTGATCCCACAGTTCAAGCGCGATATCGGGGATAAGCGTCATGTTCAAGCTATACCAAATTTTAATATTTTTAGCAAATCCTTTTTCGATTAGCTTTTCCAAGAAACGCCAGTGCTGTTTGATTAACGTGGGCTCGCCGCCATTAATGTATAAACTTTCTAAGTTTTCGCATTTGTCTAGGATATCATCGTACACATTTTCATCTTCGCACCAATCAAATGTCGACCAGTCCAGCCCTCGATACTGAGGAATAACTTTTGCACCTTCCCACTCACCGTCCTGAAGTTTTTCGTAATCTGTTTTCCATCGGTTTGAGCTTGCAGGGTTGCAAGTGCGACATTTAACATTGCATACATTGCCAAGTCTAAACTCAACAAAGCGTAAATCAGTTTTCTTTAAACTGCCGTCTTGGTTGGTGTTGTCTGCGGCTTCCGCTAACGAATAGTTAGGATATTCTCTTTGCTCTAGCAGACGTTTACTGTCTAAACCTTTGTCTTCGCGATTGTAACATCGCATGCATGCTTCGGGTTTTTCTCCTGCTAGCATTTGCTTACGAACTGTTTTAAAGTAATCGCTGTCATGTATTTCTTTAATAGTGTGCTTGCCAAGGAATTTAATTTCTTGCTGGTCAGCACCTACAATCGATTCTTTAGTATCTTTACTGCTACTAGCATGATTGGTCATATCAGCTTCGCAACAAAGAGTAACATGCCCCATAGGGTGTGTTGCTAAATGAATCCATGGTAATACACAAAATGTTTTCTTAGGATCGTTGCTCATTTTATCTCCTGATTCCACCAGCTAATTGCCTGAGTGTTAACTGCTAAAATTTCTTCCATTGTGATTGGTTGCTTTCTTATTCGTTCTAGTTCGACCAAGCGATGCCGACCTTCTCGAAAGCCTTCTACATAGTTATCATACTGTTCTTCGAACACTGGGCGCTTTTTCATTTCGTGTAATGTGTCTATGTACACTTGTGTTTTGCGCGTAACACGTGGTTCCATATACTCGAGCAGTTCGTCGATAATATTGTCTAACACATCGCGTGGCATAGACATGGGCGACATCAGCACGGTGCTGTCAAAAGAAAATGTTATTTTTAAATATGTTTTTACATCAAGCTCTTGAGCAAGGTCAAACATAGACTTTAGTGAAAACAGTCCTGGCATGGTCAGTGTTACATCGAACACTATTGCATCTTCGCCAAACTGCTCTTTCAAGAAAAGACCTTGTTTAAAATTGTCAAGCCATTTATCCCAGTTGAGACCACTGCGTATGTATTCACCTATAGCGCCACTTCCGTCAATACTGGCACATAAATTTACTCGCTTAAAGTGCGGAAGCAATTCATACAACTGCGAGTCTTTGCGACTGAGACGATTAAGATTGGTGTTGTATCTCACAACTACATTTTTAGAATGTCCACTGTCGACCAGTTGTTGCATTACAGTCCAGTGCTTTTCCCACATTAATGGTTCGCCGCCCACCCAATATAATTCTTCGACAGTTTCGTTATCTACTGCTTGCTGTAATTCGTCTTCGAGCACATTCTCCTGGAAGTCTCGGATAGGTATACGTAGCTCGGGAGCCATCCACTTGTCAAATTTAGGATCCCACATGCCATGCTTTCGTTTTTCGGCTTCCCAGCTTGAGCTCAGTTGTTCTCCGCACATGCGACACTTGAAATCACAACGATTACTTAAACGATAATCAAAGCTGATAGGGTCAAGTGTAGTGTGGCCATCTGCAGAAGTACTTTCGTAAATCTTGTCAATGTATTGAGGAAACAGTGTCTGCGTGAAGTAGTTTCGGTAAGTGTGCAAATTTAAAACTTGGTTGTTGCAAACTTCGCACTGGGGTATTTTTTCGCCTGCTATGATTCGGCGGCGAATATCTTTCATGTATTCTGAATTCCAGTGCTCGCTTAATGTTGCCGGATCGAATACATCTGTTTTTGTGCCTGAGTCAGCATCAATGTACTGTCGTTGAAAAGACGCATCCTCCCTGCTTGCACAACACAATCGTCTTTCGCCTTGCGGGCTAACATACGTGTGTGTCCAAGGTGCAGTACAAAAAACATCAGGTATTGTGTTTGGTTTCTCCATAAATGTATTCTTTTAACTCCGGAAACGTTGATGCAAAATCTTCGTTTCTAAATTCGTCTAAGTTGTGTGTTATATCATTAAACGCAATAAGCTCTTGTGATAATCCTGGCGTGTTAACATATTCGCGTATTTCGTTAAGCGATCGTTTAGCTGATTCGTACTTGAATTGATGTGCATTATACATTTTTTCAATACGTTCAATTAATACTTGCTTGGCAGCCAGTGGCAAGTTTTTAATGTTGTAGTGAGATGGATGATACAGCATGTTGAAATAAATTTCAAGATTGTTATCTTCGGCCCATAGTACAAACTCGCAGATGTCAAGCACGTTCAGTATATTTACTGTATGGCAAACTTGTAGCACAATATTATCGAACTCGCGAAATCTCATGATGTTGCTTTCGACAGTTTGCCATTTCGAACCGTGTCGTTGATATTCAAACTTTTTGCCTAGTGCATCAATACTGAGCATGATTTCCACGCGCTTGAATTTGGTCCATACTTCGTGCAAGATTTCGTCCGATGGTAAAATCGTACCGTTGGTGTTGTAATGTATTGCAATGTCAGACACATCAGCTTGCTCAGTAAGCAGTTTCAAAAAGCGATAATGCTCTTTGATCAACAAAGGATCGCCACCTGCAAAGTCTATCTGAACAACATTGTCAACATACTGCAACAAGTCTGCCCAGAACTCTGGGTAGTCTTCTGCCCATCGACTGTTTGCAAGATAATAGTCAATCGTGTCTTCGTCAGCTAGCTTTAATGCCTTTGCATCTTTTGCCCACTTGATACTGTTCTCGTATGTGCATATACGGCACTTTAAATTGCAAATCGACCCTAGTTTTAAGTCGAAATAGATGGGATTTTCCTCACTAACTACCTCGTAGCTATGCTCTGGTGCATAGAATCGGTCTAGGTCGTTAATACGCTTGCTTTTCATGCCACCGTCTTCTAAATCCCAGCAGTATCGGCATTCGTCGGGTCGTTCGTTGTTGAGAAACTTTGTTCGCAACGATTGCATGTTTTTAGAGTTCCATACATCGCCGACTGTTACGCCTTCTGATATATGTGTCTTGCCATCGTCGCGTTCAATTTTGCCCTGATACAAACAGCATGCCCTAAAAGTTCCATCTGTTTCGGCACTAAGGTGTACCCAAGGCAGAACACAGAAATTACTTTTAGACATTCTGATCCTTGTATTTTAACATTGGCTCAAGTTCCGGGAATGCTGACAAAAAGTCTTCTTTGCGTATATCGTCAAGTGCATTGTTGCGTTCAAAGAACTCCGGGATCAAATGTGTGTCGTCTCTACTGTTCATGTAGTCAACAACACTCATTAATCGATTGCTTTCTCTGTATTCCATTGGAATTTGCTGTAGCATACGTTCGTACTTTTTAGTTATACGCTCTTTGATTTCGGGAGGTAAAATAGTTAAACTCAAATGAGCAGGATAATGCAATATGTTGATATTAATTGCTTCCCAGTGAATATACCCTTTGTTTAACCAATCTAAGTAAAAGTCAGGTAGATGCCAGCCGTTATAAAGAGATACAGTTGCCGCAACAAAAAAAGAAACGTGCGGACATTTTTCTTGTAGTTGTCTTCGGTTTTCTTCTATCTTGGCCCAGTTGGTTCCGTGTCGCATATATTCAGCACGAGGGCCAGAATCATCTAAACTTGCACCTACATTTACATCTGGAAACTTTGACCAGAGATCAAATACATCGCGGCCTTTGAAACGCATTTTACTAAAGTTAGTGTTGTACACCAAGCGTACATCTGTTTTACCTTTAGCAATTAAGTATTCGAGTATTTCGTAATGTTCAACCGCAACTAAGGGCTCGCCGCCCGCAAAGTATATTTCTTCCACATGCGGCAGTATCTTGTCTAGGTTGGCCCACAGTTCTTGTTCTGTTTCGAAAGGCTTTTGTATTCTTTCGCCATCTGCTGAACCGTATAAAATAACTTGATCATCGTACCAAAGTGAACTCAACGACGGCCCACAACTGCGACATTTGAAGTTACAAATATTACTGAATCGAATATCCATGTAACGTATCTTCATTTCAGGATGATGCCCATCTTCCGCTGTTTTGCGTGTCGACGTCATGCGATGCCCGAACTTTTGATTCATGTCTTGTCGCATACTAAATGAGCCATGCTCTTCTAGTTTGTAACAGCGTTCGCATGTTTTACTTGGCTGTCCTTTTAGCATGTTTTTTCGTAGCTTGCGCATGCGCTCACCGTTCCATACATCTTCCATTGACTCAGTTTTTACGTTGCCAAATGGATCTTCGGATGGTGAAGTACAGCAAGGGTATATGTTACCATTTGGCCACATGTGCATGTGAATCCACGGCGCCATACAAAAATGCTTGTTTGGTTCTTCCATTATAATCCTTTTAAGAATGCTGTAACAGCTTGTTCAGCAAACATACGTTGATATTTGTTATGCGGATGCATGCCTTCAGGAATGTCATCGCCGAGGTCTCTACAAAACTCTCGCAAGCCCTGTATGATATTTTCATCGTTAATATCGGCACCATTGTATTCCCACCAAGTGCCCCGGTCTACTAAATCGTGCAAGTATTCAGTCTCTGGGTAAGTTGCAGTTAACAGCTCGTGGTCCCATGCTTTAAAGTTCATGAGCGGAATACTGTTTGCTTTACAAAAGTTTTGCAGTAACAACACCGAATGCATCGAATCAATGTACTGATTAACATTGCTGTGACAATGCCCGAAATACATTTCCATTAACTGATCAATGTGCTTGTTTTCAAACGTCCAATGTCCGTAGCCCCCGGTGCTTTTTAACCAAGCAGAGTATTTAGTATCTCCATCGCATAAAAAATTAGTTACTTTATGGTCGTGTGTCTTCTCAACTTTCTTTACTTCGGAAAACATCGGATGAGTCTGATCAAAGTGAAATTCAAATCGTGTAGGTTCGCTCCATCCGACCACAAGCACTGTATCTTCGAAACTAGTTTGTTTGCTCAGTTGATACAGTGCATTTCTAGCTATCATAGTGTTACTTGAACCCATTTCTGCGCAAACAGTAACGTTATACGCAGATTTGTCTAAATGGTATGGCCAAGCAAGATATTCATCGATGCAATGAAACGTATATGAGTCTCCTGCACAAATTACATTTTTCACTTTTCTTGTTCTCTTAAAATCTCTTCGATTAGCTCGGCACGTTCCCAGTCGGTATTCATTTGCTCAACTGAAACATGCTTGTATGCTTTCATGAGATCCTCGTCGGTCATTGTGGATAACTCTACGATAGTATATTTCTTTTCTTTATACTCTCTTGCACCAGGATTGGTGTTTTGGTTTTTCCACTCGTCAGTCTTTGCACGCTTTTCGAGCTCTCTGCGTTCTAGTGTTTGCTTGCTTGAATCACCATCGTACAATTGCACCACTGGTATTGATTCTTCGTAAGGCAAACTGTCAAACCATTCGGCAAGCTCAGGAAATGCATAATTGAAGTCTTTCTCTCTGCGTTCGTCGTACTGCATGTAAAACGACTTGAAGTCTTTATGACGAGATTCAATTGAACTTGTGTATCTGTGCGGTTCGTCAACAGAACGTAAATAGTCAATCAGTCGATCGACTCCGTCAATTTCCATGTCGTGCATGATACCAGAGTCACGATTTGCAATAAGCCATTTCTCGATGTGATCTGCACGTTCATGACGCAGTTCTTCAGGTAATGTACCAGGCGATTGGAAACTTGGAAAACGTAAAATGTTAACTGAGTACACGCCAAACATGTGACCGTATTTGCGCTTGAGTAAATTACAGTAGTCCATAAAATCAGTAATTGAGTACAGACACAAGCTGTTTATAGTCATCATAACATGAAACTCTTTTACGTTACCTTCTTGTAACAATCGATCTGTTGCATGCTTCCAGTAATCCCATTCAAGCCCATCACGAATGTACTCTGCTTGTTTGCCTGTTGCTTCACACGAAGAATAAACAATAAAGTCCTTAAAGTAATGCGAAGTTTCAATAAACTTCTCCATTGTTTTACCTTTATGACCCATGTTGCTGTTTACAGCAAACTTCATGTCTAAGTCTTGTCCGTTTTCTTTCCACCAGTCGCACAGTTTCCAGTACTCTGGACTCATGGCAGCTTCGCCACCGGTGATACGCAATTGCTGTAACGATTGACTTAACTGTGGCCACCAGTCCCAGAAAGCATCAGTATACGGATTCGATTCGTTCTTTCTGAACTGTTTAGTCCAGCCGCCGTCTTGCTGAAATGCGCGTGCGCCATCGCTGTGCAAGTTTTGATATGCACCGTTCTGACGTATATCTTTTTGCCACGTAGTCGAAAAGCTTGCATTACAGTACGAGCATGCAAAGTTACAGTTGGCATCAAACGCAATTTCAAGTGTTTTAAGGTCGACGTCTTCTGTTTCAGCATAAACATCACGGCATTCTTCGAGTTCTTCGTCAGTGTATATAACACTTTTAAAAACGCGATCAGAAACTTTCTCTGGACCAAGGTCTTCAATTTTCCAGCAATACTCACATTCTTTTGGCCGTTCACCGATTAACATCTGCTTACGTACCATTTTCTTGTATGTAGTATTGTGAAGCATAGACGGATTCTTTTTCAAGTCGTCAAATGTTTCGCCACTGTCAACATCAACAATTTTGTGAGCAGGTGGATGGTGACAGCTGGCAGTTGTTCCATTGTTTAGCCATACAGTGGCATTGTACCACTTGGCACCACAGAACGATGACGATATAGGGTCAATTGCTCTGTCTCGGTATTCTCTGTAAGATTCGTCTTGGCGTTTTGACATATTATAACCTAAACAGTCCCTTTTGTTGAATTTTCAGTTGATTGTGATCACGGAACCATTCAAGGTTTTCGCGATTGTGTTCGATGTCAGGCAACATTTCGTTGTACATTGCGCGTCTTTCTTTTTCCGACATGTCTGCTACTTTTTTAATAGCATCGCATATCACTTGATATCTTTCCATGCTGTACGATGGCATCATGTCGTAATCTAAGTCAAAGTACTTATGAAATGTTCTAAACCCACAAGCACGCAAGTGATTAACAATACCAGTGTCGCCTAATACAATAAACGGACGCATACCTATCATGGGCTTAAATATCTTCTCAGACATAAACATATTAGACTCTACTGTGGTTTCGGTAACTACAACAAGAAAGGTGTTGTTCCAGATATCCATATTGCCTAGTGAGTATATGTCATGCGGTATCGGTGATTCATTAAGTGCTTCTTGTTCGCCTTGTTCTACGTACTGATCGGAAACTTCTGGCACAGTCATTGGTGCTGCCTCAAATGCCAACGGGTACTTTACGTGCGGATTGTGAGTGTAAAACTGATCACCTAATGTTACTATTCCCTGCTTTTCAAGGCCGTTATGTAGTATTTGGTTGACAAGTTTAAGGCGGTGTTCGTGTGGATTTCGGTTGTAAGATAAGAAAGCGTGCTTAAACGAGTCAGGTCGTACTTCGTCGACGGTGTACGGTTTGTGATTTTTGGTTGCATAACCCCAGAAGCTAAAATATCCGCGACCTGTTGTATTGCCGAGGTAATATACGTTTTTAGCTTTGGCTTCGTAGTCGGCAATACGATTTCCTGGCACAGGTTCGACGGTCGATAAGATGAAGACATTGTCATATTCCTTTTCGTATTTAGGGCTGTTAAGATTCTTGTCAGGCGGAATCATCCACTCCCATTGAGTACTTATAAGCAGATTTTTCGCACGAGGAAACCGCGTATTAATCTGCTTGGTAATGTAGTAAATTGTTTCGTTGTAATCTTTTGCTGTTTGCCAATGCTCGGGTAATCCCCCGTCGACTATATCAATCATTGTCAAGGTCCTTGCACATGTTGTAAAAATCCATTAGTTCTGGGAATGTCTTTTCGAAATCAGTTTCTCGTCTGCGATCATGCTCGTTAACGAACCGATAAAAGTCTTTTCGTGTTGTTTCAAGATCATAATGTTCGTCGGCGTGCTTAGGTGCTTTAATAAACTCAACAAATCGTTCAAGCTTTGCGATTTCGAAATCGAAGAACCCTTTGTAATGCGGTATTTTGTTTTCTTCATTGCCTTCTTCGTGTGCTCGCATATAATCAAGAGCAGGCTGCATCATGTCGGCATACTCAGGCGGCAATATGTTTGCACGTTGATGTCCTGGCCAACGTAGTATCGATGTATCAATTGTGATAGCAACCTTACGATACTTGTTAAAATGCTTAACTTTTAGCGTGTAAACATCTTCTAGTAAACGCTTGAAATTGGTTACACTAAAAATGTTTGCTGTACACATTATAGTAAACTTGGTGCGCGGTAACTCGGTCATCATGCGATCGATGTTGTTGTACCACTGGTCGTAATCCAGTCCGTGTCTTGTGTACTCAGCTGGAGCACCATGAGTGTCAACACTGGTGTATACACGATTCATGCGTATTAGACCTTCAAGTACTTTTGCTTTTTCAATGTACTTGTTGATCCGTGTGTCTGATACGCCACCGTTAGTGTTTACACTGAATTCTAACGCAGGATTAGGATCCTGTATGATTGCATCCATTACTTTAAAAGTATTCTTTTCCATTAACGGATCGCCGCCTGTGATTCGGAACACTCTGAGACTTTTACTTAGCTCAGGCCACCATTTCCAAAATGCATCAACGTAAGGATTATACTCGTCGTGCGGTATTGGTAACTGTCCGGTTTGTTCGAGCCAGTCGTAGCCATTAAAATGCTGACTAGTCGGATACGGTCCGTGCTTTTTGGATTCTGATACCCACTGCGACGAATGCACCGGTGAGCAATACGAGCATTTAAAATTGCAATGATTCGAAAAGCTAACTTCAACATAAGTAGGCAATACATCAGCTTGCCAATCACTTTCTGCAACTTCTTGCATTTTGTCATTTGCCCAGGTGATATCACCCGACTTGATATATCGATCAGACAGTTGTTCGCCAGGTAAATCTTCAACATTCCAACAGTACTGGCACTCGCTTGGTCGTTCGCCTTCGAGCATTTTCTTTCGTTGTTCTTTCTTGTAGCTAGTGTTGTGCAATGCACTAGGATTATTTTCGACTTCTGCAAGTGGTATTTTATGTGTCTGAGGGTGGTGACAACTGTGGTTAAAACCATTTTGCAAATGTAGTGTTACTTGTAGCCATTTTGCAGTACAAAACGAAGGGCTAACCTGGTCGAGTTTGCCCTTGACTGATCGTAGTCTATCGACTTCACCTGTCATGCGAGTTCCTTGTGTGTTACGAGTTTAAATCTCTCAACTCGTTCATTTCGTCTTCGGTCACATATGACCCTGTGCGTGGCAAATTAATATATGCACTTTTAAAGAATCGACTTTGTGTGTCGTCGAGCTCAGCAATTTCCATGCCTGTTTCTTTGCGTATAATTTTGCCTAGGCGTACTATCTCTTCATCGAGTAGTCGCTTGCTCCAATGGTAGTCGGAGTTGATACAATAAAAGCTGTGCGTTTCTCTACTAGCAAACTTAGGACCTACTTCTTCGGCAAACAGTGTATTAAGATATTCAAAATCTCTTACATTAACAAAGTCCCAGTCTGTCAAGTTGGTCATGTAAAACCCAAGTCTTGCACCGTATATTGCCCATTCTCCATTGGCAGCATCGGCACCAACAGTTGACCAAATAATCAAGCGATTGTAGTTACCCCACCAAATGTTATCTTTGATGTTTTTGTAATTAACTTTGTCGCCTTGGTCCAGCGACATTTTTACACCTTCTCTAAAGCCTGCACGAAATGCTTGGCGTGGAGAACCGTTTGGGTATGTGGTGCAAAAACGATTATTCATCTGAACATACGTATCTTCCCAGCAAAAGTCAACCTGATTTTTTTCATCTTCGGCAGCTTCGTGCGTTTTCATATTGAGTACGTATTCAACTGGCCAACACTTGAGTCCACCGTTACCGTACTCAAGTCCGTTGACTGCATTCTTGGCAGTCCAACTAACAACTTTGTCTTTAAACTTAGGATGCTCAAAGTCAATCTTTTGATCAAAGAATTCTAAATCGACAATGTTATCTGCGTCGACACTGATAAAGCGTTCTGTTTCGCTTTCGCGTGCTGCCGCTTTGTGTGCCGCATCAGAGCCTTCAACACCGTGTACACGTTTTGCCCATGGTACTTTTGTTAATAAGTCAGCCCAGTTTTGTTCGCAGTTGTCTTCGTCGTAGCTGATAAACACTACATCTAATTCGTTAAGTTCTGTTGTCATGTGTACATTAGTTTCCTATAGTGATATTTGCCTAACACTTTCTTTGTGAATAAAGTTGCATTATTTAGCTCGTCGCCATGGTGTTCTAAATTAACAAACACTTGCCCGTCTTTTAACTCAGCAACAGGAACGTCAAACTTGCATATTAGTAAGTTAGGATCACCAAACATAGTAAAGTAAAATGTCAGTTCTCTAAAATTAGCAACCAACGTTTTCTTCATTCTGGTGTCAGCTGAATTGCCTGTTCCTGACATTGTAACACGTAAATGCTTTCTTCGCACGTCATGCTCAATCATTATATCGTGATCGTTATGGTGCTCGTTTGTAACTTCAGTTAAAAAACGATTAATTGTGCTAATTTCGTCTTTTTCAGCTTCCTTAGACACAAACTTAAAGTTGTTTGTTTCTTTGTCTTGCACTACTGCATATCGATGTATGTTCTTTTCGCCTATCAAGAAAGGCCGAACTTCATCAACTGCGAACTCTGCAGACCGTAAGTCTTCAAGTTTTGAGTTTGCAACTGGTGTAATAGACATGATGTTACCATCTTCGTCGAAGTATACAAACATGTTATTTTTCATAATAGATATCCTCGAGACGTTCGATAATCACATCGTTTAACCAAGACTTGTCATGATAATGCACAGGATAAAATTGTTTAAAATTTCCTATCTTGAGATCGCCATTAGTTTTAAAGTAGCTTGGTATATGTTTAGTCCATTCTTCTGAAGGTATTGTATTATTATGATCTTGCAGTTGCGATTTCATGTGTACAAATGTTGGTGTATTGGCCAACGGCTGTGTAAACTCGTGTTCTAGTCCTAACAATTTTATTGCCAGTGCATACGCAACGTCACCAGATAACCAGTCGGGCTTGGTGTTATCTAAGAACTCAAAGTAAAACTTTTCCCAGTTCTGAAATATCAGTTCGACCAGTTTGAACAGCTCGGCTACTTTTTCCGTTTTCTTAAAGTATGCAAATGCGGTATAAATGTTCGGTAGCTGATTGCTCGTGAATGTTTTTCGATAATAATCCGAAGTAACATCGGTGCCTCTGTATGTTTTTACATTGGTAGTGAACCAAGCTTCGTGTTGTGCAAAATGTTCCCACCAAAAGCTTACATCGCCAGTAAATATCATGTCGGTATCAAGAATAACAGTTTCGTCAAACGGTGACATGTAATAATACTTCCATTTGTTTTGTATTTTCCAGCTGTGTCCTTTTGCATGATCGGTCCACGGTATTTCAACTACATGATCAAACACTTCTCTGTACTGCTTTGTGATTAACAGTTTGGCCCCGGGTTCAACTGCAATTGCAAACTTGTTAACTGTCTTTTGCGTGTTCTTTATGCTTAGAGCCAGCGCGTATGCTTGTTTGATGTAATCGGTGTCGTCTGAGTTTTGTGCAATAACAAGATAACCTTTATTACTCACTGTACAACTCCTTTAGTTTATCGTAATTGCGCAATACTGCCCATTTGTTCATGATGTGAACATCCATGTCACGGAACCTCGAAACAATGTAGTCACCGCTACAATTAGGCTTTTCAAGTAGCAAAGTAACATCGTTTTCACCATTAACAGAAACAATATCGTCATTGTCGAACGATTTGTAAATAGCAGGTATTGGCAACTGTTTAATCAAGTCACTGTTACTGAACCCGTTCATTATATGCACTGCAATACTAAACGCATAATCGTTACGGAACATTGAGTTTGGTGTACTATATAAATCTCGATAATACTTGTAGTTCTCGTATATGTATTTCACCATATAAAACAAGTGCTCTGCAAGTTCCGATTTTTTAAAGTATATGCACGTTGCCCAATACGTATCGATCCCTGATTTACCAACAGTGGTGTTTTCTTGCACTCTGCCAAAATATAACTCTTGTATATCTTTGTTGATCATGACTTCATGATCTGAGCCCCAGCATCTATTCAAAGCATCGCTCATTATCAGGTAGTCAGCGTCGATAAACAATGTTTCGTCATACGGTGATAACTCGTATGCTTTCCAGTGGTCGCAATTGTAGAAAGGCAAATGCTTTACAGTGTACACCGTGTCTCTGAATGCGCGTACATTGTGCTGTTTATACACGTAGTCTGCGCCTTCGACAATGATGTGCTCAAAGCAATCTTGCATGTACGACTCACCGAGCGATTGTTTAGCCCAGGAATACGTGCCTTCGTCTGTAACTAATGTAACACCAACATCAAGGTTACGTTTTATCATGATTGCATTTAGTGCGGCAATCTTTACGTAATCAATTTCCTCGTTGTTGTGTGCAAACATCATTGCACCCTTTGACATTGATTATTTTCCTATAAGTTTTTTAACTGAACGGGACTTGCGAATTTTTTCATATTGCGTTAAGTAATCGTTTGTTACTTCTGCATATCGTGAAAGTAAGTCAACCTGAAAGTCTTCTAAGTCGCTTATTAAGATTGGAGTATTGTTAACGTCGAGCAACACAGATTCTGCTTGCCCTTTTGATATTAAAAGTTCCACGAATGTAATAAGCTCAGGAGCAACCTTGAATGTACCGCCATTGATCGACAGCATCAATTTCGCTTCAACTTGCGATCTGAGAGCTTGCATCTGGTTATTTAATGTTTCGCGATACTGCGAAAATTCGAGGGCTTTTTCTAATTTAGGATCCATGTATTGTCCTTCTGTGTTTGTAGTTTAAGCTATTTATACAGAAGGCAATACAGGATCTTTTAGATTATGATATTGAACCTGCGTTTATCGTAGGCGATACTGTAGTTATAACACCTGTATCGTTTTCGAGCAACGATAACTCACTGTTTAACGTAAGGTCAATGACATTACCACCGCTTGGCGTAACAAACGACAATGTAAAGATAATTTGCGTTGCAGACCCTGCCGTAGTGTTTAGTCGTGCTTGTATTCTGTACTGCTCCGAAGAATACCCAGGCGGTACGTATGAAAACACTTGCAGATTAGACGATGTGAGATCGTAGAACCCGTTACCTGTGCCACCGACGCCACCACTTGATGTTGTACCTCCTGGACGAAACGAAATCAAGCCTACTGCGGCAGCCATTGCAATCCAGTTATCTTCTGTAGTGTTATTCGGTGTTCCAGTAAACGAAAATGAAAATCTTATTGTGCCACCGGCATTGAAGAAGTAACGCATCTGATTCCAGCTAGCAAAAGTAGCTGTAATAGTTTGTGTGCGCGTTCCGTCCCAGTTGCCGCCTTGGCTAACAGTTGTTGTACTCGATGCTGTACTTTGGCTGGCATCAACATTAAAGCGGTTGGCTCTAATAGTGTTTATTGCTGCCTGTATATCATCGGGCGTAGAGGCACTTGGTCTTGCAACACCGTTAAGCGCAATGACATCAGCACCGACATTAACAGATGCCGGTAAGCTAATTGACGTTCCTTGGTGCGTAGCGCAATCGTCGATTGCACCCAGCAAGCTGTTCCATTGTGCCGCAGTTACCGTGTTTCCGATTGCTACGCCAGTAAGCGAAGATTGTCCGTATCCGTAACCACCGTTAGCCAAGCCAGTACCACCGGAGTTAGTATCGGCAATTACTTCGTTTACCTGCGATATAAAGCCGTTGTAATCGCTTGCGTCAATTCTACCTTGAAATGAATATGCCATTATTATCTAGCTCCAAATGCTGTCCAGACTAACGATTCATCCTCTGTAGTTTTATCTTCAAGTGCTCGTCCAATGTAGTTAAACATTGTCAGTTTCGATTTTTCAGCTGCCTGTGCAACACCAGCAACATCAGAACTTGTTAGTCTATCGCCTTTATTTACTTTACCTTTTACACGAACAGGTGTTCGTCCAACAAGCGTGATTGCTGGCATAAAGTCTAATTGATCAGTGATATTGTTTAGAATAAAGGCTGGATTTGCCGCCACAATCCCGAATATATCATCTGAATATGACTCAGTAGTTTCGGTAACTTCTTGGTCGCCACCTACGGCAACAACTGTACCTATTTCGTACACTTTGTCGGCACTGAAACGTTCCGCGATATCCGCGTATGTTGCTTCAACTGTACCTGTACCTAGTTCAATAGCACCGTCAACTGTCCATGTACCGTCAATTGTCCATGCACCGCCGAATGAGCCGCCGCCTAGTAGTTGGAATCCAGCGCCAGTTGTCCAGTCGCCTTCGATTGTAGCCGAGCCGCCGCTTGCAGTTAATGTGTTAGTCTCAACACCATCGCCTAAAATTATTGCGCCATCTGGTACATTAATAGCAGATCCCGCATTGTTGCGATATGCTTCAATACGTCCGGTGTTTGCATAAATTACATTGAAGTATCCAGCCGGAACACGAGTCCCTGACGTACCAATTGAACTTGCACTAAGAGTATAAGCACCGTTGCCGATATCAATAGTGCCGGTGTTAAGCTGACTGCTAATTGTAACTTCGCCACCTGGGCCAGTGATAGTATCAACTGTTAATCCAGCTGGCGCAGTAATAACCACGTTACCAGATGCATCAATTGTTACGGCACCTGCGCCAAATGTAGCAGTAGTCGAGTTGATATCATCGGAAAAGATTGTTGCAACACGTTCGCCTGATGTACCGACACTGTTAGCAGTAATCGTAGTAGCATCAAGACCGTCTACTTCGATGGTGCCACCACCGCCGCCACCGGCTGTTAGTATTGAGTTCCATTGTGTACCGTCGTATACACTTAATGTATTTGTACTTGGTTTATACCAAAGTTGCCCTGCAACGGAAACACCCGAAACATTCGGGTTCGCATCCGGAGCCGACTCTGCCGCAAAGTTTTCGATTAATCGTACAAAGTTCTGTGCAATTGGAGCACCGTAGTCTGCGCGATTTCGACCGATAAGCTGTAAGTTACTGTCGATGTTGTTGATTTGTCCATCGTTGACTGTAACTGTAGTTCCATCGGATTTGTTAATTTCGTAAGCCATCCTTAACTTCCCATCTGAATTCTTAATCTATATGTTATTTCGAGTGTCCTGTTCTGCGATTTTTGAACTGGATGAAAGATAACGTGAGTTATCATTGTTGGTCTATTTTCGGACGTGTCCGTTAAGAATCCAGTAACATCGCTAGGGTCGGTCAAATTACCCTTGTTTTTTACACCGGTATACAGTGCAATTTCATTAAACACAAAATCGGTTGTAGTCGAAGTTTCGTCATTAACACCGTCAGCTATGTCAATCAGTTGTTGACCATTTGGCATATCGTTTGTTAACGTTACAACAACTGCAATATCTTCATAGTTGTTAACACCACCGCCAGTATTGGCTTCGCGTGTTGCATTACTCTGGTTATCCGAGTTATAGTTTTCAATTTCGTAAACAAACACAGTGTTATATAACTGTGCTGAAGGCACCTTGGTGTTGCTCACGTTCGGTTGGTTGTAAAGAATTTGGCCTGTGTTGTCTACAGACACGCCTCCGTTTCCAAAAGCCATGTACGTTATAAACGACGATGGCTTACCGATAAGTGCTTCAGCAATTTTAGTTGATATATTACCAAAGTGTATTGCATTCGGTTTATCAACTAACACTTCGCCGGATTCTTTATCGGCGATTGTAATGTGTCCTTTGATATTCGCTGTGCTGGTATCGAACATCTTATCCTCTTCGGTTAACTATTATTTCGCCAGACTTTTTGTCTTTAATGACAAGGTGTGCAATACAATCGCACACCGCATGATCATCTGGCTTTTTGTCATTATTTTTATTACTACTTGCTTTATTTATCATAAAAATTTACCCCTTATCCGAAACCTGGATATGTGCCGTTACCGTTCTCGTATATATAATTTGCTGCCGCTGAATTGGCAACAAACACACTGTTATCTTCTCTAGCTCTTCTGAACCATGGATTACAGTTCGGTATTCTTACTTGTTTGTTATCAAATCTGCGTGTTATTATTGCATATTGGTCATCGTTAGTTAGCACAGCATCACCACCCGGCACACCGTTATTTGACAACAGTGCGTCTGGTATAAAATCTGACCCAGTAAATACAGTTGAACCCGACATGTGTTCTTGTATACCGGTACCTTTCTGACCGCGTTGTATACCAGATATGATCAGTGTTTCGCCATTGTCAGTTACATTACTGTACGACAGTAGCTCTGAGCCAATCCACATTTTGTTTTCAATTGATACAGACAAGAACGAAGCAGTTTTTGTTATTTCGATTGTGTTTACACTTCCGTTATCAAAGTATAATTCGTAATCTGAGCCTTGCGAGTCAATTGTGTAGCCAGTAATTGTGCCTGCACCGTTTACATCAAGTGTTACTGCAAACCCGTTGCCTACTGGATGATCGATATTAACCGATGCAGAAGTGTACCCGAATCCGCCTTGTGCAATTTCAAGTTCGGTTATTGCACCATTGTCGTCAATTTCCGAAACGTAAATTTCAGCGCCGGTGCCATCACCAATTACTGTAGCACGTGGCACAAAACGTGACGGTGGCAAATACGACACTAATTCAGCACTTGTGTTTTCTGCATTTGCAGTGAACTCGCCGTATTCTTGTCCGTATTTTCTAATGTGCTGTTTGTATGCAACTTCTCTAAACTGTGTTAAGTTAGGCAGTTGATCAAAACCGTTTGCACTATCCCACGTGTTAATATCCCAGTAGTCGTTACCAGCTTCCACAACCGGTGTAAATGTGTCAAACATAATCGATTCTGCAGGGTCAATGTACACCAGTTCGTCTGTTGACGGCTCTGAACTGTAAACAACTGCTGAACCAGGCTGACTGTCAACTATGCCGCCAACTACATCTGATTGATCCCACAGGAAGTTTTCTCTATCCCACAGCGTACCAACTTTATCCCATACACGATCAGGATCGGCAGTGCCGTTTTGCTCAGGGTCGATAATAAGGGTGTTTTCACCTACACGGTCAAACGCAATTGATATTTTCATTGTACGCAAGTATACATCGACACCGCCAGTGCAAACGCCATTTTCGCAAGCGTAGTCGCCTATAAAGTTATCAAACGCAGTACCGTCAGCTAGTTCATCTGGCGATTCGTATGTGATAATAACAATACTGTCGCGTATTTTACTGTGGAACGGTTTTGCTTCGCGCACATAATCAAGGAAGTCATCGAACAAGTCCGGTTTAAAGAACTTGTCTTGATCTAGCGAGATACCATCTTGCACAAATGTCAAGTAAGTAGTTTTAAATACCCAGTCTAGATTTTCTTGTTCGCTTACTGCATAATTAACACCAGTAAAGAACAGAACGTTTTGTGACACTTCTCTGCTACCAACAAATACATTAGCTTTTAATGCAGTTAGTATTTCGCGCAGTTCGCGTTTTGCTGTGCCGCTAGTATCGTTATCTACAATCGAATCGTTTATTCTTACTGCTCCGTCTTCACGGCGCACCAGCGTTACATTACCTTGGTTGTAAACATAAACTTCGTATTTGTCGGTTAACAAGTCTGGATTAAACGGATATACACGTATAATAGCACCGTCTTCCAGTGTGTTTATTATGCCCAGTAACTCTTGCAATGATTCAACTTGACGATTGGTTCTTGTGTTTAAGCGATTGTATCCGTCGGCATACCAATCTACATATTCCCAGTTCTCCGAGCTAGTAATATCGTTATCCCATCCAAGCAACGGTGATTCCCAGAAACGGAAGTCCTGGATAATAGTGTTAATCTTGTCGACAATAATTCTTCTTGCTTCGGCACTGTCTTCGAACATCGATTGCTGTGGTCTTACACCAAAGCCGTATTTTTGATCTTCACTTAATCTTGTGTCTGGTACCGGTAAAACAATTTCCGTATCGCTTACCGGTATACCATTTTCGTAATCACCTGCAGGTAAAGGTTTAGTGTACCCAACTAGTGAGTCAACAAACTTATTCCACATGCGATCTGGTATCTTAGAAAATCTATCGTCTGGACGTAACAGCAACCATTCATCGTGTGTTGAATTATCAGTTTCTGACTGTCTGTAATTAAGCTGAACTACACAGTCACGGTTGCTTAACACACTGTCGGAATTAGCAACAATAAACGACTGATCGGTTGCAGAAAATTGTATAGGCGCAAACCAGCGTATACCTTGTTTACCTGGATTACGAATAGTGTTTGCAATTTCAACAGTTGAAATTGTTCTATTCGGAACGGTAGCAGGAAATTCAGTTTTGCCTGATACCCAGAAGTAATAAGTAACGTCAAACTCGTTATCAATTGCGCTGTACTTTCTAACTTCAACAAAGTCAGTTGTGTTCTTAGGGCGACCGCCATCTATATAAGCAGACGGTGGTGTGTCGCTTTCTACCCACTCGTAAACTTTAATCTCTGAGCCTGGGAATACTCTGCCCCAGTTGTCTCTGCGGTAAGTTATAGCATCGTTAACTGCAAGCGACTGGTCTCCGGTTGTTAATTCTTGGTACTCAGGTGGCTGTTCGTAGTCAACAAACCTAAGAGTTGACGTATCGATCCAAACTTGTCCAACTTGATCGGCACCGAACGTATTACCAGTGTTTCCACTTGCAGTGTACAATGCTGGATCCGATGGAGTCTTGTATGACACATTCTTTTCAACTGACCCGAACAGTATACCTTTAACAGGATCGTACACAGGTAGCTGAGCGATAGTTTCGCCCGATCTTCTTTCGCGCAAGTAAACACTGTCGTAAAGAGAAGTATCAATTACTAATTGTTGCTTTCTGTGTATTCCTGCAGGCACGCTGTGATTGCCGTATTCTGCAACTATCCACGATCCATCGCCGTTGTCGCTTATCCAAACCAAGTCGGCGTTATCAATTTCGTTGCCATTGTAATCGTCGACATGCTGATTTGTATCAAAACGCAAGTTTACAAATGTCCCGAATTTAACATCGTATTGAACACCATTAGGATGTTCAAATCTTTCGAATCCGATTAAGTTATCGCTTGCGTCGAACAATTGGTATTGCGACCCGTTGCGTTTTGCAGTTGCAACAAATTTGTCGGCTAGTATGTCTTCAAATGGTACACCAGCCGGATTAACTAGTTCAACGGTTACTGTAAACGATTCAGCAGTGTATTGGTTTGAGTTATCGTCGAACCCAAGTGTGCATTCTGGATATCTTTTACGGTTGTCTCTAAACGACACAGTGCTAAAGTTGTCGAAGAAATCGACAACAGTATTGTCAAGAACTGCTTCGCTTTCGCTACCTTCGATAAGGGCAATGTTGTCTTTTTCAACATTTTTATAAACTGCCCAGGTATTTGCTGATGTGTCAGCTACCCAAATAGTATTGCCCGCAGAAGGACGAATATCAAGTTGCTTGTCCCACAATGTCGAAACGTCTTTGTAAACTGAATAATCAACGTCGTCGTAATGAACAAAACCGGCAGTCGGTAAAGACCCAAACGGCATGCTAGCTAATGTCGGTACACTGTTTTCAAAGTTTATACCGTCTGGCTTTTTCAACCAGCGTTGCTTGTCGTCACTGTCAATGTCAATTATTTGATCAAACGGATCATCTGCGTTAACTTTACGCTGAACTACCGCATACGCAATGTCAGTGTTAACCAATTGAGTATTTTCAAATGTTGAATTTTCACGCTCGATAAAATCGCCTTGAATTGTAATTTCAGGTCGTGTTCTGTATCCTGCACCACGATTTGTTATTTCGATTCTTTCGATATTACGGTTGCTGTCGAGTATTGCAATTGCACGAGCCTGTATCAACTCCGGTGTGTTTTCCGGGTTGTTCGCATCGTAGCCAGGTGGTGGTGCAATAGTAATCGTCGGCACTGAATTGTATATTTCTTCGGCACTATAAATTTCAATACCTGACACAAAACCAGTATCCTGCAGACTAAAGTTCAGTCTGTAAATTTGCGGATCTGATCTTATTTCATCGCGCTCAGACAACACTTCGATGCTGATGTCATTTGTAGTAGCACCAAAATCACTGCTCTTGAATGCCCAGTCTTCATAGAATGTAATTTTATCTTTGTCTTCAAGGCTGCTTGAACGCAACAATTTATTAATTGAGTTAGCAGTTCCTTTTTCTTTTACAAAGCCTTGGTAAAAGTTAAACTGTGCCTGGTCGGTAACATTTAACTGATCAAGGTAATCACGACTTTCGTATCCGATCAAGTGTCTTGCCGCATCTTCAAAGTCTTCGTTATCGTCGACTGTGTTTTCGTCGTACAAGGTGCGCAAGTTTTCTGTTAGTGTATCAAGGTTAGGTAATAATTCTTTTCCTTGTACTAAGTATCCTGGTGCTTCGAGTTTACCTGTCCAATCAAGTGTACGTGTGCCGGATATGCGTAAACGAGACTGACGAGTATTCAGTACTGGGTCGTATACAATATCGTTAAAGTCAGTTATTTTGTCAACTACAATGATATGTTCTGTTTCAATTGCATTAACACGCAGGTAGAATATGCCTTCGCCTTCTCTCACAGTCGATACAGAGATATTTCTATTGTCTCTGTCAATAACAGTGTTTAGCGGATCAATTGCAAAGCCATCTTTGTCAAGAATGCTGTATACGCCATTAGTTAAACGCTCAACGTTGTCAGGGTATCCATCTTCAATTTCTAATGCTACGTTGCCTGCACTTGGGCTTAAAGCTAATGCATTGTTTTCTTCCCAGTTGTTGGCAGCCCAGAACAAGAACTTCTCGCCCGCGGTTTTCCAGTTGTCGACTTTGCCATATATATCAATGTCGTTGTATTGCCATCCTTGACTTTCTAGATATGCACCGTACCCAATTAAGAAATCGAACACTTCCTGCGCAGTACCAAACTTAGTTCCGTAAACCACACGCTCGAAGTCTTCTTTTCTGTCAGGACGATAAACAACCGATATGCCACCTTGCGATGGTAACTCCGGTAAACGTATCCAGTCACTTGAAACAAAACTGTTGGCTACAATTGAAACTCTAGCTCTGTAGAATGTTCCACTGTAGCGTACTATTTGACCTTCGTTGTATCGTTCACCGAACTCAAATTCCTGAAACGGTGCTGGTGTTCCGCCTTCTGTGATACGCACTTGTCTTGAATTTGAAGCAGTAGGCAAGAACTTAAATTCCTGCGCAATTAAGTCGTAACCGTAAACACTAAATGTTGAGTCACTGTTGACATTGATCAGTACACCTGAGTACGAATAACTTTTTACTGGTGCGCCTGTGTACAAAGCAACATCGAAGTTGTTTGATGGTACCAGTAACGACCCTTGATCTGCACTTGAAACTGATTCAAGGAACAATCTTAGTCTGTCTCTGTTTGTAAATCCGCCAACTTTGTGGGCTAATTCAACTCCGAGTCCTCTAACTTTGTTACCGATATTTCTAGTGATATCAAGGTTGTTAAATACCAAGAAGTCTGAAATATATTGCTGATATCCAGATCTAACAACAGTTTCACCTTCGACTGTTTCGCCGTGTACCAGCTGATTGCTGTTGATTGGTCTAAATCCAGTTCTTGTGTCTACAAACTGATCGTCGATAAAATCAATGCTTTCTGGATCCCAGAATTTTTCACCAAAAGCCGCTGGCTTCATTAGGTAAAAATATTCAAGTTGCGAGAAGAAATACTCTGGTGTTCTATACCATGCATTTTCTACAGGGCCTTGATCACCGTATACCCACGGACCGTCTGGGTGAGAAACATCTGACTCAGTGTATCCGAATATATCAACAATTGCTTTTTTATCCGAGTTATCATAAACAGGTACAATGTTGTCTGTTCCTGCTACACCAACATACGGGTCACGAAATGTTTCTGTACCGTCTGGCAAAGTCTGAAAAACAACAGCACGATCGAAATCGCAATCGCCTAACAGTCCTCTGCGTCTTTGTGTTGCAGGCAACACACCGGCTCGTGGGCCTCTGCGTATAATACCTTGCTCGATATCAGCCCATAATGCAGTGTTGGTTGCTGTAAAGTTATTACCGTAACCAAAGAAGTTATCATTTACGCCTGCATCGTTTGTTGTTCTCCACCAGTTGGGTTCTTCAGTGAACCCTAGGCATTCCCATGGCTTAACATGCGGCTCGATTGTACCATAGTAGTACATGTATATGCCTTTCCAAGAGCCAGGCATTGATGTGTTTTCAACTTTTTCAATTTGATTTGTTGATGAATTCCAGCGTACCTGATTAAGCGATGAATAATTCCAGGTTCTCCAATCAAACTCGTCGTAAAATTCGTTTACACGAAAATCAAGTCTGTTGTCAGCTGTCCATTTAGAAAACAGAGACTCTGTAATTAGCTGATAAAATTCTTGTCTTGTGTACAAAGAATTACCAAGCGCATTCGGTCTAATATCTTGTATTTTTAACAACAAGTCGTATTCGGTTTTAAACTTACTCGGAATGTTGTTGTATATTTGTTTTTCGAGCTCAAGTAATAACAAGTCTCTTACATCGTAGTACTTGACTAATTCAGTTAACGGAATATTGTCAACTCCGCCTGATATGTCAAGACCTGCAGGGTAAGGCGCACCGTTTTGATCTGGTACTAAATCGCTATTTCCGTCGCGTTCGAAGTTTCCGTATGCAACTGTGCGTGATCCGTCATGGCCAACAATAACTGCTTGATGTAGCGTGTAGCTTGTGTCGATTTCGAGTCTCGGTACAGTTACACGACCCATTCCTAGTTTAGCAGGTGTTGCTGGTATATATGCAGGATCACTGTCAGCAAATGTTCTTGCGTAATACAGTTTATCTGCTTTCGGAAAATCCGAATTGTACGCAAAATCTAGGTTAACCAGACCGTCTTCATATCTTATTACATAGTCCTGTGACTCAAGCAGTAAACGTTGCGAAGTCTCAGGGTTAAACTGGAAATCAGAGTCTACTTCGTACACATACAATATGTTGTTTTGGTCGGTTACATCAACGATTGTTGAAGTAAGCTGTGCCGTTTTTGACAACAAGTCAACTGACACTAATCCGTCTGTTGTTGCAGAAGTATTTTCGGTAAACCTGATTATTACCGAGCGTTCTGTTCTTTCAAGTGAATAATCTACGCCTATGTCGAGCAAACGTGACTGGTCGTTATCAAACAAGTTAATTTGGTTATAATCATATATAACACCAGGCAGTTCTGCATCTAGTACTGTACGAGATTGACCAGGACCAACATTGGTAAGTAACACACTTTGTCCTGCACTTGAACCATTTAATAATTCATCAATGTTAAAGTTCTCTTCGGCAGTTGGATCCCCATATGCAATCATGAAAGAGTTTTCAAAAGACCCGCTGGTTCTTCTTGACAGACCAGATGCTTCGATTACTTCGCTAACCCAGTTGTAAAGTGTAAAGTTGTCTTCCTGGTTAAAGTTGTAACGATAGCGAGATGCTTCGTTAACAAATGTATTCCTAAAGTTTGAATATTCATTTTTAACAAATCTAATTGCGTCGACTACATTAAGATCTTTTGGATCTGAAAACAACATGGATTTCAGCATTGACGAATCGGTTTGCACAATCAAATTACCGCGCGAAGGATCACGAGCAGTATCTCTGTAAATATTCTCACGAGATCTAGGATTAGTATCTTGGTTACCGTCTTGGTTAAAAATTATAGAAGTAAAGTGAGGCACAAATTCACCATAAGAAAATTCAGTTACTTCGGAATTTTCTGGGTTCGATTCAAGCTCTTTTGGTATTTCGAAGTACCCTGGTTCATCAGGATCAAGCGTATCGCGAGTGTAAGTTTTTATTTCAACATCGTCGTTTAAATCAAGCCCGACATTGATTCTGATCCACGGTGAGTTGTTTCGGATAAAGTAATCAAAGTTTTCTTCGTTAACGCCGTTGATTAACAATTCGATTGTACTTCTGCCAGCAACCGAAAACACGCTCAATTGATATTCGTCGACTGTGTCGTCGAACACTGCATATTTGTCTACTACACGTTGCCTTGTTTGATTGTCAATTGGGTACCAGCTGTTATTGAATGTCCAGTTACTACTGTCTAAACGGTTATCAGTTTCGCTAACTGTTCTGTAGTAATAAAAGCCCGGTATCTCAACCACGCTATTACCAGACTCAACATAAGTGTATCTGTCATTAATTAGATCGTTCTCGAATACTATATCGGAACTTTGAGAGAAACTCTTATAAACAAGCGGCAACCCAAGTATAGGATCAAGTGCTACATCTTCATCATCGGAAGTTTTATATGAAAATACTTCCGAGCCTGTAAAGTTACTGTTAGGATATTTATTAATGTCTGACAATGCAATTTTAACATTATCGTAAAGCGAGAATTTTGGTGCTTGGTTTTGCCTAACTTTCTGGTTAGTTGCGATTTGCCAAGTTGCGCCGTTGTAATAGTATGTTTCGCCTAAGTTGCCGCCTTCGGCAGGAAGTACACCTGATATAACAAATACAATATCATCTACTTCGGCTACATCTGCATACGAAATAACCGGAAAAGAATCCCAACCTTGATTGGTTAGTATGAAAGCAACGTCCGACTCGTTGTCGTCGTATAGTATTTCGGTTACTTGATTATCAACAAAGTCAAACAAAAACTGACTCTGATCAAACGCTTCTATTCTTGCAGTTGTCCCAGGTGCTACTCGTACACGAACTTCTGTGCCAATCGGTAAGTTAGTGTAATCGGGTAGTGTAACAGTAGCATTGTCGTATACGTAGTTTCCACCTTCGGACAGTATACGCCTAACACCGGATTCGTCGTTGAGTTCAATGGCTGCCCATGCAAGGTTATCCCATAATGAGTTATCTGCATCAACTGTGGCAGCATCAAATGGCAGTCGCTGATAAAACAATTCAACCGGCACTGGCAATACTACATCGTAATTTGCTGGTATTAAGTAGACCACATCGCGTAATATAAACACTTGCCATACAATAGTGTTTACTACTGATCCTACACCTTGGAAAGCACTGTCGTCAGTCGGGAACAAAATACGTGTCCCATTCTTAACATTGTTTGAGTCAAGTATTGTTTTAACTTCTCCCACTGTACGCTGATTGATATCACCAAATGTTAAATCCGGAGCATAAAAATCAATTTCGTTGTAAAAGAATATACCCGAGTCTTCAAGTTCTATGTTTGCAAAAAATTCAATAACCGGGCGTCTAGCACGCTCAGCAGATGCAGGAAATGGCTTGCCTGTAAATCTTATAGTTTGTTCAATTGCCGAAACATGGTACCATTTGTTAGTACGAGACCATAAGTTACTGTTCAGTGCGCCTTTGCCGATGGTTACATAATCCGCAAGGGTTGATTCGCGCTCAACTGAATCCCAAGGTATACCGTCCCACAAAGAGTTATTAAGCGAAATAGTACCAACAGAAGCATCAGCATCCCACGGTAACGAATTGTAAGTCACCGCTGGCAGTATTTCTAACTCGTCCGGTACTAACTCAATGCTGTCACCAACGCCTTGTACGGTATAACTGTCTGTGTACGATTCTGAGTCAGGAAACGTCACGCGCATGCCTGACGTAAATTCTAAGTCTTCAAGCGGTGTGTCAATAAATTCATTGTAACCGCTAGCATCAAATGTTGTCTTACCTAGTATCTGACCTTCAACAAAAAAGTCTTGAATATCTACAATTTCAACTGGGTCAAATCGACTCGGCATCCAGTAATAATTCTGGAAGTTAACAAACTTGTCCATGTCGATCGGCGGAGCATATGAATACTGCAAAGACTGAAACAAGCGATCTTGATTGCCTGTTTGTCCGCCCAGTGCCTGTATGCGATTGATAAGGTCGTAGTAAAAATAATAATTACTTTTATCACCTGTTTCAGTGTCAGTTACAACCGCAGTTGGTTCTAGCTGATACCAGGTACGCTCTTTGTTCTTTTGCGGAATGTAATAATCGTCAGCAGGGTTAAAAATTCCACTTGTTCTTCTTCCGATAAACCCGTCGATACGCTCACTGTTCTTTTTCGAAAACAGTTGTTCTACAGTTGAGTCGAAGAATTTTCGCTGAGTAACACTCTGGAAAACCTCCGGTAACTTGTTAAATGTCTTTCTATTATCCATTAATTAATTCTCAAATTTGTTTCGGTGAAGTTGCTAACAATTTCAACGTCTGCAACAGTTGCAGTTGATATAAACAACTCGTTTGGCCTAGCAGTAATTTCAAACAAGTCGCCAAACTCACTGTCTGCTTGACGTGGTACAATCACAACTGAACTTAAAAACTTTGATAACTGCGTGTGAATAAAAGCGGCTAGTTCAGTATAGTAAAACTGTTCGCCAAAGTCCCAGTTGTTAATATCAAAATACTGATCTACTGCTTGTATTATTCTTGTTCTTAATTCGTTGTCGTTAATTCTTGCAGTTGGTATCTTAACTGCTTTAAATGTTGCTTGAAGTTCTTCTTGCGCTTGCGGTCCGAACAACACTTTAAATTTACCCGAGTTAAAAATAAGCTCATCGGATAAACTCTTAAAGTTATTTAGCTCTCCAAATTGTATGCGGAGATCCTCTGTTGTTGGTGCTTGCGGCATCATTAATCGTGTTCCGCCTTGCGATTTCCAAACTAAAATATCGTTGTAATATTGATTGGTTAACACAATCATGTCGATGATATTAGTTGAACTCGGATCAACAATCTGACTAGTAGAGATATAATGATTCCACTTAAAGTAAAACGACTCTTGTTCGTTTTCCAATGTGTTCAGTGTAAATGAAGTTCCGTTACGAGAATAATGATTGCTATCTTTTATTACAGCAACACGTTGGCCGCTTTCTGTGTTTTCGGCATCAGCAACTGTAGTAAAGTTATAAAACTCTTCTATATTAGCAATACCTGTACCAGGAACGCCAACTCTAAATGATTTTTGATCGAACACAGAATCAACGCCACCGTTATCAATATACGTTTGCAATACTTTCTGGAAACTATCGTCCGGTATATCAATATCCGAAGCAACTACTGGCAACGTCACTGAGTCATCGCCGATATCAGCATTTGACTCAACAATAAACAAATCGTAATCTGCAATCGAAATATCTACAAGATTTGGTGTGCCTGTATATGGCGCAACCCTTACGTTTAACAATTGCGTTCCGTCTGCATTAATTGCTGTTATCGGTGTATTAGTTGTATCTGCTTTAACTTCTACCCAAGCAGAACGCCACGGACGAGTACGCTGGTACCCATCAATATCAAAGTAATTTTCAAACAGTACTTCGCTATCTTCGCCAACTATATCCCTAAAGCTTCGTGGATTATCAGCTGTGTTGTCTTCGTTAATATCAGTTGGCGATATCTCGACTTTTGCAGTATCTTGAAAGCCATCGCTTTCTGTAAACACACCGGTGAGATCCCAAGGAATAGTTTTTTCTAGTCTACCCGAGTCGGTTAAATCACTCGAATTGATTCCAAGTATGCTAATAGTGTCGTATTTGGCACGACCTGATTCCGAATCAATAACAACATTCTCCGGATCCCAGTAAAAACGAACTTCGTTTAAAGACTCAAACACAGTTATAATACCACGTGTTACAAATGTGTAAAACGGATTATTACCTGACTCCGATGGTTGATACTCAACATAAACTATCCAGTCACTTGCATTACTACCGAAATCATAGCTTGCTGATGTGTCGAACCCGTTGCGTATTATAATCCAGCGATCAAGGCTTACATCGTATTTTAATGCAAATGAAGTTGAGTTATCAAACTCGGCTTGCACTTCGCTAAATTCATCCTCAGTAAAGCTAGTTCTAAACACAGGGCTTACTCTAGTAGGTATCCACAAATCGTTAATGTTTGAACCAAGCTGTACTGTACCAGTTTCGGTTATCACAGGATTGTATGCCTGCCCAAAGTTGTTAATTGACACAACCGACGTGTTTATTGTTTCTGTCTCGTCAATTGGATTTTCAAATTTAACAGTAGCACCCGATTTGATATACCCAAATGCTTCTGTTCCAGGTAACCCTACAGTCGGTGTTCCGGTAGTATCTTGTATGTTGGTGTATGCACCACTGTTACCTGCACCGTAAGGCCAATCGTCAACACTTACGTCGGTTGCATCAGGGTTTAATATAAAGAACCCTGTTTCGTTTCTTAGCGTGTCTGGCGCAGTCTTCCAACTTATAAATTCGTCGGTATCAGTTTCTATTTTTAAGTCGAATACACCCGGATTAGCGCCTTCGAACGCAGGAACATATTCGCTGTAGAAAAAGTTTTCTAAGTTACGATTGCCAATTGCGTCTTGTAATGCAAATGCCGCTTGCAACGACACTTCGCCTGTGCTGTTAGGTGATAGCTCTAGTTTCGAACGCTGGTTTTTAAACTCGTTGTAGATTGCACCATCTTCGCCCAGTATAGTTAAACCGTCGTGAAAGCCAGTTGGATCACGCAACGGAATATATCTGCTATGTCCGGAGTGAGTGCGGTTGATTGCTCTTAGCTTTTGTATTTCATTACCAAACGTCAACGGAAAAACATTGTAGTCTTCGTTGTTTACCATACGGTTCTGCGTATAGTAAGTTTGCGGAGCTCGTGTTTTTACTTGTCCGTTGGTCTCAGCAGGAGCAGAGTTTGAAATCGGATTATCTAATCCAAATGTAATTGTAACTGAATAACGCTGACCGTCCTTGCCGAAGTACGGCAGTGTAAGTTGCAAGTTGTTTGCATCTTCAGGACGTATAACAATGTTTCTACCAATGCTGGTTCTGTACCAATATCTAAAGATACCCGATGGAACATTACCAAAGTTACCATCGGAGAATTTAACAGATGCAGTATCGTTTAACCCGGAAATAACTTCAAATATATCGCGTTCGTTGAAATTAATGCTGTTATATATAATGTTAGTACCGTTAACAGACGGCACTTTTTGCCACTTGGATTGTACTGTGCCATCGTCGCCAATTTCTTGTACAAACACATCTGAGTTGTTAATGTTTTCGAAATTTAATTCTTGCACACGGTTAGGCTGTGGAAAATCATATCTAAAATCAGTGTTTGTTAATGTACCTTGTTTAAAGAACAAAAAGAAGCCTGTGTTTTCTGAACCTACACCCAAGCTGTCGTTTCTGTATATCAGGTTAAACGGATCGTTTTGATCAGGGTGACGTTCAACAAATGTTACGTCAATGTCAGGGTTAACAACATCAAACGGAACTTCTTCGCCGTTTATATTAATAGTCTGATTATAGGCAACGTTAAGTCCTAGCACACTGTTCAGTTCGTATAGATCCGAAGGAATACCACCGACTGTGTCTCGCTTCGACGGTTGCCCAAACGGGTTAGTTTGATTTAGTGTTGCATTCAATATACTGGTAAATTGATCATACCAGTTAGGGTTGTTCGGATCATTCCAAGCAATTGGCAATCCTGATAATTCTGCGCCTGCAGAATCTCTAACTTGTTCATTGGTTGCAATAGACCTAACCTTGAATAAACCGTTGGCTGCTAAGTTTCGTTTTGGCTGATAGTTGATCAGTCTTGCAAGTCGCACAATACTTTCGCGTCTTTGCGCAGTATCTAGTAAATTTTCTCTTGCATTTAGGTCTGTTCTAAACGACAAGCTGGTGCCTAAATATGCAAGCAATTCGATAATTGCAACAAATTCCGAGTCAGCAGTAAAGTCGTTAAAGTCTTCAGGGTACTGAATTCGAATGTAGTCTATTAATGATTCTCTAATCGTATCAAAGTCGTACGATGTAAAGTTGATATCCTGAAAAGACTTGTAAATTTTTACAAAGTCTTCAGCGGCAAATAAGTTTGACTGCCTTAAAATTGCTGACATTATACTTGGTCCTTGTTGTTTCTGTTGAATTTCACAAATAATTCATCAACGGTATATGACGGTAAAAACTCCAGCTGTATTGCTAAGTTAATGCCGTGATCAGTTTCAGAAACATTCATATCTATAAAGTTAACTCGTGGTTCACTTTCAATGATTTCACGAGTGTCGTCGATTATTTGTTCGCGTGTGATGTCGTCAAATGGTTCGTACAAAAGTTCATGCGTGATGCTGCCGTAACCAGGACGCATAACTCTTTCACCTTTTCTAGTCAAGAAATGGTTAAGTAAATCCTGTTTGACCAACTCAATATCAGTCAATGTAAACGGTGGTCGAATTCTGTTGTATGTACTGAACCCGATAAACGATTGTCTTGCCATAATGCCTTTATCCTTTGTTTTGTGTATTTATCGAAAAATAAAACACCGTTTTTTAAAAAGATGGTTGACAATAATGTTCGAGTGTGCTAAAGTATGACTTGTGTTTAATTGCCAAAAAAGAGGAATTTATGGGCAAGAAAATCAACTTCCAGTTATTCAACCGACTGGTCGAAGAAGCAGATGAGATCAATGGACGACTAGGTTTCAAACGCTTTTTTCCAATACACTCAAAAAGCGGTAAGCTGTGGGAATTTGGCATGTACGATTACAAACGTAAAAAGTATGTGTTATCAACACCCACTTCGGATCTTAACGATATCTTCGATGAGATTGACACACTTATGGCAACAGCGAGACGATAATTATGTCAAGAGCTGAAGCCGAACTTCAAAGACAAGTCAATGATTTACGACTTCAGCACGATATAATTAAAAGTAAGAATCGCAACTTAACAACAGAGAATGATATTCTCAGGCGCAACGTTGCGGACTTACAAGAACAACTTGCTGAATGTCATCGCGCAGTAATTAAAAAAGGAGCTTAATAGCTCCTTTTTTTATGAGTTCGGAGGAGTTCGATCCTCTTGACATTCAATGTCAGCTGGTTGCAGTGGATCTGATCCCGGTTCTTGTCGACGCTGATTGACAATACCTCGATTAACATGATCGCAACAAGGTTCGTATGTCATCAATCGTTCGACAATAGTCTCGACTTTGATCATGTCTCTTAACCACCAGTCAGGAATATCAATTAGCTTGTTTCCGTTTGCACGTATAGTTGTATCGGGGAATGTAGCTAGTGTATCAGTCTTTTCGATTAATGCCTTGACTTCAGCTGACGTTACTTCTTCAGCATCGGTTGGTGGAGTCGGTGCAACAGGACTTCCGGGCGATGCATCCGGTGGATTCGGAGCAGACGGGCTTCCTGCTTGAGGATGCTCTAGTGTAGTTTTTTCTACAGGTCCTGTTCCTGAGACGGTATCAATGTACTTGTGCTCGTGGCTATCAAGTGTAGATTTAAGATCGTCAACATCGGCGCCACCGGTGGTTGTAATAGACCCACCGCCAATTGCTCCTGCACTAACAGTTGGTGCAATCACAGTGGTTGCATTAATAGTACCTGCAGGATCCATTGTAATTGGGCCAGCAGTTAAGTTAATACCCGACATTGAATATGTGCCTTCGCCGGACAAATTAACATCCATAGTCGAAGATTCAACGGTAGTTGCATTTGCAACCGTTAAGCTGTAATCGTCTGTACTAATATTAAATGTAGTGTTCGATATGCTGTATTCATCGGCTATTGTTTCGAACTTGCTGCCGTTAACAGTTAGATTGTCGTTAGTTTCAATTAACTCAAATCGTGAACCAGTTTGTACATCTAGATTTTTATTTCCGTTAATCACTGTGGTAAACTGATTTTCGTGTACAGTTGTATGATGATTGTTTAGTGCTTGTACTTTTATATCACCGCCTAAGCCGGCTCCTTCGCCTACATAACCGCCTTCGGCATCTGTATCCATGGCCGCTTTAACATTGATGTTTTGTCCTGCTTCAATGTTTATGTCTCGATCGGCACGGAAGTTTATATCTTTTTTCGATCTGGCGCTGATACTTTCCGCAGAAAATATATCAACATTGCCGTCTTCGTCCATTTGTATCCACGCAGTACCTTTTTTGTTTATTGCATAGATAAGGCCGTTTGTTTCGTCTATTTTTATTTGTGCGCCCGAGCGTGTTCTGAACCCAATGTATTCTGAGCCTTCTCCGTCGTCCATTACAAATGAGCTTCCGCCTAGTCTTGCTCCTGGAACATCCGGTGATTTAGGTCCTGGTGTGTTCATGCCGTAAACTTGCGATGGACTTTCTCGCTGTGCGCTACTGGTAGTTGTACCACGAATAGTATCGTTTAACAATCCTTGATTACCAATGGATTCTGTGCGCTGCCTGTGCCAAGGTCGTACAGGTGCTAACGGTCTAGCAGTATCGCCTGATACACGATCAAATTTATTATATTCAGCAACCGGGATATTGCGCTTTTCTCTATCAACTGGAAACACCCAATGTTTGTTATTGTTACTGGCTGCAACACCCGGAATCATGTGGTTCATGTACTCTTTGAATACGCTGCCTACCCATACTGCTCGTGACAAATCCTTGTTAGGGAAAACTACTAACACCTCGTTGTCTAAGTCCGGTGGAACGGCCCAGAACCCATACGACTGCTGAGTCTTTTCAAAGTTGTCGTACTCGTTTTCTGAATTGTTTCGCCATGAAGTAGCACCGCCAAATGGCGAGCAGTATCTGCACAAGATCCATGCGTTAGGATCTTCTTCGCGTCCTGCAAATTCAGGTATCCATACTTTTAATCTACCTGCGTGCTTGGTGTCAACAACATCTTTAACAAAGCCAATATAGGTTCCTTGCTCAGGTGAGTTGTTTCTACCAGATGAATAATTTGGCATTTTATCTTCCGTTAGTTAAGTCGTTAGCTAAGTCCGTTGCATCAATGTTAGGATCTTTAACTGCAAACAATGTTTGTGTGAATTTACCGTCTGAAAATTTATGCTCAACTTGTCGCACTGCATAAACTCCTGTAAACGGACTAGTAGTGTGTTCAACAAAACCGGTAGTTTCCGATTGTAAGTCAGCTGTTTGCACACTAAACAATATGCTGTTTTGTGCAAGACGACTGTTAACTGCGCCTTGGCCTTCAACTCCGTTTTTAGATTCAAGCCAAAACGGGTCGCCCTTGACTTCAATTTCAACATTTGCTAAGTCGCCGCCTTCGCCAAATGCTTGCGAAAACATACTGTTTACAAAAGGTCGTCCTGCACCTTTGTTTCCTTCGACACTTCTGCTATAATCGTCGTCATCGCCTTTTCTGTTCTCGGCATAACTTAGTGGAAATTGTTTAAAGCCAGTATCGAATGATTTTTGTCCATTGCGAAAGTCACTTACGTATCGCGAACTTGGCGATACACTATTCGGATCATTTCGGGATGAAGTCGAATTGTTGTTGGCTGCTTTATCAGCGTATGTAGACTGATTATCAGTTGCTATACGCGGCTGAAGTGAAGCGTTTAACAACCTTTCAAGTTGCTCGCGCTCTTCGGGCGGCAAATTTGAATTATCAATTTCTTGCTGAATCTGCTGGGCGTTGTTTGGGTTACTGATTGCAGTATTTTCTGACAGCTTTCGTGCTTGTGCAATTTCTTCGCGTATGCGCAAGTATTCGTAATAAACTTTCGAAACATGCTGTCCTTCAACAGAGTTAGCATGCTGAGTAAACAAGCCGCCTTCCTTGGGCATGTTTACATACCATCCTAAATTGAATCGTAAATCAAAGTCAATTACCTGATCGTTGACACCAGAGTACAAATAATCGTATCGTTTTCTTAGTAATCCTTTACTTTTAAGTTCGTCGGTTTTAACTTTACCGTCGAGACCTGATTCCGACACTGACATTTGCAGTGTTGACATTTCGTACTTTTCGACAATATACGAAACATTCTTGACATAATCGCCGCGACCAATATCGTACTGAGTTAATTTCACATCTGTAAAGATACGGTGCAATTGCTTTGTCTTTTCGGCGTCTGTGACATCCTGGCTACTAGCAGTAGCAGTGTTTTTAATCAGCGTTTGATATCCTGGCGAAGCCGAAACAATGCGGTTTATTGATTCGCCAATGTTTAAGTTCTTGTCGAGTGCAATTTCTCGCACAGTACGATTACCGTCGTTGCTAAAATCACTTGTCCAGGCAGGTGCAAGTGTTGCAATGTCATCAACTAGTTTTAAGTTTGCTATGTCTTCGCTGACAGTAAATGTATAAACGTCCGGTGCAGTTACATTGTTTACTGCTTCGTACTCAAGATTCTTGTTAATCTGAGTTTGCATGTCTGCAATTGCTTCGCCTACTGTTTCGCCTTTAACAGTTATCTGTTTCGGGATACTCCCGACATCAGCAAAAGTACCTAAGTCACCATAATGGAATGCACGAACACTGTAAAGTGATCCTGATGCATCAACTTCTGTAATTATTTCTCGTATGCCAATTGGCCAAACCCATCTATACGATTTAAGGTCAGTAGCAGGCACTCCAGTGTCGCGATCTCGTCCTGCAAAAGTAAGTTCAAGGAAATAAGGAGCCTTACTATAGTTACGTATACCAAGTTCTCTACTTGCAAAAAATATCTGGTCTAAAAGTCCGGCTCCGTAATATTCTCGCAGAGTAAAATCAAATTGAAAACTTTCCTGATTTTTAATATTGCGTTCGGGTCCGATTACAGATCTTATTTCTAAGTCGTCAATGTTTACTTGTGTGGTTACGCCGGTTTCTGCAATGATCACTTTATTGTCACTATCAACATTACCATTTAGAATATCTACTTCTGGTATCATGTACAATTTTAAGTTGTATATTGACAAGTCGTACGAATCTAACGGGTTCGGCTGAAATTCAATATTGTTATTGCGCGGTTTAGCTGGTCCAGCTTGTGCCATTAAATTAACCTTTCGATAGTTGTTTTTGCTGGAATCGTTATAGTTGTACCAGCAGTAAAGTCGTCGATTGGGTCAATTAATACATCTTTATTTGAAATTGCAAAAATCCACCACAGTCTTGCAGATCCGTAGATTGAATCTGCTAGTAAATCAGGTCTGCGATCGTACTTGCTTTCGATAACGTATTCGCGATCGGAAACACTTGTCGGTACTTCAATTGGATCCCACAGCCCAAGATAAAAATCCTGCACTGGCGTGTCTCGATAAAAACTGGTTTGCTTGTGAAAATCGGCCATTAAATAAATCCTCGTGAAAATAGTTTGCCTTCGCGGAAATCATCGAGATTGAAATCATCGCGTATTCTGCGCGGATTGTAGTATGTTTCAAGTGCAATGGAAATATTTAATTTTGTCGGAACATACGAATTAAAAGCCTCAACGTAAACATAATCGACATCTGGTTCAAGTGTGTACGAGTAATCTTTTACTATCACTGGTACATCATTAAACTGTTGATCACCTAAGTAATTAAACAGTATGATTCCTGGTGGTGTACCTGCATTAGCACTTGAAGCACCGAAATACGGTTTCAGTATCGATTTAAAGAAATGCATTACTGCAAGCAAGTACCTTGCTTCAGGTACAGTCTGAGCAGTAAAATCGCCGGACACTAAAATTTCTTTCGGGTACGATTTAACATACGAAGGGTATTTGTATGCACTTTGCGCAAACGCATAATCATCATACTCAGCTGTGCTACCAGCTTGAACTGTAGGTGTATATGGAAAATACAGCCTGTTTTGTTGGGCAAGTGGAAACAGTATATTGCTCTCACTTCTTGCACCAAACACGTTTTCGACACCGCCCGATTTTGCTCTAAGCGAACAGCGTAAGTCATTTGCCATAATATTCTCCAATCTCTATACGACTATTTATCTTGGAAAAATACCCCTCTAGAAAAGGTTGACTTAGGAGAGTTTTTAGTATAAAATATGCTGAACAATAGAGTGTCCAATGGATTTGACACAGGAGTCAAAATGGCAAAACGTAAGGTTAATTACCTCAATAACAAGGATATGTTAAAAGAGATTCACAAAAGTAAAATTAATTTTTGTGAGTACGACTCGGAATCAGACACACTGTTTGATTCAATAGTTGACAACTTATCTGACATCACACAAGAAAAAATCACAGAAGCCAAAGAAGCACAAGCTAAACGGCTGTCCAAAGAAGCACATTTAGTTGCAGTTGAGAAATTTGATCGCGGCGAAATGGAGCAAAAAACAAAACCGAAACTGGCCACATACAAAATTGATGCAAGTGACATAGCCACTAAAGATTTAGTTTTTCGTGTTATGACTTTTGATCATATTCCCGAAGATCTCGAACGTAAGAAAACACACAAAACAGTTGCTGATCGCCATGTGAAACTAAACTTTGTGCCGTTCAAACATTACCGTGTTAGAGACGATGCAAATGATGCACGAGATAATAGCTTTTTTGCTGTCACAAACGATGACGGCAATGAGATTTATGTAAAGGAAGTGTTACGTTCTCATTATCACAACGGCGAATTTAACTTGACTAACGGCTCAGTTACACGCAAGCTTGCTGAAATGTACCTGCTCATGGTTAACAAGTACGGCGAGCGTTCAAATTGGAGAGGCTACACTTACCTTGACGAAATGAAAGGGCAAGCATTGTTACAGCTTTCGCAAATGGGATTACAGTTTAACGAAGCAAAAAGCGACAACCCGTTTTCGTATTTTACTGCATCAGTAAAAAACAGTTTTACTCGTATACTAAATCTTGAAAAGCGTAACCAAAACATTCGCGACGATTTACTTGAGCAAGCAGGTCAAGCGCCTAGCCACACACGTCAAAATGCACATGAAGAAACAGTTCGCAGGAACTGGGAAGATGCGCATCGCGTGGCTAAAGAACAATAAAAGGAGTTATTGTGAGTAACTTATTTAAAAAGGTAGCCTGCTTTACTGATATACACTACGGAAATAAACATAATTCGCGTGTTCATAATAACGATTGCGAAGACTTTCTAAAATGGTTTATCAGTGAAGCAAAAGCAAGAGGATGCGAAACTTGCATCTTCTTGGGTGACTGGCACCATCATCGTTCTAATGTTAATGTTTCTACATTAAATTATACCATGTCGGGTTTGCGCATGCTTAACGAAGCGTTTGATCAAGTGTACATAATCACTGGTAACCACGATTTGTTTTATCGTGAAAAGCGCGAAATACATTCGCTTATCATGGGCCAGGAGTTCAACAACATTAAAATTGTAGACGAAAAAATCGTTGACGGTGATGTTGCTATTGTGCCTTGGTTAGTTGAAGACGAATGGAAAGAAGTAAAAAAGATCAAAACAAAATACATGTTTGGTCATTTTGAGATTCCGGGTTTTAAAATGAATGCGCTTGTCGAAATGCCCGACCATGGACAAATCAATCGTACACATTTCCAGCATCAGGAATATGTTTTTAGTGGTCACTTTCACAAAAGACAGCAGTCCGGTAATGTTCATTACATGGGCAATCCGTTTGGTCACAACTATGCAGATGCTTGGGACTTTGAACGCGGTGCTATGTTTTTAGAATGGGATAAAGAACCTGAGTACGTTGACTGGACAGATGGCCCACGATACATCACATGCAAGCTTTCAAGTTTACTTGACGACACAGACACTTATCTCAAGCCAAAGACTTATGCAAAAGTATCACTTGATATTGATATTACTTACGAAGAAGCTAATTTCCTGCGCGAAACGTTTATGGAGAACTACGACATACGTGAGTTCAAACTGTTACATGACCGTTCGGAATCAGAAGAGCATGAATTCGAAGGTGAAATCGAGCATCAAACAGTCGATCAAATTGTGCTTGAGCAACTTGGTAGCATTGAAAGCAACTCGTTTGATAATGCTAAACTTCTTTCAATATACAACGAGCTTTAAATGATAAAAATTAAAAACATAACCATTAAAAACTTTCTCAGTGTCGGTAACGTCAGTCAAGCGATACAGTTCACGGACGAAGAGTTGGTACTTGTACTAGGTGAAAACTTAGACTTGGGTGGCAACGATTCGCGCAACGGTGTTGGTAAAACTACTGTGATTAATGCCTTGTCGTACGCTTTGTACGGCGAAGCAATTGTTAAAATACGCAAAGACAATCTAGTAAACAAAGTTAACCAAAAGAACATGATGGTGTCACTTGAGTTTACTGTTAACAACAGCAACTATAAAGTCGAACGCGGTCGCAAACCAAACGTGTTCAAGTTTTATGCTAACGGTCAAGAGTTTGGCGACGAAGACACCAACGAAGCACAAGGTGACAACCGATTAACGCAACAAGAAATTGAACGCATAATCGGTTTATCGCATACCATGTTCAAACAGATTGTTGCACTGAACACATACAACGAACCGTTTTTGAGCATGCGAGCTAACGATCAGCGTGCAATAATAGAACAACTGCTTGGCATCACTAAATTAACCGAAAAAGCCGAAGTACTCAAAGGGCTAGTAAAGTTGACTCGCGATCGTCTTAAAGAAGAAGAGTTTAAAATTAAAGCTGTTCAAGAATCTAACAAACGCATAGAGAAGAATATTTCTTCGCTTAACTTAAAGTCGCGTTCGTGGGAATCGTCAAGGCAGAAAAAGATCGAAAGCATCAAAAGTGAACTTAAAGACTTGTCGGATCTTGATATCGAAAAAGAGATTGAGAGCCACAAGTCAAACAGCACTGCTAAAGATTTGCAATCGGTTATTAACTCGCTAGAAAAAGAAATTTCCTCAATCGAGTGGAAAATTAAATCGTTTCGTACTACAAAAGATCGTGCCGAAGAAAAGATGAATTCGACTCACGATAGCAAAGAGTGCCCAACTTGCGGACAAGGCATAGGTGATGCTACGCACGAAGAACTGGTAGCAAAATACAAACTTGAGTTCGACGATGCAAGCAAACATATTGCTGAATGCGAACATGATATCGAAATACTAAAAGCAGAGTTAGAAAAAACCGAGACGCCTGCCGAAAAACAAAACACGTTTTACTCGTCAGTTGACGATGCTTATCATCACAAAAGTGTATTAAGTGCGCTGGCTTCGGATCTTGAAAACGAATCAAAAAGCGAGAACCCGTACATTGACCAAATTGAAGAACTTCAAAAGAACGGTCTTCAAGAGGTTGACTTCGAAACAATAAACGAGTATACTACGTTAAAAGATCATCAAGACTTTTTACTTAAATTGCTAACCAGTAAAGACAGCTTTATTCGTAAAAAGATTATCGATCAGAACTTAATGTATTTGAATAGCCGTTTGTCAAGTTACTTGACTAAAGTTGGCTTGCCGCACGAAGTTAAGTTTAGATCAGATCTTGAAGTTGAAATTACTCAATACGGAAGAGACTTTGACTTTGACAATTTAAGCCGAGGCGAAAGGACCCGACTAATTCTTTCGCTGTCATGGGCATTTCGTGATGTTTACGAAAGCTTAAACGGCAAAATTAATTTATTGTTTATCGATGAATTAATCGACGGTGGGCTTGACACAAATGGTGTTGAAAACTCACTGTCAGTACTTAAAAAGATGACACGCGAAAATCAGCGTAGTATCTTTTTAATCAGTCACCGAGACGAACTCATTGGAAGAGTGTCCAGTGTTCTTAAAGTTATCAAGGAAGGGGGCTTCACAAGCTTTTCGTCCGAAGATACTTACACAGAATAATCAATATTCTTCAAATGTAAAATCGTAACATAATAAATATATTTGTAATAAACCTAGGAAACGGCCACATACAACGTTCCCACCTTTTAACCTGTATGTGGCTAATCCGACCGTATAAGGAAATACAACATGTCACTTCGTGAATACCACTTCAATGGCCAAGTGTTTAATCTGTTAAACATGAATGGTCAGCTCGCTTTTAACGAAGCAATACGCCCAGTCTTAAACACCCTTGCTAAACAATGCATCCTTGGTAAAGAAACACAAGATATCAGCGATATCGACAAGCGTGAATATCACGTGTTCAAACAAGGCCGTGGTGTAGTGTACTTTATTAACAAAGGTATTGTACCAAACGGTATCGAGCCAAATAAAGAGTTTTTTAACGCCTTAATGAAGGCAGCTTATGCAGAGCAGTTCACTCGTGGGCAAGACCACAAAAACCCATCATATACCGGCTTTATTTACGGCAAATGCAAGTATCTAGGCTACAGGAACCTAGAAGAAACAACCATTGATCGCTTTGACTTTTTTATTACCAGCAAAGACACAAGACCGTCTACTAAAGAAACGCACATTCGTCATCAGGGTTCTAGCAAAGGTCGTTTAGCATATCAAAAGTCACCTGAAATGCGAACTGCAAAAATGAAGCGCAGAAACGATTTTAGGCAAGAGAACGGACACTTCTTACGCATCCTAATGTACGGTCCAAACATGCATCAGCGTCCGCTTTACGATACGTTTACTAAAACTTCGTGCGAAGGGTTATCGCTCTACAATGAGATTGAGCAAAAAGAAAAAGTGGTTAACAGCTACACCATTCACCATGCACTGTTTGTTAACGCTAAGTCGGTTCACAAAAACGGCAAAGAGCCAAGTACATACATGAACAAGATGTCGTACAAAAACTTACAAGCAGAAGATGTCAACGAAATGCTGGGTTGTATTGTAATGGGTGAAGATGGTCACAAGATCATTCACAAGACTCACCAGAGCGATGATATACAAGGTTGGTTCAGACGGTTTGAACGTGGTGAGTGTTGTTGGATTCCGTATCACTGGACGTCGGAGGCAAACTATGTTCGTACTACCGAATGGCTAGTCGAAAACATTGAGAACTACAACGAAGAAGATGTTATGTCATACTTCGATTTTGTGCTCGGTCTTACATTCACATACGAGCATGTCGGTCTTATCAAAGATTCGTTGCTTGAAGAAGCAAGGTTAAATACTACATTTGACAACGAGTTTAACGTAGAAGCAATTGCGTAAACGTTAACAGGGTAAACAAAAAGGCGCTTTTGCGCCTTTTTTATTGGGTTGCAAGACGGTCAGCTACTGCGGCCACATCGTTAACTGTGATTAGATTTACCTTAACTTGTGTTTTGCCTGCTAGGTAGGCTGCAATTACTCTGTGGTTACCATCGGATATAACATTCATTCCGTTATCTTGGTAAACTATCGGCAAGTTGTTTGCATTAAGGTCAATTGTTTTAACATGATCGGCGTTATACCCGGGTTCAGTCGAAATCAACTTATTGATCGGTACAACAGTAGGACTAACCGAATCTACTACTGCGTCAATAGCCATTTTATGATAAGACGATGGATTCATGCCCGGTTGCTGTTTCTTTAAATGTCCGGAAACATAGGACAACTCGTCGTCGAAGTCGTCCATGACATCCCATGCACGGTTGTCAACTTTGCCGCCGTTCAGTGGATTTTGTTTTCTGCGGGCATCTTCTTCTTGCTCGTCGCTGGTTACTTCAATAATTTTCATTTGTCTTTCCTGTGATAGCTGCCAAACGTTATACCAAGCTGTTTTGCTTGATCGTCAAATTTTTGTACTTTCTCAGGAGACAATGCACCGTCTTCTTGCTCGCCACCGTTGTAATACTTGATTTCAACCGGCAACCCCGAAAAACCTAATTTGGCAGCGGCCATTATTCTATGATTACCTTCGTTAACATAAGGTACACCGTCTTGTCCGATTACCACTTGAGGTGCGTATTCGTTAAACTCGTGCCAATCAGCATCTGGTAGTTTTTGGTTTTTGCCCATGAAGTCTACTAACCAATCTAAATCGTCTTGTCGCACATTTGACTGTTCGTTATTAGTGCCAGGTATCTTTGCCAACAACTTAACTGGTAAAAATGCTTCACGATTGTACCAACCGGTTGTCGAGCCCATGATGTTGTATCTACCTGACGGTCGTCTGCCTTCGCTTTCTGTATCTTCACGTTTGTGCTGTAGCCACTTGCCACCCGGATTATCTATTTTTAATTTCAGCGGTTGCAAGTTTGGTGATTCGGTTAAAATATCTGTTAATCGCATTAGTACTTTGCCTTGTTTGGACACTTGCCGATACGTCCTAAAAACTCATTGTAATATTCTTTTTTAGGTATAGCATCTTCTTTGATTATTTTGCGGTACTCACCGTAGTTTAGTTCCCACTTAGATTCGAACATTTCGAGTATTTCGAACTTGAACTTGTCTTTGCCAAGTTTTTCAATATCGGCATTCAGCCGATTTGATGACCCAGTGTATGTTTTCCAATCCGATTCGCGTGTTGCGTGTCGTTTGTTTTTTCTTCCTTTCAAAGGCGGTCGTTTGAATTTTGACCATAACTGCTTTTGCCCAATGTATTTTTCGCCAGTTTGAGTATTGGTTATGCAGTACACAAACCCGTAATGTTCATCAGGGTTAAACGGTTTCTTTGGTTTCCAATGACCGTATTTCGACATTAATCAGTTTTTCCTTGTTGTTTTTAATAAGTGCGGTAACTATTTGCAAGTTTTATGTATTTATATCAAAAAATTGGTTGACAGTTGAGACATTCGAATATATAATACTACAACACATACAGAAGCCCTGCTTCGTACACAACAATAGATTCTGGTTATAAGAGTAACGAACTTATATCCTGTGCATATTTCGTTTAGGATTATTACAAGTCCAATAGGGTTAACATAAGCGCGTTGTTAACACTGGGCGCCAATTCAAGCGTTTAGGATTACTAAGGCCTCTTATTTTTGCAGAGTTAATGCTATCTGCATTCTAGGTCGACAAGCATTATCGACAAAGTAAATTCAAAAAAAAACAAAACTGAGTGTAATATAAAAGTGGCTCTGGGCCTTTAAATACATCTAAGAAAAATATTTTTAGATGGGCTATTGTTAGTTGAAACTATCACCCTTGTGCCTAGCGAATGTATGTCGTGTAGGTTATTAAAATATGATCTGGGTTGCCACAGAGAAAATGTTATGTAAATCATCTGAGACTGCATAGTTAACACACATTTTTTCGACGCTTGAGTAAAAGATCTTGTCAGAATACAATCCGCTTGCTATAGAATAACCGACTATAGTACTCGACAGCTTTCGTGCATGTTCAATGATTGTAAAGATCCTCAAAGCAAAATGGATCCTGCTCTGCAATTAAGAGAGCGATGATTCATTGTTAACACACTAGTTCTGATCTTTAAATCAAACAAGCAGTTGACAATGATAGCGGCAACAGGAGCTCAAACTAAACTAATCATTAGGTTTTATTTGAGTTGCGGCATTGGTTATTAACGTAACCACGATAGACGAAGAGGAAGACGGTGCCCGCCTCAGAAGTATTAATACTACTTCCAGTTTAATGATCTCGTTTCGCCCACACTGAATCAAGTGTAACAAAACGTTTTTAGACTTTCGCTGGCAACAGCGAATTCTGAGCCATCCTTAATCAAGAATAGACCGATTAGTTAATATTAAAACAAACAACAAACAAATAATAATATCACTATTAAAACAGTTTGTAAGCGTAAGCAATTAGATGAGTTATAAATGAAGTGAGTGTAAACGAACGAAATGATTAACGATATCTAATTTGAAGTAGTGCTTGCACTACTTCTTAAGAGATACTTTATAGTATTTGCGTAATGACTTGATCATATCACTATCGTAACAATGCATTATATCACTGTTAGGTTTTAAGCTAATAGAATATAATGCTTTATGAATTGTTCTGATAGATATGATACCAGAGAACTTTCTCAAGTTCTCAATGCAGAATGCTCTTGTTATTAGTTCGAGATCAGCAGGAACATTGTCGAGCACATTTAGTTCAGTATCATAATGCAAGAAACTGCGACATTCCCCTCTGTGAATTACCACATCAGATAACACTTCTTTACTGTAATCAAGATCATGTACATAAACTGAATTATCGCATGAGTGAACATGATTAGCAATAGAGTCACTTGCGTCAACAGATAAAGTGTTAACAGGAACACTGGCACCACCTGGCATGAACGACCATTCGACGTTGCTCCATGTGAGCAAGTTAGTTGAAATGTACAAACGTTGCAAATGTGGATATCTTTTCACGCATTCTGTGTTGTCTTTAGGAATGTCGAGATCTTGTTGCATTACATATACTCTTTTTTACTTCCTGACATCTGTTGTTGTTTCTTGTTAACAGATTTCACGATTCGTTCTCTTGTTTTAAACGAAATATTCCATGCTTGGTCCCACGTAATACCTCCGTTCATGGCAAAGCAAATGTCGATTATTTGTTGTTCGACATTATCAGCGCCCCTTTCCATATCCCTAATAACTGAAGAAATTTCTTCAGGCTCGGCTGTTATTAGGAGTCTGTAAAAAAATTAACAGGATTTAGATCAATCTCTGTTTTCCATTCGTGTTCGCATTTTTCGCATTTGGCACTGAACTCTTTTTGAACACCAGTAGAGTTTATTTTTGTCAGTGTTTCCGAAATGGTCTTGAAAACCTTTTGGTCCATTTCACGAATAAACTCAGTTAAATGTTCGCGTTCAGTGACTTCGTCGTTGGTTTCGGAGATCACTACTTTTGTAATGCTGTCGCACACCAGTTCTGCATTGATTTCCGACAAGTTAGTAAACGCTTGCGAGTAAGCGCGAATACGCTCTTCTTCCGGGATACTTTCGTTGTTGAGAACCTTTGCAATCTTGTAGTTTTCAAACTGTGCCTTGTAGCCTTTGATAACTTCATGGTATGTGCTAGGACGAACATGAATCTCTAAACCGCTTTTTGTGGCGATTTTATACACATCGTCCAGCTTGTTCATGGTAGTCAACGTTTGTGCAATCCCGACTGCAAAATGGTTTTTATGTTTACATTCTGGGCATTCAGCATCCAGTTCAATTTCGTCACCGAACGAAGCATGACGTATTGCAACCATGAGTGCCTCAACATCCACAGACAGTAACTGATCGGGCTGTTTAACAGCAGGTACACAGCTTGAGATAACAGTTGAAATAGCTTGTCCGTTCAGTAATGCATCAGGGTTTTTAAGAAGAACTTCGTCTTTGGCTGTCATAGGAGATACACCTACTTCGCCATCTTCGTTAAAGTTGACTATGTCCTTGTTGTAATACTTTGTTCCACTTGGCAAAGTTGTGTATATTTCAGCAGTTCTAAAATACTGCTTTAGCGGATTGTTTGTCATGTGTTCTCCAAAGGGATTATTTTCGATAAATACGTTAAATTGTAACAGTATTTATCTACGTAGATAATCGGAGAGTGTGACGTGGCAGAACGATCAGTAATTGAAGGGTTTGGACCCGGTGTCAAAAAATGGGCATCGGAAGAAACCGCTAGCGAAATCGCTAAAACTTTAAGCGATATGTACGACTTGTCAAAAAGTCAACAAA